>Ga0315291_10001063_pt1 | contig 36876 bp, 25 predicted proteins | sample YL17G12_20_MG_FD_203070 | JGI IMG/M metagenome (GOLD analysis project Ga0315291, IMG submission 203070) | Sediment microbial communities from Yellowstone Lake, YNP, Wyoming, USA - YL17G12_20 | ecosystem: Environmental > Aquatic > Freshwater > Lake > Sediment | place: USA: Wyoming | collected...
TTTTTGTTTTATTCCTGTCCTCGTTTACTCAGGATATAGAAAAGTTTGATCCTGAAAAAGAAAAGGACCTTTTAGATTTGATCTCGACTGAACAAAGAGACCAGCTTATTTCTGCTTTGCAGGATGCGGCAGGAAATTATAAAGAACTGACTTTTGCTATTCGAAAGCTGGATAAGGAGAAAAGAGAGGATTTGGTCTGGTTGATTTTGAATATGCCTCATTTAGATAGATTGACTATCACTTCTCAGATTTTGTTAGAACATATTGATTATGCCTACAAAACTTTGAAAGCTTCCAAGTATGAAGTTCCCCAAGATTTGTTTAAAGAGTTTATTCTGACCTATCGAATCTCGGAGGAGCCGGTTTCAGCCTGGAGAAAAGATTTGTTTGAGAAGTTCTATCCCCAGGTCAAGGACAAAAATACCCCTTCGGAAGTGGCTAAGATCATAAATAAATGGATAAGTGAAAATATAAAAAATAGATCGAAGGAGTTTTTTGGGGAGGTTTTGCCTCCACTTTTGGTTATGAAAGGGAAGAAAGGGACAGAAGAGGAGATCGCTATTTTAACCACTGCGATTTTGAAATCGATTGGCATTCCTTCTCGCCGGGCTAAAACAAGATATTTAGGAGAACAAAAAGGAGGAGCCAGCTGGGTGGAGATTTATGAAAAAGGTAGGTGGCTTCCTTTGTATCCTTTGTATCCGGAAAGTTTTGGCGATTTCCACAAATATGAAAAAGAAAAACCTTTCAACCTAACCTTGGTCTCCACCACCTCAGCCTTTGAAAAAAGTTTAGTAACAGAAAATTATACCCCGGTTGGTAGACTGAAATTATATTTGACCTCGGAGGAAAAACCAGCCATTGGTTTCAAACATTTTTCGGTCAATGTCTTCAATGACGGCTGTCTATCCCCCTTAGATGATCTTTCTTTTGGATGCGAAGATGAGGAATGTGCCACCGATTCGGCTGGTTTTTTTGTGGCGACTTTAGGGGATGGAATATATTATGTGGAGACTGGGGTCAGGGATTCAACCGGAAATATTTTTGTGAATATTCAGAAGGTTGAGATAAAACCCGAAAAAATTTGGGAATTGAAAATGGAGATTTCACCAGAGGATTGATTTGAGGGCTGAAAAATAATAGGAATGACAGGATGTAAAGTTTTAGGGACTGTTGAAAAAGTTCAAAAGACCGTCATTGCGATCCCGCCTCTGGCGGGGGAAGCAATCTCGCTTTTATATAAATCAACAAGTTAAAGATTGCTTCGTCGTCCCGCCTTTGGCGGGACTCCTCGCAATGACCTTAAAGGGGTTTTTCAACACGCTCTTTATCTTTGAAATTTTGAAGATTTAGAAATCAAGATTGGATAGCTGAACAAAAAAGGAGTTTTTTGGAGAATATCACTAAAATACTTTTCGATCTTTTTTTGATGTATGCCTGCGCCAAGGGGATGGGGGAACTTTTTGAAAGATTGAAACAGCCACAAGTGATCGGGGAGATCATCGCGGGGATTTTATTGGGACCCTATCTTCTGAATATCGTCCCTTTGACTGAGTTTTATAAAGTATTGGCGGAGATCGGGGTGATTATTCTTCTTTTCACCATCGGGCTTCAGACCAAAGTGGATGAGATGATCAAGGTCGGTGGAACAGCCTTAGTGGTGGCGGTTTTAGGAGTAGCTTTCCCCTTTGTCTTCGGTTATTTATACACCTTGATAATTGCTCACCAGACCATAGAAGCTATGTTTATCGGAGCCGCTATGGTGGCTACCTCGGTGGGAATAACTGCGAGGGTTTTAGCCGATCTGAAAATCTTAGATAGCCAGGTAGCTAAGGTTATCTTAGGTGCGGCGGTGATAGATGATGTTATCGCCTTGATAGTTTTGGCAGTAGTTACCGGTTTAGGCAAAGGGGCTTTGTCCTATGTTAAGATCGGTTTAGTTCTTTTAGAAGCAGTTGGTTTTATTCTATTTTTGATCATCATCAGCAAAAGAGTCCTCCCTTATTTCGCCCCCAAAGCGTTAAATTTATTTAAAATGCAAAATGCCCCCTTTGTTTTAGCCATCCTTCTATGTTTGGGTCTTTCCTTTGTCGCCTCTTATATTGATTTAGCCGCCATTGTGGGTGCATTTATGGCGGGGATGGTCTTAGCTGAGTTGAATTTAGAATTCAGATTGTCCTTAAAAGCTGAATCTCTATACGATTTTTTAGTCCCTTTCTTCTTTGTGGTGATGGGGATGCAGGTAGATTTATCGGTCTTCACCCATTTGAATATCATCGGCGCAGCTTTGATCTTGACTCTGTTTGCCATTTTAGGTAAACTCTTAGGGTGCGGCTTGGGCGCGCTCCCTTTGGGATGGAGGTCTGCAACTTTAGTGGGGGTGGGGATGGTCCCACGAGGAGAAGTGGGAATGATCATCGCTTCTTTAGGACTTTCGATGGGTGCCATCTCCGGGGACTTATATTCGGTGGTGATATTTATGGTAGTAGCGACCACTCTTTTAGCCCCTCTGATTTTAAGGAGAATGATTATTAAAAGCCCACAGCTGGAGAAAGGGAAAAACTTAAATGGGTGAGTAAAATTATTTATCCTAAATCTGGATGAAACAAAATTAGTGTGGGGCCGGTTTTTTTGTAGGGGCTTGATTTATCAAGCCCGTGCCAATTCGGGTTCGATAAATCGAACTCCTACATTTAATTTTCAAAAAGGTGGCAACTAAAAGGTGGATGTTCCTGCCGAAAAAAAATTGAAATGGGTTTTTTTGATTTTGGCCATAGTGATTTCTTACGGGACTATTGGCTATACCATAGTCGAAGGTTGGTCTCTGCTGGACTCTCTGTATATGACCGTGATCACCTTGTCAACTGTCGGTTTTCAAGAAGTACACAAACTTTCCTACACTGGTAGGATTTTCACTATCTCTTTGGTGGTATTGGGCGTAGCCGGAGCAGCCTACACTATCGGGGTTATTGGACAATTCATCATCGAAGGAGAATTGAGAAAGTTTTTAGGGAGGAAAAAGATGGAAAAACAATTAAAAGAAATAAAAGGGCACTATATCGTCTGTGGATATGGAAGGGTGGGGAGAAAAGTATGCGAAACATTTCTTTCCAGAAAAGTTCCTTTGGTGGTCGTCGAGAAAAATCCTGAGTGCGAAAAAGATTTAACCCAAAAGGGGATAATGAGTGTGGTAGGAGATGCCACCAATGATTCTGTCTTGATCGCTTCCGGGATCGAAAGGGCTAAAGCTTTAATCAGCACGGTAGTTTCCGAATCGGAGAATGTCTTTATCACCCTCTCAGCCCGACAACTAAATCCCCAGATCTTCATCACTGCCCGGACAGAATCTCCCTCGGCGGAGAAAAAACTTTTGCGGGCTGGGGCGAATAAAGTAGTCTCCCCTCATGAGATCGGGGGTCAGAGAATGGCATTAATAACTTTGCGACCGGATATTGTCGATTTTATGAAAATAGTAGGGGAAGATGAAAAGACCGGCTTTGGTATTCAGGAGATGGAGATTTCATCATCCTCTCCCTATGCTAATACTTTGCTAAAAGATTCCTCCATCCGCTGCGATCTGGGGATTTTGATTGTGGGAATAAAGAAGAAAGGAGAGATGATCTTCAATCCTTCTCCGGAGACAAAGATAGAAGCGGGGGATATTTTGATCGTTATGGGTGAAAATAAACAATTGGAAAAGATAGAAAGTTCAAGTTGATTTTAAAAGATTTCTGAAAACTCTAAAAATTTATAATTGTAGGGCAAACCTTTAGGTTTGCAAAAAGATAATTCCACTCATTTACAACAGTTTAAAAGCAAGGCTAAAGCCTTGCCCTATAGAAACCTCTTCTTTTTGACAATTTTTTCAGAACTCTCTTTAAGAAACAAAAGTATGTCAGAACTCAGACAGAATAGAGCTACCAAGGAATGGATTATCCTCGCCACTGAAAGGTCGAAAAGACCTCACCAGTTTGAATTCAAAAAAATGAAGAGGAAAAAACTACCTCCTTATGATCCCGACTGTCCCTTTTGTGCTGGAAACGAAGGGAAAACTCCTCAAGAGATTTGGTCAAAAAGGGAAAAGGGGAAATGGAAAGTGAGAGTAATACCCAATAAATTTCCAGCCCTGGTTTTCAAAGAAGAATTTTTAAGGGAGACCGAAGGATTTTTTATCAAGATGGATGGGGTGGGAAGACATGAGGTTTTAATTGAGTCCCAAAAGCATAATAGAAGTTTAGCCACCTTAGCTCTTAAAGACTTAGAAGAGGTTTGTTTAGCTTACTGGGAAAGATATTTAGAATTAAAAAAGAGTGATAAAAGGATAAAGACCATCATCATCTTCAGAAATCATGGTCTTTCCGCCGGGACATCTTTGGTACACCCCCATTCGCAAATAATTGCACTACCTTTGGTCCCTACCCAGATAAGACATCTCTTAGAGGAGGCCATGAGATATTTCGATGACCACGGCAGCTGTGTTTTCTGCGATATGATCAAAGAGGAGATTTCTTTTGAAAAAAGAGTAATCTATCAGGATAAAGATTTTCTGGCTTTTCACCCTTTTGCCCCTCGGGTCCCCTTCGAGACCTGGATTTTGCCTTTTTCCCATAATGCCGCCTTTGGGAATATCTCACCAGCCCAGGCAAAAAAAATTGCCCGACCTTTAAAAAGTGTTTTAGGGGAATTGTATAAAAAATTAGATGATCCCGATTATAATCTTATTTTTCGCACTGCGCCCTTAAAAGATGCAGAGGAGGATTACTATCATTGGTATATTCAGATTTTGCCTCGGCTCTCCACGCCAGCCGGGTTTGAGTTAGGCTCCGGAGTTTACATCACCACCCAAAGGCCTGAGGTGACCGCAGGGTTCATTCGAGGGGAAAAAAGAATTTAGAGGTTAAGAATAAAACGATTTAAGCCGAAAGTAAATAAAAGGTGAAAAAAGATAAAAAAGTATTTGACAACAGTTTAGGATTTGTTTAAATTGGTCGAAACATTATGTTAAGGCTTTTTTGAAAAATTGAAAAAAATTAATTTTTTGCTTGACAAAATTTTTAGCTGGGTTTATATTGACAAACAATTTAGCCTTTTGGGCTTAACCTGTTTCGTTAGCCGGGGGACTTAATGGAAGACCTGTGTTAGACTAAACCCGCAAAAGAAAGGTGTTAAAAAATTTAAGGAAGGGGGAAAATTTTTTAACATCCCTCGTTTTAAGTAAGGGAAGACACCCTGAGGTAGCCAGTAAATTTAAAACCGAGGGGAGATGTGGTTGGAATGAAGGAAGGATCCAAAACCTAATTTCTCTTGCGAAAAATATATAAGAGAAAATCTGCCCTATAAGCTGGTGTTTTATTTTAAGGAGGTGAGAACTATAGAAGATTTTCAGAAAGAGTCTGAAAAGGAAAAAAGGATTTGCTTTTAACATTTTTCAGGAAAGGAGGAAAAAAAGAAGATGTTAAAACAAACTATACCTAAGAAAACAAAACTTAAAACCTATAACAAAGGGGTTTGTCCTATGAGGAAATTTCTTTTTATCTTGCCGGTGCTGATGATCGCTTTTTTGGTTCTCCCGCTGGCTTTAGCTTATGCGGATGCGTTCACCGTGGATTCGCTGACCACCAGCATTTTGCCTTTCGATACGGTCTATTGCGGAGCCATCAAAGTGCCCATTTTTGGATTCACCATTAAGCCCAGTGGTCCGGACACCTTGCAGCGAGTCACCATTACCAGCTTCATTGAGAGAGCCTTTGCGGTGGAAAAGGCTTATCTTTATCTGGAGAATGGAGCGGCTGGCTTTCAGGGGACCGAACAGCTGTTGAAAAGTGTGGATATTACGGGACGATTTGAGACCAATGACACTGTCCAGCTCAGCGCCCAGAATATGTATGTCTTCACCGACACCAGCACCAAGGTCTTCTATGTTGTGGTGGATATTAACAACGATTCGGTTTGCACTTATCCGGCTGACTTTCACCAAACTGGACTGGATGCCATAATTGACACCAATGACATAACCTTCAAGGATGGCACCGAAGGACCTCCGGCCCGGGTGCACAGCGATGCTTTTGATCCGGGTCCCCCTCCCTCTGGAACCTATCGGGTCTATTTCGATACTGAGCCCCCTATTTTCTCTTTGCACTGGGATTGGCTCGATGAGGGGAACGAGGGCGATAATTGTAAAATTGACACCATAGACCTTTTGGATACTCTGGTTATATGGGCTAACAATACTCCAGTGGGTGATACCAGCGAGATCGATTCAGTTATAATCTTGAATTTGAGCTTTCTGGGGAATTCGTATTCTAATTTCAAACTGAGACAATCCAAAGACTATACCGACACTCTGGTAATTCCGGACGAGGATATCACTGCCTGTATTGATGTGATTGCTGGCTACACTGTTCAGGGGTCAGCCAAGGATATGGCTGGGAACACCGGTTATGCCGACTTGGTTTTCGACAAGCCCATAGATACCTGTAAGCCCAAGATCGACTCTTTGAAATTCTTCATCTCCTATGATGCTAATGGAGATGGAATTGCGGCTTTAGGTGATTCTTTGACCATCTGGGCTTACTGCACCTCCAATCCGGCCTGGGAGGTCGATTCGGTGGTAGCGGATATCAGCAATTTCTTCAACAGCACCACCACTCTGAACTTGGATGATGTAACCAACAATAACTGGATCTTCAGAGGTAAGTTCGAGCTGGATGAGGCTAAGGCGTGGGATATCTTGGCGGAAAGCGACTCAAATAGAATCTGGGTTACTGCCTGGGATAATGCCTGTAACACCAAGTTGGATTCCATCGATTTGGATATGCCGGTAGATTTGGAGCCTCCATTTATAGATGGCGGTAACTACGCGGCTTTGATGGACTTCGATTCCTCCGGTTGCATCAATATCGGTGACTCGGTATTGATAAGAGTCACCACCGATGCGACTGCTGATGTGGAATCGGTTATGGCTTGGGTTTTAAGTGCGGGAATTGGTGTTACCCTAACTGAGGCCTTGGTCGATTCAAGTGCCAATGTCTGGAGACTCAGATGGGAGGTTTTAGAACCCCCCAAGGACAGTGCTAAGGATGCTAATTCTTCACCCATAAATGCTGATTATTCTGTCTGGTGCTATGTTTATGATGATGCTGGAAACTACGATAGCACCAACTTAGTTTTCGATAAGACCTTAGATACCCGACGTCCTACCGCGATCATCAAGGACAGTATTGCGGTTGTGGCGATGCCGGCCGGAAAGATTCGTCTGCAATGGCACAAAGATTCTCCGCCTCAGGCTGAGGACCCGCAGTATTTCTGGGTCTATGTCGATTCCACTGGTGGAGGGTTTGATTTCACTACACCCTTTGGAGCGACCTTCAATGGGGAATGCGGACTTACCGATTCGAATTGCTGGATTTCTGAGGTTTTAACCAGTGGGAAGATATATAAATTTGTCATCCGCACTGAGGATGATTGCGCCAACTGGGAGTTCAACGAAAACATCATTGAGGCGATTCCTGATTCCAAGCCTCCTTTGATTTGCATTGTGGAGCCGGATACAGGCTTGTCCTTTGGTAGTTGCACTAACTGCCTTAAGGTCAAAGCCTTGACCAGCGATATGGATGCAGCCAGCGCTCAGATCTGGTATCGGATTAAGGATATCGGCGGCGGAGTTCCTGGTCCTTGGCTTCCGTGGCCAGAGGGTGATATGCATACCTTGCCGGGAGATACTACTTATCCCGGACGTATGGTCTTTATCGATACTCTCTGCAGATTCCCGGGAACTGATACCTATGAGCTGATCGTGGTTGGCACGGACTTAGTGGGGAACGAGACTCCGATCGATACTGCTTACTTAGCTTGTTCACCCCAGTTCTTCTTCCACTGGTATGATGAGCCGGTGGTAGCCAATATCGTCAGCATCAATGGAGCTTACAATCCTCAGACCGCCTGCGGTTATGATGTTACCAGAGAGGCCTTAAATCAAGCAGTGGTGACCATCAACGATACCGCTTATAATGAGCCAGTCTATACGGTCGAAGCTTGGGCTTTATTAAATCCGTTTACCGATCCTACTCGAATCGTATATGTGGAAAATCAGACGATGCCTTACACCTTCGATTTCAACGTAGGTGATTGGCCCAAAGGACCGCAGAAGCTATTCGTTAAGATCACCGATACCCGTTCAAAATGTCCTGGAATGGATTCAGTCTTTGTCTGTGTGCCGGATACCTTAGCTCCTCAAGCCTCGATCGTCTATCCGAGAATGGGAATGAGGGTGCACAGAGTTTCCAGCTCTTTGAATATGCTGGAGATTTTAGCAATGGTGAACTCAAATGCGTTAGATCCTGAGGTTGTGGCTAATGTTCATTTCGAATACTCCTTAGATCAGAGCGATTGGATTTTGATTGAAAAAGTGCTGGGGACCGATTACCGCGTTAGATCTGGCAAGAAGATCTGGGTAGGTCACTGGGATAACTCCAATTTAAACAACGGAGATATAGTATATCTCCGAGCGATCTTCTACGATGAGCTCCACAATGAGTATATCACCCCGGTGGTGATGGTTATTGTGGATGCTTCGGTTCCGGATATGGTGTTGAATATCCCGCAGATGAAGGAGATCAATGGAGTTCCCAAGGTTGCTGGGACCATAGACCTGATTGCCGAGTTGAATGATGAAGTTACAGTTAACGATATAGCTGAGGTTAAATTCTACGCCAAGAGATCGGATAAGCCGGATATATTCTGGTATTACACGCTACTTGGTACTGGTACCGAGTTAACCAACAACTCGATCTGGAAGTTAGAAGGTGTGAATACCGGTGGTTGGAACGACCAGTACTGGTGGGATATCCGGGCGATCGCTAAGGATATTGCTGGCAATGTGATGTGGGATTTAAATGGAGACCAGCTGTTCGACGATTATACTTTCAACCAGTTTAATCCCTCGGACAAGAAGGTCTTCGTGGATAATCAGGCACCACAGCCGGTGATAACCAGCGTGGCGAGCATAGGTCCGGATGGCACCTTAGAGACGGTCAATCCATCACTCTGGTTAGGTGGCTCTGGAAAGGCATTTGTTCAGGCTGGCAAATTAGTCCAGATAAAGTCCAATGCCTTAAGATGGCCTCCTTACGATATGATGGAAGATAATGCTGAGGTTAAAAGGATTGAATATACCATAAGGGGCACCGGTCCTACTGAATATAATATTGGCTATAGAGAAAGCTATCCTTATACTATAACCTTTGATCCTCGGGACTTCGGATACTTAGCTTTGAATGGTGGATATGACGATGCTGAGATTACCGCATATCTCTATGATAAGCTGGACAATCCAGTCAAATTAGATCGGATAATCCTGTGTATTCTGGATGTGACTGGGAATCAGGTGGTGATCACTTTACCTAAGAACAACTCCTATAACCGAAGAGACATCGATCTTACGGCGGCGGCTTTGAATTCTGCCTGGGATGATATTAAAGCTGTGACTTATCAGTATGGTGTGATAACCTCTAGTATGTTTAAGGCTGGAGCTCAACAAGAGACCACCTGGTATGATATTGCCACAGTTCCTACCTGGGTACGTCAAGTGGATATGCTTGGGAAATCTGTTATCATCCCCACCTGGCCTGCAACCTGGAAGACATTCAATAATGACCTCAATCATAATGGCGACTTCACCGATGATGATGGCTGGTATCTTATGAGAGCTATCTCTGAGGATTCGGCTGGCAATACTGCCATCGGTCCGATGCTAAAGGTGAATGTGACCAATCATGATCCTATTGCCCGTATGAGTGCTCCCCCAGATAGCTCAGTGGTCGGTCCGAATATGAATGTCCGAGGGCAGACCGATGTGTCGGTGCAGGCTATTGCTAAGAAATACTCAGCCAATTCTGCTGGAATCGACTATGTCCGATTTGGGACTAAGTCGCAGACCAGCTCCAGTTGGAACTGGGTCCCATTCTTAAATCCGGATAGTTTGACTATGCATTTAGATTCCCTTTACACCCGGATGTGGGCGGTTGTGTGTGGTCCAGGTGGAAGCGAATGGCTGCACGTTTCGGCGGAAGCTTACGACTCTGCCGGGAATGTGGGTTATGCGGACACTCTGAGCATATTCAAGGATTGTGACGAGCCTAATGGTGACATCGTAGCGATCAATGGTGATCATAATACCTATATGAAGGATATTACTCCCCTGGATACGGCTCTGATAGTGGCTCGAGCCTGGGATCTGCCCGCGGAGTATAATGCTGGTATTGATACCATTCAATTCTACATTGAAAGTTGGCATCATGGATACTCCTATTTAGGCACACCCTTAGGTCCGGATGCTAATGGTCAATACTGGTTGACCTGGAATCATGCGGGTTTGCCAGCAGACACTTACGATGTTCAGATGTATCTGGTGGACAAGGTTAATAACAGCTACTGGTCTGCTAAAGCTCCGATGGTCATAAGGGATATAACCATTCCGGTGGGTGTGGTGAGAGCCTTCCATCCTTATTATATCTTCGCCTCTACTGAAAATCCAGTGGATTATCTGCAGATACAATATCAGCCGTTCACCGGCACTTTAGGTGGTTCTGACTGGATCAATTTAGGTCTGGCTACCACTTACGGAAGCTATGATGACCTGTGGTGGACTCCCTGGGATCCAACTTCTTTGGCTGGAAGTGTGAATAAAGAGTATCTGTTCCGGGCAGTGCCTCTGAGAGGCTGGGTAGATAAAGGTGGAGTGAAGAAATTTGCGGTTATGGATAACTTTGTTGCTCCAACGGTTCATGTGACCATCACTCCTACGGGTGATGTTTCCACCGAAGAGACAGCTGATATTGGTCCGATGAGCTTTGTGGCTAACTTAGCTGCGGACACCAAAGGAACCGCAACCTTTATCGAAACCACCCAAAAGCCATATCTGTTGGTAATCTATTCCGACCTTACCGGTGACGTGACTAATGCTGTGGTCACCGATGTGTTAAAGGAGAGTGGTGATACCGAGAGATGGAATGCGGTCTTCGACGTGGCCGATATCGATGATATTGGTGGAACTGCGGGCTTCCATGCTTCTATCTATGATATTACTCTAAATAAGGCTTACATTGAGCCCAATGGCTTTGATATCAGCAAGGTGACTGTGGATCTGGGTACCAATGGCTGGATTACCTCAATGGACACTTATGCTAAGATCAAAATACCCGCGGGTGCAGTTTCCGATACTGTGAATTTAGTAGTCTTCCCAACGGAGAAGCCTGTTTACATCCCTAACTCCTGTAAGGAGTATATCCCCATCGGTAATGCGAATGGACTTTTAGAGCAGTTCTGTCTGTATCATCCTAGTGGGGAAGATGGTCCTGGGTCCGGTGGAATACAAGAGCTGTTGACCGGTTTCGCCGCAACCCTCTACTATTATGACGCAGAGGTTACTGGTGATGAAGCCAATCTCGTAGTAGGTTGGTGGAACCCCTCCACGTATTGTTGGGAGTTTGATGGTATTATGGATCCAGTGGTGAATACTGAAAACAACTCCATCACCTTCTTGGGCTATAAGTTGGGTCTATATGCGGTCTTGGAGAAGGGTAGTCCGATAACTGCTACTATTGAGCTGGAGCCTAATTGTTCTGGCTATACTTACAAGCTCCCTCTGTTTAAGGCAGTAATCCAGGATGAGAACATGGATGTGGATGCCTCCACTATAGTGGTGAGGTATCGTTCCATTGGTGGAGCTTGGATGATCGCATATCAGAATAACAACTACACAGCAGATTTTGATCATCCTTACGATTTTTATGATGGATATGACCCCGCATCCGGGATCTTGAAACTTATAAAATGCCAGCCATTTGCCCCGGGAACCTATGAGGTTGAGGTAAAAGCCAGAAATATCAATGGTATTTTGGCTACTGCTCAAACTACATTCACCGTTGAGACCTCGGTGCCACAGGTGAACGTGCCTCATGGTTACGTTTACAAAAATCCCTCCTTCACCTTCACGGTGAAAGATGTGGGAAGCGGAGTGGATAAGAACTCCATCTTTGTGGACTTGTACTCTGCGACCAAATCAGACTCTACCACTGTTTGGTATCGGAAATATATTGAGACAATAACTCCTACTTCTATGGAGTGGCTCAACGATACCACAGTGAAGGTGACTTCCACCTACCATCTGAGGAACGGTCAGTATCTGGATGTGGTGGTTTACGACGGCGGATGGGGGTATTACGACTACTACTACGATGAGTACAGGTATTATGATAATGAAGATGGTGTGCTGGATTGTGTGGGTAACCAGGCTTTCGTAGTGGAGAGAAGGTTCACCATCGACTGGGCGGATCCCGTTATTACTACGATTACTGATCTGTCCGATCGTCCGATAAAAATAAAGATCACCGATTCTGGTGCTGGAGTGGACTGGGCTACTCTTAATTTGACCTTCACAGAATACACCGGTGAAGGAACTCCTCTGGATTCTACAGTGATAGACGAGGGTACTGGAATCATCAAGATCTTTGTCAAAGCCGGAATGTTCAAAGGTGAGCTGACAGTGGAGGATTACGTTGGCAACAAAGCGGATTGGGAGTTCGAGGTTCAGGCTGCTACTCCGATTGCGATGGTTAATGCCCATAACTATCCGAACCCGTTTAACAATAGCGCCGGTGGATATACTACCATTAAGCTGGGGAATAATAAAGGAGCTTACCTCACCGTTAAGATCTATGACTTTGCTGGGGATCTGGTTAAGACCTTAGCCTCAGGTCAGTATTATGATGGGAGCCAGTCATTAATCTGGGATGGTAAGACAGATAAAGGTGAGATGGTTGCCAATGGTATCTATCTCTGCCATATCTCGGCTAAGGATTCGGATGGTAAGACGGCTTCTGCGGTGATTAAGATAGCGGTGGTGAAGAAGGACTAACAGAAACTGAGGGCAAATCCTGTCTCCCCCCGCCTTTGGCGGGGGGAGACAGGATAGCCCGTTAAAGATATATGGAGAAAAAAATGTTGCCAACTAACCTAAAAGAAAGGGGAAAGAAGATGTTAAAGAAATGCATACCCATTTTATTGGTGACAATCTCTTTCTTCCTGGTCTGGTCCCCAAGCCTTTTCGCGGATGATAACCACGCCATGCCGATGCTGAGAATGGGAGTAGGTGCCCGAGCCTTAGCTATGGGTGGTGCCTATGTGGCTGAAGCCCATGATGCCTCTGCAGGATATTGGAACCCGGCTGGACTGTCCCAGATAGAGTTCATCAATCTGACCTTTATGTATTCGGCGTCATTGTCCCAGGATCGTCAGTACAACTTTTTTGCCTACGGACATAGATTCGATTTTGGCGCCTTGGGTTTGTCCTGGCTTGGCTCCGGGATTAAGGATGTGGAGGAGTATGGTTCTTCAGGAGATTACAAAGGGAACTTCAATGCGATGGACAATGTGTTTTTATTCTCCTATGGTAACGAGGCCGGCAAGTTCCTGATCGGCGGAACCTTTAAGGTGATCAATCAGAAGATCGACTATTCGGACTCATACTCCAAGACCGGCGTGGGATTTGATGCGGGACTTAAATATCAGGCTACGGATGAGGTCACCTTAGGAGTGGCTTTCAAAGACTTAGGGACAAAGGTGGGAGAGGACCGGGTGCCGATGAATACCAGGCTGGGAGCAGCCTTGTATCCTCTGTCCGGCTTCACCTTCACTACGGATGTGGAGAAGATTGAGCATCGTCGGGATCTGAAGTTTCATTTTGGAGGAGAATACACCTACGAGTTCACCACCGACTACTTTGCCTCCTTAAGGGGTGGAGTGAGCGATGGTTCCTTCTCTATCGGTTGCGGCTTGAAGATATACAAGTTCGACTTAGACTACGCCTATGTTACCGAGTCTGAGGACTTCTTGAAAGAGAATCACCGAATATCCCTTTCCGTGACCTTCTAAGGGAAGAGCGGAAAGAAAGATTAAAAAAGCCCCCCGCATAAATGCGGGGGGCTTTTTTATTTCCTGTTTTTAATATCTGATAGTGTTCTCACCAGAGTGTAATTCGTCACTATTTCGGAAAGGTTTTTTAATATAATAATCGAGGGAAAAAGATTTTTTTTGTTGTGTCAGGACCTCTCCGCCAGAGGCGGATCCGCCTTCGGAGGAAGTCCTGACACCGCTTTTAAGCGTCAGGAGTAGAGCTCCCGACGCAACGATTTAACCATCGGTCACGAGCTTCTAGCCTATGGAGAGGACAAGATTTTGTAGAGGAGCCCCTGGTGGGCTCCCAAAGGACGGGAGGGGATCCCGCGAAATCGGGATTTCGCAATGTTCAGCAAGCCCCTCCCCTACAACAAAAGACTTTAGCGGGTAGCGGGTAGCCCTGGGTTCCTGAACCCAGGGCTATTCTGTTCCCCTCTCCTTTTTAAGGAGAGGGCCAGAGTGAGGTTCAAAGAATTATGTCGAAACCACAGGGGTTTCGACCTACGTGTTCTATTCCTTTTTTTAGTTTGCTTTTTCCTCGTAAAATGATAAATTCAGTTGAGGTCGATTATTGTTGTAAGACCTGTTCGTTGAATTGAGGATCTGTCGAGCAGTCCTCGCTTACGCTCGGACATACTCGACCTACAGAAGGAGGAGTTTATGGAGATCAAAACTTATAAAGTTAAAGTTCCCGAAGGGACTAATGTTATCTTAGGGCAGACCCATTTTATCAAGTCAGTTGAGGATTTGTATGAGGCTTTGGTGAACTCAGTTCCCCAGATCAAATTCGGTTTGGCTTTTTGTGAGGCATCCGGTCCCTGTTTGGTTAGATTTGAAGGGAATGATGAGGAGTTAAAAAAGCTGGCTTCACAAACCGCTTTTGAAATCGGGGCTGGGCATTTTTTTGTCATTTATATTAAGAATGCCTATCCCATTAATGTTTTGGATGCTATCAAACAATGTCGGGAGGTCTGCTCAATCTTTTGTGCTACAGCCAACCCGGTCGAGGTGATAATTGCAGAAACCGAACAGGGGAAAGGAATCTTGGGGGTAGTTGATGGTTTCTCATCTAAAGGGATAGAGACTGAGAAAGAGGTAAAAGAGAGAAAAGAATTTTTGAGGAAGATAGGATATAAGTTATAAAACTTTTGTAGGGACAGACCTTCCCCGCTTTTAGCGGGGTCCGCCTTGGGCGTGACAGGTCTGTCCTGGACAGGTTTAAAAATTCGTATGAATGCATACGCACCTGTCCCTACATTTTCTCATAAAAGGGTTAGAATTGGAAATAGAATATAACAATGGTATTTATATTAAGGGGGTGGATCTGTGGCTGGATGCGGAAAAGGGAGTCGATTTCTCTTTTATCTCGCATGCTCATATAGACCACGTGGCTCGCCATAAAAAGATTCTGGCTACACCACAAACTGCCAAATTGTATGAGCATCGATTGGGGAAAACCAATGCCAAAATAACAGAATTCAATAAACCTACTAAAATCAAAGGGGCAAAGGTGGAGCTTTTTCCGTCCGGACATATTTTAGGAGCCTCTCAGATTCTGATTGAAAGGGGAGGAGTGAGGCTGGTCTATACCGGAGACTTTAAACTCCGAGGGTGTCTGACCGCGGAGAAAGCGGAAATTAAAAAGTGCGATATTTTAATAATGGAATCGACCTTTGGTCTTCCCCACTATCTTTTCCCGCCCAGAAAAGAGATTGTCCAAAGAATAATAAATTTCGTTGACCATAATTTTAAGAGAAATACCACTCCGGTGATTTTGGCTTATTCTTTGGGTAAAGCACAGGAGGCGATGAAGATCTTAGGAAATCATGGTTTCAAATTATCAATTCATTCGTCAATTTTGAAATTAGCTATGATTTATCAGCAGTTTGGAGTGAAGTTTAAAAATTTCTATAAATATAATTCCAACGATTTAAAGGGGAAAATTCTTTTAGCCCCTCCTTATCTTAAAAATTCGAAAATGATAGAATCGATTCCCCAGAAGAGAATAGCTTTATTAACTGGCTGGGGGATAGATGAGAATGCTTGTTGGTCTTATGGGGTGGATGAGGTTTTCCCTTTATCTGACCATGCCGATTTTTCTGAGCTTATAGAATATGCTAAAAAAGCTTCTCCGCAGAAAATTTATACAGTTCACGGGTTCCCCGAATTTGTTCAGCATTTGAAAAATGAGGGGTTCGATGCCGAGGAGCTAAAAATTCGAAGAAACACTCACAGGCTAAGCCAGGAACTTCTTTTGAATTATGATTTGTTCAGGACCCTTTAGAAATTAGGCAGAATAGGGTGGAGGCAAGCTCCACCCCTACGTGGAAAATGGCAAAGGTGGAAAAGATGAGGATTTTAGGGATAAACGGGAGCCCGATGAAGGGGGGGAATGTGGATCTTTTAATTCAGAAAGTCATACAGAGTTGCAAGGAGAAAGAAGGCAAAAGGCAAGAGGCAAAAGTTAAAAAGATTGTTTCTGAAATTGTATATCTGGATGATCTGAAGATAATTCCCTGCAAATCTTGTGGTGTATTACCTCAAAAGGGTTTCTGTATTTATCATGATGATATGGACAAGGTTTATTCCAAACTTTTTTCCTATGATCTGTTTGTCTTCGGTTCGCCGGTATATTTTGATTCGGTCTCCGCTCAGGTGAAGCTTTTCATCGATCGATGCAATTGTCTAAGACCTATGAGAAGAAAAAGGGATGGCTCTTTTTACTTCGATTCAGGTCTTTTAACTAAATTTGACCATCCCAGAAAAGGGATAATAATCTTGGTAGGAGGAAAACGTCAGAGATTCGATTGTGCCTCGATCGTTTTGAAAGGTTTTCTCAAATGGGCGGGAATAGAATTTTCCTATCAGATTTTGTATGCGCATGATGATTTTGGGAAGGGTGGAGTGAAGAAGGATAAAAAGTTTTTGGAAAAAGTTTTTCTCTTGAGCTCCTCTGAGGGCGGAGTTAAACTCCGCCCCTACGCGGACTAAAGCTTTATACTCCAAACTGGGTTAGTCCGATTCCAAGCACCTCTGCCTTAATTTTTTTGCCTTCTCCAGATTATCCTTATACTCTTTTTTTACCTCGAGAGGCAACGGATAAGAAAAGATTTTATCGCATTGGGAAAGACACTCTTTTTTATTCCCCAATTTAAAATAGGCTTGAGCTATTCTGTATCTACATTCGATGGTGTTCTGATATTTGCTTTTATCCTCATTGCCGATTTTCTCTAAAAGGCTCTGATAAGAATCAATGGCACTTGCCCAATCTTTTTTGGTGAAATAGGCTTCGCAAAGCCCCCATAAAAAAAGCTTGCTTTCGGGATATTTTTCATCCATCTCTTTAGCTAACTTGATGGCATCATCAAATTTTTTCTCCTGGATATAAATCCAGATCAAGCCGTATAAAGAAGCAGTCTGAGAATAAAGGCTTTTTTGTGAGGCGATTTTCAGTTCCTCGATCCCCTTTTTTCTTTCATCTTTTAAAAAAGGGAGCCACCGAAAGATTTTGGTATAGACTGAGACCCAATAATGATAAGAGCCCAAACCCACATAACAATCATAAAATAAAGAATCAATCTCAAAAGCTTTTTTCAAAGCTGATCTGGCCTTCAACCCATTTTTAAATCCCGACCACCATTTGCCTCTTTTAGCATCATAGATGGCTTTTGCCCCATAAGAATTCCCCAGATAAAAATATGCCCATTTGTCCTTTTCATCTCTTTTTAATCTTTGATCGGAAAGCTCAATCGCTTTTTGCATATACTCTAAGAACTCCTTTTCCTTAAATCTTGAGACCCAGTCTAACATCTGCATCTGATAGGTGGCTCCCAAAAAGAAATATCCAGCAGGATTTTCTGGCTCGGCAAAGATAACTTTTTTAAAATCGTTCTCTGCCAGATCATACCTCTCCTTGATGGTCAAATCGATCCCGGATTGGATCAGATCATCAATTTGGCTTGAATCTGAAGCTTTAGGTAAGTTTTGAGTTTCTTGAGAAAAGATTAGAGGATTAAATAATAGGAAAATCAATGCTGAGAATAAAAAGATTTTCTTTAAAAACTTTTCTTTCACTTGGCGGAGAGTTTTTTTTGGATTTTATCATTTAATTCTTGGGCTTGCTCTATTATAGGCTTAGCGTAGTCGCTATCTTTGACATTTTCCTCATTGACCAAGACAAAATTGACCAACTCTAAAGATTTTTTATACTCCCCTTTTTGATAATAGATATACCCCATCCAATACCGGCATTCCATCTCTCCAACTAAGTGGTAATAGGGGGAGGCTTTGAGAAAAGAAAGGAGGTTTTCGTAATTTTGCAAAGCCAAGTCCCATTTGCTCAAGCTGATATAAGCTAAACCGGCAAACCATGATCTGAAAGGAAGATTTTCAAAATCGTTCTCCAACTCTTGGCTCAGTTTTAAGATCAGATCATAATCTTCTTCCTCATAATATACTCGCAAAAGTGAAACCTTAGCCTCTAAAGAAGCATACCTGCCTTTCTCCACTGCCAGATAAAGCTCCTTAATCCCTTGTTTTCGGTGATCACCGATAAACAGAAGCCAGCGGAAAATCTTGGCTTTGGCACTTACCCAGTAATGGTAAGCTCCTAAGCCAAAATAAGCGTCGTAAAGATCGGGCTTAAGCTTCAGCGCTTTTTCTAAAAGGGGCCTGGCTCTTCGGGCATCCATAAATGCTCCCCACCAGTTCCCTCTAAATGAACGATAGATCCCCCGATACCCATAGGCGCCCCCCAGGTAGAAATATATTTCCGCAGAATTATAAGATTTCTTTAGTTTAGCTTCCCCTTTATCAATAGCCAACTCTATATATTTTTCAAAATCGGGCTTATATTTCTCATTGCGGTAATTGTCAATTAAGTTCTGATAAGAAGCTGCCATAAAAAAATAACCGATAGGTTCATCTGGATAAGAATTGATTACCTTTTTAAATTCAGTTATCCCCTCATCATATTTTTCATGATGAACCAGATCGATCCCTTTGAAAATAATAGAGTCAATTTCCTCTGAGATTGGTCCCTCGGACCTACAGAGCGAAGGTGCGAATGCATCTTGAGATAAAAAAACTAAAAACAGAAATAATAACAACTTTTTCATGAATTTACAACTCTGCCCTTCCAGCAAGCAGATCCGTGGTCAATTTATCGATCTCGGCGAATTGAGACTTGGAAGTTACCTCTTTTAGGAAATGGAGATAATCATCCATAAAGGAGAAAATCTTAATAGAATCTCCTTTTTGAGAGGTTATTATGGTCCTCTTCAAAAGATGGAAGATTCCATATTCGGTGGTAGTGATAAAACGGATCTCTTCCCAGGGGAAGACTTTTATCTGACTCGTAACCTGGAATAACAAGATTTTTTTTAAAGACAGTCCCTTTGGATCAGTGGATAAAAAATGATTCCGATAATCTAAAAAAATTGCTAAAGTTAAAATTAAAGAGATGACCAAAAATATGATGCTTAAAGAAAAATATGTTTTGAAACTGATTAAAAAGATTAAAAAAATTACAATCGCCACAAAGATATAAAATATCCTGATCTCAATCCCCCAATATCTGTATTTTACTAAGTTTTCTTCTTCACTCATTTTAGAAAAAGTATTGGAGTATTCCGCCTTTAGCGGGATCAAAGGTAAACATAAATGTTTACACTCCACTCAAAATATTTATTGCAGAAGGTAATCGGTCGGGTTGAAAAAAGCAAGCGATTTTCTTGAAACAGATATGATTAGACATTTAGATTTATCTTATTGAAATCCATTTCTATCTCAATAATTTCCTCATCTTCTCACCGGTCTTTTCCAACAGGTGTTTTTGATAGGCTTTTTTCATCCTCTTATAATTTTTCATCCCCCCTTTATATTCTTTTATCCAATTCTTTATAAAATTTCCATTTTTTATTTCATCCAAGATTTTCTTCATCTGGTTTTTATTGATAACCCTTTTGCCGGAAAGATATGAACCGTATTCAGCCAGCTTGCTTATCCTGTTATACATCCCGGCAATCCCATAAGATTTGATTAAATTAACTATCAGGTCAATTTGATGGACACATTCCAGATAAGCGTTTTCGGGTGAGAGCCCTTCCTCCACTAAGGTCTCAAATCCTTTTTTTATAAGCTCAGAAAGACCACCACATAAAACCACCTGTTCTCCAAATAAATCTCCGATGGCTTCATCCTTAAAGGTTGTCTCTATAATCCCAGCCCCGGTTAAGCCGGCTCCTCTGGCATAAGCTAAACCAATATTTTTAGCATTTTTAGAATAGTCTTGATGGATGGCTAAAAATGAGGTGAGTGGTGGTGTAAAAATTTTGTAGGGTAGTCCCTTCCTTCGGCTTTGCTCAGGACGGTGAGCCTGTCGAACCGTGTGGGCTCCCGAAAACGGGAGGGGACAAGCTCCTCCCCTACGTAGAAGCTCTCCAGGTCCACAAGGGGCAACTAAGATAACATCCACATATTTTGGAGGCTGGACTAATTTGAAATAGATGCTGGTGGCATGAGCGAAGATTAAGGCTTGGTTTGGTCTTAGATGTTTCTTTATCTGGTTTTCGAATATTTGTTGATGCAGATGGTCAGGAACTAAAATCGAAATAACATCCCCTAATTGTGGCGCTTTTTCAGTAGTAAATACTTTGAATCCATCTTTTTTTGCAATATTTATACTTTTGCTTTTTTTAGGTAATCCGATGATAACATTAACTCTGCTATCTTTTAAATTCAAAGCTTGAGCTCTCCCCTGACTTCCGTAGCCGATGATGGCGATGGTTTTACCCTTTAGATATCTTAGATGGGTATCTTTGTCTTGGTAAATTTTTAATTTTTTTTGCAAGATTACCTCATTCAATTTATTACTTCATAATTTCAACAACAGGTTTCAATCCGTGTAGGGGAGCTTGTTGAGCCCAGCAAAATTCCGCCTTGGCCGGACCGCCCTCCTCCACCCAGGGCGGAGATGAACTCCGCCCCTACACTTTGTAAATTTTCACTCTTTTTATTTTACTCATACGTCAAAATATCTCACAGCAGATTATAAGGATTAAGCAGATAAAAAATAGTTCAAATAACCTCCTGAAAAAATCTGCTTAATCAGCTTCATCAGTTGTGAATTCTACTCGGACAGGGACCCCCCGCCAGAGGCGGGGGATTTCGCTCCGCTCAACAAGCCCTGTCCCTACAAAGTTAAAATCAATTCCATAGTGCGACCCTTTCAGGGTCCCGCCAATGGCGGGAGGCTGATCCCACCTCAGACGGACGCACTACAAAATAATATATATGGATTTTAAATAGATGCTATGGTTTTTTTCTCCCTTTTGATCAGGAAGAAAAATAGAATTATTCCTAAAGCCAGAACAAAAGAGCCTAAGCCAAAGGTTGGTCTTAAGCCAAATTTTTCTGCGATGACTCCGATACATAAACCGGCTAAAACCTCTCCGGTTGAGTTAGAAAGGCTCTTAAAGGATAAAAGGGTGGCTCTTTGTTCTGAGGGGATATGTTGGTTGAATATATCTAAATATATAGGATCGGAAAAGCTTTGTAGCGCTTGTAGCAAGATGAAAAGTATTATGGCCAAGAAGGGATTGGAAGTTAAGGTGATGATTAACAAGCTTAGAAAGAATCCAGATTTCAAAATAATTAGAAATGTGGTTTGGTTTTTGAATTTTTCAGAGAGTTGGGTGATACGGTTGACCAATAAAATCACTATAATGGACGATAGGGCTACAATCCACCCAAAATAGCTGGTTTTTATGGCTAAGTTCTCGCTGAAATGAATCTGCCAATACTGGGATATGGTTTCAAAAGAAAAATTGAAAAAGAGCCCTAATAATATTAAGGCGTAGATTATCTTTTTGGTTTTTATGAGCTCAAAGCTTTTTTTAATTGTCTCTTGGAGTTGATCAATCCACCTGTGGCTGAGTAATTTTTCAAGTTGGTAATCTTCCTTCATTGCAAAAAGTAGAAAAACCAGACAGACTAAAAAGGATAGGACAAAAGGATGCCAGATAAATTTTATGTTCCAGGAGCCAATATAACCACCCAAAATCAAGCCCAGAAGATTTCCTGCGGCCTGATATCTTTTGCCATAAGAGAAGACATATTTGACTTTATCCTCCATCCCTTGATGTTTCAAGGAATCGACTATCCAGGCTTCCAAAGCTCCTGATTTTAAAGTTTCACCTATACCCACGATTATCTCGGCGATGATGAAACCCAAAATTGTGGGGAAAAGGATGAATATAAAACCACCGATAAACAGAGTCAAAGCAGAAAGGGTCACAGAGATCTTTCTGCCATAGATATCAGCCAGAATACCGGTGGGCAACTCGAAAATCAAAATTGAGGCTTCGAAAATTGAAGCCATCAATGCAATTTGAAAAAGATTCAAATTATAATGGCGAAAATAGAGGACGTAAACTGGGATTATGGCGCCAAATCCGAAGCTGGATAAAAATTGGGTGAAGTAAAAGACTTTTGGCTGGTCAGATTTATGCCCCAGCGAGACTGGGGCGCTATCAGAGCCATGCATGATTCACCTGAATAGGTCACGAGTTTTGCTCGTGTCCATTAGCTCAAACAAACTCCTATGTTTTTCTTTCTTTCTTCTTAGCCGCGGGAAATAAAATATTGTTCAAGATCAATCTATACCCTGGAGAATTTTTGTGCAGGCTCAAATCTGTAGGAGGATCACCCACTCGATGCTCGTAATCCTCAGGATCGTGTCCCCCTAAAAAGGTAAAGGTTCCTCGGCCATAATTTCCGTGGATATATTTGGCTTCATTCTGCCCCACAGTCTCCCCCAAAATCACCACAAATTTTTTCACTAAATTTTTTTTAAATCCGGTGGTCTGTCCCATAAAACCATTAACCGCATTCACATGGTCTTGAACTAACATAGTGGGAACAGGATCCAATTTAGCCGAATATTCGAACAAAGTAAAATAGTCCGCTTGAGGGTTACCTAGGGCTTGCTTCTCCGGTGTAGTATCGATATTGGAGTGTAAATATTCGTAAGGATTTAAGGAAACTTGAAAATCGGTGAAAGCTAAGCATTGAGAATAATCTAATTTTTCCTGACAGTCGGGATCAAATGGATCACCATCGAATTCTGCGGGGACAATATCTGTCTTTTTGGCAGCGAGGGCAATATCTATAGTCTCAGGCGCGGAGCACATAGCGAAGACAAATCCACCTCCGGCTATATAGTCCTTTATTGCCTGAGCCACAACTTTTTTCTCCTCAGAGACCTTTTTGAATCCCAATTTTCTTGCCATAGTTTCACAGGTGGTCTGCTCCTGTTTATACCATAAAGCATCTTTATAGGCACTATAGAATTTTCCATATTGCCCGGTAAAGTCCTCATGATGCAGATGGAGCCAATCATATTTCTCCAACTCCCCTTTCAAAACCTCCTCATCCCACAAGGTCTTATAAGGTATCTCCGCATAGGTCAAAGCTAAAGTTACTGCATCATCCCAGGGTTCTTTATTAGGTGGGGTATAGACGGCGATGGCTGGTGGTTTTTCTAACAAAACCACCTCCATATTATTTTGTTCGATCTCTTTATAAATCTCTCCTGCTTGAGAGGTGGATATAACAACGAATGCTGCCCCTTGCAATCTGCAATGCTGGGCAATCCTCTCCGAATTCTCCATCATAAATGAGCCACCCCGATAATTCAGAAGCCACTCCACATTTTGCCCCTGCTGTAGGACCCAATAAGCGACCCCATAAGCTTTAAGATGATCCGTTTGTTTCAAGTCCATATAGATCAATATCTTATCTGCATAAATATTAGTCGCGAGGAGAGAAAGAATAAAGAAAAAAAGGAAAGTCTTTAAAAATTTTTTAACTAACATTCTAGTTTTCCTCATTTAATCGGTCAAAAACAGACTATTTATCCTTATGTAAATTTTTAAAACATTGACTGAAAATATGAGTTTGCTATTAAAAAAGTAATTACAACTTAATACGAAAATATAGGGATGAAAAAAACATTTAAAAGATAAAAAAGAAGCTCTTTTTAACTCCTCTTAGGAGGATTTGATTTCCCTTCCCCTCTTTTCCTATCCCACCACTCGATCCTTTTTTTAATCTCTTTTTCAAAGCCAACCTCGGTGGGATGATAATATTTTCTACCTTTTAAATTATTGGGTAGATAATCCTCAACCACAAAATGGTCTTTATAATTATGGGGGTATTGGTAATCTTTGCCGTAACCTAAATCTGTCATAAGTTTGGTGACAGGATTCCGGATATGCAAAGGGACTGGTAATGCCTGGGTCTGTTGAATATCCTTTTGGACATTCTCAAAAGCTTTATATATGGAATTGCTCTTAGGGGCTGTGGCTAAATAGACTACTGCTTGGGCTAAGGCTAATTCCCCTTCGGGCGAACCTAAGAAATGATAGGCTTCCTTGGCCGCCACTGTTACCTGGAGTGCCTGCGGGTCCGCATTTCCAATATCCTCCACAGCAAATCGGATCAATCGGCGAGCAATATATAAGGGATCTTCTCCTCCGGCTAACATCCTTCCTAACCAATACAATGCCGCATCCGGATCTGAGCCCCTTAAACTTTTATGCAAAGCCGAAATTATATTGTAATGTTCTTCCCCGGCTTTATCATAGAGCAAAGCCTTTTTCTGCATCGAATCAGATGCGATCTTTAAGGTGATTACTCTTTGATTATTCTTATCTGGAGGGGTATTCAAAACGGCGAACTCCAGAGTGGATAAAGCCACCCGGGCATCCCCATTAGCCATCTGAGCGATAAAATCCAAAACTTTATCCTCCAGTTTTAAATTGAATTCCCCCAATCCCTTTTCCTTATCTTTTAATGCTCGGTTGAGGATCACTTTTATTTCTTCCTCTATTAATGGATCTAATGTATAAGCTTTTGATCTGGACAGAAGGGCGGAGATAACCTCAAAAGATGGATTTTCCGTAGTAGCTCCGATAAAGATTATATCCCCCTTTTCCACATAGGGCAAAAAAGCATCCTGCTGAGCTTTATTGAATCTATGGACTTCATCCACAAAGAGGATGGTTTTTCTATTATAAAACTCCTTTTGTTTTTTCGCCTCAACCATAATCTGTTTTATCTCTTTGATGCCTGAGGTGACCGCGGAGAAAGCTACAAAATGGGCACCGGCTTGTTGGGCAATGATATAAGCTAAAGTTGTCTTTCCAGTTCCTGGAGGTCCCCATAAGATCATGGATTGCAACTCCCCCTTCTCAATCGCTTTTCTTAAAACTGAATCCTTACCCAAAATATGCTTCTGCCCTACAAATTCATCTAAATTCTGGGGCCTCATCCGATCAGCCAGAGGGGTCTTTTTTGGGGATTTCTCCTTTTGTCTCTCAAATAGTTCCATAAATTCTAAAAGAAAATTAACTACCTTTCTCAAGATGCCTACGCACAGTTAAATCATAACAAAAATTTGTATATAGTCAACTTTTATTTTCAAAGAATTTGCGTCCACTGATACGGTATAATTAATTGTGTCAAAATTTATCCTAAGCTTTAAGATCACGTTTCAACGCGTAGACCCGCCTCTGGCGGACCAGCCATCCCGCAAAATGCGGGACGGCTACGCAGTCTTTTATTTTCACATAAAAAGTTTAAATCGTATTTAGGCTTCTTCTAAGATAAAGCTTGAGTTTTAAGTTGGTTCGGGAATTGGATTTCCCGAACCAATGCCGTGCGGGTCAGCCTGAGGCGGACCAATTCCCGCACGAACGAAGTCTCTTCTGTCGCTGGGTTTACCCCGGTTGGAAATGGGGCTACATCAACTCGGTAGTCCCGTCCTATCTCGAGGCGCGATACTTTCTTTATTTCCCTTGACAAAGGTCTTGATTTTTATTATAGAAACCAAGAGGCGGCGTAGCTCAGTTGGTTAGAGCAGCGGAATCATAATCCGCGTGTCAGGGGTTCGACTCCCTTCGCCGCTATTTTTTTATTTATTCTTTAAGTTTTCCACTATTACAAAGATAAAAGACAAACCAACATCTCTCAAGCAGAGAAATCAAAGATCTTTTCATCCTGGTTGGTTCGGGAATTGGATTTCCCGCACCGAAGGACATTCGGGAATTCCCCCACTCAAGCTGATCTTTACGACAATTCGGGATGAACAAGAATTTCTTGATAGAAACATTGAAATTCTATCGGTAGGGGCGTATTGCAATACGCCCCTACTGTAAAAATAATCCTATTGCCTAAATTATTGATAACTTATGCCGATAAAATAAAAGAAATTGGATTTTAGTCCACGATGAAACCTTTAACTTCTAATCAAAAGGAGAGGGTATGCGTAAAGGTATCTTGTATTTAAGCTGGGCTTTAGTCTTGTTGTTTCTTTCTTTTTCTGTCTGGGTAAGCTGTGAAAAAAAGCCTCTGGAAAGTAAGGAGGAGCTTTCGATTCAAACTTTGAAAGCCACCCCTTCCTCTATGCAGAGAAACAATACCTCCACGGTGGAAGCCTGGGTGATGGATCAGAAGGGGAGTCCTAAATCCGGAGTGGAAGTAACTTTCTCTGTTAGTCCGGATTCTTTAGGCTGGTTTTCCCCGGCTATAGCTACCACCGGAACGGATGGAAAAGCCAGCGCAGTCTTTCATCCCTTTTATATTGGAACCGGGTTGATCGAAGCTTCGCTCTCCAGCGGAGCGAACAAGAATACCCAGATAACTGTGGCACAGAGTTATTCCGCAGGGATTTTGATTCAAATGGAAATAGAACCGAGCTCCCTTATCGCCGATGGAGTTTCTACCTGCGATGTTACCGTCACAGTTACTGATTCCTCAGGAAATCCGGTAGGGGATGGGACGGTGATAAAATTTTCAGCCGGAGAGAAGTTCGTGGATATAGATGGGGACGGCTATTTCACCGAATTTGTAGATTCGTTAGTCTATGATAGCAATGCCAACGGGAGATGGGACCCTATCGGTTTAATAAACTCACAAGCGACTACTACCTCCGGTGTTGCGAATGTAACTTATACTTCCGGAGTGGTAGCCACTTCGGTCTATATTAAAGCTACGGTGGTAACAACATCAGCCACCGCCCAAAAGGAGAACACTATTCAGCTAACTCCCAATACCCAGATAGCCAGCATAACTATGGCCAGTCCGGGACCGAGCATTCAAGTGAAAGGAACGGGTGGGTTAGAGTCAATACTCATCACTGCAACTGGATGGGATGAGAATGGAAATAGAGTCCCTGGAGGAATTGTTATTAGTTTCGTCATCACCGATGGTCCCAATGGCGGCGAAAATATTAATGGTGAAGGATATGGTCCGATTACCGCTAATACTAATTCCTTAGGGGAAGCTTCTGTCACCTTGAATAGTGGAACCGTCTCCGGCACCATTAGATTAAAAGCCAATGCCGGCTCGGTTTTATCTCAAGTGACCAAAGTCACCGTTTCTGCTGGTCCACCGGCTCACTTATCCTTAGGAGCAGATCCTTTGAATATCAGAGGATGGGATTATATCAACGTGACCTCTGATATTGTCGCTTTAGTGGTAGATGTCTATGGCAATCCAGTTCCGGATAATACCTCGGTCTATTTCTCCACCGAGGAAGGGATGGTGGATAGCCATTCGGAGACTTTAAATGGTTTGGCTAAAAGTGTCTATCATTCCGGGGAACCGAGAAATAATGGGATCGCTTATATCTATGCCAGCACCGCCGGTGGAACTGTGGGAGATACCTTAGGTCTAATAGTTTCCGGCCCACCTGCCTATGTGGAATTTTTAACCTATCCTTCCACTCTTTTAGCTGATGGGATTTCAGATGGGGATGTGATAGTCCGGGTTTTGGATATAAACCGCAACTTTGTAGTAGGGGGGACTCAAGTGAAGATGGAGACAGATTTCGGCTCCATCGGTTCGGGTGCAACTGTGGACGGAATTAACAACAGCACTTGGGAGACTAAACTGAAAAGTGCAGTTTTGTCTCGGGACTACTCGCCTGTTTCCCCGGATAATGGTATAGGTACTGTCTCTTTAGTAAAAGCTCGGTCTGGATGGGTGGAGAATTTTGTCACTGTGCCTTTCTTGACTGGCAAAGCCTACAGCAAGAATTGCGCTATCGATATGCCAACTCCAGTTCAATACGGAAGTGCGGTTCCGGTTGAGGTAACCATCAAAGATAGATATGGAAATCCTTTGGGTGGGCATACCCTTTCAGCCAGTTCTTTCGGTTGCTCTATTTCGGGACCGACTCAAATAACAGATGAATATGGGATCGCCTCCGGATTCTCATTTATCGCCACCTCGGATACCACGGTAAAAAGCTCAACAGTGACTGTCTATGATTCTGATCCCAGGGGAGGGGTGGTTTTAAGCACGAAGGTGAGTTTGACTTCTGGGGAGTAACGAAAAGATATTTTCAATTTAAAGCCCTGCCATAGGCGGGGCTTTTTTATTTTCGGGGATTGCAAGGCATTCAAGCTCATTGGCTTGTTAAAAATGAAAAAACAGAGGTAGGTCAAGCATACCCCGCCAAAGGCGGGGCTGCTTGACAAATCGAACATACTTGTCAACCAGTCTTTCAGGCATGGTTGACTTACAAGCTTCTTAGGAATTTCAAAAATCGCAGACCCACCTTGCCCCAGGGTGGATCTTAATTGAAATCTCCCCCAGATTTAGTTTAGTGTCGAGCTTTATACCCGGCGATATAAAAAACGTCTGGGATAAACCCAGACGCTACGACTCAATAATTTCCCTTGACTTTTTCCATTTTTGAGCTATAATTTTATTGGTTTCTCGCATATTGAAAATATAGAATTTAGTAAACTCCTGCACCTTTGAATTGGAGGATAAAATGGAGAGTAGAAAAAATTTTACTGCCGAAGAAGCGAAAAGAATTGGTGAGGCGTTGGGGATTGATTGGAGCAAGTTTAAGGTAGAACAGTTTAGAATGGGATTGGATGTTGAATTAGAGCATGGGTTAAGAGATCCTCATACGAACGTAACTAATGATGATCCAATAAAGACGGGGAAGATCGCCCTTGCCCATTTAAATGAATTCCCAGATTATTACACCAGACTTAAAAAATTGGAAAAAGAGGCAGAAAAACATTGGGCAAAGAAATAATAAATTTGAGCGTGTAGTAGGTGGTATTTGTTCCTATTAACTACAAAAAGGGGGTTTCTCTCAAACCCAAAAGGGGACTTTTTTGCGATCGCATTAAATGTTAGCCGATACGTTGATGAAAGCCATAGCGTCCGACTTTTATGTCGGGCGTTTTTTGTTTTAGAATAAAAAAATTTTGTAGGGGAGCCCTTTATGGGCTCCCGAAAACGGGAGGAGATCCCCCGCCACAGGCGGGGGATCTCATTATGCTCAACAAGCCCCTCCCCTACAAAAACAGGTCCGGGATAAACCCGGACGCTACGACTATGTTCGGGTAAAGTCAAAAAACACTTGTATTTTCCAAAAAAGCAAATATAATAAAACGTAGAAATAGTTGGAATGCGAATTGATTATTTTGCAACGAAAAATTAAAGTAAAGATGAAAAATGTTTGAGAGTTATAGATCTCTGATGTTACCCCGCATACGCTGGTTATTAAATGTATCCAGTTTATGGAGAATATGCACATTTGTTTCTCTTTTCTTGATATTCTGTTCTGGGCTATTTGCCTCCGAATGTATTACTAATCTTGATGAAGCCCGAAGGTATCTGGACGCAGATTTGGTGATCGTAGGGGATGTCATTGGTTGTTCAACCAAGGTGGTTGAAGAAAAAGATACACCTGGAGACAGTGGTTGGGTGTATCATTGGACTAAGTTTATCAATCTCCATTTTGTTAGGGTTGACAGTGTGATTAAGGGATGCTTTACCGATTCTGTGATTATTATCACCAGTTACTCATTTAGAGACTATGCTTTGAAGCGAATATTCGAAGGCATTACAGAAAAAGGCGATTCCATGTTTTCATATATGGGGGAAGAGGCTTTGCCTGATGATGGGAGTTGGAGTGACATTCCAGATTCGGGAAAGTTCATCATTCTACTCAAAGAGAAAGATTGCATCTATATTTCTACACTATGTGACGCTTACTCTAAAGCCGCTATTGATTTTTATAGAGAGGTTGATGAAAAAGGTGAAGATTATTTCAAGAGGTATGAGCCTCTAATGAAATAGAGTTTTTGATACTTCGAGCAGTTGTGTCCTGATTTATGCAGGACGAGAATGAAAGGAGTGCAAAAACTTCGTTTTTGCATGCAATAACAAAGTTATTGCACTCCATAATTAAAAAGCCCCCGCCTATGGCGGGGGCTCTTTCATTTCCCTAAATAGTTATTTCTTCTTGGTCTTTTTGGTCGGCTTTTTGGCGGTCTTAGATCCCATGTGTTTCTTTCCACAAGGAGCCATCTTTTTCACCTCCTTTAGGAGGTTTAAAGGTTAATTTTGGTTTTTCAATTCTCCCCTACTATTTCTCATTTTCTTCTTCCTCCTCTTCTTCCTCCTCCTCCTCTTCCTCCTCCGTGGTGGCTAAATCGGCGCATTCCTCGGAGCAGTAAGGCTCATTTTCTCTCCATACCGGTTCGTCCTCTATCTTTTCACCGCAATAGGCACATCTCATTTTTTTCACCTCCCCATACCCCCGCATTTGTGCGGGGCTTACAAAGTTGGTAGGTTATCATAGTATTACTTTAATCGTCAAATAAATCACTTTTTAAAGCGACCTAATATAAAATTGCATGAATATTTGTCAAGAAAAATTTAAGCCTAAGGTGATTTTTTTCATTACGTCAAAATTCGACCCAGGATATTAGTCTAAATGGGGTTTCCAGCATTAGTTGGAGCAGGCTCTTCTTCCCTTTTCAGGATTAAAATTCTTTTTTATCTGAAAAATCTCCTTTACAAAATGATTAACTTTTATATCTTATATCCCAAGCAACAAACCCTGAAGAAAAGGATAGAAGATGAGAGAAAAAATGAAACTGATTGCCGGCAACTCTAATAAGCCTTTGTTTAAAAAGATCAGCCAGCTAGTTGGTGTCCCCTTATGCGATACCGAAATAGAGAAATTTTCTGATGGGGAGATAAAGGTCAAAATTAATGAAAACATCCGGGGGATGGATGTTTTCATTCTGCAATCCACCAATGCTCCGGCGGAAAATCTTTTAGAGCTTTTGATCTTAATCGATGCCGCTTGCAGGTCCTCGGCTGAAAGGATCACTGCGGTCATTCCTTATTTCGGCTATGCGCGTCAGGACAGAAAGGATCAGCCTCGGGTCCCCATATCGGCAAAATTAGTGGCAAATTTGATTGTTACTGCAGGAGCCAACAGGGTTTTGACTATGGATTTACATGCCGCTCAGATTCAGGGGTTTTTCGATATCCCAACAGACCATCTTTTCTCCAATCCGGTCTTCTTTGAATATTTTTCAAAATTCGATCTAAAAAACTTTGTAGCTATAACCGATATTGGAACCATAAAGATGGTCCGAAACTTTGCCAAAAAGCTTAATGCTCCCATGGCGGTTCTGGATAAACGCCGTCCAGAGCCTAATCAGATCGCCGAGATGCATATAATCGGAGAAGTTTATGGCAAAAATTCTATTATCAGAGATGATATGGTCGACACCGGCGGGACTTTAGTAGAAGCGGCTGTGTCTTTGAAAAAAGAAGGGGCAAAAAGGATTATCGCCTGCTGCACCCATCCGGTTTTATCTGGTAAAGCAGTCGATCTAATCGAAGAATCTCCCATCGAGAAGCTGGTCATCTCTGACACTATCAGCACTGAAGATAAAAAACTTACCAGCAAATTTGAAATTGTCTCCGTAGCTAAAATGTTTGCGGAAGCCATAATGCGGATACATAAAGAGGAGTCAGTATCCATTTTATTCGATTGATTTTTTAAAGGAGTGAAAAAGTGAAAGAGATTTCTTTGGAAGCCAAAACCAGAAAAGGTGTGGGGACGAGCTTAGCCAAAAGACTAAGGAAGAAGGGTATCATTCCGGCCGTGGTTTATGGAGCCGGGGAGGCGACTATCCCCTTGGAGGTGGACTCAAAGAGTTTTTTATCCATCTTAAGGTCCGGGATGGGGGAGAATGTGATCATCAACTTAAATATCGATCAGGATAAGGAAAAAACGAAGAAGGTTTTGATTCGCGAGATCCAGCACGACCCCATCTGGGGGGATATTTTACATGTCGATTTTCAACATATCTCTATGGAGAAAAAGATCATCGTAAGGGTTCCGGTGCATCTGGTTGGTTCAGCTATCGGGGTGAGCGAAGGGGGTATTGTGCAGCATGCGATGAGAGAGCTGGAAGTGGAATGCCTACCTTTAGAGATACCTGAAAAGATTGAGGTGGATGTAAGCCATTTGAAAATCGGTGATGCGGTTCACGTCCGGGAGGTTAAATTGGAAAAGGGGACTATCCTTTCAGATGTAGATAGCTCCATCGTCAGTGTGGTTCCTCCAACTGTATTCAAAGAGGCTGAGGTCAAGGTAGCTGAGGAAGTGGTGGCAGAGCCAGAATTGGTAGGGGAGAAGAAGGAAGGGGAGGTGGTTGAAGAAGGGGAGGAGGCAAAGGGGGAGAAAAAGGAAGCAGGAGCTGAAAAGAAAGCGGGAGCTGAGAAGAAAGAGGAAAAAGCCGGTGCTCCTCCGGGAAAAGAGGGGAAAAAGGAGGAGAAGAAATAAACTATTCGGTTTTGTAAAAACTTTACCCTCATAGGAAAAAATAGACTTGCAAAAGGATGTTTTGGAGGATATATTAAAAGCTAAGAAGGAACCTTCTTGGCTTTTTTAATTTATGTGAATAAAACAGCCCCAAGGTTAGGTTAAAATGGATTTGACTCAATTAATAATTTTATTAATTGCTCTTTTTTCGTTATTTATTTCGATAATGGCAAACTGGAGATATCTGAAAAGCTTTTTTGTAAAAAATTTGAACATAAATATTTTAACCAATGAGGAGGCAAAACCAGGGTATTCTTTCTTGATCCAAAGATTGAATAATACAAATATTCCAGCAAATAGTTTAAGCCCTGCAAATTCCTGTTTGCTACTTCAAATGAAGGTTCGAAATAGTTCATACAAAAACCTAACACTAAATAAAGTTGAAGCTTATGTCCTAATCGAGAAGAATTGGGTTGATACAACACCTTACGGGGGGATAAGTTTTCGTAGTGATAAAGCCTTCTGTTCTCTTCCTGAGAAAAGACCTGATTTTGAAAAGGAATCTGTGAATATCGAAGCTTATACAGAAAAAAGAATACCAATTGCTTTTACTTTTAATACCAATCATTCTTTCAAAAAGGTTAAAGTTGAGGTTAGAATCAAAGATTCTGAAAACAAGTGTAGCAAAGCTCAGGCGTCTATTCCAAGGCGTGTATAAAAGCAAGGCTAAAAGCCTTGCCCTACGAATAAAATATAAAAAAAGGATTGTAATAACATCTTTTGAAGAGGAATAAATATGAAAGGTTTGGTTTTGGCTGGGGGGTTGGGGACCAGGCTTTTTCCATTGACCAAGATCACAAATAAGCATCTTCTGCCGGTCTATGATCGCCCGATGATCTTCTATCCCATTCAGACTTTGGTCAACGCCGGGATAAAAGATATAATGATTGTTACAGGAGGTAATAATGCCGGAGATTTTTTAAGGCTTTTGGGGAATGGAAAGAATTTTGGATTGAAGCATTTGAACTATACTTTTCAGGAAAAAGAGGGGGGGATTGCGGAGGCGGTAGGATTGGCTGAGCATTTTGCAGAAGGGGATCGTTTGGTCATCATCTTAGGGGATAATATAATCGAAGGGAATATAATCTCTGCGGTGAATGAATTCAAAAAACAAAAATCTGGTGCTAAAATAATGATAAAGAGGGTGAAAAATCCTTGTGATTATGGAGTGGCTGAGCTGAAAGGGAAAAAGATTTTAAATATCGTGGAAAAGCCCAGAAAACCTAAATCGAATTATGCGGTATTGGGAATTTATATGTATGATCAAGAGGTCTTCGATATAATAAAGACTTTGAAACCTTCGAAAAGAGGGGAATTGGAGATAACTGATGTGAACAATGCCTATATTGAAAAGGGGAATTTGACTTATTCCATATTGGATGGATACTGGATCGATGCCGGCGCATCTATTGATTCTCTTTTAGAGGCAAACAATTTTGTGGCGAAAAATGGGGCAAATCACACCTAAGGCAGATCCCGCCACAAGGCGGGATAAACTTACGTAGTTGCTTGATTTATCAAGCCCGCATAAGTTACGGGTTCGATAAATCGAACCCCTACAATATCTAAAGGAAAGAAAATATGATCGAGGGAGTTAAACAGAAGAAATTGAGGATGATCCCGGATGAGAGGGGGAGATTGATGGAGGTCTTGCGCTCCGATGATGAGCTTTTCTCCAAATTCGGACAGGTCTATATCACCACCGCCTATCCGGGAGTAGTCAAAGGGTGGCACTATCATAAAAAACAAATCGATAATTTTGCGGTGGTAAAGGGGATGATAAAATTAGTCCTTTATGATCCCCGAGAAGATTCCCCCACCAAAGGGGAGATCAATGAGTTTTTTTTGGGGGAGTACAATCCTATGCTTATTCAGATTCCCAATTGGGTCTATCATGGATTCAAATGTGTCTCCGAGGAAGAGGCAATCTGCTTGAACTGCCCCACTGAACTCTATAACTATGAAAATCCGGATGAATATAGAGTCGATCCGCATGAAGGGGGAATTCCTTACGAATGGGAAAGGAAGGATGGTTAGATGAAGATTTTGGTCACCGGAGGGGCTGGATTTATCGGCTCAAACTTCATAAGATATGTTCTTTTTAAACACCCGGATTACCAGATAATAAACTTAGATAAGCTCACCTATGCCGGAAACTTAGATAATCTTTCAGATGTGGAGAAAAACCCTACTTATAAGTTTATCAGAGGGGATATCTGCGATCAAGATTTGGTCGATAGTTTAGTCGGAGATAAAGTTGATGCCATAATAAATTTTGCCGCTGAGACTCATGTGGACAGAAGTTTATACGATCCTAAAGTTTTTATAGAAACCAATGTCTTTGGAACGCAAGTTTTGGCTGAGTCGGCATTGAAATATAAAATAAAAAAATTCGTCCAGATCTCTACTGATGAGGTCTATGGGAGCTTAGGCAAAGAGGGAAAATTCACAGAGGAAAGCCCGCTTTTGCCTAACTCCCCTTATTCAGCCAGCAAAGCTGGAGCAGATTTATTGATCCGTTCTTATCATAAAAGTTTTGGCCTTCCCGCGATAATCACTCGCTGTTGCAATAATTACGGACCCTATCAGTTTCCCGAAAAACTTATACCCCTTTTTATCAGCAATGCTTTGACCGATCAACCTCTTCCCCTTTATGGGGATGGTCTTTATGTCAGGGATTGGATCTATGTGGAAGACCATTGCTCCGCAGTCGATCTTATCTTGCACCAGGGGAAAATAGGAGAGATCTACAATATTAGCTCCAATGTGGAGATGACCAATTTAGAGATCACCCATTTGATTTTAAAAAATCTAAAAAAGCCGGAGTCATTGATTAAGTATGTCAAAGATCGTCCAGCTCACGATCGCCGGTATGCTTTGGATTCCTCCAAGATAAGAAAAGAATTAGGTTGGAAAGCCTCTTTTTCCTTTGAGCAAGGGATGAAAAGAACTATCGATTGGTATATAAAAAACAAAAGTTGGTGGGAGAAGGTAAAATCCGGGGAATATCTGAAATATTATGAGAAGCATTATCTCCAAAGAGATAAAACCTGATTTAGTTTGTGTCACCGGAGCTTTAGGGCTTTTGGGGCAGAAGCTCTTAGAGATACTTTCCCCTTCTTTTGAAATTTTAGCCTTAGACCTTCAAGCTGAAGGTTTTATCAGCCTTCCCCAGATTTTTTATCAACAAGTAGATATTTCGGATCAGAATCAACTTAATTCTGCCATAGAGGAATGGTCTTTTCTTCCAGAGGTCATGATAAATACAGCCGCTTATACTGATGTGGATGGCTGCGAAATCGATAAAGAGAAGGCCTGGAAGGTGAATGGGGATGGGGTAAGAAATTTAGTAAATGTTTGTAAAGAAGCAAATCGTCAAGATGCTTCGCATATCAAATTGGTTCACCTTTCCACAGATTATATTTTCGATGGGAAAAAAGGACCATATTCTGAGGATGACCTCCCCAATCCTTTGAGCTATTATGGAAAGACAAAATTAGAGAGCGAAAAGACCATCAATGAAAATTTAGATGATTTTATTATTGTCCGATCTAATGTTTTATATGGTTGGGGAAAGAATGTGAAGTCCAATTTTGTGCTCTGGGCGATAAACAAATTAAAGGAGAACCAAAAGATAAATGTAGTAAATGACCAATATAACAATCCTACATTGGCGGATAATCTGGCTTGTGCTATAGTGGAGTTGATTTCAAATAAGTTCTCCGGGGTGATAAACATTGCCGGAAGGGAATATCTTTCCCGATATGATTTCGCTTTGAAGATTGCGGAAAAATTCGGTTTAAATAAAGAGAATATCCTTCCCATCCAAACCTCCCGGCTTCATCAACCCGCACCTCGACCTTTAAAAGGGGGACTTAAAATCGAGTTTGCCCAAAAAATTTTAAAGACTAAGTTGTTGGATGTGAATGAAGGTCTGGATTTTGTGAAGAAACAACTGCAAGTTTCCGGAGTGTAAAGCTTCAGCTTTACCAGTAAACCTAAAGGTTTACACTCCAATGTCAAGATATACAAAACGTCTGGGATGAACCCAGACGCTGCGAGCGTAGGGACAGGTCTTATGGTCATCAACTTTTTAACTTGACAAATTTTGGCCCTAACAGTATGCTCTTCTCCGAAAGGAGGAAGCTTATGGAACTTTCCGAGACTCAGCGAAAGGAATTGACTTATGCGGTTAAACATTC
>Ga0315291_10001064_pt1 | contig 36843 bp, 27 predicted proteins | sample YL17G12_20_MG_FD_203070 | JGI IMG/M metagenome (GOLD analysis project Ga0315291, IMG submission 203070) | Sediment microbial communities from Yellowstone Lake, YNP, Wyoming, USA - YL17G12_20 | ecosystem: Environmental > Aquatic > Freshwater > Lake > Sediment | place: USA: Wyoming | collected...
TCGAGATCAACTCGCGGGGCGAAGAGGGCGGCGGAGCCGCGATCTACATCCGCACGCGCGAGAGCCGCGACTAGCGGCCGGCCTTCTCCTTCTTTAGAAAGGCGGCGAGGAGGAAACCCTCGCCGATTGCGAGCATCAGGACCCCCCCAACCACGTTGAGGTTGATGCCGAGCGATTTCGCGTACATCTCTTTTTTCGTCACCGGGCCGTAGGTCCCGAGCAGGACGCCGCAGGCGCTGAGGAGCCAGCCGATCGGGAGCTTGAGGTATTCGGGCACGGTCCGGACGCGGTTGCCGCAGGTGAAGGGCATCATGAAAACGCCCAGGAAGACCATGGCCGGGATGGCCCCGACCCAGTAGAAGTGGATCGTGGCGATGCCGTACTTGGCCGAATTGGCCGCCATGCCGATGACCTCGAGGGCTCCCAGGTTGGCCGAAAGAAAGGCCAGGCCGGTTCTCCGGCGCAAGGGGAGCATAAATCACGCCCTAAAAGATGTCAACGGCTAACAGGGAACGGATGGATGCGGGCCTATTTTTTCCTGGCCAAGGGCAACCGGTAGCCGAGAGATATCACGATGGCGCCCGTTTGGCTCTTGCCGCTCGTTTCGATGTCCTTTTGAATGGTCGTCAGGCCCAGTTGGAAATGGGCCTCGAGGATGAGCTCTCCCGGCCCGAGAGGATAGATCAGTCCGCCGCCTCCGGCCAGTCCGATATTCGTCGTCTTGAGGCTGTCCTTGACGTCGGTGTCCGCACCCAAATCGAATTCCGGGGGGTCGGTGGCGGGCGGGATAATGATGGGCATGGTGCCGGCCTCGTCCAGATAGAACGCGCTCGTGCCCGCGGTCAGGGCCCGGGCGCTGACGAGAAAGCCGAAGTAGGGCCCGGCGTCGATGAAGAAGCGGATCTTGTCGCCGAAGGTGAGCCGTCCGAGGACCGGGATCTCGATATAATCCAGGACCGTTTCGTTGCGGAAGTCGGCATAGAGGATCGTACCCGGAGGGATGGGCAGGCCGGGGGGAAGTTCCATCGTGATGGGCTGCATCCCTGTGCGCAAGCCGCCCTGCGACGTGTAGTTGAGATCGACCACCAGGGAGAAGCGGTGCGCCATCCCGATGTCCGCGGTCAGGCCGAAATAGGGTCCCTGGCGCGATTTGAATCCCCGGCTGAACAGGTCGGTTTCGCTTCCCCTGATGCTGGGAATGCTGAGCCCGCCGTGGGCGCCGATCTTGACTTCGCCGGAGATGCCAGTGGCGCGGCTGATCAGCAGAAGACCGACGAAGATGGCCAGAACACCGAGCCGTTTTCGATCCATGTTGTCACTCCTCGTTCAGGATCTTCGGGACGTTTGGCCGGAGCGGGTTCGGGATGCGTCCCGGGATGCCCGGTCAAAACACCGCCATTGTTCTTTCCGCTGTTCCGTCCGCCCAAAACCCGGAAATACCGTCGGGCCGGATTACGGAGAGCATAAATCATGGGCCCGATGATGTCAACATCGAATGGCGGCAACGGAAAATATGGCCTGAGGGCCGAATTATCTGTATGGTTTTATGACGGGACACGTCGAGACCGGAACAGGAGGCAGGAGAAGCCATGCGGCGATCCGTTCGAACGGCAAACGCCAGGTCGATGTCTCCATACGCCCCGGTTGGTTTTACCACGCGGCCGAGGACGACAAGGTCAAAACCCTCGACCACCTCCTCGACATCTATTACACATCGGTCGGCGGCAACGCCCAGCTCCTGCTCAACATCCCGCCCGACAAGCGCGGCCCTGTCCACGAGAACGATGCCCGAAGGCTCAGGGAGTTGGGGGACAGACTTCGGGATACCTTCGCCGTCAACTTAGCCTCGGGGGCCTCAAGCCGTCGAGGGGAGGCAGCCCCCGTAGGGGGCCAAGCCGTCAAAGAGGGGCAGCCCCCACCGGGGACCGATGGGGACAGTCCCTCTGATCCCAAAAATCATTAAACCGCCGGGCCGATTTGCCGTATAATACCCGGGAAACCCGCCCGAGGGTTCATTCGTCGATGGCGACACATTCGAGGGAGGACGGCATGCTCCGAGACATCATCAAAAAAGAGATCCTGGACAACATCACCAGCCCTAAATTCGTCTTCACCTTCCTTCTCTGCACCATCCTCATCCTGCTCTCGATCTACACCGGGGTGACCAACTATCAAGCGGAGAAAAAGGAATACACCGCGGCGCTGGCCCTCAACAAGAAGAACATGGAGAACCAGCCGAACTATCAATCGCTCGCCGGCATCGGCATCAAGGTCAGCAAGCCGCCGCAGGTCCTGGGGACCGTTGTCACGGGCATCGAGGAGGCCGTCGGCCGCGTCGCCCCGGTCAACATCGCCGCCGACCCGAACCTCATCGACTCCAAGTACAGCAGCAACCCGGTCTTCGCCGTCTTCGGCTCCCTCGACCTCATGTTCATCGTCAAGATCGTCCTCAGCCTCTTCGCCATCCTCTTCACCTATGACGCCATCGTCGGCGAGAAGGAGAAGGGGACGCTCAAGCTGGCCCTGTCGAACGACGTGCCGCGCGACCGGCTCATTCTGGGCAAAGCCATCGGCGGCTACATCAGCCTCCTTCTGCCCCTCCTCATCCCGCTCGTCCTGGGCCTCCTCATCCTCCTCATCACGCCCGACATCTCGCTCAGCGGCCAAGATTGGGCCCGTCTCCTCCTGATCTTCCTCATGTTCTTCCTCTACCTGTCCGTCTTCTTCAGCCTGGGCCTCTTCGTCTCGGCCCGGACGTCGCGCTCGTCGACGAGCTTCCTCGTGCTCCTCTTCGTCTGGGTCGTCTTCGTCATGGTCATCCCCAAGGTCGCGGTCATCACCGCCGGGCAGATCCGGCCCATCCCCTCGGTCCACGAGATCACCGCCAAGAAGGACGCTTTTCTCCAGCAGATCCAGACCGAAGGCCAGAAGGGGTTCATCGAATGGACCAAGAAGAACGCGGCCGACGCCCAGAAGGACGTCAAGGCCTACCAGGAAAAATTCCGGAAGTTCATCCAGGACTACCAGCAGGAGCTGACCTCGAAGATCGATGAGAGCAACGCCGCGCTCGAGCGCGACTACCAGCAGAAAAAGCGCGCCCAACAGAGCCTGGCCGTCAACCTGTCCCGGATCTCGCCGGCCTCGGCCCTGACCTTCGGCTCGATGACCCTGGCCCGGACGGGAATCGACGATTTCGACAGGTTCCTGGCTTCGGTCCGGGCCTACAAGCCGATCTACACCAAGTGGATCAACTCCAAGCTCGGCCAGAGCATCAACTTCCAAACGGGCGAGTCAGCCCAGATCAAGATCGACGATATGCCCCAGCACATCTACGAGCCGCAGTGGCTGAGCCGGTCGCTCGTCCGGACCATCCCCGACTTCGCCCTGCTCGCCGTCATGATCATCGTCTTTTTCGTAGGCGCGTACGTCTCGTTCCTGCGCTACGACGTCCGTTAAGGAGAAACCCCATGCTCGAAACGATCAACCTGACCAAGCGTTACGAGGACGGCGAGCTAGCCCTGGACGGCCTGACCTTCAAGGTCGAGCCGGGCGAGATCTTCTGCATGTTCGGGGCCAACGGGGCGGGCAAGACGACGGCCATCAACCTCTTCCTGAACTTCATCCCGGCGACTTCGGGGACGGCCCTCATCGAGGGGATCGACGTGGCCAAGGACCCGCTCAAGGCCAAGCGCCACGTCTCCTTCGTCTCCGAGAACGTCATGCTCTACGGCAATTTCACGGCCGTCCAGAACCTCGACTACTTCAGCCGCCTGGCCGGAAAACGGAACCTCGCGAAGAAAGATTACGCCGCGGTCCTGGAGCGGGTCGGCCTGCAGAAGGAGGCCTTCGACCGGCGGGTCAAGAATTTCTCCAAGGGCATGCGCCAGAAGCTCGGCATCGCCATCGCCGTGGTCAAGGACGCCGCCAACGTCCTCCTCGACGAGCCGACCTCGGGCCTCGACCCCCAGTCGGGCCGGGAGTTCCTGGAGATCCTCGTCCAGATGCGCGACACGGGCAAGTCCGTCTTCATGTCGACCCACGACATCTTCCGGGCCAAACTCATCGCCGACCGGATCGGGTTCATGCGCAAGGGCCGGCTGGTCATGATGAAGACGGCCAAGGAACTGGCCCACGAAGACCTGACCGACCTCTACATCCAGTACATGGAAGAGCAGCCCGGACAGGCCGCCCAGTCGGCCGCCTCGGTTTAAGCGAAGACCGTGGCCGCCGAGGATCCGGTCGGCCGGACGAGGTCGACGCGGAGCCGCCGGACGTCCTTTTCGCGAACTTCGAGCAGAAGCTCCCATTCGCGGCCCGGCTCGAAGTCCGGAAGCGTTGATTCGTGCTTCTCGAGCGGGATGCCGCCGTTCCCGAACGCCGTCCAGCGCAGTTTGTAGCCTCTGAGCGTGTAGGACGGGATGTCCGGCCGCGTCCGGACGACGACGCGCCTTGCCCCGCCTTCCTTCCTGACCGTGAGCGATTCGACCGGGCTCGATTCCCGCCTCAACGCCTCGAAGGACGGCTTCCGGCCGCCGAGGACGTCGACGACACCGTGGACCCGCTGCTTGAGAACGCCCTGACCCTTGTCGCCCATGTGCGTCCGGTAGTCGTTGTAATCGAAGAAGATGAGCCCGCCGACCCAGGGACAGTTGCGAAAGATCGCATTATGGCGGCTGAGGATCTCGACCCGGCGCGGGTCGTTCTCGGGCCGCTCCGCGGTGCAGGCGCAGTAGCCGTACTCGCTGATGACGATGGGCCTGTCGGGGAAGGCTTGGTGGATGGCTTCGAGGTTATTGCGCATGGACTCGGGGTCGCCGCCGTACCACGTTTCGTAATACTCGTTCCATTCGATGAAATCCATCTCTCTGGCGACGTCGCGCTCCGGTGTCGCCTGGAGCGAGTTCGAAGCGTAAGAGCAGAGCCGTCCCGGGTCGAGGCGCTTGGCTTCCCGGAGCATCCGCCGGACGAATTCCTGGGCGACCGGGTTCTGGCCGTCGACCTCGTTGCACAGGCCCCACGAAAAAACGCACGGGTGGTTCCGCTCGCGGCCGATCATCTCGCGGAGCTGTTCGAGGCCGTTCGCCGCGATCTCTTCGAAAACGTTCCCCTCGAGTTTGCCGAACGTGTCCGGCCCCCAAGTCGGCACCTCGACCTGGATGAGGATCCCCTTCCTGTCGCAGGTATCCATGACCCTCCGGTCCTGCTGCCAGTGGACCCGGGTGAAAACGCAATTCAATTCCTTGAGGTCGTCGTGGTCGTGCGTTATCCAAGCGTCCGGCTCGGCCATGCCGAAGTCCGGGTGACTGCCGGCCATGCGCTCGACGCCTGCGAGGCGGACGGGCTCCCCGTTGAGCAGGAACTCCGTTCCCCGGGCCTCGATGCGGCGGACGCCGAAATTCTCGCGGAGGCCGTGGACCGCCTTCCCCTTCCGCGAGAGCCGGACTTCAAGGGTGTAGAGATGGGGATGGTCGAAGTGCCACAGCTTGGGGTTGTCGAGGACGGCCTCGGGAAGGGAGACTTCGCGCGACGTTTCGGCGGGGATGCTGACCTCGATGGCCGTGGCTTTTCCAAGGGCCGCGAGCCCGGTGGCCTCGTCGACGATCCTGAAGCCGAGCTCGAAGCCGGCCGCCTGCGTCGTCGTGTTGCGGACGACGGCCCGGACGGCCAGGGAGGCCTTGTCTTTAGCCAGGTCGGGGAGAGCGTCGATCCAGACATTCTCGAGATAGACCGGAGGCGTAATAATGAGACTGACCGGCCGGGTGATGCCGCCGTCCGGGGTCCAGTCATAAGAATTATTTCTCGGCAGCATGGCCGGGGCGAAGGAGTTGTCGGCCCGGACGGCGATGACATTGCGCTTGCCGAATTCGAGGAGCCCGGTGATGTCCAAGGCAAAGGCGGTGTAGCCTTTGCCTATGTGCTCGCCGGCCTTGCGTCCGTTGACGAAGACAACGGCCGAGTGGTAAACCGCTTCGAATTCGACCCGGACGACCCGCTCCTTCCAGGCCTCCGGCGCGTCGAACTCCCGCCTGTAACAGGCCAGGCCCATATAATCGGCAGTCTTTTCGGAGATCTGCCAGGTGGAGGGGACGGAGACCTCCTCCCATCCTTCGCCAAGGGCGCCGGGGCCGTGCCACCCGGAGCTCTCCCCCCGGTTCTCCGGGTCCGTGCGGAAAAGCCAGGTCCCGGATAGGGAGATGACTTCGTGGCCGCACATGGCCGAGGCCGGCTGGCCATCTTCGAAATTTCCCGCGTTTCGGCCACAGGACGTCCCCATCGCGACCGTTCCCGCTGCGGCCGCGTGGACCGTCCCTTTGAGGAAATTCCGGCGCGTCCATCGTTCCATGGGCTTTCTCCTTCGGGGGAGAGTATGGAACGGCGGGCGGCAAAAATCAACTGTCCCGGGCGTCCGCCTTTTCGAGCAAGCCCATCTTTTTCAGGGCCATGTCGCCGCGGTTCATCTCCGGCCCCTCGCCGGGGATATAGAGCATGACGCCGCCCTTGACCGGCCTGATGACGATCTTCCCCAAGCGGGCCAGCTCGCCCGTGGCGTCGATGGGGTTGCCGCCGTCGAAGTAGGCCCTGAAGGCCTCGTTGAACCCGCTGTAGACCGTGTGGATCCCCTTGTAGTTCTCGAGGCGCAGCCTGGCGATGGCCAGCTTGACGAATTCCTCTTGGGTGAGTTTGCTTTTCATCCGGACCTCCCGTCGTTGTCTTCGATGAATAAGACGGCGGACGGCGGCCTTCTTTCTCACCCCCGCCGTCTTCGAGCTCACCCGCGTCTACGAGGACTGAGGCGGGCCGCCGGGCGGCGACTTCTTAACTTCTAGCACTTTGCACTATACGGAAATGTCCGTCGTGAGGCGGCGATGGATGTCGCCCTGAAGACCCCCGTAGCGGAGGGGCGGCAGGGAGCGAATTCTGAGAAGCGACCAGCAGAAGTGAGGCGGAGCGACTCGTAGTCTCACTTCTGGGAAATTTCTGGATCAAGTCTTGGATATCAGGCCTCAGAAGATTCGTAATATTGAAGATTCCCTGGCCGACCGCCGGGACTGGTCCCCTGGGGGGCCGGGGGGCTAAGGGCGATATCCTTCGCCAAGCCGAATAGAGGACTTCCCCGAAATCGGAAGAAGGTCCTTACTTTTTCGCCCAGTCCGGGAAGAGCTTGAGGGTCTCGACGGCGTGATGGCCGACCGGAAGGATGAGTCGTCCCTTCCGGGGCTTGAGCTCGACGCCCTCTTCTTCGATGAGGTTCGTCCGCACGGCCCTTCGCACCGGACGGATGAGCTCGACCGCCGTTTCCGTGTCCCGCCCTTCGATGTCGTAGACCCGGAGGATGACGGTGTCGTCGTTTTCCGCTTTTTTCATGGTCGAAAGGACGATGCCCGGCGCCGATACCGGGAGAAAGCTCCTGGACTCGGGCAGGTCGGCCCCGGGCCCAGCGGCCGGATTCCCGACGACGATAAGCGGGCTCCCGGCGGCGATGCCCGCCCGGTACCCGTTCCTCCAACCCGAGGCGTGACTGGTCACGGAGAACCGATAATGGTGGTCACCCTCTTGGAGGTACCAGTTCCCTTCGCCGTGGCAGCTTCGCCGGGAGGCCAGCAGGACGGGTTGGAGAACGGGATAAGCGACGGGGTCGTCTGTCGGATCCTTGTAATCGTTGACGGCGACGCTCGTCGTCAGGGTGACGCCGAAATGTCCGTCGCCCGCGTAAAGGAAGTTCTGGACCTCCCGCGGCCGGATGTCGGAGAGGAGCTCGTCGTAGACGAGGTTCCCGTAGGCCGGCCCTCCGGTGCCCTTGGCCTCGCCGGAGCCGACCTCGAGGACGCCGAGCGGGATCTCGTAGGCGACCCGGCCGTCCGCGGCGGCGACCGGAAGCGCGAGACGGAATTCCCGGTAGGGCTCCCCGTCCCAGCCGAGGAGCGAAACCTCGCAATCGATCTTTTTGACGCCGTGGTAGACGATGAGCTTTTCGCGGACCGTGCAGTTGCGGAGCGGCTGTTCGAGGAGGACCACGGTCTTGAGCGGGCCGGACTCTCCGTCGACGAGGCGCCAGTCCGGCCGGTGGAGGCTCGTCTTGTCGAAGCCCTCCATCGTCGGCTGTTGGACCCGGCCGAACTCGCCCGCGCCGTTGCCCACGGACCGCATGGTGAAGACCTCGAACCCCAGGAATTTTCCCGTGTCGAGGACGTCGCGCCCGAGCTCCTTGTCGTAGAGGCGCTTGACGCCGCCCGGGGCCAGCTCGATCCGGTAGAAGTCGTTTTCCAGGACCTCGTCGTCCGCCGCCGGCGCGCCTTTATCAGGAGACGGCTCGGCGCCTTCGACGAGGTAGAGGGTCTTGTAACCGAGGGCGGGGACGTCCCGGGCGATGAACTCGATGAGGGCCGTGCCGGGTGAGACCGGGTCGCCCGACGGAAGCCGCTGATAGGGGACATCCGCGCCAGCCGCGTCGACGAGGCGGAAAGTGGGGGTCCGCGGCGCGACGAGCGCGGTCACCGGGTCCGTCCTCGGCCAGGAGAGCGAGTTGAAGACGATGAGGGGCGTGCCCTTTTCAGGCCGGGTTTTGACCCGGGCGGCGATCCCGGCCAGGGCGCTGGTGAGGACCTCGCGGCCTTCGTCCCGGGCGAACTCGTATTTCTTGCGGAAAAGCCTATCGGTGATCTGGCCCTCTTTCCCGCCCCAGCCGTGGTCGGGGTAGATCGCGGCCATCCAGGCGGCTTCGAGCCGGCCCGCCGGATAGCCGGCGAAACTCCCGTCGAGGAGGGCCCGGACCGTGCTGAACGCCTCGGCCGCGGGGAGGAGCCGGCCGGCTTCCCGCTCGGCCGAGATCGCGGAGTGATGAGTGGGGCCGTGGATGTAGAGCCAGAGGCCCGGCCTCTCGCCCGTGATCGTTTCGAGCCTGGCCGTCCTGACGTCGATCGATTCGAAGAAACGCCGGGCCGTGGAGTACTTCATAGCCGCCGCTTGCGGCCCCTGTTGGACCGCGGTCCCGTTCCAGTGGCGGATGAGGCCGCCGAAGTCGGTCGGCTGGGAGAAATCGACGGAGTTGAGCAGGGGATACTCGGGCGGCAGGCCGCGTGCCGAATAATAGCCCGACCATTTCGCGAGCTTCTCGAGGATCACCTTGGCTCCTTCGGCGGGCGGGGCGTTGAGGTAAGCTGCGGCGTTCCCGTAGTGGCCGGGCGAGTAGGCCAAGACCGACGTTCCGTCGGGGCTCGCCCAGCGGTAGAAACCCTCGTGGTAGCGGCTCATGACCAGGTAGGGAATGCCGGCCTTGGCCAGGATCTGGGGCATCTGGGCGGCCCGGCCGGGGACGTCGGGGTTGAAATAGACGCGGGCGTCGGCGCCGGGGAAATTCCGCTTGATCCAGAGGCGGCCGAAATAGGCCTGGCGGATGAGTTGTTCCCCGGAATAGAGCGATTCGTAGGGCTGATTGAACGTGGCGCCCCATTCCATCCGTCCCTCCCGGGTCAGGCGGGCGATCTCCTCGGCGCGCTCCGGGTGGCTCTCGACGTACTCCATGAGGTTGAGCATGTTCTCCATGGTGAACGAGTAGGCCGGGTCCTTGGCCATCATGGCTAGGGCCGGCGTGATGCAGTTCGTGTCGCGGAAGACGATGCATTTCTCGGGCGAATCCATCCAGGCGATGTCCTGGTGGCTCGACGAGATGATGTGGAGACTCCCCGGCGTTGCGGCCGGGTTTTTCGGGGGGGCGTTTCTCTGGCTTTTCACGGGGTCCTCCGCAGTTCCTCCCGGCACGGCCGCCGCGAAGAGCGAAGCCGAGAAGGCCAGGAAAGCGATCATGGCGGTTGTTCCGGGCGGTGGTTTCATCATCTGTATCCTCAGTCCTTGAGAATGGAGAGGTCGGGCCGGAGAAGCCGCCGGACCGTCGGCTCGTTCATGTTTTCCGGCGTGGCCAGGATGAGCGCCGTGGCCGCCGTTTTCTCGTAGGGCTCGCCGCGCAGATGGGCGACGGCCGTTTTCAGGCTCAGGTAGCCCATGGCGAAGGGGTCTTGGAGGACGAGCCCGCGGATCTCCCTTTTTTCCAGCGCTTCGATGAGCTTGGCCGAGGCGTCGAAACCGACGTGGACGACCTTTCCGGCCAGGCCGTGGTCCTGCAGGGCCCGGAGAGCGCCGAACGTCGTCGATTCGTTCGGGGTGAACACTGCGTCGACCCCGGTGAACCGGGAGAGAAGATTCTCCATGGTCTGGCAGGCCATTTCCGTGGACGTCCCCGCGTACTGGTTGTCGGAGAGGACCGCGATCGCCGGGAACTCCGCACGAAGAGTGGAGAGGAACCCCTCCTCCCGCTTCGTCGTGCCCTCGACGCCCACCTTGAGCCGCATGAGGATGAGCCGCCCCCGGCCCCCCGTCAGCCGGCCCATGGCCCGGGCGGCCATGACGCCTCCCTGAAAATTATCGGTCGAGACGAAGGCGACATGCTCTTCGCCCTGAAGGGCCGAGTTGAAGACGACCGTCGGGATCCCGGCCCGGCGGGCGTCGGCCACGGGCCGGATGAGAGCCCGGTCGTCGAGAGGGGAGAGGACGAGGGCATCGACGCCGGCGCCCGAAAGGGTTTCCACGATCTGGAGCTGCTCGTTGCGGTCGTCTTCCTTGAGCGGGCCCTTCCAGACGATCTCGACGCCGAGTTCGCGAGCCGCCGTCAGCGCGCCGGCGTGGACCGACTTCCAGAATTCGTGGGTCGTGCCCATGGGGATGACGGCGATCGTCAACGGGCCCCGATCCGACCCCCGGCCATCGCCCGGGGCCCGGCATGCGGCGCCCCCGATGAGGGCGAGGATCAGCGCGGAGAGGAGGACGCGGCTGGGTCCGGCCATCGGGGCACTACTTGATCTCGACAAGCTCTTTGTCGAGGTCGAGGGGCGGCTTGGCCCGGAAATATTCGCTCGTCTCCCAGAGCGTCAGGGCCTGAGTGCCGGCGCGGCCGTACCGGCCGCGGGCGTATTTGTAGCGGAAGACGACCGACATGGCGCCGCCCTGCTTCCAATAGGTCTCGAGCCTGGGAAAGCCGTCGTCGGACTCCCGGCCGATGAAGAGGATGGTGCCGACGACGATCCCGCGGGACGCGCCCGTCGCCGGGTCGTAGACGAGCCACTGGAGCCCGCCGGTGGCGGAGGGCACGCCGCAGAGGACGAATTTCTCTTCCTTCCCGTCGCCGTCGAGGTCGACGGCCACGGACCTCAACGGGCTGCCGTCGTCCTTTTCGAACTCCTCGCGGATCTCCGGAGGCAGCGTGTCGTCCGGCTGGGCCGAGCGGACGGTGAAGAAGGTTCTCAGCGGCGGCGACGCGGCGGGCTCGGGTATCTGTCCGGCCGAGGGGAGGTCCGTAGTGAAAAAAAAGAAGATCGCCGAGGTCAGTAAGAACCGCGCTTTTCTGGCCATCGACAGGAAGTATAATCCCCGGTCCGGAAAAGTCAATTCGTCCGTTTCCCGGCCGCCGCGCCGGTTGACTTTCCGTGCCCCATCTATACAATGGATATCCAACCTATCGACATTCTATGAAAAAGCGGGCGTCCCATGAGGCGCCCGGACGGAGGCGCCATGAAGAAATCGCAAGTCTTATTGGGGACTGGGGTTATGGTTCTGGCCTCTCTCATCCTGGTCTCCGCGCAAAACGTCACCTCACGGCTTTCGCCGATGGAAGAACTAGGCAAGCGGCTTTTCTTCGACCGGGACCTTTCCTCTCCTGCGGGGCAGGAGTGCGCGGTCTGTCATGGGCTGTCCGTCGGCTTCACCGGCCCTTCCGAACACTTCAACAAGACCGGCGGCGTCTACGAAGGGGCGGTCGAGGGCAGGTTCGGCAACCGCAAACCCCCGGCCTCCGCCTACGCCGGCGACAGCCCCAAGCTCCATCTGACGCCGGGCGGAGAATTCGTCGGCGGCCTGTTCTGGGACGGCCGGGCGACGGGCGACGTCCTGGGCGATCCCCTGGCCGAGCAGGCCATGGGGCCTTTCCTCAACCCCCTTGAGCAAAACCTGCCGGACGCGAAGAGCCTCGTTCTGGCCGTCAAGAGATCGAACTACGCCGGTCTCTTCGAGAAGATCTTCGGCCCGGGATCGCTCGACGCCGATAAGGACCCGGAGGGGGCGTACGCCAAGATCGGCCGGGCCATCGCCGCATACGAGCGGTCGGCAGAGGTCAACACCTTCAGCTCGAAGTTCGACGACTTCTGGCGCGCGGCGTCGGGGAAAGGGCTCGAGGTCGAGACGATCGGCGAGTCCAGCCTCAAGGATTTCCGAAACCTCGGCCTGGCCGAGAAGGAGCTCCGCGGCCTCGTCCTCTTCAACTCCAAGGGCCTGTGCGCCAACTGTCACGTCCTGACGCCGGCCGGTGGCAAGCCCCCCGTATTCGCCGACTATAAATACGACAACCTCGGCATCCCCCGCAACCCGGAGAACCCGTTCTACGGCCAGGATAAGATCTATAATCCGGACGGCAAGAAATGGGTCGACCCGGGGCTCGGCGGCTTTCTCGAGACCGTCGAAAAATACAAGAAATACGCGGCCGCCAACTACGGGCGCCATCGGACGCCGACCCTGAGGAACGTAGACAAGCGCCCCTCGCCGGAGTTCGTCAAGGCGTTCATGCACAACGGCTATTTCAAGAGCCTGAAGGACATAGTCCACTTCTACAACACCCGCGACGTCGCCGGGGCCGGCTGGCCGCCGCCCGAGGTCGCCGCGAACGTCAACAGGACGGAGATGGGCAACCTCGGCCTGACCGGCGACGAGGAAGACGCCATCGTCGATTTCATGAAAACCCTGACGGACCGTCGCTGACGGGCCCGTCATCATTTCATCGGAGGAGAAGCGAATGACCGGGAATGACAACGAACTCAAGAGAAGGGCGTTCCTCAAGAGAGGGCTGACGGGATTAGCCGCAGTCGGGGCCATCCCGGGCGCGGTCAAGGCCGCCGCTCTGGCCCCGGCGGGCTCCGGCAAGGCCGGCGCAAGCGAGACGCAGGCCCAGGCGAAGCCGATCGTCAGGACCCTCGGCAAGACCGGCCTCAAGATCCCCGTCGTCAGCATGGGTGTCATGAACGCCGACAACCCTGCCGTCGTCCAGGCCGCCCTCGATTCCGGCATCTTCATGCTCGACACGGCCCACGTCTACCAGCGCGGCCGGAACGAGCAGATGATCGGCCAGGTCGTCAAGGGCAAGCCCCGCGACTCGTACATGATCGCGACCAAGGTTCCCGGACCAGGCAAGGACCGGTCCATGCAGGGGCTGGAAGGCGAGGCCCTTCAAAAGAACTTCCTGGACAAGTTCGACCTCAGCCTCGAGCGGCTCGGGCTCGACCATGTCGAGATCCTCTATCTCCATAACAATTCGACCAGGGAAGACGTGCAGAACCCGGCCATCATCGAAGCCCTGCAGAAAGCCAAGAAGTCGGGCAAGGCCCGGTTCGTCGGCATGACCACCCATTCGAACGAACCGGCCGTCATCAGGGCCACGATCGAAGCCAAGGTCTATGACGTCGTCCTGACGGCCTATAACTTCAACCACGACTACCGCGAGGAAATCCGCAAGGCCGTCGCCGAGGCGGCCGCCGCCGGCCTCGGGGTCGTGGCCATGAAGACCCAGGCCGGCGCCTATTGGGACAAGGAGCGTCAGCAGCCGATCAACATGCGGGCCGCCCTCAAGTGGGTCCTCAACGACCCGAACGTCACGACGGCCATCCCCGGCTTCACCACCTTCGATCAGCTCAAGGAGGACCTGACGGTCATGACCGACCTGAAGCTCACGCCGCAGGAGCTGAAGGACCTCCGGCTCGGCGAGCAGGTGGCCGGGCTCTATTGCCAGCAGTGCGGCCAGTGCGTCCCCGGCTGTTCGAAATCGCTCCCCATCCCGGATCTGATGAGGAGCTACATGTACGCCTACGGCTACCGGAACCTCCAGGCCGCCCACGAGCTCGTCGGCTCGCTCGACGTCGCCGAAAACCCGTGCGGCTCCTGCGCGTCCTGTTCGGTCGTCTGCGCCAAGGGCTTCGACATCGCCGACCGCGTCAGGGACATCGCCCGTCTGAGGGGCGTCCCCGGCGATTTCTTGGCCTAGGCCGCGTTTTATCGGAGTCCCCCCGACCCCCGTCCGCCTCAGGCGGCGGGGGTTTTTTATGGCTAAAAAATCACTTGACAAGATGATATCATATAGATATTATATTGCTATTACAGGAGGCTGACATGAAAGATATCCAGGAAAAAGGCGTCTTCAGCACGAACGGCTGGGTCATGGTCCTCGTCGACATCGGGGTCGCCGCGCTTTGCGGCCGGTACCTCATCAGCCATGCCGCGGGACCGGCCCCGACGGCCGGCATGGTCCTTGCCATCTTGGGGTTGATCCTCGCCTTCATGACTTTCGGCGGGTTCTTCCTCATCCACCCCAACGAGTCCAAGGTCTTCACCTTCCTCGGGAAATACATCGGCAGCGCCCTGACGTCCGGCTTCCACTGGGCCAACCCCTTCGCCGTCAAGAAGAAGGTCACCCTGCGCATCTTCAACTTCAACAGCGAGACGCTCAAGGTCAACGACGCCCTGGGCAACCCGATCGAGATCGCGGCCGTCGTCGTCTGGCACGTCGTCGATTCGGCCAAGGCCCTGTTCAATGTCGAGAGCTACCAGAATTTCGTGGCCATCCAGAGCGAGACGGCCATCCGCCAGCTGGCCACCCATTACCCCTACGACGCCCACGACAAGGACACGGAATCCCTGCGGGCCAACCCCGACGAGATCGCCGGAAAGCTCAAGGTTCAGGTCCAGAACAGGCTCGACGTCGCCGGCCTGCACGTGGTCGAAGCCCGCCTCTCCCACCTGGCCTATGCCCCCGAGATCGCCCAGGCCATGCTCCGCCGCCAGCAGGCCGAGGCCATCATCGCCGCCCGCCGCCAGATCGTCGACGGCGCCGTCGGCATGGTCGAGATGGCCCTCAAGAGCCTCGAAGCCCAGGGCGTCGTCCGCCTCGACGAGGAGAGGAAGGCGGCCATGGTCAACAACCTCCTCGTGGCCTTGGTCTCCGAATCGGAAATGCATCCCATCGTCAATACGGGAACACTCCACACCTGACGGAAAGTGAGTCGTGGGTGAAAAGAAAAAGTTCCTTCTGAGGCTCGACGCCGCGCTCTATGACGCCCTGGAGAAATGGGCGGCCGACGAGCTCCGGAGCATCAACGCCCAGATGGAATACGTCCTCAAGGAAGCGGTCCGCAAAGCCGGGCGCCTTCGCCGAGGACAGGAGAATACGAAATGAAAACGCTCTTCCGTGTCACCCTGCTGGCCTTCGCGGCTTTGATGATCGCGGTCCTGGTCGTTTTCTAGCCGGAAGACGCCGCCGGGCCCGGACGCGCTCCTTTGCCGGTTGACTTCCCTCACGGGCTGTTTTAACTTGGAGCCGATGTGGACAGGAGTTCAGCCCGGAGGGAGGCCGTGAAACGGGCCATCCAGGCCGGGCTCGTCGTCGCTTTCCTGGCGCTCGTCGGGCTGGCCCTCTTCGTCGGCCGCACCGGCCGGGAAGCGGAGAACAGGATCGACCTCAGCCCGCGGCCCTCCTCCGCCTCAATGTTCAGGGAGGAGGCAACCCTCAGGAACGTCACCAGGCGTGACATCGTCTACACGATCAAACCAGGATCCGGTTGGCGGGTACCGCGAACTCGGACGCTCCGCGTCGGCAGCGTGGACCGGATCGTGACCGACCTGCCTGTCGAGATCTCGTTTGACAACGGCAAGAGGACGTTCGTTTACATGGTTTTTCCGGGCAAGCCCTACTCCCTCCGTTACGATGAGAACGACGTCATCAAGGTCTACCCCGGCTCGCACGGCCGGCCGGACGCCGCCGACCTCGCCCCTTACGTCCCGACGCCGCAGAAGGTGGTCGAGCGGATGCTCGAGGTCGCAAACGTCGGCCGGGACGACGTCGTTTACGACATCGGCTGTGGCGACGGCCGGATGGTCATCACGGCGGCGAAGATTTACCGTGCCCGGGGCGTGGGTATCGACATCGACGCCGCCCGCATCGAGGAGTGCCGGGCCGGCGCCGCCCGGGAAGGCGTCGGAAAGCTCGTCCGATTCCTCCACATGGACGCCACCAAGGCCCGGGTGACCGAGGCGACCGTCCTGGCCCTCTATCTCCTGCCGGAATCGCTCGAAATCCTCAAGCCCCTTTTCGAGAGGGACCTGGCCCCCGGGGTCCGCATCGTCTCCCACGACTACCAGATCCCCGGCTGGGACGACCGGCTCGTCCGGAGCGAGGTCATGACCGACGAAAAAGACCGGGAACACAAGATCCATCTTTATCGCTTCCCCGGGGTTAAGTGAAGAAGCCCGGCTCCGGTATGGCTGGGACCGGGACTGCCGGTTCCCAGCACCGGCACTGCAAAGCCTGTGGGAAGCCCTGCCCGCCGAGCGCGACGGTCCGTTTTCTGGCCGGCTTCTGCCGCGAGCATCCGCTCGAAGAGAAGATCTTCATCGTTCCCTCCTTCATCGTGGGGCGCCAGATCGGCGAAGCCCTGGCCCGGGAGGCGGGGTCATGGGTCAACCTGCGCTTCGTCACCGCCTGGACGCTGGCCGGAGAGGTTCTGGAAAGGAGGGAAGAAGCAGGTGCAGGAAAACCGATGACCTCGTCGGCGGAGCTAGCCCTTACGGACCGGCTTTTCAGGGAGCTTCACGCCGCCGGAGAGCTCGAGTATTTCGGCCGGGCCGGCGTCTCACTGGGCCTGGCCAGCGCGCTCCACCGCGCCATCCGGGACTTGAGGCTGGCCGGCCTGACGAGCGCAGACGTCCGTCCGGAGCGCTTCCTCGTCGAGCGGAAAGGAAGGGAGCTCGCGCTTCTCGTCGGCCGTTACGAGCATGCTCTCGAAGAGGACGGACTCCTCGATTCGGCCGCGTTCTTCGCGGCCGCTGTGCGGGCGGCCGAGCGGACCTCGTTCACACCGGCTTGGACTCTCTGCCCGATGGACCCCCCCTTGAGCCGGCTCGAGCGCGACTTCGTCCGGGTCGCCTCCGGGGACCGACTGGTCCTTGTCCCGGGCGACCCGGTCTTCGGGTTGGAGCGGCCGCGCCGCAGTTGGCCGGCGTCCGCGCCCGGCGAGGCTCCGGAAGAGGAGAGGCTTTCATGGCTTTTCGCCCCCCGCGGAGCCCCCGTCGCCGGAGAGGCCGGCCGCATCGACATCTTCCGGGCGCTCGGGCTTGCCAACGAGTGCCGCGAGGTCCTGCGCCGGATCTACTCTGAGAACGTCCCGTTCGACCACGCGGAGGTCCTGGCGCCGCCGGGGGCGGCCCATGCGACCATATTCCACCTTCTATCGGCCCGGACGCGCCTGCCTGTGACCTTCGGTGAGGGCGTCCCCATCTCATTCACCTCTCCCGGACGGCTCTTCTTCGGTCTCCTCGATTGGTTGGGGAACGACTTCTCCAGCGCCCACCTCGGTCGGCTGCTCGAGCACGGAAACCTCATCCTGCCGGCCGGACCGTCCGGGACCCCGCTCGCCGGCCGGACCGCCTGTCGCCATCTCCGCAGCGCGATGATCGGTTGGGGGAGGAAGCGCTATCCCGTCAGGCTTCGAGCCCTCCGGGAAGCGAAAGAGGCCGACCTCGCCTTGAACGAAAAAGGGACCGGAGAAGAGGGGGAAGAAGTCGACGAGGCGCGCCGGGCGGCCTTGTCGGCAGCGATTGCCGAGATTGACGGCCTCACCGCCGCCATCGGCAGGCTTCTGGCCGTCTTTCCCGAGCATTCCGCGGAGGTTCCCTACGATGTCGAAGGTCTCTGCGGGGCCCTTTCCGAGCTGATCGGGGTTCCCGGGCGGACCGACTCCGAGATCGACCGCAAGGCCCGCGGGGTCCTTCTCGCCCGGCTGGCCGAGATCAGGGCGGAAGGGCTCTTCCCGGTGCTCCTCCTCAAAGAGGCGTTGGATCTCATCCGATCGGCGGGCTCGTCGCTCCGGGTCGGCGCTTCGCCGCCCCTGCCAGGTCACCTCCACGTCGCCGGCTTTTCGACGGGAGGGCATTCAGGCCGTCCGGTCACGTTTGTCGTCGGTCTCGACGAGGCGACCTTCCCCGGTCGCGGCCTCCAAGACCCCGTCCTACTCGACGAAGAGCGGGCTGCGCTCTCGGATTCCCTGCCGACGGCGGCCGACGCCCTCCGTTCCAACCTCTTCGAGCTGGCCGCGACCCTCGCCTCCCTCCGCGGCAAGGTCGTTTTCAGCTATCCGTCGTTCGACGTCGTCGAAGGGCGGGAGTCCTTCCCGTCCTCGGTTGTCGTGCAGGCCTTCCGGCTCCTGCGGGGCGATCCCGACCTCGATTACGCGGCTCTCGACCGGGAGCTTCCCGAGGCGGCCGGGTTCCTTCCCGGCGGGTCCGACAGGAGCTTCGACGAGATCGACTGGTGGTTGGAACGGTTAGCCGGGAGCGAACCGGCGCCCGACGGTCCGGGCTCCGTCGTCGCCAATTTCGCTGACCTCGCCGCCGGGCTGGCCGCCGCGGCCGCCCGGTCCGGAGCGAAGCTGACCGCTTATGACGGCATCGTCGATATCGGGCCTCTCCGCGCCGAAATCGATCCCGTTGCCGGTCGGAACGCGGTCATGTCGGCGACGCGCCTAGAGCTTCTGGCCAAGTGCCCGTTCGCCTATTTCCTCCGGCACGTCCTGAGGGTCAGGCCGCCCGAGGAGGTCGAGTTCGACCGTTCGCGCTGGCTCGACCCGCTCCAGCGCGGCAGCCTGGTCCACAAGATACTCTGCGACTTCATGACCGAAGTCAGGAAGAAGAAGGAGGCGGTCGCGTCGGATCGGCACGCCGGGCGCCTGAATGAGATCGCCGCCGAGCTGATCGATCGAAAAAAGGAAGAGATCCCGCCCCCGTCGGATGGGATTTTCGAGAGCGAGCGGAAGGACATCGTCGAAACCCTCGGGATCTTTCTGTCCGCCGAGGAGAAACGCGAAGAGACGGGCGAGCCGATCGCGTTCGAGAAGGAGATCGAGCGGCAGGAGATCGGTATCGGCGCGGGCCGTTCGTTCCTGCTCAGCGGGTCGATCGACAGGGTCGATAGGCTCGGGGAAGACACCTTCCGGATCCTGGACTACAAGACGGGAAGCCCGGTGGGCTATGAGGAGCTGGTCGAGTTTGGCCACGGCCAGAAGATCCAGCACGCCCTCTACGCCGTGGCCCTTGAGCGCATGCTGACCCCGGCCGGCGGCCGGGCTCCGCGGGTCACCCGGAGCGGCTATCTTTTCCCGTCGCGCCGGGGCGAGGGCCTGGAGAGGATCATCAAGGATTTTGACCGGGAAAGGCTGAGGTCCCTGCTCAATGACCTTCTCGGCCTCCTGGAGAAGGGCTATTTCATCGCCGGACCGGACGCCGGTTGCATGTACTGCGATTACGCTCACGTCTGCGTCTCCGGGGGCCCGGAAGGGACCAAGAGCAAGAGAACGATCCTCCTCTTGCTCCTGGCGCTCCTCGATGAGGGATGTCCGATCGGCGGCATCCGGACGGGCGGCGGGGACATCGACCCGGTCTTGGCTTACGGCGGCGATCCCGGCAAGTCGAGGAAAGGGATCGAAGCGGACCTCCGGATCTTCGAGGCCTACGAAAAGCTCGGCGAGTACAAGTGATGAGCGCGAAAAAAAAGCTTCCGCCCGACCAGCCCGCGCGGGCGAGCATCGTGAGCGAGCTCGGAACGACGTTCCTGGTCGAGGCTGGGGCCGGCTCGGGCAAGACGAAGAGCCTGGTCGACCGGATGATCGCCCTTCTCGGTTCGGGCGGCGCGACGATCGACACCCTGGCCGCCGTGACCTTCACCCGCAAGGCGGCGGCCGAGCTCCGGGGACGCTTCCAGGTTGCGCTCGAACGCGCGCGGCTCGCGGAAAAGGACGTCGAGGTCCGAGGCCGCTTCGATGCCGCCCTGACTGGCCTCGAGAGGTCCTTCATCGGGACGATCCACTCGTTCTGCGCCGGCCTCCTCAGGGAGCGCCCCGTCGAAGCGGGCGTCGACCCCGACTTCCGCGAGCTCGAAGAGTACGAGGACCGCATTCTCCTCGGGACCTGCTGGGACGAATATCTAGCCAAAGCAAGGCTCAACAATGAGGCGGCCTTGCGGGGCCTCGACGAGGCCGGGCTCGAGCCTTCCGAGCTCGAGACGGCGTTCAAGGCTATCGCCGCATTCCCCGAGGTCGAGCCGGTCGCCGGGCGGGCCGAGGCGCCCAGCTTCGGGACGGTGCGAAAGGGTCTGGAGAATCTCCTCGAGCTGGCCCAAAAGCTCGTTCCGAACGAACGGCCGGAAAAGGGCCGCGACACGCTCCAGACCGTCCTCGTCCGGGCCCTCCGCCGGAAGCGAAACCTCGGCTTCGAGGACGAGAGGCGGCTGATGGAAACGATCGAGCTCTTCGACAAGAAGCTCGGCGTCACCAAGATCCGCTGGGCGCCCCAGGATGACGCGGAGACGATCATGGCCGTGGCGCGAGCCATCGGGGAGCAGGAAGCCCTGCCGGCCCTGCGCGAGTGGCGCGAATCCGGGCAGACGAAGGCCCTGGCTTTCCTATGCGCGGAGACGATGCTGGCCGCGGCGGAGAGCTTTCAGACGGAATGCGCCGTTCCCGCTCTCCGCGAGTGGCGCGAGTTCCGCCACGGGAAGGCCCTGGCCTTCCTCCGGCCGGCCGTGGAGTTCTATGCCGCGCGGAGGCAGGCCGAGGGCCGGCTCAACTTCCAGGACCAGCTCATGCTCGCCGCGAAACTCCTCCGTGAGAATCCCGAAGTCCGGAGCTATTTCCGGAAGCGGTTCCACCCCATTCTCGTCGACGAGTTCCAGGACACCGACCCCATCCAGGCCGAGATCCTGTTCTTTCTCACGGGGGAGGGGGGCGAGGCCGGGGGCGATTGGAGGGGGCTCTCGCCGGCGCCCGGGTCGCTTTTCCTCGTCGGCGACCCGAAGCAGTCGATCTACCGGTTCCGGCGTGCCGCCATCGACATCTACAATCTGGTCAAGAAGCGGATCTTGGAGAGCGGGGGCCGGACGCTCGAGCTCAGCGCCAACTTCCGGTCGCTTCGGTCGATCGCCGATTGGGTCAATCCGGTCTTCGATCCCGAACGGGAAGGCCTTTTCCCGCAGAAAGCGAGCGCTTACCAGGCGGGCTTCATGGCTCTCGATACGATGCGCGGCCGGGGCGGCCAGCCGCTCTCGGGGGTTTTCAAGGTCACTGTCCCGGTCGTTCCCCGGCACTCTAAGGAGCCCATCGCGGATCACGACTCGCGCCGGCTCGCCGAGTTCATCGCCTGGGCCCTGGCCGGGAACCTTGGGCTCGAGGACGGGGATGGCGGATCGCGGCCGGCCGAGCCGGGCGATTTCCTGGTCCTTTTCCGCTACAAGGACCGGATGAACAGGTACGCCAGGCGCCTCGAGGAGAAGGGCATCCCCTTCGAGATCGCCGGCAGTGACGCCTTCGCCGACAACGGGGAGATCGGCGAGGTTATGAACCTCCTCCGGGCCCTCGACGATCCCGACGACCCGGTCGCAACGGTGGCCGTCCTGCGCGGGCTCTTCTTCGGGCTGAGCGACCAGGGCCTCCTCGACCACCGGGCGACCGGAGGCGGGTTCTGCTACGTCGACCCGGTTTGCGGCGAGCGCGGCCTGGAGCGGGTGAGGCGGGCGTTCGGGGTTCTCCAGGCCTGGCGCGAGATCACTGCCAAGGTTCCGCCTTCGGCGGCCCTGGAGATGATTCTCCAGCGTTCGGGGCTCCTCAACCACCTCGCGACGGCCGAGATGGGCAGCAGCCGGGCCGGCAACGTCCTCAAGCTGGTCGAGGTTCTGCGCGGCCGGGAGAGCGAGGACTTGACCTCCTTCGCCGCGGCCGTCGAGTTCATGGAAGAATGGGTCGGAGCCCAACCGGTCGAGGAAATGAGCCTCACGCCCGGCCGCCGCAATGCGGTCCGCCTGATGAATCTCCACAAGGCCAAGGGGCTCGAGGCGCCGGTCGTGTGGCTGGCCAATCCGGCAGGCGTGCATGATTTTGAGCCCGACAGGCATATCCGGTGGGCAGGGACGCGCGGGCGGCCGCAAGGACATTTCCGCTTCACCAAACCGGTCGGCTACCAGACGAAAACGATCTCCCAGCCCGGCGGCTGGGAAGATCATGCGGCCGAGGAGAAAAAGTACGAGGAAGCCGAAGAGAACAGGCTGATGTATGTAGCGGCGACCCGGGCCCGGGACCTGCTCGTCGTCAGCGCCTACGCGGGCGACCTGGGCGAAAGAAAAGCCTGGGGGCCTTTGGAGAAGGGCCTCGGAGGGATCCCCGAGCTCCCCGAATATCCTCAGGCCGGGGGAGCGGCGGCCCGGCGCCCGGCCCCGCGGGGTCGGAAGACGGATATCGTCAGGCCGGACGAAGCGATGAAGGCGAGGGCGGCCCTGCAAAGGAAGTTAGCAGAAGCCTCGATGGCGGGCGCGCACCACGAAACGGTGACTTCGCTCGCCAGGCGCGACCGGGAGACGCCCGAGTGGGCCAAGGGAGGGCTTGGGCTTTGGGGCTCCGAGGTCCACGTCATGCTGAAAGGCCTGGGCGATACGTGGCCGACGGCCGGGCGCGGCAAGACCGAGCCTGTCGTCGATGAAGACCGGCTCTCGCGGATGGCCAGGAACGCCCTGGTCGCCTCGGAGCGGGATCCGGCGAAGAGCCGGGAACTCGCCGGCTTCGTCGGGGCCATCGTCCGGTCCGGATTCTGGCTGAGGGCCATGCGGTCCGAACGGCGCTTCTTGGAAGTGCCGTTCTCCGTTAGGGTCGGGCCGGAGGACGCTGAATACGGGGACCTGGTCTTACGGGCCGGCCTCGTCCCTCTGGCCGGGGCGAGGCCGGTGGTTCTCCTTCCCGGGGCGCCGGTTTTCCTGTCCGGGGCGATCGACCTCGTTTTCCTGGAAAAGGACGGCTGGGTCATCGCCGATTACAAGACAGACAGGATACCCGAGGTCCTCTCGGCGGCCGGGGACGAGGACAGGAAGAAAGCTCTCCGGGCCTTGGCCGAGCTTTACCGGCCGCAGGTCCAGCTCTACAGCCGGTTCTGGGAAAAGATCACGGGCGAAAAGGTCAAGGAATCCGGACTTTACTTCACGGCATACGACGCCTGGTTCAAGGTCGAAAAGGCCTGACCTCAGGCCCTCCCGCCATTCAGACGACGGAGTGCGTCCGTCCGGCCTCGAGGCTGGTATAGCCGAAGTAGGCCTTGAGTTCCGCGACCTTGTCGGTCTTCTCCCAGGTGAAATCGGGAAGTTCCCGGCCGAAGTGCCCGTAAGCGGCCGTCTGCTTGTAAATGGGACGGCGCAGGTCGAGCATCTTGATCATCCCCGCCGGCGTGAGCTGGAAGATGGAGCGGACGGCCTTTTCGATGGCCTCTTCGCTGACCTTCCCGCCGCTGTGGATGTTGACCATGACCGAGAAGGGCTCGACGACACCGATGACGTAGGCCAGCTGGATCGTGCAGTGGTCGGACAGGCCGGCCGCGACGATGTTCTTGGCGATGTAGCGGGCCGTGTAGGCCGCCGAACGGTCGACCTTGGTCGGGTCCTTGCCCGAGAAGGCCCCGCCGCCGTGGGGACAGCTGCCGCCGTAGGTGTCGACGATGATCTTGCGGCCCGTGAGGCCGGTGTCGCCGACGGGGCCGCCGATGACGAAACGGCCGGTCGGGTTGACGAGGTATTCGATCGTCTTCGACCGCAGTTCGGCCGGGATGACCTTTTCGATGATCTCGGCGATGACGCCGTCGCGGAGCGTCGAGTCATCGACAGCGCACGAATGCTGGGTCGACAGGACGACCTTTTCGACGGCCACGGGCCGCTTATCCAGGTAGCGGACCGAGACCTGGGACTTGGCGTCGGGCCGGAGCCAGGGGAGGAGGCCGCTCTTGCGGACCTCGGCCTGTTTCTGGACGAGCCGGTGGGCGAGGCGGATGGGCAGGGGCATGAGCTCGGGGGTTTCGGTCGTCGCGTAGCCGAACATCAGGCCCTGGTCGCCGGCCCCGATCTCGCCGTTGGCCTTTCTGACTCCCATGTCGATATCGGCCGACTGCAGGCCGAGATAAGTAAGGACCCCGCAGGAATTTGAGTCGAACCCGTCCGAGGGGTCGTTGTACCCGATCTCCCGGGCGGTCTGGCGCACGATGGGGACAGGGTCGATCTGCGCGGTGGTCCGGAGCTCGCCGGCGACCACGGCGAAGTTCTTGGTGAGCAGTGTCTCGCAGGCGACCTTGCCGCAAGGGTCCTGCTCGAGGACCGCGTCGAGAAAAGCGTCGGAGATGAGGTCGGCCATCTTGTCGGGATGGCCCTCGGAGACCGACTCCGAGGTGAACACGAAATCCTTGGCCATTGAAGTCTCCTTTCCGGGCACGCGAAATTGTTCGGCTCGCTCAGGGGCTGGGATGGGGCCGCAATAGGCTTTCGGTCCGCCAATAAAAAACCCGCTCCACCGACATCAGGGGAACGGGTCTTTCGCCGTGGACACTTGGTTGCCGCTTGCGCTTTCGCGACCACATCCTCGCTGCCGGCGAGTGAGCACCTCGGGTGTCCGTCCCAGGTTGCCGGGTCCGGCCTGTTAAGGTCGGGCCTCTCCTGATGCAGATAGAATAATACGCCCAAATTTTCCGGATTTCAAGGGAAGGGCAAAAAAATATCGAAAGATCCCCTCGCCTGCGCCGGCCGTTCGTTAGGCGGCGGCTTCCGTCGCCTAGCGAACGGCCGGATCTGGCGGCTGGACGTTGATCAGGGCGATCTCGGCGAACGCGGAAAACGAGAAGGGGAATTCGACGAGCCGGTCCGCCCCTTTCTTCATGACGAAGGCGGCGTCCGTCTTGAAATCGAGGCGGTATTCGGAGAACCAGCCCTTGTCGATATGGAAATGGAGGCTGCCCGCGCCCGCGCCCTGGCCCTCGAAGACACCCTGGGTATCCCCGAGGTCCTTGGTCCCCGAGACGGCGACCCGGTAGGCGGCGGAGACGATGGCCAGCCGTCCGTCGTCCGTGGGGATGATGTCGTCGAGGGTGTAGTCGATGACCAGGTCGACCCGGAGGTCGAGTCCCTGGAAGGGGATGGTCAGGCGCCGGCTTTCCGTCCAGGTGTCGCCGCGCCGGACCGGCTGGACGGGGAAAGCCGGAAAATAATCGCGCAGGATCTGAGGGATGGAGATGTTGAACGGGTTTCCCGAGCCGAGGGCTTCGGGGTTGCGGATGGATTCGACCTTGCCCGTCCGGTTGAAGACGACCTCGAGGGCCTCGCCCTCGGTCGTGCCGAGCTTCTGGGCGAGGACGCGGTCGGAGAGCCGGATGTTGACCTCGATGCCGGGGCTGGTCAGGTCGGCCCGGACGGTCTCGTGGGTTGACGGCCTGGCGAACAGCCGGATCTCGCCGTGGGAATCGGCGTTAAGGGCCAGGTCCTTGCCGAGGAAGCTCTTGCCGTCCACGTTGACGACGCTGGTCAGCGTATAGGTCAACCGGGTGCCTTCGGCGGGGGCGAACCGGAGAGCGACCTTCTCCTGGACCGCGAGCGAGCCGGACATCCCGGCCAGGGCCCCGACGAGCAGGCCCGCCGCCGCGATCTTACGAGCAGTCATGGATTCCTCTCTCCTCCGCCCCCGGCCGCGTCTTCGGCCTAGAAATCGGGGTCGGTGATCTTTTTTTCCTGCCAGCTCCCGTATTTCGCGAGCAGGGGCCGGATATCCGCCGCCTTGCCGACGACGACGAGCACGAAATCCTCCTGGGGGAGGAGCGCCGCGGCCGCGGCCTTGACCGAGGCCGGCGTGAGCCGGCCGACCTCGTTCAGGTACTTGTCGTACTGGTCGAAGCCCAGCTTGTAGAAGGCCAGCCGGACGTAGGCGCCGGCCTTGCTGGCGTTCATCTCGAGCGTCGGCGGGAACTGGCCGAGGATGTAATTGCGGCTGCTTTCGAGCTCTTCTGCGGAGAACCCCTCCTTCGCCCCCTTCCCGAGCAGGTCGAAGACGATGTCGAGCATCTCGCCGAGCTTGTCGTTCTTGGTGTAGGAGCTGACGGTGAACAACCCGCCCGCCGTCCAGGTGCGGGCGGTGCTCCCCGCTCCGTAGGTCAGGCCCCGCTTGATCCGGAGCTCGGTATTGAGCCAGGAGGTGAAGCGTCCGCCGAAGAGCGTGTTCATGGCCGAGGCCGCGGCGGTGACCTTGTCGCCCATGGCGTAGCCCGGGGCCCCGAGCACGAAGTAGGCCTGCGTCGCGTCGGGCTTGTCGACGAGGAGAAGCTTGCGTCCCTTCGGCCGGGGGAGGGCCGGGATCGTATCCGAGGGCGCCGCTCCGGCCGGATTGGCCATCCGGCCGATCGTCCCTTCCAGGAGCGGGACGAGCTTCGCCTTTTCGATGTCGCCGACCACGGCCGCGACGGTTCGGTCGGGCCGGAAACGCTTCTTGTAGAATTCCTTCACCGCCTGGGCCGTCATCGTCTTGAGGGACGTCTCGGTGCCCGAGGCGAGATAGCCCATCGGGTGGCCGCCGAAATAGGCCTTCTGGAAGTAATAGCGGACGGCCGACCCGGGGTCGTCCTTGGCGGACTTGAGGCCGTCGATCGTCAGGGACCGTTCCTTCTCGAACTCGTCGGCGGCGAAGGCCGGGTCGGTCAGGCAACCGGCGGCGATCTCCATGAGGCGGGGAAAATGCTCGGCCAGGCTGTCCCCGTAGACTTGGGCGTATTCTTCGGCCGCGGTGATGCCTAGGTTCGCCCCCATGAAGTCGATGGCCTCGGCGATGGCGTCGGCGCCCATCTTCGAGGTCCCCTTCATCATCAGGGACGCCGTCAGGCCGGCCGCGCCTTCGGACGCCGCCGGCTCGTAGGCCGAGCCGGCGCCCCGGATGACCATCCGGAAGCTCACGATCGGCAGATCGGAATTCCTGAGGTGGTAGACGGTGAGGCCGTTCTTGAGGACGAATTTTTCCGGCGCCGGCAGCTGCCGGGCCGCCCCGGGAGGGAGGGCCGCCGCGCCGAGGACGAAGAGGGCGAGGACGAGCGCCGTGCCGCCGAGGCGTTTCATTTCGCACCTCCTTCGGGGATGAGCTTGCCGACGGTCTTGTTGTTCGCCGTGAAATATTTCCCGGCGGCCTCTTTGATCCGCTCGATCTTGACCGCCGCGTAGTCGTCCATGACCGTGAAGAGCCTGGCGAAGTCGCCGGTGAGGAGCTCGGTCGAGCCGAGCTGGCCGGCCTTGCCGGAGATCGTCTGCAGGCTCATGTAGAAGTCGTTCCGGATGATGTTCATGGCCTTGGCGTATTCCTGCGGCGTGATGCCTTCGGTCTTGACCTTGGCCAGCTCCTCCTCGATGATCCGGTCGATCTTGTCGAGGTCGACGCCCGGCCTGGGCTTGACGTCGATCGAAAAGAGGAGCGGGTCGATCGTCTCCTGGATGCCGCCGCCGACGTCGATGGCCAGCTCTTCCTTGCGGACGAGGCGGCGGTAGAGACGGCTGCTCTCGCCCTCGAGGAGGGGCTTGGCCAGGATCGCGAGCGGCAGATAGTCGGCTTCCTTGGCGCTCGGGGCGTGCCAGACGGCCAGGAACGACGGCGCTTGGGCCTCCTTGCGGACGATGACGGTCTTCGTCCCCATCTGGGGCGGCTCGACCGTGCTGACCGGGGGCGGCGCGGGCGACGCCTGGATCGGCCCGTAATATTTCTGGATGAGCCCTAGGGTCTTGGCCGGGTCGATGTCGCCGACGACGATGAGGACGGCGTTCCCCGGGGCGTAATAGGTCCGGTAGTAGGCCATGACCTCGTCGCGGCGCCAGCTCAAGATGTCGCTCATCCAGCCGATGACGTCCCAGTGGTAGGGGTGGGCCATGATGGCCGTGGCCCGGACGTTCTCGTTGAGGATGGCGTCGTTGTCGTTCTCGACGCCGAGCCGGCGCTCGGAGGCGATGACGCCGCGTTCGGACTCGAAGGCCTCGGGAACGAGGGCCAGCCCCTGGATCCGGTCGGCCTCCATTTCGATCATGGCCTCGAGAGCGGCGGGCGGGAACCAGTCCGTGTAGCCCGTCATGTCGTCCGAGGTGAAGGCGTTGTTGCTCCCGCCCCGGAACTCCATCCGCCGGTCGAACTCGCCCGGGCCGACCTTCGGTGTCCCGTTGAACATCATGTGCTCGATGAAGTGGGAGACGCCCGTCAGGCCGGGCCGTTCGTTGCGCGACCCGACGCGGAAGAAGGTGTAGAGGGCGACGCTGGGGATGTTGTGGTCCTCGACGAGCAGGACCTTGAGCCCGTTGTCGAGCTTGTGGACCTTGACGTCCTCCTTCTTGAAGGCCGCCGATAGGGACAGGGTGAAAACCGCCAGGAACAGGACCGGGAGCCAGGCTCTTTTCCTCATGCCGTCACCTCCAGGGAATCTAAAACTCGATTATACCATTAATCGTTCCCGGACGGTGGCGGAGGGGGTCCGGATGCGCGAGGGGTTAGCGGACTTCGCTGCGGAATTCGGCAACCCTGGCCGCGAAATCCGGCCGGGGGGTCTTGGGGTTCCTCCAAAAGCAGATGTTCACCTCGGTCATCTCGGTGAGGTCCGGGCCGAGGATGCAGATGTCCCGCATCGGACTCGTCCCGAGTCCCTTGCCGCATATGAGCGTTTTAGAGAGAGACGGGCTTCAGGTATGATCGATCATGGTCAAACCTACAATGGCTTGACTCGGCCCATCGAATGGCATATTTTATTCGCTCGTAAGGGAAATTCAAAGCTGGAATATATGAAAGTCCGGACGATCGCTAAAGCCGTGGGGGCCGTCGCCTTCCTCATTTTACCGGCAATCCCCGCGGCCGGCGGGTTTCCGACACCCCCCGACCCATCGGCTTTCCGGGCCGCCGCGACGGCCTTCCCGGTTTTTTCGCTGGCATCGCCCGTCCTCGCGCACTTTTCGCCGGTCGCCTCGACGGGGTTTAGACTCTCCCAACCAGCCGCCTTTTCGCTGGTTGCCGCGGCGGGCAGGGAGGAAACGAAGCCAAGCGCCCCCAAGCCGGCCTCCGTCGGAATGCCCAAGAACTGGCGTCGGGCCATGCTCGAACTGGGAGTGTCACTGACCTACTCCACGGTCCGCTACTGGATCGAATACCATTCTTGGATCGAGGACTGGCAGTACGAGCTGACCTGCGAGGACCAGTACCACCGTTTCCTGACCACCGAGGCCATCCGCTTCGATTCGAACGCCTTCGGGGTCAACTGGACGCATGTCATGGGCGGGACCATCTACTACGAGATCGCCAGGACCAACGGTCTGACCTGGGCCGAATCCCTCCTCGTGACGTTCGGAGGGTCCCTGTTCTACGAGTATGTGTCGGAGTGGCGGGAGGTCATCTCGGTCAACGACATGATCGTGACGACTTCGGGCGGCTACTCCCTGGGAGAACCTTGGTTCCAGCTCTCTTCTTATTTTCATCATCAGAAGTCCCCGGTCCTGAAAATCCTCGCCTTCATGAATCCTTTCCTCGTGTTCAATAAATGGCTGGACCGGAAGAACCCCGCCTCGAAGGTCTACCGGGATCCCGGCTGGCACGACTTCGTCCTCTCCACCGGATGGAGACGGTCCTCGGGGGCCGGCCGGGACGCCCTGGATGCGGGCTTCGTCGGCTTCGAAACGCAGATCATCCGCACGCCGGAGTACGGCCAGGCCGGCACCCTCCGCAAAACCCTCCGGGACACGTCCCTGAGCGAGTTTTCGCTCGACGTGGCGCTGCATCAAAGACGTCCGGAAGACGAACACCTGCGGGCCGGATGGGACGAGGAGGTCAACCTCTTCACGCGGGTCGTGGGCCTGGCCTCGTTCCGGCAGAAGATCGACGAACTCGGCCGGGGCTACGCCTTATCGATCGGTTTGGGCTCCGCCCTGACCTATGTCCGCAAGAGGCCGACCCTCTACGATTCGCGGGCCCTCCTCGTCCGCCTCGACCCTCCCCCCGCGACCCCGACGGATTTCCGGGACAAGATGACGGTCGCCCACCTCGTCGGTCCCGTCTTCGATTGGACGAGGTTCTCCCGGAGCCTGAAGATCCGGGTCGTGGCCGACGCCTATTTCGATTTCGCCATGATGGGCGCTTACGCGTTCAACGCCTTTTCCGCGGTCTACCCCATCGACGGAATGAAGTCGACCTTGACCTATTACGGCTACCACTACGCTTTTGGGGCGAGCGTTTCCGGGCGCGTCGACCTGGATTGGCGGGGATTCTGGTTCCGCGGGCTCGTCAGCGGCCACGTCTGGGATTCCGTCGAAGGCCTGGACAGGTACCAAGCCGACCTTCTGGACGACGGCAACGTTGTCGATACGCGGACCCGGTATTTCCTCAAGGCCGGCTGGCGCCTTCCCTCCCTCCCCCTTCGCGTGTACTTCGCGCTCGAGGGGATCCACCGCTGGGGTAAGATCGGGGACGTCGAGGCGGGCGGCCAGGAAACGCGGCTGTTCGCCGGCTTGGCCTATCTTTTTTGAGACTTCAGCCGAAGATCTCCCAGCCCCGCTGACGGGCCAGCCTGCGCAGTTTGCGGTCCGAATGGACGGCGACCGGGTGGCCGACGAGCTCGAGGACGGGCAAGTCCGATTTCCGGTCGGCCAGGGCCCAGGAGCTGGGCCAGTCGATACCGCCGGGGTCGATCTTCTGGAACAGGGCCTCGACCTTCATGCGGCCGTAGGGGAAGATGCCCTTTTTCCGGCCGGTCAGCTTCCCGTCGACCACCTCGAGGTTGGTTCCGATCAGGATTTCCGCTTCGAGCCGCTCCTTGAGCTGGTCGACGAGGACCTGGAGCGAGCCGGACAGGAGGACGATGCGGCAACCCTCCTGTTTAAGGCTGAGGATCTTCCCGCGCAGGTCGTCGGGAACCGCTTTCCGGAGAAAGACGTGGCCGAACTCACGAGCCCACTGCTGGACCTCCCCGGGCGTCTCGCCGCGGAGGATCCTGGCGTTCGTGGCGATCGCCCGGCGGAAGCCCAGGCGCAAGATGTCTCCGATGAGCGTCAGTAGGAAGGCGGCCGCCCGGAGGAGCCCGACCCGGCCGTGGACGAAAAGATGCAGGTAGAACACCCGCTCCGCGTTCATTCCCTTGAGAAGCGTTCCGTCGAGGTCGATGACGGCCAGACGCGTCTTGTCGGGAAAGGAGATCCTGGCTTCTTCATCGGGCATCATGTCTGGCAACCGCGCGATCGAACGTCGTGACGGCAGATATAACACACCTGCCGGAGCGAGTCAAAGACAGACGAGGCGGCTCGGCGCATCTACCGGGTCCGGGGGCGGACGTCCTTGGCGATGAGGAGCGTCGTCGGGTCGAGTTTGAGCCGGAGGTCCTTGGGGGCCAACCGGTCGTGGTCCTTGACCAGGCTGAAATGGACGTGGTCGCCGTGGTGCTGGAGGGAGATGATGACGTCGACGACGCCCAGGTAACCCTTGAGCTCGAAGGGAATGCCCTGCCCGTCGAAGAGGGGATCGTCTTTCTTGAGCGAAGCGCTGAACCAGACCTCGAGCCCGAGGCGCCCGGCGAAGTCCTTGAATTTCCGGAGGTCTTCCGGCCCGGCCTGGGTGAAGTCCAGGCCGTCGACGATGACCGTCTCGGCCCGGAAATTGGCCTGGACGATCATGGCCTCGAGGCTGCGCAGGACCTGCTCCGTCCTGGCCCCGTCCTGCTTGAAATTCATGATGACCCGCTTGCGGATGAGCTCGTCGAACGTGTCCAGGGCGGACTTCATCTTCGGCTTCTTGGCGATCTCCTTGAAGATGTCCTCGTACCAGGTGATGATGTGGTCGACCCGGCTGGCGTAGGAAACGTGGATGATCGGCTTGTTTTGGAGAAGCTTGTCGGTGGCGATGTGGACGAGGCAGGCCGTCTTCCCAACCCCCTTCCGGCTGGCCAGGACGCCGATGTTGCCCTTCCCCAGCCCGCCGGAGATCGACTTCTCCAGGATCCTCAGGGGGCTGCGCTTGATGAGTTCTTCCTTGACCGTGAGCGTCATGGGTGTCTCCTCCGTTATTTCTGGGACTCTTTCTTCTTTTTTTCGAGGTGCTGTTCCGTCAGGAGCTCGGCGATGTAGGGCGGCACGCGGCCGTATTTCAGGAATTCCATGGTGAACTCGGCCTTGCCCTGGGTCAGCGAGCGCAGGACCATCGAGTAGCCGAACATCTCGCTCAACGGGACCTCGGCGTCCACCCGCGAAAACGTGCCGTCCTCGACCGAGCTGACGATCGTCCCCCGCCGCTGGCTGATCGTGGCGAAGACGCTGCCGGCGAACTCGGTCGGGCCCTCGACCGAGACCTTCATGACGGGCTCGAGGATCTGGGGCTTGGCCATGGCGTAGACCTGCCGGAAGGCGCCCTGGGCGGCCATCTGAAAGGCGATGTCGGACGAGTCGACCGGATGGTCCTGGCCGTCGGTCAGGACGACGCGGACGCCGATCACCGGGAAGCCGATGAGCTGGCCTTTTTTCATGACGGCCTTGAAGCCCTTTTCGCAGGACGGAATGAATTCCCGGGGGATGTGGCCGCCCTTGACCTCGTTCGAGAACTCGTAGGCGCCCTTGGCCAGGGGCTCGAGGCGGCCGATGATCCGGGCGTACTGGCCCGAGCCGCCGGTCTGCTTCTTGTGCGTGTAGTCGAAGTCGACTTTCTGGCTGATGGCCTCGCGGTAGGCGACCTGGGGCATGCCCGTCTTGACCTCGGCCCGGTATTCGCGCTTCATGCGCTCGATGTAGATGTCGAGATGGAGCTCCCCCATGCCCTGGATGATCGTCTGGTTCGACTCGGCGTCGACGTGGGTCCGGAAGGTCGGGTCCTCCTTGGTGAACCGATGGAGGGCCTTGGCCATCCGGTCGGCGGCGTTCTTGTCTGCGGGCTCGATGGCAAGGGAGATGACCGGCTCGGGGACGTAGGTCGCCGTCATGGCCAGGTTGAGGCCGGGACTGCAGAAGGTGTCGCCCGAGGCGCACTCGACGCCGAAGAGGGCGACGATGTCGCCGGACCCGGCCTCCTGGATCTCGGCCATGGTGTCGGCGTGCATCCGGACGAGGCGGCCGACCTTGATCTTCTGGCCGGAGCGGGTGTTGACGAGCTCGTCGCCCTTGCGCAGGCTGCCCTGGTAGATGCGGATGTAGGTCAGCTGGCCGTAGGCCCCGTCCTCGAGCTTGAAGGCCAGGGCGACCGTCTTGGCCGCGGCGGCGTCGGTGAGGACGCGTTCGGCGCCGTCCTGGTCCAGATCGATGGCCCGGTTCTCGACTTCCGAGGGGTTGGGCAGGTAATGGACGACGGCGTCGAGGAGTGGCTGGATGCCCTTGTTCCTGTAGGCCGAACCGACGAAGACGGGGACGAGCTTGCGGGCGACGACGCCCCGGCGCACGGCGGCCCGGACGAGGTCCTCGGTCGGGCGGCCTTCGAGGATGGCCTCCATCAACGCGTCGGAATGCATGGACACGGCGTCGAGCATCTCCTCGCGCTTCTCTGCGGCTTCGGCGGCGAGCTCGGCCGGGATGGCCTCGACCCGGATGTCCTCGCCCTCCGGCCCGTCGAAGTAGAGGGCCTTCATGGTGACGAGGTCGACGAGGCCCCGGAAGGCGCTCTCGAGGCCGATCGGGACCTGCATGAGGACGGCGTTGTGGCCGAGCTTGTCGGCGATCTGCTCGCGGACCTTGAAGGGGTTGGCCCCGACCCGGTCGAGCTTGTTGATGAAGGCGATGAACGGAACGTTGTAGCGGCGGAGCTGGCGGTCGACGGTGATCGTCTGGGATTGGACCCCCCCGACCGAGCAGAGGACGAGGATGGCCGAGTCGAGGACGCGCAGGGAGCGTTCGACCTCGATGGTGAAATCGACGTGACCCGGCGTGTCGATGATATTGATGGAGTGGTCGGCCCACTCGACGTTAGTCGTGGCCGAGGTGATGGTGATGCCGCGCTCGCGCTCGAGGTCCATGGAGTCCATGGTCGCGCCGACGCCGTCCTTGCCCTTGACCTCGTGGATCTTGTGGATCTTCTTGCAGTAGAAGAGAACCCGCTCGGTCAAGGTCGTCTTGCCGGAGTCGATGTGGGCGCTGATGCCGATGTTGCGCATTCTCGCGATGTCGGTGCTCATGGAAAACTGCCTTTCAAAGAATCACGCCTGTCGGGATGTTCGGGGTGTTGCCGGTGCGGGACCAACGGGTGTACCGAAATCGAACAGTCGAAACCATATTATAGCGGAAATCCCTGACGGGCTCAAGAAGGGTCTGCCGGCTGTGAATGTCCTCCCGACCGGGACAGGCCCGGGCTGGTTGTGTCGTGGCGGGAGCCGGCCTATAATTACCGGGAAGATACGAGGAGGCCCGCATGAAAAAAGCCCTATTCGCCCTTTTCCTGGTCGCCCTGGTATTTCCGACCCTGGGCGCCGCCCAAGTCCAGGTTCCATTCGATGAGTATTTCCTCGACAAAGCCCTACGGATCGACCTCTACCAGGCCGGGGACGCCAAGGACGAAACGATCACCGTCCATCAGGTCTACGAAGAAGGCCTTTGGCCCGAATCCAAGTCCGGCCTTCTGCCGCCCTTCGAGTACGGCCGCTACGTCCTGAAGCTTTTCGACGTCGCCTCGAACCGGCTCGTCTTCGAGCGCGGTTTCGACACCATGTTCGCCGAGTACAAGACGACATCCCCGGCGCTGGCCGGGACGGGGCGCGTGTTCCAGCGCTCCGTCCGCGTCCCGTTGCCCAAGCGCCCGGTCCTCTTCGTCGTCGAAAAGCGCGACAAGCGCCACATTCCCCAGCCGCTTTTCAGCCAGGTCATCGATCCGGCCGATTACCACATCGGCCGCGAGAAACCCGCCTCGGGCGATTGGATCTATGAGGCCCAGGTCACGGGCGATCCCCACGACAAGGTCGACTTCGTCTTCGTCGCCGAGGGGTATACCGCCGAGGACAAGGACAAGTTCAAGGCCGACGTGGACCGGATGGCGGCCTATCTCTTCACGGTCGAGCCCTACAAGGGAATGAAGGACAGGTTCAATATCCGCGCGGTCTTCAGGGCGTCGGCCGAGCGGGGCATGGACGAGCCCCGCCAGCGTATCTATAAAAAGACCGTGCTCAACGCCTCCTTCAACGCCTTCGACCTCGACCGCTACATGCTCATCGAGGACGACCACAGGATGCACGAGATCGCCGGCCAGGTCCCTTACGACGCCATCATCGTCCTGGTCAATAGCCAACGCTACGGCGGCGGCAGCATCGGTCTCGACTACTGCGTGACCACCGTCGACCACCCCTCGAGCCCTCAGGTCTTCGTCCACGAGCTCGGGCACTCCTTCGCTTACCTGGCCGACGAGTACTACCAGTCCGAAGTCTCCTACAACGATTTCTACCCCGCGGGCGTCGAACCGCTCGAGGCCAACATCACGGCCCTCCTCGACCCGACGAACGTCAAGTGGAAGGACCTCCTGTCGCCGGGGATCGGCGTCCCGACCGAATACGGCAAGGACAAGACCGAGGCCCTCCAGTCCGATAGACGGACAGGCCGGGAGGCGCGAGTCAAGGACATCGAGGCGGCGAAAACGAAAGGCGCTTCGGAGAAAGAGATCAAGCGGATCGAGGAGAGATACAAGGCGGCCGACGCCGCCCTGGCCGCCCGGGCCGAGGCCGTCCGCAAGGAGTACGCGGCGCTCGACGACAAGGTCGGCGTTTTCGAGGGCGCGGGCTACGCCTCGAAGGGTCTTTATCGGCCCATGATCTACTGCATCATGATCTTCAATCCGAAGAACGAATTCTGCCGGGTTTGCCAGAGGGCCATCGGCCGGATGATCGATTTCTACAGCCGATGAACGTCAGGCCTCTTGTCGCCGTCCTCGCCTCGGCCGTCCTCTTCGGGGCGAGCATGCCCCTGGCCAAGCTCCTCCTCGGCGGGATCCCTCCGGTCGCGCTGGCCGGGCTTCTCTATGCCGGGGCTTTCCTGGGGCTCGCCGTCTACCGCGGCGCGGCCGGATTCGCCCGGCGCCGGAGCCGGTCCCAAGGGAGCGCTGGGGAGGCGCCGCTCGAAAAACGCGACCTCCCCTGGCTCGCCGGGGCCATCCTGTCCGGAGGCATAGGGGCCCCGATCCTCCTGATGCTCGGGCTCAGCCGGGTCACGGGATTCGCCGGCTCTCTCCTTCTCAATTTCGAGGCGGCGGCCACGGCCCTGATCGCGGTTTTTCTTTTCCGCGAAAACGCAGGGCGGCGCGTCTGGGCGGCCATCGCCCTCATGACCGCGGGCGGGGTGCTCCTCTCCTGGAATTCCGGCCAGGGCCGTCTCGAGCTCGCCGGGCCCCTCCTCGTCCTGGCGGCCATGGCCGGATGGGGTCTCGACAACAACCTCACCCGGCAGATCTCCGACAAAGACCCGGTCCAGATCGCCATGGTCAAGGGGCTCGTCTCGGGCGCGTTCTCGCTGGGCCTGGCCTTCGCCCTGGGGCAAGGCGTTTCGCCGGAGCTCCCGGTCCTCGCCGGGCTCGCTGTCGGGGCGCTGGGCTATGGGCTGAGCCTGGCCCTGTTCATCAAAGGCTTGAAAGGCCTGGGGGCTTTCCGGGCGGGGGCCCTGTTCAGCATCGCCCCGTTCGCCGCGGCCCTGGCTTCGATCCTCGTCCTTGGCGATAGGGTCAGGCCGGGCCTGGCCGCGGCCGGCCTGCTCATGGCCGCCGCCGTGTTCCTCGTCGTCCGCGATAGGCATGCGCATGCCCATCATCACGATCGGATGACCCACTCCCACGCCCATATCCACTCGGACCTTCATCATGACCACGCGCACGAAGGGGACGTCCGGGAGCCTCACCTCCACGGGCACGTCCACGAGGGGACGGACCACTTCCACGGCCATTGGCCGGACAGCGACCACCGGCACGGCCACTG
>Ga0315291_10001065_pt1 | contig 36839 bp, 27 predicted proteins | sample YL17G12_20_MG_FD_203070 | JGI IMG/M metagenome (GOLD analysis project Ga0315291, IMG submission 203070) | Sediment microbial communities from Yellowstone Lake, YNP, Wyoming, USA - YL17G12_20 | ecosystem: Environmental > Aquatic > Freshwater > Lake > Sediment | place: USA: Wyoming | collected...
CGATGTGGCCCCGGTTTCCAACCGGTCAACATGCGGCCCCGGCACTCTTGCCGGTGGGTAGCGCCCGCCCCCTCGCCGGGCGTCCGAGCCCGCAGCGCCCGCCAGCGCGGGCCCGCAGCCGCGTTTTTGGGGTCGGCGGGCCAAGAGTCTCAAGAGTCTCATGTTTGTGTGGGGCGTAGATGAGACTCTTGGGCGCATCGCGTCGTACATGCCGCCATGCCTTCCGGGGCAAGTATTCCCGCGCCGCATGCGGCAGTCACGGACGGGGCCGGAGATTGGCGGATTCGGGCGGGATTTGACGCGGTAGTTCCCGCGCCAACCCGCCAAGCCGGGAAGAAGGAGGAATCCACGCGCGCCCGCTCGGTGTCTGAACTTGGCGTCTTAGCGTGAGCCCTAATTCGCCCTGGCAGGGCGCAGGTACGTAGCCGGCGGTGAAGTCCCGCCACGCCGGGACGCAACCCCCGGCCCGCGCCCTGGATTCCATTTTGTTTTTTCTTCTCCGAGCCCTGGATGGGGCGACGGTAGTTCCATCCGACTGATCGACCATCGCCGCTGTTCCCCCGCTCTTGAGCAGTGCCGCCGCGTAGCGTCGAACCTCCGTGTCCGACGTCGGTAGCGGCCGACGGCTCGTCGGCCGGCGGCCGTGTCACCGCCGTCTCGCCGATACACGTAGCGCCCGACCCGCCCCCGCGCCGGATCGGCCATCCCGCGGCGGGCCATTTCGTCGGGCCCCGTTCGTGCGTTTGTCCCTCCGTGCCTTCACCCCGTCGTCCGTCCACCCCTCCGTCGCTTCGTGGCTTCGTCGCTTCGTCGCTCCGTGTCCCCGTCCCTGCGTCCCTTTCCTGTGCCCTTGTCGCCCAGCCCTCCCTCGCATAAACTAACACTTCTAACAGAACCCGACACGTCGCCGGCGGCGGACCGGGCCCGATTGGCCCTACTCACGGCCGGAGTTTCGATATCCTAGTCGTACATTTGTCCGTCGGCGGGAGTCGCGCGGGTCGCGTAGAAGCGGGTATGCAACAATTGCAGGAGTCCGCCGCAGGCGGCACGAGCGGAGACAGCGATGAAAGACCTCACGGACAAGAACTTCGGACTCATTATCGCCTTTTTGCTCCCCGGTTTTCTGTTCCTCTGGGGCCTTTCGTACACGTCGGACGAAGTTGCCTCGTGGCTGGCCAACGCGGGCTTAAAGGATGCGCCGACGATCGGCGGCTTTCTTTATAGCACGCTTGCCTCACTATCTCTTGGCCTGCTTATTAGCGCAGTTCGCTGGGCCGTTGTTGATCACATCCACTACTGCACAGGCGTCAGAGACCACGGCATGAACTTCGCCAACCTTAAGGACAAGGATCGCTTCGCTGCCTTTCAGGGGGCAGTCGAAAACCACTATCGCTACTATCAGTACTACGCTAACACCCTGATCGCTATTATGGCGGCATTTGCCATTCACGTGTTCGCTGCCCATCGCAAGCCGGGCCTGACCGCCTGGGTCGTAGTGATCCTGGCCTGTATCGCTCTGTTTTGGGGCTCTCGTGATGCCCTCAAGAAGTACTATGACCGGGCAGGTCAAATACTCGCCTGAGTGCAAGAAAGGGTTAGACCTATGACGAACGGTTGGCTACGGAAGAAAGCCAAGAGCAAGGTGGTGAAGAGGACTGGCAAGAAGGCAGCAAGGCGCGTCGCCAAGAAGAAAGTGGCGAAGAAGAAGAAGGCATAGTTGCATAACAACGAGAGATGGCCCAGGCTAGGTCCGCTGTCCCTCGGCCGACATCCCGCCGCCCGCGGCAAAGCGCCGCGGCGCTGATCGGACCAGCGTGGTCATTACGCGGAACCCGTATGCCCTCGTGTACTCGTCAATCTCTGCCGTTGCGACGGCGCCGGACGCCCGGCGAGGGGTTCTCCTGAGGGCGTCACGATGAAGGACCTGAACCCGGGTTGATGGGAAGGGTTATGCCTGATGACTCAGAGATGTGCGTCCGCGCCTTTCAGCAGATGCTAGACCTGTGGATAGCTCCTGAGGTCGCGCGCCGTCAGGAGCGGGGAGAATGCCCGAAGCCGCTCAACTTGAGGGCAGCACAGGTGATCTTCTTCGCCGATGGTAGACCGCATCAGGTGCGGATAAATGACGAGGTAAGCGCGATGGCAGCAGTCAGGCTCAAGCCGGGGGTCCCCAATACCAAGGGCGACCGCATCCGCGCCAGCGACATTGATGAGATCGATTGCGTGCAACTCGGAGACGATGTAGATCCCGACTGCGGACACATTACGGCTGTTCTCATCGGTGAACACTGGCGGCTCTTCTTTGACTGTCGGTATAACAAGGCTTGGGCGGCGCGGCACATCTCCGCCGCCAAGGAGTTCCTGGATGCTGCCCAGCATGCTAAGTCCAACCACCAGTGGCGATCATTCGTCGACAACGCGTTTAGCGCAGCCGAGTTGGCTGCAAAGGCCCTTGTCCTGTCAGCGCCGGTCCCCGGCACGAAAGCAATATCGACTCATCGTGCCGTTCATACCGGCTTTAACCGGTTATCCCGGTACGGAAACGTCGAAGCTCGACACCGTGATGCCTTCAATGAACTGGCGGCACTCCGTGAGAAAGCTCGTTACCCCGAAAGAGAGGAATTCACGCTCGGAGCGGTCGCCGCGGAGAAATACCTTTTGGGACTTCGCGGTTTGATCGCAGAGGCGGAGGCCTGGTTCAATAATCCATCAAGGCCAACACGCGGCTAGTACGTGCTGCGTGGCCGCCGCTGGACCTGGGACACCCCGGGTGGCTCGGCGGGTCGTCCGCTCGGGCAATCGGGGCCGGGTAGCAGCACTCGCCGCTGAAGGAGCTATGGAGGAAGGACGGAGCCCGCGTTCCACGCCCTCGGGCCGCGTGCAGCCCAAATCCAAAGTCCCCAATCCAAAATCCCGTGCGTTCGCCCCGCGGATCGCTCTGCCGCTCGCCCCCCCGTTCCCTTATCACGTTTTCACCTTATCACGTTTTCACGCGAACTCTCGCCAACTCCCGCCAATTCCCGTCATTCCCTGCGTGCCTCCGTGCCTTCGTGCCTGGCGCAATGAACACTCTCTTGATGGACCCGCGCGCCCTCGTGCCTGCTTTGCGCAACCTCCGCGTCCTTGGCGTCTTGGCGGTTAGCTCTTGCTCATGATTGGTCCTAATAACGAAGGCGCTCAACCGGGGGGTGCAGAAATTTGATCACGTTGATCACCTTCGGCTGGCGCGGTCAAAAACGCGGTCCCGGTACCCGCCTTCGCGCAGGGGATCATATCACGACCGCACCCCGCCCACGGTGCCTCGTTGCCTCGTTGCCTTGTTGCCTCTCACGCCGCCCGTCGGGCGGCGGCGTGGTGCTTCTTCGCCTGGCTGCCGTTGTGGTGTTTCTTGTTCGACTTTTTCGTCGCCTTGTGATGTTTCTTGTGGGAGTGCTTCTTCGTTTTCGCCCGCTGGTGCTTGCCGGTCGTCGCTTTCTTGTGGTGGGCCGGCGCGTTGACGTCGTTTCCGCCTGGCGGCGCCGCGTAGGCCGCCGTGTTGCCGGTCAGGCCGGTCGCCAGGCCCAGAACTGCCACGAGACTGCCGAGGATCAGATTTCGAACCACTCGCAACGACATGCTCATTCTCCGCGCGAGAATTCTCTTGCCGGGAGGGCTCCATGCCCTTTGACCGCGCCTCTCGCTTCCGTGCGGTCCCGTTGGACGTATTATACGTGCGAGCACAAGCCCGGTTCGCCCAGCGCAGGAGAAACGATGATCAACACCTTCGAGGGCAAAACGCCCGAGATCGGTCCCGGCTCGTACATTCACCCCAGCGCCGACGTCTTCGGCAACGTCAAGATCGGCGCCGGCTGCTGGATTGGGCCGGGCGCCCGCATTCGCGGCGATTACGGCCGGATCGAGATTGGCGATCACACCGCGGTCGAGGACAACTGTGTGATTCACGCCCGGCCGGGCGAGCAGACCACCATTGGCGAGCGGGTTACGCTCGGCCACGGCTGCATCGTACACAACGCCACCGTCCGCGATTGGGCGGTCGTCGGCATGGGGGCGATCGTGTCGGACTGGGCGACAGTGGGGGAGTGGGCCATCGTTGCCGAAGGGGCCGTGGTCCGCCAGCACCAGGAGATTCCGCCCGCCCGCATCGCCGTCGGCACGCCCGCGCGGCTGCTCGGTAAAGTCGTCGGCGACGACGTCAAGGCGCAGTGGGTAGGCTTCAAGCAGCTCTACGTGGACCTGGCCCGGCGCTACCCGGCGGGGCTGAAGTAGGGCAGGTGGCGACCGCGGCAGCGGACGACACCTGCCGGGTGCGCGTGATGCCGTGGCTTTGGCAGGTCGCGCTGCGCTTGACCTGCCCTACTGCGGCGTGACGGTCACCTTCATGGTGACCGCGTTGGCCCCGCTGTAGGGGTACACCAGGATCAGGAACTCGCCCGTGGCGGAGAAGCCGCTGACCGCCTCCTCGTCCGTGAGCGTCGCTGACTGGTCCAGCGTATCGCCGGCGCCATTGAGCAGGCCCAGGTCGACGTCGCTCAGGTCGCTGTCGAAGGTCAGCGTGACCTCAATGTTCGCCGGCCCGCCGGCATCCACCCGGAACCAGTCCTCGTCGATCGCCACGATCTCGTATGTCCCCGGATCGATCAGCGCCGCGGTCTCCTGCGTGTCGTTCTCCTCGAACCGATCGTCCGTGATGGGCGTGGCCTTGATGGTCATCTGGCAACGGTTGATGCCGCTATAGGCGTACACATGGATCAGGAATTCTCCGCCGGCGGCATAGCCGTTGGCTATCTCCGTATCCGACGTCGACATGGAGATGGCAAGCAGCCCGTCGGCGGCGTCATACAGCTCGAGGTCGACATCGCCGATGTCGTTGTCGAATTCCAGCGTGACGTGCAGCACGGCCGACGTACCGACCGCTACGCGGAACCAGTCGCTATCCAGCACGCCGATCTCGTAGGTGCCCGGCTCGATCGTCGCCGCCTCGTCCATCGCATCATTCTCTTCCCACTGGTCCTCCTGAATGGGCGTGACGCCGACCGTCATGTGGCAGGTATTGGCCTGGCCATTATATCCGAAGACGTGGATGAGGAACTTCCCGGTCAGCGTGAACCCGGTTACGGTCTCCGTGTCGGCCCCCGTGGCCGAGCTGGCCAGCAGGGTGCCGTCTTCGTCGTACAGCTCCAGGTCCAGGTCCCCCGTCGCGTGGTCGAATGTGATGGCCACCTGAACGACCGCCGGCATTCCCTCGTCCATGCGGAACCAGTCGTCGTCGACGACCGTCAAGTCGTATTCGCCGGCGGAAATGGGGGCCGCCGTGTCCTGGGTGTCATTCTCTTCATACTGGTCCTCAGTGAAGAACTGGATAACCAGCCCGTAATCGGGTTGGATCTCGCCCGGCAGCGGCTCGACCTTCACGAGGTACGTACCCGGCCCGGCAAACGGGGCGGCTACCGAATCGATGCCATTCTCCGCGAAGCCGTAGAAGCCGACACTGCCGAAGCGGTCGTCCCAGATCGCCATCGCCGTCGCGATCTTCCCCGCGGGCACAACCAGCTTGTACCAGTCGTCATCGAAACACCGTAGCTGCCCGTACTCACCCGGCGCCAGCTCGGCCGCGGTCTCCGGCGAATCATTCTCCTCGAACTCGTCGTCGCGCAGGCAGCCGTCCGTGTCGTCGGACAGCCGCAGGGCGACGATCGGATCAACGAGGACCGATCCCTCGCCGCTGAGCGTGTAATCGACCGCGAGGAACCCGTCGGCCGAGCTGCTGTCGGCCAGCGTCATACCGGCGGTGGCGTACGCGCGCCCGACGGTGGCCGGACCGGACTGGGCCGCCCAGGCCATTGTGATCATCACTTGCTCTTCACTTCCCGCAACCCGCGCCGCCGCCGTAAGCGTGGCACCGGCGTCGGTCACGTGCGGCTGCCCGTCCAGCAGGATGGAGTTGACCCCGTAGTCCAGGAAGTCCTGCTGGTAGCACATTTGTCGTAGGCGGCCGGCGTCGTCGAACGTGAAGAGGCCGAAGGTGCCGCCCGCTTCGGTCCGCGCCATGGCCCAAGTTCCGGCGACCTGTGGGGCCCCGCCCGGATCGTCCCCCAGCGACAGAATTAGCGGGTCGTTCGTCGGACACCCGGCCAGCGACAACGCGACCGCCGCGGTCAGCGCGGTGTACACGCAGGCGGTGAAAACTGGGCTCCTGTGCGATCCGCCGAAGTGCGGTCTGCTGAATGGCATGCCTTGTTGCTCCCGGACGCCCGTTGGGCGGCGCGCCGACCTTGAATCCTCTCCGCGGAGCATGGTTACGCAGCCATGCGGGTGTGCGCCCGGATGCCGCCGCCCGGCGTCACCGCCCCATTGGTCCCTGCCGCGTCACGACCGATCGTGCGAAAAGAGAACTCCGTAAGGGCCGCACTGAGCTCATCCTCAGTCGGCGATTGTAACCGGCAGGTACGGGGCGGATCAACACACGGCGGGCACACCGGCCGGGTCGTTCGGTTGTCTGGCAGGGGCCAGGTTCTGTCCGGGCCGTGGAAAGGTCGCGGCCTTCTACGTCAGACATGGGGAGCGACGCGACCCGGCTACGAGCGCGGCGAGGAACGAAAAGCCGCCGAAAAACGTACGCGCCCCCTTGCCGGCGTGAGATTGTGCCCTTATACTATGGTAGACATAGTATGCGGCACGCAATAGTGGAGCCAAGCCATGCGGATCGAGCGCGAGCTGATGCGGGGGGCCGGACCGGTAGCGGTTCTCAAGCTGCTCGAACGCCGGGAGATGTACGGCTACGAGTTGGTCGAGGCCCTCGCCCGGCGTTCGGACGGCGTGCTGGCGATGGGGCAATCGACGCTGTATCCGATGCTCTATAACCTGGAAGCGAAGGGGCTGATCGAGAGCTTTGAGCGCACAGCGCCGTCCGGCCGCGACCGCCGCTACTACCGCATCACCAAGCGAGGCAGGACGCAATTGGCACACACGGCCGCGCACTGGCAGGCCGTGGTGCAGGCCATGCAGGCGCTGGGAATCGTGCCGGGCGGGGTATCCCCGCGGGAGGCGGGAGCATGAGCACCGCACCGCACGGCGAGGAACCGACACTCTCGCATTTCCACCGTGTCCTGTGCACCCCGGTCGGAGACCTCCTGCACGGCCGCATCGGGCCACGCGCGACGATTCGGCAGGTCGTTAACGAAGCAGCGCTGCCCGCTGCGCTGGCCGAGTTAGTTCTGCGGGTGGTCGGCAAGACGCGTTTATGGGCCGGCGAGAAGCTGGCGGTCGCGCAGGAGCTTGTCGCTCACTTTCAAGACGGGCTCGAAGCGGGCGCGAGCGAGAATGACCTGCTGGTCTCGTTCGGCAACGCGAAACAGGCTGCCCGACTGATCCGCCGGGCCAAGCTCCGCGGCCGGCCGCTGGCCTGGAAGTTCGTGCACCTGACCAAGCGCACGGTCCAGGTGATTTTCGCCTTGTTGCTCGTGGCCTACGGCGTGCAGGCCGTGCGCTTGTATCGGCACTCTCCAAAAGTCACGCGCAACTACGTGGCGGAGTGGAACGCACCATCGTTGGCGGTGCCGGAGGCAGAGCGAGCCTGGCCCATCTATCGCACCGCCGTGTTGGGGCAGCACGGAGATGTCCCCGCGTATGAAATGGCGGATTTGGATCCGGCCAGCCCGAATTGGGCCGCGCTGAACACATACATCGCGGACAACGACTCGACCTTGGAGCTGTGTCGGCGTGCCGCCGCGATGCCACAGTTGGGCGCGGTGCTGGATGCCAAAGTGGACAGCGACCTTCTGCAAGCGCTCGGTTTCGCCGAAGCCGGTCGGTCGAGCGTACCCGCGAGCGTCTCCGACAACCCAGACTTCGGCGCGGTGCAGTCGCCGCTCCAATGCACTGCGCTGCGCCGTGTGGGGCGACTCCTGGCACTCGATGCGCGGATCGCGGCGGTCGGTGGCGATGCGCAGCGCACCGCGGCAGACATCGATGCGCTGCACGGTGTGGTGGATCACGCGTTTCAGTTGCGACTGCTGATCGGCGACCTGGTAGGCCTGGCGATCGGCAACCTCACTTGTGACGCGGTACGGAGCATTCTGTACTCATATCCCAGCCTGCTGTCGGACGCAGCCCTTAAGCCGCTTGCTCACCGTCTCGCCGTCCTCGGCGGCGGGCCTGAATTGCGTCTGAATTTTGCATCCGAATATGCAGCCTTCGACGACACCCTGCAGCGCTATTACACGGATGACGGTCGTGGCGATGGCCTGCCGACCGCGGAACTGATGTGGAAGGGTCGTGATGGACCGGGGGATTTTGCTGTGCGTCCCCCCATCGGATCTCAAACAAAAGCTGGCGCGCCCGTTATGAGCATCTTGTTGGCCAGCCGGCAGGAAGTGAACGCACAATTCCGGGATTGGATGGCGCGCGTGGAATCCGAGGCGCAGGTGCCGCTGTGGGAGCGCGGTCCCTCTGAGGTAGAACATGCACTGGAGCAACTGCATTCGTCCCCCCTTCAGAAGCTGCGTTATTACCCGATATCTTTGCTCTTTCCCTCCTACGCGCGCTGCGCGGAACTGTTTGAACGCACGAGGCAGGCGCGCGACGCCACGCTCGTGGCCACCGCGCTCGAGCTGTACCGGCGTCAGGCCGGTGCATGGCCAGAATCACTGAATGATCTGACGCCGCAGTTCTTGCCGCAGGTACCACCAGACCGCTACGACGGCAAGCCACTCAAGTACCGCGTAATCGATGGGCAACCGGTGCTGTACTCGATCGGCGTCAATCGCATCGATGATGGTGGACGACTGCCCGAACCGCGAAAACCGAACGAGAAATCTGTCGAACGCAACCAGCGCGCCCGGGAATGGCTGCCGGTCGGCACGCCTGGGCTGCCCGATGGCGACTGGATCCTCTGGCCGCCGGTCGAGGAGTAGGGGCGGCGGCACGGCCCACCGCGTGCTTGTCCGTCGTCCGCCGCGGCGGACTGCGGGCGCGGATTTGAGGGGCGGATTGGGACCTGTAGCCACATCGGGCGGCCTGCGGTAGGATTCCGCGCCAACCAGGACCGTTTTTCGCGAGGAGCAGCGTCATGCCGCAAAAGGAAAGCGTCTACAAAGTCATCGAGTTGGTCGGCACGAGCGCGAAGTCGTGGGAGGAGGCGGCCAAGAACGCCGTCGAGACCGCGGCCGAGAGCTTGCGGGACCTGCGGGTCGCCGAGATCACCAAGCTGGATTTGCGGGTCGAAGACGGCAAAGTGGTGGCGTACCGGGCCCGCGTGAACCTGTCGTTCAAGTACACCGCCGGACAGTGACGGGGCGCATCAGCGAAGCGCACGCCGCGCGGGAGCGCGCATCCCGCCCGCCCGTCGCGCGGCGGCTGGGCCTTCGTGGACTCGAGGGGCACGGGGAATCTACCACGCCGGATACGGCCACAGCGTGAGTTCCTGGCAGGTCGCGCTACGCTTACGCTTCGCTTGACCTGCCCTACTTCTTCCTGGCCTGTCCGGCCGCGGGGCTCCGCGGTATCCTCAATATCTGATCAACTCGCCTGGCGCGGGCCGGGCGCAGGACCTGCCAATGTCCGGCGGCGAAGCAGATACCTTCCTGATGGCAGCCGTACAGCGCGGCGATCAGCAGGCGTGGTGCGAGCTGATCGACCGCTACCAGGGCCGCATGCTGAGCTTTGCCCGCCGCATGCTGGCGGAACGGAGCGAAGCCGAGGACCTCGTGCAGGAGACCTTCCTCGGCCTGCTGCGCAGCCTGCCGACCTATGACGCCAGCCGCTCGCTCGAAACCTACCTGTTCGCGATCCTGCGGAACAAGCTGCACGACTATCTCCGCCGGCGACAAAAGGGCCAGCGCCAGAGCTTGGACCAACTGGACGCTGACGAGGGGGCCGAGGCCTGGATCGACGCCGAGACCCCCAGCGGCTACCTCGCGGACCAGGAGAAAGTGGCCGCCCAACGTTCCGCGCTGGTCGCCGGCCTGCGGCAATGGGTTGAACAGTGCACCGAGCAGCGCCGCTTCCAGGACTTGATCGCGATCGAGATGCTGGTGGTGCTCGGCCTGCGCAACAAGGAAGTCGCCGCCGACCTCGGATTGACCGAGCCCGCGATTGCCGGCATCAAGTTCCGTGTGCTGGAGCAATGGCGGAAGCTCACCAGTGATGCGCCTGGGGCGCCTGAATGGCAGGAGGCCGACCTGGCCCGCGACAGCACGGTGGGTCGTATCTGGCGCGAGGAGGGCATTTCGTGCCTGAAGCGCTCGACGCTCGGCCGCCACCTGCTCGGCGTGCTCGACGACGACTGGAGCGTGTACATCGACTTCCACGTGCACCAGGCGGACTGTGACCGCTGCAACGCCAATCTGGAGGATCTGCGCGGCGAGGACGAGCGCGACGCCGCCTCGCACGAGCGGCTGCGCGAGCGGTGCTTCGCCTCGAGCGTGGGGTTTTTGTCGCGCCCGGTGGAGTAGTGCAAAGCTCCGCTTTGCATTTCGGCGAAGCCGCCCGTTGCGTCGCACTTCCGCGTCCGACGTTTTCGGCCCGACGAGGAGCTGTCAGGGCAAGCCGGTCTGCGATATAAGAGCCGCGCGGCGACGGTCGCAGCGCTAATCAGAGGAGCAGAGCGTGGAACAACCGGCCCCGAGAAAGTCGTTCTTTGCGCAAATCGGCACCCTGCCCGCCAACTTCTGGTACGCCAACATCATGGAGACGTTCGAGCGCCTGGCGTTCTTCAGCGTCAGTGCGATTCGGGCATTGTTTCTGGTGGCCGCCGGCAGCGCGAACGGGCTTGGTCTCAGTTACCCACAGAAGGGCCTGATCCTCAGCATCTGGGCACTGCTGCAATGCCTGATCCCGATGGTCTCGGGCGGGTACACGGACCGCTACGGATATCGCAAGAGCCTGGCGGTCGCGTTCACGATCAACACCCTCGGCTACTTTCTGATGGCGCAATCGAAGGGCATTTCGGACGCTCTGGGCGCCCATGGTTTCTCTGGGGCCGCCTTCTGGGTCTTCCTCTTCGCCGCCTGCCTGGTGGGCAGCGGCACGGCCATCTTCAAACCGCCGGTGCAAGGCACGATTGCCCGAGTCACGACGGACGAGACCTCCTCGGTGGGCTGGGGCGTCTTTTACTGGGTGGTCAACATCGGGGGCGCCGTGGCGCCGATGGCGGCCGCGATACTGCGGGCGGATATTCAGTGGCAGAACGTGTTTTACTTCGCGGCAGCGATCACGGCGCTGAACTTCCTGCCGGCTTTCCTGCTGTACCGCGAGCCAGAGAAGGTCCATGCGGCGGATGGGACGATGGACCGGAAGGGGCCCGTCGGCGTGTTTTTCTCATCGATCTCCAGCATCTTCAAGGACCTGCGCCTCGTCGCGTTCCTGTTGATCTTCTCCTGCTTCTGGCTCATGTTCATGCAACTCTTCGACTTGCTGCCCAACTTCATCGACGAGTGGGTCAACACGAGCGACGTAGCCGGCTTCTTCGGCGCGATTAACAGCCATTGGCTAACCGCCTCCGGTCAGACCAAGCCGGAGATCATCGTCAACATAGACGCCGTGGCGATCGTGATCCTCGTGATTCCGCTGTCGTGGTGTATTAGTCGGATGCACAAAGTGGTCGCGATGATCATCGGCATGCTGATCGCGGTCGTGGGCTTCGTCGGCGCCGGCGCAACGAGCATCGGCTGGCTGTGCTGCCTGATGATTTTCACGTTCGCGATCGGGGAGATGATGTGCAGCCCGACGTTCAACGCGTACGTCGGACTTATCGCCCCGCCGGACAAGAAGGCTCTGTATATGGGCTATGCCAATATCCCCTTCGCCATCGGCTGGGCGCTGGGGAACTTCCTCTCGGGGTACGCCTATGAGCGTTTTAGCAGCAAGGTCAATCTGGCGCGGGACTACATGGTCCACACGCTCGGCATGTCCCGCGACCTGATCACGAACGCCCAGGCGCTTCCTCCCGAGCGTGTCGTGGAGAGCCTCTCGTACGTCGTGAAGACCGGGGACAGCACGGCGGTCCACAATGCGGTCGCGTCCCTGGCGCACGAGGCCGCCGCAGGCCCGCTCTCCGCCGGCCAGGTCAAGGCAGCGTTCGAGGGGATCGCCGGACAGGTCGACGCGGGCGCCGTGCAGCGCGCCACGCAACTGCTGTGGAACGCGTATCACCCGCAGGTGGTCTGGTATTGGCTGGGCGCGGTGGGACTCGTCGGCATGGTCGGCATGATCATCTTCTACCTGGCGACGCGGAAGACGAGCGCACCGCAACACGCGGAACAGGCTGCGTAGGGGATGCGGAGACTGCCCCTCGCTGGCGCGTTGGGCTCGGACTTACGATTGCTCCGCGGGCAGGCCGCGCTGGCGACGCGCGGACTGACAGTCCGCCGACCCCGCCGCGAAAGCGCGGCACAGCCCCGGCCGGGCTTCGTAAATCCCGCACGAGCAGGCCCCCAGTGCTCCCTGTAGCGCCACGCAGCGGTCGCTGGCGGCGTCTCTCTTCATGAAGCGGAGCGGTGGGGCACCGCTGCGCAGATGCAGCCTCGTGAGTGCCAGCAGCCGCGGCTGAGACTCAAAGCGGTCCACCTCGGCATCGGTGAGCAGCACGTCGAGCCCGATGCAGCAGGCGCCGCAACGCTGGCAGTCGCCGGCCATCTACGACGACAGGAGGCGGTCGAGCACCGCTTTCGCCCGGTCGGCATCCGCATCCGAGTCGAACGCGATGCTCGTCACGCAGCGGCCGCCGAGGGAGAGCGCCGAGTAGCTGACCAGGTTGATGCCCGCCTCGGCGACGGCCGTGGTGAGCTTCGCGCCGAGGCCGGGCGTGTCCGGGGCCTCGATGCGCAGCGTCCGCATGTGCCCGGCCCGGCTCAGGCCGGCCTTCTCCGCGTTGTCGAGCTCCTGCAACGTGCGGAGGGGCGAGATGAACAGGGTGCCCTGGCCGGAGCTTTCCCGCCGGGCGATGATCAGCTCCAGGTTCAACCCGCCGGCGCTCAGCGCCCGCAGCTTCTCCGCTAGCGCGCCCTTGTGGTCCGCAAGCAGGCCGCCCCACACGTGTTCTTTGGTAATCCGGTAGTCCTTCATATCGCACCCCGAGGATTCGAGTTGCTGGCGTCTCGTGCGACCATACCGAGAATGTAGCCGCCGGGAGCAGAGTCAGCAATCGTCTTGCCGTCGCTAGTCCGCAGTTTCCGTGCGCACGGTTCGCGAGCCTGGGGGCTATCGCCGGCTGGGGGCGGGTCGCGCGGCGGGACAGGGTCCCCAGCGCGGACCTCACGCCTGTGACAACCGACAGGGCACGCCAGGCGGGCCCGAAACGGGCACCAGCCACAACGGGGATCGCATGGTTGGACCGCCGAGGGCGGCTGTGCCACATTCTGCTCGTCGGCTACGTGATGCACGCCGCCACGATCTTCCAACGGGTGAAGCCGTTGCTGCATGGATAGTAGGTCGTCAGCAGGTTCCCGAACTGATCCACGATCGTGATGCGACCATAGATCGTCGCGCCCTGCGGGAAGCTGTTGGTGCTGGTCACGACCACGGTCGGGCACGTGGTGCCCACGCCCAGCCCCGTGACACCGTCCAGGCCGGGAATCGGAGCGCCGTTCGCATAGTCGGCGCAGCTCAGGTAGCACTCGATGTGCGCCAGGAACTCCGCCGTCACTGTCAGCCGGATCCGCCGGTCGGCGGTGTTGGTCTGCGTGATCTGGAACAAGTCGGGGTCGTAATACCCCACACCGCCAACCTCTCTGGCCTAGGACCGGCCACAATACGTCCCGCCGCAGTTGAACGCCATGAAGTGCGGCGGCGGCGCATTCGGATCATCGCAACCCGCGTTGGTGTCATAGTGGGTCAGATCGTCGCACGGGTCATCCGAGTCCATGCCGGTGCACGAGAAGCTGCATACACTGCAGGAGCCGGCTTCGGTCAAGCCCAGGTAGTAGTACCTCCCGCACGACGTGTACCCGGTCGGAAAGACCCGCAGCCAGCACGTGCCAGCCGTGTAGCAGCGCACGGTGAACACACCTGCGTCGTGGCACGCCGGCACTTCCAGACCCTCGATCGGCCCATATGCACAGTCGTTCTGCTTCCAGATCTCCCACGTGGCCGTGAAGTCGGCGTACAGGTAGACTTTGAAACGGCGACTGGCCGTCAGCGTGAACTCGTACCAGTCGTAATCCTTCTTCAGCGTCGCCGGATCATTCGGGTCCGTGAACCACGTGCCGCTCCGCCCACGCCACGCCGTGTTCGGGTCAATCGGTGAACCCGTCGGGTTGAGCAAGATGGTCTGCATCGGACCGGGCGGCGTCTTGTCGCAGCCGCTGTTGTAGGTGTCGACATACCACGTCGCCGGACACGGCGGGTCATTCGGCTCACTGTTGCCGTGCGGCTTGGCCAGGATCGCAGCCTCGCACTGGCTGCAGCCGTAAGTGGGCTCGTTCGGATCGCAGCTCGTGCCCGGGCCACCCCAAATGCCGGGTGAAGGGCAAATGCTCGGGCCTGGGCATTGGCAGCCACTGCCACTGCCACACTGTCCCATGAGCCACACGAATGGGTTGATGTGTTCAAACGAGCCCGTCCCGTACAGGCCGTCACAGTTGATGTCGCCGTTCTTGGGGTTGCAGCCCGGGTACGCGGCCTGCCACGCCACGAGGTTCGAGAGCCACAACACGAACGGGTTGATGTCCTGGAAGTTGATCCAGCCGTCGCAGTTCAGGTCGCCTTGGGCGCCCATTTGATACGCCGCCCGATCCGCCCTCGACCGCCTTCCGAGCGCCGTCCGTGCGCGCTTCCGCCGTCCATTGTCCTGCGGCTCAGCCGTGCGGACAGCGCCCGCCCGCGAGCCGGGCCGCGCATGGTCATCTATTTCTGCGCGACCCGGGTCGCAACCGCGGGCCGACCCCATTTGCGCTAGCGCCAGGGCCGTTTCCTTGGTCAGCTATTCCCCCACCCCCGCCCGATCGCTCACCATACCCACCACCCCGTCCGCATTCCTAAACTATGGCGGCCACGCCACTTAGCGGCGTTCAACCCCGCCCTCGCTTTTGGTCATTTTTTTCGCTGCGCATCACACTTGTTATCCACTTGCCAGTGACCTGCAACCCAATTGTAAACCTCATTTTCGGCCTAAAAACGCGGCATAACATCTTGTCGGCACAGTATTTGCGCGCCGATCTCCGAGTTCCCAAGCTGGACGTGGTGGGCTCGAATCCCATCGGCCGCTTTCTGTAAATCATATAGGCACATCATCTTGCATACGCATGCTCCGGCGCCGTTCGGCTTATGTTTGGCATGGGTCGCGTGAGTTGCGTGGCGCGTGAAGCTGGAAGTCGTCGATCATGCGGACGGGAATCGATGAATGGCCTCACTGGGGCCAAAGTCGGGGAACTTCGCGGTGTGGTTAGCTCGCTTCAGCGCCGGCGGCCCGCGCTGATCCTCCAACGGCCACCACGTTGAGCCGGAAGAGTGAAGCCAGCCCTCGGAGCGGTTTCACAAGGGCGGTTGCGGCGCAGTGGTCTGCAACTGCATGCGATGCCAGGGAGACAAGTTACGCGGCGGGCGTCTTCGACCTTTTACACGGCAGGCACGGCCGAATCCTCCCGGCGATGGAAGAGCAAGCACCTGCGACTTATGATGGAGGCTGGGCTTTTGCAGTGGTGGCGTGCAGATGGACGAGAGGCCGTCAACCGCGTCGGCACAGGCGAGGGACCGTTCGGTTCGGCCGGCAGACAGTGCCGGGCTCTCCCGGACGATTCTGCACTGCGCGAGCCGAGACCTCTCCAGGACGGACTTCCTGCACGAAGTCTCGCAGGCACTGATAAGCTTCGCGGGCTGCGATGCCGTCGAGGTGCGGCTGAGCCATGGTGAGCTGCACTATCGCTGGGAGGCTTCCCGACGCCCCGGAGTCCGCGCGCATCTTGAGCTGGCGCGCTGGGCGCGCGGTCCCGACGGGAAAGTGGTTCCGGCGTCTCACGAGTCCACGGACCTGGAGCAACTGTGTCGGGACGTGGCTTGCCAGGAGTTCGACTCCGCGCAGTCGTTCTTCACACGCAACGGCAGCTTTTGGACCGGGGACGCCTGGGAAAAGGTGACGCTAAGCGCGCCAACCGCACCGGGGGCCCGTCCGAGGATCCTCTGTGTCGGCGGGCACTACCGGTCGCTCGCGATCATGCGCTTCGTGGTGGACGAGGCCACCATCGGCCTTCTGCATGTCAAGAGCGAACCAGCGAACTGCTTCGCGAAAAAGGATGTCGAGACTTACGAAGGGGTCGCCCAGACGCTCGGGCTGGCGATGGCCGACTGGCGCGCCCAGTACGCACTCCGCGAGCGAGTCAAAGAACTGACGTGTCTGTACGGCATCGCCCAGGTGGCCGAACGGGCGGACGCGGAACTGGAGGAGATGTTTCACATCATCGTGGACCTTCTTCCGCCGGCTTGGCAGTACCCGGAGATTGCGGCGGCGAGGATCGTTGTTGACGACCACTCACCTACAACGCCCGGCTTTCGTCCGGGCCGGTACCAACAGTCGGCGGACATAATTGTCAGTGGGTGTCGGCGCGGCGTCGTCGAGGTTCACTATGTCGAGGAGCGGCCGGAGTTTGCCGCCGGCGCGTTTCTTGAAGAGGAGGAGAAGCTGATCGCCGCAGTGGCCCGGGAGGTGGCGCTGATTGTCGAACGGAAGGATGCCGAGAGAGAGAGGGCGCATCTTCAACAACAGCTAATCCACGCGGACCGCTTGGCGACGATCGGGCAGCTCGCCGCCGGCGTGGCCCACGAACTGAATGAGCCGCTGGGCAGCATTCTGGGTTTCGCCCAGCTTGCGCGGAAGTGCCGCGGACTGCCGGAACCGGCGGCGCGCGATATCGAGAAGATCGTCACCGGGTCGCTGTATGCGCGCGAGGTGATCAAGAAGTTGATGGTCTTTGCTCGCCAGGTACCGGCCAGAAGGGCGCTGATGAATCTGAATCAGGTAGTCGAAGACAGCCTGTATTTTCTGGAGGCCCGGTGTGCGAAGGCGGGCACACGCGTGGTCCGCGAGCTGGCACCCGAGCTGCCCGAGATCCACGGCGATCCGGCGCAACTGACGCAGGTTCTGGTCAACCTGGTGGTCAACGCCGTGCAGGCGATGCCCGATGGTGGAACACTCACGGTGAGGACGCACGCGAACGGCTCCGGCACGTCACTCATCGTGGAAGACACTGGGACTGGGATGAGTGAGGAGGTCCTGGGGAAGATCTTCCTGCCGTTCTTCACCACGAAAGGCGTGAGTGAGGGTACCGGCCTTGGCTTGCCTGTAGTACACGGCATCGTCTCTGCACACGGTGGCACGATCGACGTTCAGAGCCGACCCGGGCAGGGCGCGCGGTTTGAGATCCGCCTGCCTGCAACCGGAGCAGAACACGTTCAGGAGACTGGTCAGAATGGCGACCGCGGCTGAGAAGGAATGCATCCTGGTCGTCGACGACGCCCCCGACACGCTGGAGTTGATTCGGCGGAACCTGGTGGCCGCCGGATACCAGGTGTTTACCGCGTCCGGCGCGGCGGAGGCCATTCGGCTGCTGGAAGACACCCAATTCGACTTGGTGATCACCGACCTAAAAATGCCCCAGGTCAGCGGACTGGACCTGGCCCGACACGTTCGGGAGAACCTCAAGGATACCGAGGTCATGATGATCACCGGGTATCCGACAATCCAGGGGGCAGTGACGGCCGTCAAGCTGGGGGTCCAGGATTACATCACGAAGCCCTTCACGGATGAGGAACTGCTTTCCGCCGTCCAACGCATACTTCAAGTGCTGAAAGCGCGGCGCAACGCACAAAATGGTTCCGAGCAGCCGCTGACGCTGGCCGGCTTCATTGGCGAGTCGAAGGCGATGCGGGAGGTATTCCAGGAGATTCGCAAGACCGCCGCCGCGCCGGCTACGGTCCTGATTGGGGGCGAGAGCGGCACGGGGAAGGAGCTGGCTGCCCGGGCGATTCACTACGGAAGCCCGCGGGCCGCGGCGCCGTTCGTACCCATTAACTGCGGCTCCATTCCGGAGAGCCTGTTGGAGAGTGAGCTGTTCGGGCACGTCAAGGGCGCCTTTACCGGCGCGATGGAGTCTCGTGCTGGCTTCTTTCAGACCGCCGACGGCGGGACCATCTTCCTGGACGAGATTAGCGACACGAGCCTGGGCATGCAGGCCAAGTTGCTCCGGGTGCTGGAGAACGGGGAGATCTACATGGTTGGGTCGGCCCGCCCGCGGACCGTGGATGTACGCGTCGTGGCCGCGACGAACAAGGACCTCCGGGCTCTGGTCAAGAACAAAGTGTTCCGCGAGGACCTCTTTTTTCGCCTGAACGTCATCACGATCACGATGCCCCCACTCCGGGAACGCGAGAATGACGTCCTGTTACTCGGCGCCCACTTTGCCAAGAAGTTCGCCGAAGAACTGGGCCGGCCGATTCCCCGCTTCGCCGATGACGCCTTGCGGGTGCTGGCGAGCTATTACTGGCCCGGGAACGTCCGGGAGCTGGAGAACGTGATTCAGCGCGTGGTGGTCATGACTGAAACCAACCTGATTGACGTGCCGGACCTGCCTCCCGCGATGCGCTTTTCTGTGGGGCGGGAAGCGGGCCTGCATCGAACCTTGGCCGAGGTCGAGGCAGAGCACATTCGCAACGTTCTGGCCAGCGTGTCTGGCAACAAGACGCAGGCGGCGGAAATCCTCGGCATCGACCGGAAGACGCTGCGCGAGAAGCTCAAGCTTTACGGGGCCGAATCTAGTTGAGTCGCCTACCAGCGGGGCGATTCTCCCCGGTGGTTCAAATCTTCCCGCCGCTGTACTCACTTTCCGATCTTCGCTCGCCCCGCGCTCGGCCTTGCCCGTCGGCCGGGCCGGCCAGCGTATCCTGCTGTCGGTGCGCGATTAAGCTCTTCACCAGGCCCTGGCGCGCGCGGACTCAAACGCGTGGCCAGCTCCCATTTCTTATGCGGCACACCGAATGTAGTCACTGCTCTCCGGCCGGGTGGTCCGCCCGCGCGGGCGGCGCCGCCTCTCGCCCGCAACGCAAATGGCACAGGAGACCGGCATCATGATCATGCCCGAGAGCGCGCAGGCCGTGGGTCTTTGCTCCACGTGCAACAATAGCCCGACCTGCTTTCACCATGCTCGCAGAGGACCGGCACTGTTCTGCGAGCTGTTTGACGATTACGTGGCGCCCCCGCTGGGAAGGAATGGGGAATGGGCTGCGCTATCGGCCGATCCATCGACCGCCGTCCGCGCCACGGCCGAGGATGTGTCGAAGTACGCCGGCCTGTGCATGAACTGCGAACATCGTCGAACCTGCGCCCACCCGAAACCCGCCGGAGGCGTTTGGCATTGCGAAAACTACGAGTAGCTGGGGGGGCGTCTTCGCCACGGACGCCGCTGGGCGAGGGCAATCGGCGCGTACACGGAGCAAGCGCATGAAGACAGATGAAGTCGTGAGCATCATCGACAAGCACCGGGGCCAAGGGGACGGACTCATTTCCGTGCTCGAGGAGATCCAGTCGAAGTACAGCTACCTGCCCACCGAGGCATTGAAGCTAGTGGCCGATCGCACGGGCCGCTCGCGCGTCGATGTCTATGGCGTGGCTACGTTTTACAAGTCCTTCAGCCTTAAGCCGCGCGGCAAGCACCTCTGCTCTGTCTGCATGGGGACCGCCTGCCACGTTCGTGGATCTCCGGCGATCGCGCAGGAATTCAGGCGCCAGCTTGGAGTGGCGCCCGGCGAGACGACTCCTGACAAGGAGTTTTCTCTGGAAACGGTGAACTGCCTGGGGGCGTGTGCGCTGGGTCCCGTGGCCGTCGTTGACGGGCACTACTTCTCGAGCGTTCGCTCGTCACGCGTCAAACAGATCATCAGCGACACCCGCGCGGGCCTCGACGACGCCGAGAGAAAAGCGGACCTGCGAGACTTCACTCTCAATGTCAGTTGCTCCCGGTGCAACCGCAGTCTGATGGACCCGGACCACCCCATCGACGGTTCGCCGTCGATACGCGTGACGGCGTCTTTCGAGCAAACGCACGGCTGGTTCAGGCTGTCGGCGCTCTATGGAAGCTTCACGGTCGAATCGGAATCCCCGATTCGGACCGATGCCGTGGTGGATTTCTTCTGCCCGCACTGCCATACCGAGCTCAAGGGGGCATCGAGCTGTCCGCTGTGCAGCGCTCCGATGGTTTCCATGATCGTTTGGGGCGGCGGGATCGTGCAGATCTGCTCGCGCCGGGGCTGCAAGGGACACATGTTGGATTTGAACGGCAGCGGTTTCTAGTCCCGGCGGCAGTGCCACGGTCAAACATGACTGCTCTGCGAGGATAGCAAGATGCTACGATTGTCGTCGGTGTACGACCTACAACGCTTGCGAACGATCATCCTGGATGGCAACGAGAAAGGAAAGCCTTGCGTGATCGTGTGCGCCGGCACAGCCTGCCAGGCCAGCGGATCGAACAGCGTCCACCGGGCGGTGAAGAAGTATATCATCGGTAACAGTTTGCTCGATCGACTGAATCTGCGGATCACCGGGTGCCACGGCTTCTGCGAGATGGGCCCGTTTATTCTCACCGATCCACAGAAGGCCTTCTACACGCAAGTTCGGACTGCGGACGTGCCCCGGATTCTCGATGCCGTGATGGCCGGGGAATATGTCGAGGAGCTTTTATATTGCGATCCAGTCACCGGAGAGCGGTACGACAACTTTGACGAGATCCCTTTCTTCAAGAACCAGCAGCGCACGCTTCTGGCCATGAACCAGTTGATCGACCCGATTCGAGTGTACAACTACATCTCCCAGGGAGGCTATGCCGCCTTGGAGAAAGTGCTCGAGAAGGGCGACCCGGCTTGGGTAGTGCAGGAGGTCAAGGCCTCAGGTTTGCGCGGCCGTGGCGGGGCTGGTTTTCCCACCGGCCTGAAATGGGAGCTCCTGTCCAAGCAGCGGAACGGACAGGGCAAGTACCTGGTCTGTAACGCCGACGAGGGAGACCCCGGCGCTTACATGGACCGGAGCATGCTGGAGGGGAACCCGCACAGCATCATCGAGGGCATGATCATCGGCGGCTTCGGGACCGGAGCGAACAAAGGTGTTGTTTACGTGCGGAACGAATACCCGCTGGCCATCAAGCATCTGATCATTGCTCTGCGGCAGTGCCGCGAACTGGGGTTGCTGGGCGAGAATATCCTGGGAACCGGTTTCTCCTTTGACATCAAGATGGTGAGAGGCGCCGGCGCGTTTGTCTGTGGCGAGGAGACGGCCCTCATTCGCTCCATCGAGGGCAAGATGGGGGAACCGCGCCAACGTCCCCCTTACCCGGTTCAGCGAGGCATCAACGGCAAGCCGACCGCCATCAACAACGTCGAAACATGGGCCAATATTCCGTACATTGTCCGCGTCGGCGCTCAGGAGTTCTCAAAAGTCGGGACTCCGGGAAATGCCGGAAGCAAAGTCTTCAGCTTAGTCGGGAAGATCAAGAACACCGGCTTGGTGGAAGTGCCCATGGGCATCACCATCCAGGAGGTAGTCCACAATATCGGCGGCGGTCCGAAAGGCAAGGCGAAGATCAAGGCAGTCCAGACGGGCGGACCTTCCGGCGGGTGCATCCCTGCCGAGAAGTTCGATCTCCGCATCGACTATGAGACACTGGCCGCGGCCGGGTCGATCATGGGCTCCGGCGGCATGATCGTCATGGACGAGCACACGTGCATGGTCGACGTCGCCAGGTACTTCATGGGTTTTCTCAAGGAGGAATCCTGCGGGAAGTGCTTCACCTGCCGGAAGGGCACGCAGCGGATGTACGAGATTCTCGACGACATCTCCAAGGGAAAGGCGAAGCTCAAAGATCTCGACCTGCTCGAAGAACTGGCCCAAGTGGTCAAAGACACAACCATGTGCGGTCTGGGGCAAACAGCATCAAACCCGGTTCTGTCGACTCTCCGTTACTTTCACAGCGAGTACGAGGAGCACATTCATGACCGGCGGTGCAGGGCGTTTGTCTGCAAGGAACTGGTCGGCGCGCCTTGCCAGGCCGCTTGTCCCATCGACACGGAGGCCTGGCGCTACGTTGCTCACATTGCCCGGGGCGAATACGAGCAGGCGTACCAAGCCATCCGCGAGGCGAACCCCTTCCCTTCGGTTTGCGCGCGGGTCTGCTCCCACCGTTGCGAGAGCCTGTGTCGCAGCGCCACCGCGGGTAAGGGGCCCATTGCCATCCGCGCGTTGAAACGCTTCGTTACCGATCGTGTGGATCCCTCGGTGTACCAGCCGCGAAGAACGAAGCTCCCGGTACAGGATACCCCCAAGGTGGCCATTATCGGTTCGGGCCCCGCTGGTCTTACCGCGGCTCATTACCTGTCTCTTGCAGGGTACAAATCGACGATCTGTGAAGCAGACGCCAAGCCGGGCGGAATGCTGGTGAGCGGAATTCCCGCGTACCGACTCCCCAGGGACACCCTGCGCAAGGAGATCGAATCACTCCTTGACGAGAACATCACTGTGAAGTGCAACACCGCCCTGGGGCGCTACTTCACGGTTGACACCCTCTTCGCCGATGGCTTCAAGGCGGTATTCCTGGCCCTCGGAGCTCACAAGAGCAGGGCTTTGAACCTGGAGGGTGAGGACGCACTTGGAGTCTTTCCTGCCATCGAGTTCCTCAAAGCATTCAATCTCCGCGGTGACAAGCAAGCCAAGGGCCGTGTGGGGGTCATCGGCGGCGGCGACAGCGCCGTCGACGCCGCGGGCGTCGCCCTGCGGCAGGAGGGAGTCGAAAGCGTCACCATCTTCTACCGGCGAACACGGGAAGAAATGCCCGTCCAGAAGAAAGACATCGACTCGGTGCTTGAGGAGGGCGTCAAGCTGGAAAGCCTGATGACCCCGGTGCGGATTCTCACCGATAAGGGGCGTCTTGCCGGAATCGAGTGCATCAAGAACCGGCTGGGGGATGTCGATGCCGGCGGTCGACGAAAGCCCGTGCCGATTCCCGGAACCGAGCGCGTTTTCATGCTGGATACTCTGATTGTCACCATCGGGGATGTCCCGGACATCGAGTTCATGAGTTCCATGGGCATCGAGGTGACCGATTGGGGCACGCTGAAAGTAGACAAGGCGACACTCTCCACAACTCGCCCCGGCGTGTTTGCCGGAGGGGACGTGGTCACGGGACCGAATACCGTGGTCGAGGCCATCGCCGCCGGCAAGAAGGCGGCGACGATGATTGGACGTTATCTGCGCGGTGAAGAACTGAAACAGCCCGGCACGCCTCTGCTGCCGAAGGTCTACGTTGAACCGCTCCAACTGGGTGACGAAGAGCTTGCGGAGGCCGACCGTGTCGAACCGCCCACCCTCCCAGCCGCAGCGCGCCGGAGAGACTTCAACGAAGTGGAGAAATCGCTTTCCGTCAAGGACGCCACCAGGGAGGCCCGCCGATGCTTGCGGTGCGACCTTGAGTTCACGCGGCCCAAGGAGGACGAAGCGGCGGGCCTGGCCGCGGTAGGAGGTGCGGCATGATTTCTCTTACGATCAATGGCCTGAGAGTTTCGGTGGAGGACGGCTCGACGCTGCTCGAAGCTGCCCGGTTCCTCGGCTTTCCGATCCCGACCTTGTGCTACATGGAAGGCCTGTCGCCCTATGGGGCCTGCCGGTTATGCGTGGTCGAGCTCGGCGAGGGCCCTAAGGCCAGGCTGGTCAGCTCGTGCACGTATCCCGCGCAAGAAGGGCTGAAGGTGCGGACGGCGTCAGCCCGCGTATTGCGGGCTCGCAAGATGATCCTCGAGCTGCTGCTGGCCTCCTGCCCGCAGTCGAAGATCATCCAGGACCTCGCCTCGGCCCACGGCGTTAGCCAGCAGCGCTTCCGCCAGGAGCATGAGGATTGCATTCTCTGCGGCCTCTGCGTGCGGATGTGCGAGGAGCAAATGATGGCCAAGGCCATCGGCTTTCGCGGTCGCGGCGAGACGCGCAGCATCGGCACCCCGTTCGACATCAAGTCTGAGCAGTGCCGGCTGTGCGGCGGCTGCATCTACGTCTGTCCCGCCTGCCAGCTCCGTTGCACGTTTACCGAGCCCGACAAGGCGATTTGCGGCGGCTGCGCCAACCTGAGCCCGCCGTGCGTCGAGAAGGAACAGTTCGACGACATGATGTGTTACATGAACCCCTGCGTTGCCTGCGAGATCGAAAAGGATTAGTCCACGGAGGTGTAGACTCGATGTCCATGACACTCTCGAGAATAAACAGCTCGGCCGCCACCCTGACCAAAAACCGGACCGACGGTTCCGTCACGCCCAGTTCAGGCATGTGCGTGACGTGCGTCGATGGCTGCATCGGCATGTGCGAGATCGGCAAATCCGCCTATCGCGGCCACGAGGTGATCTACCCGCAGCCCTTCGGGGTCATCACCACGGCGGCTGAAAAAAACTACCCGGTCGATTACTCCCACTTCAACATCATGGGCACCGCGGTCGGCGCGCATGGCATCGAAGCCGACAGCGACAAAGCCATCTTCCCGGCGGTCAATCTGGAGGTCGTGTTCGGCCACGACCGCGGGATCAAGTTCCACTATCCCTGGATCATCCCGGGAATCGGCTCGACCAATATCGCCAAGAACAACTGGGAGGGCTTGGCAGTCGGGTCAGCCCTGGCCGGAACGGGGCTGACGATCGGCGAGAATGTCGTCGGCATGGACCCCGAAGCTGTCATCAGGAACGGCCGGGTGGTTGACACGGTCGATCTGAAACGCCGCGTCAATCTATATAAGGACCACCAACGTCAGGGCTATGGTGCGATCATCTGTCAGGCCAACATTGAAGATACCCGCCTCGGCGCCCAGGAGTACGCCGTCGACAAGCTGGGCGTGCAGTGCGTCGAGCTGAAGTGGGGGCAGGGCGCCAAGGACATCGGCGGCGAAGTCAAGGTCAATAACTTGAAAAAAGCTCAGATGCTCTATGAGCGCGGCTACATCGTCCTGCCCAACCCGACCGATGCGCACGTGATTAAGGCTTTCGAGCGCGGGGCGTTCAAGGAGTTCGAGCGGCACTCGCGGGTCGGCATGGTGAGCGAGGAGACCTTTGCCAAGCGCGTCGAGGAGCTGCGCAAGGCGGGTGCCAAGTATGTATTCTTGAAGACCGGCGCCTATCGGCCCGCCGACCTGGCCCGCGCCGTCCTGTTCGCCAGCAAGTACAAGCTGGACCTGCTCACAGTGGATGCCGCCGGCGGCGGGACCGGCATGAGCCCCTGGCGCATGATGAACGAGTGGGGGGTGCCGCCTGTCGAGCTTCATTCGCTCCTGTACCAATACTGCCGTCGCATGGCCGAGCGGAAGTACAAGGTTCCGGCCGTTGCGGTGGCCGGCGGGTTCACGTTCGAGGACCAGATCTTCAAGGGCCTGGCCCTGGGGGCACCGTACGTCAAGCTGGTCGGCATGGCCCGCGCCCCGATCGCCGCGGCGATGGTCGGCAAAACCATCGGGCGCGCGATCAACGAAGGCCAGCTCCCGGTCTACGTGGAGCGCTTCGGGAACACGATCGACGAGGTCTTTGTCACCGCCAGCGAGCTGCGCAAGGAGCTCGGCGACGAGGCGTTCGAGCGCATTCCGCCCGGCGCGATCGGCCTGTACACGTACTACGAGCGCCTCGCTCAGGGCCTTCGCCAGCTCATGTGCGGGAGCCGGAAGTTTTCGCTGGAGTACATTACCCGCGACGACATCGCCGCTCTCACGCGCGAGGCCGCGGACATCAGCGGCATCCCTTACATCACAGAGGTCGATAAGACCCAAGTGGAGGAGATCCTGAGTAGTTGAGAGCGAGGATGCGCGCGACTGCCTCATCCGCCGAGTCCGGACGGCCCAGCAATCTCCGTGGACGCGGCGGCCCCGCGCGCGGGACCGCCACCTTTCTCTGCAACAGCAGGGAAAGACGCCCCATCCCTTACGACATGAGGGGTGGGGCGTGTCTTTTTTGTCCGTTGAGCCGATGGCCTACGGGAGCGCAAAGACATGACAAGCCCCACGTGACGGTGGAGAGGCATCATGACGAGTCACGGTGCGATCGAAGGCATTCTGACCGCGCTGCATGAGCGCACAAAGGAACTTAACTGTCTCTATGCCATCGAGGAATCGGTTAGCCATGAGGACGTCCCACTGGGTGAGATCTTGCGCGGCGTGGTTCAAGCCGTTCCATCCGGTTGGCAGTACGCGGACGTGTGCCGCGCCCGGATAACGTACGGTGGTCAGGTGTACGAGTCGGCAGAGTTCGCCGAAACCCCCTGGGTGCAGCACGCGCCCATTTGCGTGCAGGCAGAACCCGTGGGTGCGCTCGAGGTGTTCTATATCGAGCACATGCCCGATGCCGACGAAGGTCCCTTCCTGCAAAGCGAATGCAAGCTGGTCGAGGCCGCCACCCGGCTGGGCCGGCCAGGGCGCTGCACTTTTCGACCGACCGCCGGCAACCCCCCAGGCGCTGCACTTTTCAACCGCCGTTCACAACATCCTCCCGCCGGTATCGTCTTGAGCCGTTTCGACCTTGGCCGAAGTAGTAGGCAGGGATGGGTATCCCGACGCTTATCCGTGATCGCGACGCGATCTGCGGCGCGGACTTTCGACAGCACATCAAGCACCCGGAAATCGAAGAAGTCGTCATCGCGTGCAGGAACGACCTGTGTTGGGGCCGGTCATCTCGACTCGTTGCTGTGATCGGCCGGGCAGGCCTGTTTCCGCTAAGTCGGCCGCCAGTCGCTCGCGGGCCAGGTCACCTATGATCGCTCATCGGCCGCTCAGCAGCGCCACGAACGGGTTGATATCCGCCAACGACGGATATACTCCGTCGCCGTCGATGTCGCCGTTCTGCGGCGGGCAGTCGGGGTACGCGGACTGCCAGGTCGCGAGGTTCGACAGGTAGAGGACGAACGGGTTGATGTCGGCTAAGTCGACCGTGCCGTCACAGTTCAGGTCGCCGACCATCTGCGGCTGCGGCTCGAGTCGCACGCCGTCCAGCCACAGGTCAAACCCGGCGCCCCACGTGTCGGCGTGAATCTGGAGGTAGTTGATCTGCGCCAGGCTCGGCGCGCCGAACATCGTCCGCGTCCACGTCGCATCGCCGGCGATCGGCACGACGAACTCGTGCCAGTGGTGCTCGGCGAGGTTGAGGACGTCCCACGACGGCGTCCACTGGAAGTGCCCGTCCTGGTAGCTGCCGAGCCGCAGCCACGGGCTCTGGCTCTGGTAGCCGCCATTCGGGTTCTCGGAGTACGCCCAGAAGCGGATGCTCTGCACGCTGCTGAGGTCCCACTTGGCGAGAATCCCGGCCGGATAGCGCACGTAGTTGTCGTAGCCGCCGGTGAAGACGCCCTTTAGCGACGCCGCCCCGACCTTTCTCCGGGTCGTGTCGTCGGAGAGCGTGATCGTCCCGTCCTGGGCCCACGACGACCAGTTCGCCGCATTCAGCTCGGTCATGTCGGTGGGGGGGTAATGCTGGCTGTCGCCGCCGATCGAGACCTGGCGGTCGAAGGTCGCGACCTCGGTCTGCCCCTGGTAGTAGGCGACGTTGGCCTCGGTGATGTCGAGCCACGCGTAGTCGACGAAGTCGTCGTACTCAATCCTGAAAAGCAGCACGCCGTTCGTGCCGACCACCGCGAGGTAGCCGAACGGGTTGTCGTGCAGCACGTCGCCCGCGAAGGTGGGCGGGACCAGGTTCGGGTCGACCGTGACATTGGGCAGCGTCCACTCGCCGTTGGCGTCGGTGACGCCCTGGGCCTTGACCTGGTCGGCGATGACCTTGCCCTCGGGCCGCTCGGCGAGCTGGTACATCTTGACGGTCGCGCCGGCGAGCGGCTGGCCGTAGTAGTCCAGGAGGCACAGCTTGATCTGCTGCGGCAGGTGGTACATGTACTGGCCGTAGTAGCCGTGCACGATATCCGCCCAATCGTTCATCCCCAGCGCGCTGTGCGCCGAGTAGAACGGTGAGCACCCGTTCATCAGGCACGCCACCGCCGAGTAGCCCATGTTTGAGACCAGGTTCTGCTCGCCCCCGATGTCAAGCTGGTAGATGTCGATCAGCCCGAGCTGGTGCGACAGCTCGTGGCAAAGGCCGTAGTCGATGTCGTCATCGGCGTGGTAATAGCCCGTCGCGCGCGGATTCCCGTACGGATGGCCGTAGTACCGGAACGGAAAGACGCCGTAGTAAATGGTCTCCACGTTCGGGTCCGGCTCGTGGTCGCTGAGCACCTCCAGCACGTCATAATGGACGCGCTTGACGCCGCCTGCGTCCGCGAACATCTGGTTCATGCGCGCCATGTGCCGCTGCAGCCAGTCGAGGAAATCCTCGGTCGCGGCCTGCGGATAATTGGGCGTGCTCCGCTCGCGAAAGTCCTCGATCGCGCTGAGGTCCACGTAGGTCAGGAACGGGGCGGACTTCGTCCAGATCACGCGCTCGTTGTTGTCGCTGTGACTGTCACTGATGTTCAGCGTGAACCGGACCTCGTGCCACGCGCCATCCCAGGGCAGCGTGTACGCGAACGTCGTCACCTGGCCCGGCGCCAGTATGACCGACGGCGTCGGCGTGCTCACCACCGCCCCGTCCACCCGCCACGTCCCACTCAGCGGGCCGTTCCAGGTATTCGTCCCGCGGTTGCGGACGTTCGCCGTATACGTGACCGCGTCGCCCACGTTCGGCCAGCGCGGCGTCGTCGCGTCTTGTCCGCCGCCCAGCCCCGTGGCCGCCGAGAACAGGTAGGGTCCGAATCCATTGGGCTCTGTGACCCAGTAATATGTGTATTCCGGCCAGTAGCGCGGGAAGCGCGGCGTACGCGACAGGTGCGTGATCTGCAGGTCGATCTCGTTGCGCGGCGTACGCGGGCCGATCGACTCCACCTGCGTCGTCTCGGTGCCGCCGGTCATCACCGCCGTCACGGCATAGTAGTAGTGCGTGCCATTCGCGACGGTGTTGTCGATGTAGCTCGTGTTGTCGAGGCCGGCGAGCGTGGCGATCGGCGTCATGCCGGTCACGTCGGCAAACGGCTGAGTCGCGCGATACACCGCATAGTGATCGAACTGGCCGAGCAGGTCGTTGAACGGCTTCCAGTCCAGCGACGCGCGGTGGTTCTCGGCAATCACGATCAGCGCCTCCGGCGCCGCCAGCGGCACGTCGAACCTCAGCCCGTCAAACCACGCAGTGTAGTCGCAGCCCCAGGTATCGCCATGAATCTCGACGTAGTTGACGTTCGACAGGCTTGGCGAACCCACCGTGGTCACGCTCCAGGTCGCATCGCCGTTGAACGGCACGGTAACGTGCACCCACTGCCCCAGCGCGTCGTTGAAGAAGTCACGGTTCGGATGGAAGGCGTAATAGTCGTTCGGCGTCGTGCAGACATAGAGCCACGGGCACGGCCCCTGGAAGGCGCCGTTCGGGTTTTCGGTGTAAACCCAGAACGCCAGGCCGCCGCTGCCGGCGCCGAGCAGGTCCCAGCCGGCGTTCTTCGCAGCCGGTGCCCAGAGCCAGGTGTCGAAGCAGCCCGTGGTCTCGTAACGGATCGAGGCGGAGCCGACTGTCTTCCGCGCGGTGTCGTCGTAGACGGCCGCGCTCGCCCCGTCCGCCAGTGCACCCCACTGAGCGGCGCTGAACTCGGTCAGGGCATCCGGCTCGGGTGGCGGCGCCGCCGACGCCACGTCGCGTACGCAGGACAGGAGAAACGCAACGACCAATACAATCGAGCGGCAGCCTGTCATTTGTAAACCTCCAAGTCGCCGCGCGGGCCACGCACCGAATCCCGCGTGAACCGCTGACGCGAGCGGCTGCCAGCCGCACAGCGCCCACGGCGCGGCGCAAGCTCGTCCAAGCGCCATATTAGCATGAAACGGTGGGGCGCGCAAAACGGATTTACACTCGGCGGCCATAATTCAACAGCCGATCCGGCAGTCCGCGCCCACCCGGCACCGTAACGCGAAGCCCGCTATTGATCACGGCCGCGTTCTCGCGGACCATTCCGCATTGAACTTGGACCTCTGTCACAGGAGAGCAACCATGCGAAGCGTTCTGTTCGTGTTTGGCTGGTGGGGCCTTGTGGTGCTGGCCAGCGCACAGACCGGGAATGGCACACCGTTGCCATCGACGGGCATCGGCAGCAAGACGCTGAACGTGATCGTCATCAACTTCGACCCGGTCCTGAAAACGCGGGGGAACAAGAAACTGCACGAGGTCATGAAATGGAACGACCCCGGGAAGCTGACCGAGCAGATGGTCGCGGACGCCCGCGCCGCCAGTTACGGCTACGTGGATTACAGGATTGTCGAGAAGATCGACTACGACGGGTTCACGACCTTCCGCGACGGCTTCACGTACACCGAGGAGCAGTTCCTGGAGGTGTGGGAAAAGGACCGCAACCAGGCCCATCCCGGCATGACGAGCTTCAAGTGGCTCTACGAGAAGTTCGACCTGCCGCGGAAGATCAAGGAAAAGGACATCGACGAGATCTGGCTGTGGGGGGCGCCCTACATGGCCTGGGACGAGCTGCACTGGAAAACCCCGGGCGACAAGATCCCGTACCAGACCGAGAATCCGTGGTTCTACCGCCCCTACGATATGCCCGACGTCGGCAAGACCATCTGGATCATGGGCTGGAACTACGAGCGCGGCGAGGATTGCATGCTCGAAAGCTACTGCCACCGCATCGAAAGCGTGTTGTCGCTCACGGCCGGCAAGGGCGTTTGGGACCAGAAGAAGAACCCGGAGAACGTCTGGGTCCGCTTCACGCGGGTGGAGCGCGACTTCCCCGGTGCGGTGGAGGTGGGCAGCGTTCACTTCGCCCCGAACTCCGCGGGCGACTATGACTGGAACAACGCCAAGGAAGTCTGGACCTACTGCGACGACTGGCTGACGTATCCGGAACTGCCGCGCCAGAAGAAACTGCTGAACGCGAAATCCGGCGGCTGGGGGCCGGGCGGGGCCGAGCACCACATGTGGTGGATGAAGCGCCTCCCGCACGCGCCAGGCGTCACCGACGGCTGTTACAACAACTGGTGGGAGTACATCGTCAACTATGACGAGGCGATCAAGAAGCTTCCGCCGCCGGGCGCGACGTTCGAGAAAGCCAAGGTGGCCATGTATGGCGACTAGGCCGGCCAGCGCGAGTCCACGCCGCAGTCTGAGCCCCCAGCGCGAGCGCGGGGCCCTGGCGCCGATTCGCGTCCACTGGTTCTATCTGGCCGCATTCAGCGCGGGAGTGCTCACGAACATGGCGGCTTCGGCGCAGCCGGCCGCCTCCCAGGAGAAGTCTCCGGAACGAGCCGACCGCGATCCGCTGGGGACCGCAATCCTCGAGCGATTGAGCGACCCGGATTTGGAGACGGTCGCGTCGAAGCTCCCGCCGCTGCGTAAGCCGCGCGAGATTGTGGGCGTGAAGGACCACCCGTACGAGATCGGCGTCGCCTACGACGGCACGATCCAGCTCCCGACCGACGAAGACGGGTGGGAACAGAAGGGCCCGACGGCATGGTTCGAGATGGGTTCCCCGCCGGTGCGGCTGGGCACCGGGGGCTGCAAGAAGCTGTTGGCGGATGGCTACCTTCCGGTCGTGCAAACGCTCTGGCAGCACGACGGCGTGGAGTATGTCCAGACGGTGTTCGGCTGGTCGGAGAGCTTGAGCCCGGACAAGGACCTAGCCGCCTATGTTTGGCTGCTGGCTGTCAACCGCACGGACCAGGACAAGATGATCCATGTTTCGGCGCGGCTCAAGACGAGCGACGCCGAAACGACAGTGCTTGAACGCGACTTTGGCCCCGTCGGGCGGCAGCTCTTCCGCAGTCTGTTCCTGCGCATCCCGGCACCCTTGCGCGGCGGGCAACCACAAGAGATCACGCGCGAAGAGTGGGACGGACGGGCGGACGAGGTTTGGGGAGCGTGGTCCAAGCTGCTTGCCGAGGGGATGACGATCGAGGTGCCCGAGCAGCGCGTTCAGAACGCCTACCGCGCCTGGCTGGCCTACAACTTCTTGAATGTGGACAAAAAGGGCGGCCGCTTCGAGCCGCATGACGGCAGCGGGTTCTACGAGGCTGTCTATGGCTACAGCGCGGCCTTGTACTGCCACGCGCTGGACCTGTGGGGCCGACACGCCGACTCCGCCCGTTACCTCGAATCCCTGCTCGACATGCTCACACCGGACGGACTGTTCTACGTCAACTACGGCCTACCGGACCATGGGGCGCTGCTCTTCGCGCTCAGCGAACACTACCGGTTGAGCGGCGATGCCGAGTGGCTGCGCACGATCGCGCCGCGCATGCAGAAGATGGCCGCCTGGTTGCTCGACGCGCGGCAGAAAGCCCTCGCCGAGAATGACCAGCGCACCGCTCTCACCCGCGGGCTGATCAAGTTTGCCCCGTACGCGGACTATCAAAACCAGGCGTTCAGCTATTACGGCGATGCGTACTCCTGCATGGGGCTGCTGCACGCGGCGGATGTGCTGCGCGACATCGGGCTGACGGATGAGGCGGCGAAGCTGGCCGCGGCGGCGGCGGCCTACCGGAACGACATTCTGGCTTCGATGGACGCCGCGCGATTCGAACGTGACGGCCTGATGCTGCTGCCAATGGAGCCCGACACGCGCCGGCTCCTTAAGGACACCAGCTACAAGTGTAAGGGCTACTACGGCCTCATCGCGTCCATGATGCTGGAGTCCGAGCTTCTGCCGCCGGACGACCCGCGCGCGCTGCTCGTCGTGCGCGGCCTCGAGCGGCGCGGCGGGCTGATCCTGGGGATGTGCGAGTTCGACGGTGGCGTGGACCACGCCTACACCTACGGCTATTGGCTAAACTGCCTTGGCCGCAACGATATCCGCCGCGTACTGCTTGGCTTCTACGCCACGCTCGCCTATGGCATGGGCCGCGACACGTACTGCGGCGTCGAGGTGACGAAGCTACTGACCGGCGAGCCGATGCCGACTATGCCGCACCTGTACTCGGGCACGCAGCAGCTCCGGCTGTTGCGGATGATGCTGCTGCACGAGCAGGGCGACGAGCTGGTGATCGGGCCGGCGATCCCGCGGGCGTGGCTGGCCGCGGGGCAGCATGTCTCAGTCAAGGGTGCGCCGACACGCTTCGGCCCCGTATCCTTCACGATCGAAACGGACGCGATCGAGAAACAGATTTCCGTGCGCCTGGACCCGCCACAACGCCGCGCTCCGGAGCGGATCCGGTTGGTCGTGCGGCATCCGTCCGGCAAGCCCATCCGGGCAGCCCGGATCGACGACGAGCCCATCGGCGGCTTTACGGATGACACGCTGGTCCTTCCTGCGTCTGGGCACACAATATGCATCACAAGCGACTATTGAAGCGCCTGATAAGACTCCAAATAAAATGTAGACGGAATGGGGCGAAAGTGGTAATCTTTTAATTGGAGATATTGTTGGAAAGAACGAGCGGCCATATCTGGAAAGCTACGCCGCGAAAGGAGGAGTGATGATGAGGAGCCTTATCACCATGGTGGCGGTGCTGGGACTCGCCAGCATCGCGTCGGCAGACGTTTGGTATAGTTCGAACGGCTTTGAGCCGCCGACGTTCACGCCCGGCCCGCTCGCTGGGCAGGACGCCTGGACGGGCGGCGGCGCCGGAGGCGGCATAGCGCCGATGGTGGTCACGCCACCTGACCCGGTCATTGGGACGCAAGCTGTGCGTCTGGAGGTCCCGGACATCCAGGGCGCGAACTCGTGGATGGACCATGCGATTCCGGCGTTCGACGTCGCCGGCACTATCGTTACGGTGAGCTACGACATCTATCGCCAGGAAAACCCCTGGCTGTCGAACCTCTGGTGGTGGTGGTGGGACGCGGGCACGCCCACGTACGGGCTCCAGTGGGACGCGGCCGTCGGAAACCCCGGCCAGACGCTGCCCCACGGGTGGAATCCGGGGGCGAGCGCAGCTGTCACGATCACGGGTCGATACGCCAACGTGACGATGGTCTGGGACTTCCAGCAGGGGAAGGCGTATTCGTGGTACGATGGGAATCTCGTCGACAATGGGATTCCAATCAGCGACATTTCGGCTTTGACGGGCTGGACGATCCAGCTTGGCCACGACGAGGCGACGGGCACTGGACCGGAGGTCTGCTGGATCGACAACTTCTCGATTACAGTGGTGCCGGAGCCGACTGCCCTGGCGCTGCTGGCGCTGGGTGGGCTGGCGCTGCTGCGTCGTCGGTAGTCGGTAGGGCAGGTCAGTGACCTGCCGCAAGAGCAGACTGGCGTTCGGCGTCGGCCGCGGGGGCCGACGCTAGGCGCCGCTCAGCAGCGCCACGAACGGATTGATGTCCCCGAAATCGACGGACCCGTCGCCGTTGATGTCGCCATTCAGCATGGGGCAGCCGGGGTACGTCGCCTGCCAGGCAGTCGGGTTCGTCATGAGCTGCACAAACGGGTTGATGTCGCCGAATGAGCCCGGCCCGTACGTCCCGTCGCAGTTTACGTCGCCGGGCACGATCTGCGGCGGGCCGCCGGGGCCGGCGAAATAGTTCTGCGTGACCTCGGCGGGACTGAGCGCCCGACTGTAGGCCGCGAGCAGTTGCAGCTCGCCCAACCACGGCTGTCCGCCCGCAATTTCGTTCCCAACCGCGAAGCGGTACGTCGAGGACCAGTTGGAGAAGGTCCCGTCCACGCTGTCGGCGATGACGGGGTTGCCGTCCACATAGATGGTCGTCGTGCCCGCCGGCGTGCGTGTGTAAACGATGTGCTGGAGCGCCAGCGTGACCTGGTTCGGCGGCGTGGTCAGCGAATCGCCGCCACTGCCCGTCGTCGAGGTGCGTAAGCGAGCGTTGTAGCGCGTGCCGCTGCCGGTCTCCGGTAACCCCTGCCCGAGTCCGAAGTTGCGCGCGTAGCCGGAGGACATCGTCATGAGAATCGCCGGTCCGTACTGGGACGTGCTCGCCGGCTCGGCCCATGCCTCGAGCGTGATCTCATTAGCGGGTACGCACGCGTTGTAGATCTTCGTGGCGTACCCGGAGGTGGCGATCGTGACCGGTGCCGCGAGCACAAGTCCGCCGGGAACCCACTGCACAGCGGCCGGGTCGCCGATATTCAGGTTCAGCGGTGTGCCCACCTGCGATACGTCGTGCACGATCGTGCCCAGTCCCTCGTCGAAGTCATACAGCACGACCAGGCCGTCGGTGGCGCGGGCATAATCGACGTATTCGAACGTCGCCTGCGTGTTCGGGGCGATCGGGTTGCCGGCCAGGTCCGTGACATTGTTGATCGTCAGCGTGTAGCTCGTCCCCGACGTGAAGCCGGTCGTGTCGAGGATCACTGTCCGCTCGTTCGGCGCGAGGGTGGCGCCCGTCACGCCGACGGCCGGCACCAGCGCGTAGTTCGACGGGTTCTCCGCGGTCGTCGCTTCGACCGGCTCGGAGAGCACGACCCGCACCTGGTCGTCGCCACGCGGCTGGACGGAGACCAGGGTCGGCGAGGTGTCGTCGAGGGTACCGTTACCCGCAGCCCAGATTTCGGTCGTGCGGCCGGTCGCGCCGGGCGTGCTCTCGGCGTGCCAGGCGATCACGTCGGGCAGGCCAAGGACGGGCCAGCGGTCGTCGTAGTCGTTGTCGCTGACCTGGTAGATCATCCCGGCATACCACAGGTAGATCTCCCAGTCGTGCCCGTCGAAGCCCTGCCAGACGATGCGGCCGGTGTCGTCGATCTGCGGGTGAACGTCGGGCGTGGCGTTGTTGGTGATGGCCTGGGCGGCGTCGCTCCCGTCGGCCATCCGCGTGTAGATTTCCCAGTCGCCGCCGGTCCGCGACATCCACACCACGCGGCCGACGTTGTTGATCTGCGGCCACCAGTCCTCGACCGTGTTGGTGGTCAGGCGCAGCACGTTCCCGCCGGCGGCATTGGCCGAGTAAATCTCGGCGTTCGTGTCGTCGAAGTAGGATTGCCAGACCACGCGGCCGGCATCGTTGATCTGCGGGTACTCGTCCTCGCGCGAGTTGTTCGACACGTTGACGAGGCTCGTCCCGTCGACGTTCGCGCTGTAGATCTCCCAGTTGCTGCCGCTCCAGCCGAACCACACCACCCGCGCCGGGTTGGCGTTGTTGATCTGCGGCCAAACGTCGTCGCGCGGGCGGCCCGAGCTGCTCGAATTGTTCGTGATCTGGACCATGCCCGTGCCGTCGGCGTTAGCGCTGTAAACCTCGTAATCCTGCCCGTCGAAGTGGTCCCAGACGATCTGGCCGGCGTTGTTGATCTGCGGATGCCAGTCGTTGACCGTGTTGTCGGTGATCTGCACCAAGCCGGTGCCGTCGGCGTTGGCGCTGAAGATTTCGTAGTCCTGGCCGTCGTGGGCCTGCCAGACCACCCGGCCGCTGCTGTTAACCTGCGGCGCCTCGTCGTCGAAGTCGTTCCACGTGATCTGGACCGGGTTCGTGCCGTCGAGATTGCTCGAATAGACCTCGTAGTCCGCGCCGTCCCAGCCCTGCCAGACGATCCGCCCGCAGGCGCTGATGCGCGGGCACCAGTCGTCGCGGTCGTTCGCGGTGTACACGCGCTGCGGGGCGCTGTACGGCGCGGCCGGGGGCGGGCTACCCGGCGGAAAATCGCCGCCGCTCTCGCTATGCGCGTTAAAGTTCTGCATGTACTCCCACCAGTTGTTCAGCCGCGCGTTGAGAGTGCCGGCCAGGTGCGGCATGTGCGCGAACCACCAGTCGTGGTGCAGCCGGATGTCGCCCCAGCCCCACTCGGAGCAGTTGACCCACACCTTCTGGCCGGTCAGGTTCGGAAAGTTGTCGAGCCAGTCCTGGCACGTGCTCCACACGTAGCGCGGATTGCCCCAGTCATAGTCAGACTCGCTGTTCGGTGCGAAATGGACGTTGCCGCACGCCGCTTCGCC
>Ga0315291_10001066_pt1 | contig 36809 bp, 24 predicted proteins | sample YL17G12_20_MG_FD_203070 | JGI IMG/M metagenome (GOLD analysis project Ga0315291, IMG submission 203070) | Sediment microbial communities from Yellowstone Lake, YNP, Wyoming, USA - YL17G12_20 | ecosystem: Environmental > Aquatic > Freshwater > Lake > Sediment | place: USA: Wyoming | collected...
GACAGCCCAAACCACCTAAACCACCCGAAAAAGTCTGGATCAATCCACCCCAATTACCCGAGAAATCGGTTCAATTATACACTAATTGCAAACCCGGAGTGTCCTAAAATGCTTGACACATTCCGGGTGTGAACCTCTTGTCCTCAATTTCGTCGTAGTCGTCGCCAGCTGCCTCTGGTTCGTGCTTCACATCTTCCACAGCGGCGAACGCGATTTCCACAATGGGATCGAGGCGCGTGAATTCTTTCGGGATTAGAATCTCATGGATCCTCGCGAGAATTGATGGGTCCTCAATTTCCTCTTTGAGTTTTAGCATCCGCAAGAGCGCCTCAACGCTGATGAGTCGCATATCCCAAGCGTAACGTGATCCCCGGATTTGTGCTTCAAGGTCTCCTGTATCCTGTCTGCCCACAACCACCAGCATGGAGCTCTTCTCGGCAACGATTACGCCGCTCTTAGCCAGGGATAGGCGATAGCTGGAAATAGTATCGAGGTGAATGCGGAATGCGTCAGTTGTCTTGACTTCCACTATAATGCTGTGGCGGTTTTCATCTGCCCATATCCCATCATGACCAGGCTGGTTCGCCGTACCACGGTAGCGCCCAGGGGTCACTGAGAAGTCTAGGCGGTGCCCGATCTCGTTGACAAGATCTTGTAGCGCAAGTCCTGAATTTGGAAAGGAGTCATCAAGGCATTGATTCGCATACTTCGCGATTAGGTCGGAAGGAATATTTCGGAGATACTCTCTCAGTTCGGAAGACGCCTCGGAAGAATCGCCCAGCTTGCCATCGCCGGCGAATGCAATGACCTGTTGAATATGTTTCTCAGCAAGTTGGTTCTTGTCCTTCTTCCAAAGGTCAATTAGCGCCATGGGGAAATCCTTTCTGATCCAATGGGGTCAGAGCTTTACTTGTAGCTTGATGGTTTTTGAAAGTTGTCATCGTCCCTGTTTTCCTTGTGCCGGTTGGCGCATTATTTCGCGGAGCAGCATTGGTAGATAAATTAGCATAAAATATTCAAGGTTGTCAAGCGGGAAGTCGGGGAATTGGGCGGGGAGAGAAAAATTCGGATTCAGGCGAGCCACGCTGAGGCGGGGCTCGCCTAGTGATGCATTTTCTTGTTGCAGAAAGTGTGCTAGCATTTTTTACGCGAAATGGAAATTGACTTTCGGAGGTGTTGGTAGATGAAGAAGCGGATCTTTGTATGGTTGGCTGGCGCGGGGATGGCGGTTTGGGGTATGAGCTTTTCCGCGCTTGGCGGGGAGGAAAATTTTTGTTCCAAGCCGGTCAGCGCGGAGCAGGGATTGATCCAGGGTTTTGCGGACCCGGAGCACAAGGCCTGCGTGTGGAAGGGCGTTCCCTATGCCGCGCCTCCGGTGGGCGAGTTGCGCTTCCGCGCGCCGGCGCCTCCGCTCAAGCACGAAGGCGTTTACCAGGCGGACCATTACCGGAAGTCGTGTCTGCAAAAAGCCATGCTCACGAGCGGCGGGGACGTGGGCGAGACCGGCGAGGACTGCCTGACCCTGAACATCAGGAGTCCGCAAAAGCCCGGCTCGTTCCCGGTGATGCTCTGGATCCACGGCGGAGGTTTCCGCCAGGGCACCGGCAATTTCGAGATGTACAACGGCGCGCGCCTGGCCGCGGAAAAGGACGTGGTGGTGGTGACCATCAATTACCGGATCGGGGCTCTGGGTTATTTGGCGCTGCCGGAGCTGAAGGCCGAGGACCCGCACGGGAGCACCGGCAATTACGGCATCCTCGACCAGTTGCAGGCTCTGAAATGGGTGCAGCGCAACATCGCGGGTTTCCGGGGCGATCCCCGAAACGTCACCGTATTCGGCCAGTCCGCGGGAGCGATCAGCAATTGCATCATGATGACGTCCCCGCTTTCCGCGGGACTTTATCACAAGGCGATCATCGAGAGCGGCATGTGCGATTTCATGGAGAGCATGGACCGTGGCTACGAGCGCAGCCAAGAGCTGGCGCAGAAGCTGGGATGCGGCGGGCCGGAAGTGCTCAAATGCCTGCGCGCCCTGCCCGAAAAAAAGCTCATGCCCACCGGCGGGAACCTGCTGCTCGAAGGCGGAGTCCCGTTCCTGCCGCACATCGACGGCTACGTGGCGGACAAGCAGCCCGCGGATTATTTCAAGGATGGTCACTACAACCGCCGGCCCGTGATCATGGGCAGCAACCGCGACGAGATCAAGATGTACACCCTGACGCTCTCCGGCTTGAGCCTGATTACCAGGTCGACCATGAATCAACTGATGAAAAAACTCACCGGCGAGGCATATGACCAAATCATGCGCCTCTACAGCTTTGACGATTACAGCCGGCCGATCCACCTGTTCCACGCCGTGGCCACGGACCTAGCATTCAGCTCCAGGGTTTACGACGCGGCCGAGGCCCTGTCCAAAAACGGCCCGGTCTATGTCTACCGCTTCGATTTCGACCAGATGCGCTTCCCCGAAAAAATGGGAGCGTTCCACGGCCTGGAAATATCCTTTGCCTTCGGCAACATGGCCCTGAGCTCCACCATCCACAAGATCGTGGCCACCCGCAAAACCATTGACGCGGCCCAGCCCCTGATCGCGGACATGATGGCTTACTGGACCAATTTCGCCAAAACCGGAGACCCCAACGGCCCCGGCCTGAAACCCTGGCCGCTTTATAATACCGCCGCCAAACAAAGATTGATTCTGGACGCGCCGGTCAGCGAGGACACCGTGAGCGCCAAAGAAATCGAACGCTACAAAGTGCTGATCAACTACGACCTCACCGGAATCAAAATGACTCCCAAAAAGTAAAATGGAAATGGGGCCTCCCCTACCCAGGGAGAGGGAGGCGCATTTCAACAGCCGCAAAGAGATGCAAAGCATTTGGGCAACAGCCCCTGATGCTCTGACCCTGATGACCAACCAGAAACCAGAAACAATTCCTCTATCCGTCCGTCTCTGGTATAATTTTCTTGTCAGCCGGGTTTTGAAAGACGCGGTGCGGAATTTGATTGCAAGGCGAAAATATTTCTGGCTCACGCTCGTGCTGGGCGGATTGGCGCTTTCGCTCAACCTCTGGCAAGGGCTGGGCATGGACCAATCGCTTTATGCTTATGCGGCCTGGGTCTGGAAAAATTTCGGCCAGCCGCCTTATATCGGGGTCTGGGACCATGACTTTCCCGGGATTTTCATCATCCACCTGATTGCCATGCGCCTTTTCGGTGAGAGCATTCTGGGCTTCAGGTTTTTCGATTTGCTTGTGCAGATGGCCGGCCTGGCCATGGTCTATTATCTGGCCGCGCGGATTGCCAGGTCGGGTGCGGCCGGTTTTTTGGCCGGGATGATGTTCGCGATTTATTATTTCGGGAGCGGCCCTGCGGACAGCGGCCAGCGCGAAGGGTTTGTGCTCTGCCTGCTGCTGGTCTCGATTGTCGCGGGCGTTGGGCTGGAGAGCAAGGTCCGGCTCAGAGCCGCAATCGCGGGAATCGCGCTCGGCTTGGCCTTTATCATCAAGCCCACCTACGGCCTGGCCTGGCTGGTGTTCGGCGGCTTGATCCTGTTTGAGGGCTTAAGACGGCCGCGCAAGACCGCAATGGCAATAGCGCTTTTCGGGGCGCTCTGCGCGCTTCCATCGGTGATTGTATTCTGGTATTACTGGCGGCTGGGACTGCTGCCTGAATTCTTCCGGGCGGTGCTCTGGTACAATTTTGAAATTTATCGGGAGACGCCCAACATTGTGTTTGCGACGATGCCTTTCTGGGTGAGGTCAATCGCGGTGACCAGCCAGATTTTTTTGCAGTCGCCGCTGATTTTCATTTCCGGGCTTTTGGGCCTGCTGGTTTTTCTGGCCGGACGAAAACCGGAAACCGGGACCAAAGCCTTTGCGCTGGTTGTCTCGTTGGCCGCGGTCAGCCTGGTCTCTTATCTCTTCTTCGGCAAATATTTCCCCTATCAGCTCACTCCGTTCTGGGGGCTGATGAGCATCCTCGGAGGCTGCGGGTGGGCCGCGGTCGGAGCCATGGCCGAGCCGGTGATCGGACAGGCCCGGGCAAAAGTTTTCCGCGCGGCGCTTTACGCGGGTCTGGTCGCAATCATGCTGGCGTCGGTGAACCCGGAGCAGACCATTTTCGCGGGCCAGCACGCGCTCCGGAACCTGAACGCGGCCTATCTTGACGAAAATGGTTACAGTTCGGACCCGCACCAGACCCGGGACCAGTACCGCGGCGCAATGCGGCTCAAGCCCATGCTCCGGCCCGGAGACCGGATCGAATTTTTCGGCTCCTACCCGCTGCTGCCGTTTTTGCTCAAGCAGAAATTATCCTCGCGGTTCTGCTCCATGCCGCTCCTTTTCATAACCCCGCCCGGCCGAGAGTTGAGCGATCAGCAGAGGAAATGGCTGGAGCAGTATCAGGCTGCAGCGATCAATTCCCGTCCGCGGTTTTTTGTGATCCACGATTTCATCCCCGGACATCTTGGAATGAATTTCGATTCGCCCCATTTGAAGCAGTTCATCCCGCAATACCTCCCGGCGCTCCACCAGTTCCTCGCCGATAATTACCGGCTCGCCGCCAAAATCGGCGACCTCGAAATCTACGAAATCGCGCCCCGCTGAGCCGGCCGCCGCTGAAAACTTATCGCGGCTCCATCCGCCAATGATTTTGAATTCAGAACGGGCCGGGCTAAGATAAAAACCGCTGCCCGGACATGGCGGGAAAAGTTCAAATAGAGCCGGCGAACGGCCGGCGAAGTATCTGGCTCAAGAGAATCCTCGCGCTCCTTTTGGGGGTGCTGGTTTTCCCGGTGGCGGAGCTCGGGCTTTATGCCCTCAGGATCGATCCCCGGCCGGAGACCAAGGACTATCGCCTGGCCTTGTCCCAAAAGGCGCCGCTGTTTGAGAGTTTCGAGCGGGAAGGAATCTCATACCGGTATCCTTCTCCCCAATGGTTCGGGACCATGCGCTATTACGACACCGACATCAAAAGGCCGTTTGCCGTGCCCAAGCCGGAGTCGAATTTCAGAATTTTAGTTTTGGGCGGATCGTCGGCCGCGGGTTATCCGTTCGGGCCGCGGGTCGCGTTCTCCAAATGGCTGGAGCTGATGCTGAACGCCGCGGACAAGAGCAGAAATTACGAGGTGCTCAACCTCGGCATCAACGGGATCGCCAGTTACGAAATGGAGCAGTTCATCCCGGAGTTGATCAAAGCGGGTCCGGACCTGGTAATTATTTACATGGGGCACAATGACTGCATGAAGGAAAAGGCTCGGTCCGCGGCTTATGCGCCGGTATTTTTCAGGCGGCTGGACCGGGCATTGTCTTCGCTGCGGCTCTACCGGCTGGTTTCCAATTGCTACCGCGGGTTGTCTTCCAGGCGTTTGAAGCAGGAGCAACTCTTCTACGCGGGCTTGCGCAAGAAGGGGATGGTTCCGGAGCGCGGGCGATTTTTTTATCCGCTTGAGTCCAGGCGCAAGGTCCGGGAGAGTTTCAGTTCCGCGCTTGACCGGATACTCTCGCAGCTCGGCGCCTCGGGCGTGCCGGTGCTGATCTGCACCGTGGAGTCAGATGTCCGCGATACGGCTCCCGAAGGTTCGGTTCATGGCCGGAAGCTGAGCCCGGAGGAATTGAGGGAATGGGAGAGACTCTACTCGATGGGAGAAGCCGCGTATGCCGCGGGAGGGCATGAGCAGGCGTTGAAATATTTTGAAGACGCCAAAAAGATTGACGATCAATTCGCCCTGCTGCGTTATCGGACCGGGCGGTCATTGCTGGCGCTGGGCGAGCTTGGAGAAGGCGAGTCCGAGCTCCGGGCCGCCATTGATCTCGAAGACCTTCCCCGCCGCAGCCAGAGTTTCATCAATCAGACAATCCGCGAAAAAGGCAAACCCGGGAGCGTCTATGTGGTGGACGTCGAGCAGGAGTTCCAGGCCGCCAATCACGGTTTGCCGCCCGGAGATGAGTGGTTCATCGACCGCATGCACCCGGACCTGGCCGGCCACCAGTTGATCGCGGGCGCCATCCTGGACGCCATGGCCGAGCACGGCCTGGTCCGGGTGGACGAGCTCTCGGCCGGGTCTGCCCGGGCCGCGGTCAAGGCTTATGCCGGGACCATTGATCCGGAATTCATGTATGAGAATTATTTTTACCTGGCCACCGAGGAAGAATATTTTGGCAGGGTGCGAAAGGCGGTCCAATTGAGCCGGAAAGCCCTGGAGTGGAAGCCGGAGGACCGGTTGGTGAAGGAGATGATGCTGCTGCGGCTTCAATCGAAATACGGCCGAGTCAATACTTACGAATGATCGCTGACCGGGGGTTGAGCGCCGTTCGTTTGCGAAAAAGTCCGTGGTATAATTTCATCACTCTGCCGATTGGGGGGCGTAAAAATGAAGCGTTGGGTGGTTTGTCTGGCGGCTATGGCTGCCATTTTTTTCTCGCCGGGAATTTCAGCGCAGGAGATCGGCGGTCTTTTCAGTTACCGTTTTCTCTGGCCCGAAGATGCGGGAGCTCCGGGCAAAAAGCTGGTCGAGCTTAAGATTGCCGAAGAAGGTTCCAGCCAGGCCGAAACCCCGCTGGGCATGGCGGAAGTCGAAAGTTACGGCCTGTTCACTCCCTCGGGCGAGAAGGTTGCCGAGGCCAGGGTCATGAAAATTTCCGGCCGGGACGACCTGGTGATCTTTATGACCGAACTGTTAAAGCCGGTGACCGCGCCGACCGGCGTTTACGAGCTGCCCGCGTTCGCGTTCCCGGCGATCAGGCCCGACCGGCAATTCCAGCACCTGCTCGATTTCAAGGTTGAGGAATTTGTCACGCCCGTGCACCGGGCGGTGGCCACCACCGGGCCGGTCGTCATGTATTCCTCCAACCTGGACGCGCTGGTGCTCTCGCCGCTCGATAATTTCATGGCCGCGATGCAGTCGCCGGTCCGGGGCGAATGGCGCTGCGGGTTCGGCGGCTTGATCAAGGATATTCCGGCCGGGACAATAAGCCAGTATCTTCTGGTCTCGGGCAAGGGCGTTAACGACACCTTTATGAAATGGGGTTCGCTGATCCAGAATTGGCACGGGCACAAGCCCGCGGACCCATACGCGGACGTGGCCATGAGCCGGCTCGGGTATTGGACCGACAACGGCAGCTACTATTATTACCGCACCGAGCCGGGAAAAAACTACAGCCAGACCCTGCTCGCGGTCAAGGAGTATGCGGACAGGGAAGGCATACCTTACGGCTATTTCCAGCTGGACTCCTGGTGGTATCCCAAGGCCGAGATCAAACTCAAATCTTCCCACCTCCGCGGCGGGTTTTTGCTCTGGGAGCCGGAGCCGGAATTTTTTCCCGAGGGCCTGCCCGCGTTCCGAAAAGAATTGGGCCTGCCGATTGTTGCGCATAACCGCTATGCCTCTGATGAAAGTCCCTACTGCAAGAAATACGGCTGCGCCCCGGGCAAAAGCGACGACAAGCGCAAGGGCGCGTATCCTCTTGACCCCGCCTTCTGGGACGAGGTGATGGACAACGCGGTCGAATACGGCTTCTCGGTTTACGAGCAGGACTGGCTCTACACCCACATGGACATGATCCCCTGGATGCGCGAAGGAATTCACAACGCCGAGAGCTGGTACGACAACATGGCGAACGCCGCGGCCAAACGCGGACTCACCATGCAACTGTGCATGGCCTCTCCCGAATTTTTCATGCAAAACCTGAAGCACTTAAACGAGACCCACGCCCGCACTTCCCACGACTACAAAGGCGGGCTGCCCAAGAGGTTTTTCTGGGCGCCGTTCCACAAGGCCGGACTGTTCGCATACGCGGTCGGGCTCTGGCCGTTCAAGGACAATTTCCAGAGCAGCGCCGGACAGCGGCCGACCTACAACATCATGCCCGAGGCCAATCCGCTGGAAGAGGCCCTGGTCTCGTCCCTGTCCGGCGGGCCGGTGGGACCGTCCGACAAGATCGGCGCCTCCGACAGTTCGCTCATCCTGAGGACCTGCCGCAAAGACGGGCTCCTGCTCAAGCCCGACCGGCCGGCAACACCCATCGATATCATGTTCCTTTATAACCAGCGCCTGACCGGCGGAAGAAAACCCTGGGTGGTCACCACCGAGAGCAAGCGCGGAATCGGCAAGACCGTTTACCTGGCCGCGTTCAACCTCTGGCCCGAGAGCATGTTCCAGCCGTTCGTGACTTTTGCCGAGGCCGGGATTTCCGGCAAGCACCTTATATATAACTATCTGACCGGGGACTACCGGATCGGCTCCGACCGAATCAACTTCGGGATCATGCCCCCGGAAAAGGCGTTCTATTACGTGCTCTGCCCGCTGCTCGAAAACGGCATGGCACTGATCGGCGAGACCGGCAAATTCATCACCATGAGCGCCAAGCGCTTCCCCTCGGTCAAGCTAATCGAGGGCGAACTGGTCCTATCAATTGAGGGCGTGCCCGGAGAGAAAATTACGCTGGCGGTTTATACTCCGGGCGGAATCAAGGTCGCGGGCGCGTCGCTGGAGGGCTCGGCAAAAGGGGATGGGGTCAAGACCATTTCCCTGGCGCTCCCGGAATCGGGCTCGTCCGAAGTCAGGATCAGCAGCGGAGTTGAACAGGTTGGCAAGCTGACAATCGCAAGTCCTGACCAGAAGCTAAAGGCGGTTCTGTTCTCCGACTATTCCGGCCGGCTGCGCTACGAGCTTTTCAGAAACGGCAAGCCGATGGTGGAAAGTTCCGAGCTTGGCATTATTGTTGACGGCCTGGACCTGGGCGCGGACATTGGCTTGCCCGCAAAGCTTGAGAGCAAGTCGTTCACCGAAGAGCTTGAGACCATCGGGAACCATTGCAAAGCGACGGTCGAGTATTCGGAGGCTGTCGTTCCGCTCGCGAGCGGGGAAACCAAATGGCAGCTTCAAGTCCGGGTCTTCAACGACGGGTTCGCCTTCCGCTACCTCCTGCCCTCGGACGAGTCCTTGAAGATCAGCGGCGAAGCCAGCTCGTTCCAGCTCCCCGCAGGCAGTGTCGTGTTTCTCCAAACCCAGACCCGGAATTATGAAGGCATCTGGCGCCGCCGGGCTGCGGAGGACGTCAGCGGGTTTTTGGGAATGCCTCTGGTGGTTAAATTGCCCGGCCAGTCCGGCTATGCTTTGATCAGCGAGGCCGCGGTTTTCAATTACAGCGGCATGACCCTGAGTTCGGACAAGGACCGTCGTTTCCGGGCCGCGTTTGAGGACGACAAGGAATGGACGGTTTCGCCGGATAAAGATTTGCTGGTCAAGTCTCCCTGGCGGGTGGTGATCGCGGTGGACGATCTTGACTCGTTGGTGAACAGCGACGTCATTTTCAGCCTGAACCCGGCGCCGGACCCGGCGCTGTTCGGGGACGCCAGGCAATGGATCAAGCCCGGCCGGGCTTTGTGGTCGTGGTGGTCTGAAAACACCGGAAACCCGGCGCTGGCCCGGGAATATGCGGAGGCCGCGGCAACGCTCGGGTTTGAATACATACTGATTGACGCGGGCTGGGAGAAATGGGGCCGTCCCGGGAAAGACAAGTGGAAGGTTCTGCAAGAGGTTGTTGAATACGCGGAAGGCAAGGGCGTCAAGGTCTGGGTCTGGAAGCACTGGCTTTTGCTCGCGGACCCGAATTACCGCGACGACTTTTTCGCCAAGGTCCGGGAATCCGGCGCGGTCGGAGTCAAGATCGACTTCATGGACAGCGAGAGCAAATCCCGGCTGGAATTCTACGAATCGGCCATGGCCGACGCCGCGCGGCACAAGCTGATGGTCAATTTCCACGGCGCCAACAAGCCGGCCGGGGAATGGCGGACCTATCCCAACGAGATGACCCGGGAGGGCATCCGCGGGCTGGAATACAACAAGGGAGTGGGGTTTCTGCCCGCAAGCCATAACGTGATCGCGGCCATGACCAGGAACCTGACCGGGCCCATGGATTACACGCCCGTGACCTTCAACCGCATCAAGCTCGGAGAGACAACCTTCGCCCACCAACTGGCGACCGCGGTGGTCTTTACCTCTTTCGTGACTCATTACGCGGACAAGCCGGAAAATTTCCTCAATAAGCCAGGCACCGCACCCGCGCTCGATGTCCTAAAGTCAATCCCAACGGTATGGGACGAAACCATTGTGCTTGAGGGCAGCGAGCTGGGAGAAGTCGCGGCCTTGGCCCGCCGCTCCGGCGAGAAATGGCTGGTCGGGGTGATCAACGCCGACAATCCCGGGAAATTAACCGTCAAACTCGATTTCCTCTCCAACCGCAAATACCAGGCGATCATACTCTCGGACCAGAAGGATGATAAAGCCGCGTTCAAGCGCGAAGACAAGCTGGTCAATAAGGGCGACAAGATCGAAACCGGACTTGCCCCAGGAGGCGGAGCTGTCATCATGCTTGTCCCCGAAAGAGCGGAGCCTAAAGGTCGATAAACGGTATGCGGGTAGTCAGTAGTCAAAATAAGCTCGCTATGTGTAATGTGGAGACCTGACCCCGGCGGCAATTCGCTTATGGTTCACTTTCCGATATTGGCTTCCTATTCCAAACTATCCGAATATCTCTTAAAATTTCGGGCTCACCGCCCAAAATATCTGGAACTCTGATGCGAGATAATCGACGCAGACTTATAGTGCAAATGAGTTCTGGTATTAAGCCTGAACTGTTTAATTTTCGCAATCTAAAGTCCTTGGAAAACACACCTATACTTACATAACCCACCGGCAGAAATTTAGCCACATCAAAAATCTTCGCTCGCCGACGAGCTTCGCGAATCGTGCTTTTTAAAATATTTTTGCAATTCTTTCTCACCAGTTCTTCATGGGTTGCTTGTGAAAAAGATTCGATCACCATTTTGCCATTGATTATGGAATGATAGCCGTTTCTATGAATGGAGACAATCCTTGGATGCATGAAAAAATGTTGTTTGCTCTCCCTTAGCTCGCGTAGCTTAACGGGGATTATAATTCTAAAGGCCGCAGCCAAAGTCGCAATTTTTGTAAGTAGATGGGGTATCCCATATTTTGGTTTAAACATAATCCCGGTCTCTTCCAAAGCCTTTAAATAATCTTCTATCCTATCAGTTCCAGTTTTTCTAAGATTCTCGATGATTGATCCATCAAATGCGGCCCAACCCCTGAGTGAATAATAGGACTTCAGCATTAGAAAATATCTTCTATATCCAGGCGACAATTTCTCGGCCAAAATAGCTGTTCTGAAGACCTGATATTGTACTTTCAGAGTCGACATGAAACTATTTTTCGAATAGATGTTCAGTTGCCTATCGCCTCTGATGTTCATCGATTCCAAGCATCCTTGAATCTCCCACCCTGGCGATTTGGTCGTCGCGCTAAGTTCTTCAAGCATTAGAGGCAAGGGCAAACTGATTCTATGCTCAGCACAGAATTCTGCTGCGATCATAAAGTAGACGCTATATGCTAGAGCCAACCCGTTGCAAATATCGAGCATGTCATCAGTTAGTTTTACCATCTCAGAGGGCAACATTTTAACTTGGTTGGTGTGGTCCGTATAGATGATTACATCAGATTTATATTCGACGGCCCCATGAGCAATAGCGTTTCTTACAACATTTGAATATACCGAGCACAGATATTCATACTCCGTGCCTTTCAGTCGTTCAACTCTATTGAAGAGATGCAGATTTTCAGCCACTTTACCTCTTTTTGTATTGCCATAAGCACTCATTGGATAGATAAAATGGCCGTAGCAAGCTTCTGCCAACTTTAGATAGAGGGGATGAATCCGATTCTCCATGAATAGCATTATATCATAGCCGCTATAGTCAAGAATCATTTCATGAATTTCCAGCATATTGATTTCATTTAAAGATTTAAAGGCAAGCGATAGGGGAAAATAATTTATCTTAATGAGTCTGGCAAGGCTATCCGGAGCCATAGCCTGAACCTGGTTCAGAAATGACAAGGTATCATTGAATGATCTATTTGAATAATATTTTTCTGGGCGATGTGATAGGTATTTCCACAAAAACAAAAATGATTCGTTGGGGTACCCTGCCAAACAAGTAAATTTATTCAATATTTTGATTCTTCGATAATTATGGAGGTCTTGCGTTAACGGGTTAGTCTGCAATAGCTCTATGCCGTTTTTATCCAATTTTCAATTCCTGTGGTATTGCCAGATCGGGCATAATCATCTTCGGGATTTAGGTCCTAACAATCGCCAGCATGTCTCCAATCAGTTGTATTTCAGGCTCAGGTCTTGGCCTTTGACATTGTTTTTGTTCAGCCTCAACTTCGGCTTAGGTTTAACTGCGGGAACTTGCCGAAAGATAATCATTTGCATAAATTGTATCAGGGAATAGAGAGGGTGTCAAGCAGTGCGACGCTCGGGGGCGTCGCCCCTACAAGAGGGCGTCGGCCTTACCAGGCATTGCGGGGATTATTTCGGATATAGCTCCTGACCGCTTCGAGATGGCTTCGGCCTCGGATGATCTGCTCGAAATAGTTTCGATGCCAGATTGGTCGTCCGGGGGTTGCTCTTTGCTCGTTGATCCTGCGGCTGACCGTGGATTTTATCTTGGCGATGATGGCTCCCAATGATCCCGGCTGCGGGCCTTTGGGGCGAAGAGGGCGACGCTCGAAGGCGTCGCCCCTACGGGGCCATTGCTTGATGTGCACGATGATATGGACGTGGTCGGGCATGATGCAACAGGAATCGATCTCAATATCCGCGCGGCTGGCGGCGAGATTCTTTAGCTCCCCATCCATCACGCGGCCGCAATCATTCAAAACCATCTTTCCGCCTTCTATTCTTCCGAAAAGCTTTTCCATGCCAGCCACGGCAAAAGTAACATGATAAAATCCGGGCTTGGAATAGGGATATCCCTTAAGCCGGATAGATCTGCGATGATGAAGCTCCGGATCATATCCCATGCGCGGAATTATATCCCGCAATTTGGCAGAATGAAAACAGGGCGACCCTTGAGGGGGCCGCCCGTACGGGCGAGGCCTTCAAGTCTCGCCCTATTAATCAGAAGAAATATCTCGAAAAAAGGGCGGGCCTGGATGGCCCGCCCTTTGAGAATGCGACAGCTGCTTATTCAGCCAGCAGTTTTTTGAGTTCTTCGGTCAAAACGGGCACGACTTTGAAGAGGTCGTCGACGATACCGTAGTCTGCTTTCTGGAATATCGGCGCTTCGGAGTCTTTGTTGACTGCGACGATGATTTTGGAAGTCCTCATTCCGGCCAGGTGCTGGATTGCGCCGGAGATGCCGAAGGCCATGTAGAGCGTGGGGTTGACGACCTTTCCGGTCTGCCCGACCTGCATGTCGAGGGTGGCGTATCCGGAGTCGACCGCGGCTCGGGAGGCGCCGACTGCGGCGTGGATGACCGCGGCCAGGTCTTCCAGGATTTTGAAGTTGGCCTTGTCTTTAATTCCGCGGCCTCCGGAGACGATGCGTTCGGCCTCGGTGAGTTCGATCTTTCCCTCTCCGGTCTTGTTGACCTGTGTGACCTTGGCCTTGGCGGCCAGGTCCGCGCTGACTGCGGCGATTTGGGCGGTAGCCGAGCTTTCCGCGGCCGCGGGATAGGTGTTGGGCCTGACCGCGACGATCTGGGGGGTTCCGGTGAGTTCGACCCTGGCCAGGCATTTTCCGGAATATACCGGCCGGGTGACCAGGAGCTTTCCGCCCTCGACTTCGATTTTGGTTGTGTCGGAGGACATTCCGACTCCGAGTTTGGCGGCCACTCTCGGGACCAGGTCCTTGCCCATGGCGGTGGTGCCGGCGAGCACGACCGCGGGGTCCGCGGCCTTGACCGCGGCGGCCACGGCTGCGGCGTAGCCTTCGGTGTTGTAGAGGTTGAGGGCGTCGCTGTCAACGACGAAGACCTTGGATGCGCCGAACTTGCCCAGGGTCTTGGCGATTTCTCCCACGCCCTTGCCCACGACCACTGCGCTCAAAGGCCCTCCGATTTTATCCGCGATTTGTTTGCCGATGTTCAAAAGTTCATAGACGACTTTTCGGAATTTGCCGTCCCTCTGTTCCGCAATAATCAATACTCCGCTTGCCATGTTAATTCACCTCCCTATATGACCTTGGCTTCTTCACGAAGCAGCTTGACGACTTTTTTGACCATGTCCGCGGTCTCCTCGCCCTTGAACACTTTTCCCGGCGGGCGGTCGGGGAGCGGGAGGAACTGCACGACCTTGCTCTTGGCGCCGCCTTCGCCCACGTCAGAGGCGCCCAGTCCGGAATCGCCAAGGGCGAACTTTTTGACTTCCTTTTTCTTGGCCTTCATGATCCCGGGCAGGCTGGCGTAACGCGGCTCGTTCAGGCCCTTGTCGCAGGTGACCACGGCCGGGAGCGAGGTCTCCACGATTTCCTCGCCGCCCTCGATCCTGCGGGTGACCGAAGCCTTGCCGTCCTGGACCTCCAGTTTGGACGCGGCATAGACCTGGGGCAGCCCCAGGATTTCGGCGAGATAGGCCGGCACCTGGGCCTGGTCGAGGTCAATGGCCTGTCTTCCGCAAAGGATCAGGTCCGGGTTTTCCTTTTTGATGGCCGCGGCCAGGACTTTGGCGGTCCCCAGGGCGTCGGCGCCGGCGAAGGCCGGGTCCCAGCAATGGACTGCCCGGTCCATGCCCATGGCGAGCGCGGTCCTCATGGCCTCCAGCGCGCGGTCCGGTCCCATGCTCACCACCACCGTCTCCCCGCCTTTCTTTTCCTTGATGCGGATCGCCTCTTCCACCGCATACTCATCATACGGGCTCATCACCCATTTGACGTTTTGCTCCTCAATGCCTTTGCCGCCCGGAGTGATCTTGATGGTTGCCTCCGTGTCCGGCGTCTGCTTTAAACAGACTAAAATTTTCACTGCTCTTTCCTCCTTTCTTGAATTTCCGTTTCGGTTTATCCCCTTGCTATGCCCCTGAGAAAAATATCGGCCAGTTGTTCCCGGCTGTTCTCCAGGTATCCCTGCTCGCGGTTTCGGAGAATCCAGAACAGGCTGATTTCATCCAACGCGCCGAACAGCGCGCGCTTGAAGATGTCCGGGGAAATCTCCGGCCGGAACAATCCGGCCTTCTGTCCCTCCCGCAGAATCTCGGCGATGACGTCCAGGTAGTCGTAGTATCTCTGCGGCAGGTATTCCTTCATGAACTTGTTGCTCTGGCGGAGTTCGACCTGGAATACCTCCCCCAGGGCCTGGTCTTCCTTCATCAAGTCCAAGTGCATCTTGATGAAGAGCTTGACCTTGGCCACGGCGTCGGTTTGCCTGGAAAGCTCGGTCTTTAACCTCGCGATGATCAGCGCCAGGCTTTCTTCAAAGATCTTGATCAGAATGTCGTCTTTGTTCTTGAAGTATATGTAGATCGTGCCGTCGGCCACGCCGGCCTCGCGCGCGATCTCGTTAACCCTTGCGTTATGAAATCCCTTGCGGGCGAAGACTTTTACCCCCGCTTCCAGAATCCGGCGGTATTTGTCGGAAGCCTGGCTTTCATCCGCCAGGCTTCCGACCAGATTATGCTTGCTCCTCATTTCGGACTTCGGTGAACCCCGCCTGAAAGCGGGGCCCCGCCCGACTCCCTCAAGAGTCCAGGAGGTCTTGCCTCAAGGAACTACTGCCTGTTCTTGACCAGTTCGTCGACGACCGCGGGGTCGGCCAGGGTGCTGGTGTCGCCCAGGTCCTTGATCTCTCCCCGGGCGATCTTCTTGAGAATCCGCCTCATGATTTTTCCGGAGCGGGTCTTGGGCAGTCCTTCCGCGAACTGTATTTTATCGGGGGTCGCGATTGGTCCGATCTGCTTGCGAACGTGCGCGACCAGTTCTTTCTTGAGTTCGTCCGTGGGCTTGATCCCGGTCTTCACGGTAACGAACGCGTAGATGCCGTCGCCCTTGATCTCATGGGGCATTCCCACGACCGCGGCCTCGGCGACCGCGGGATGGCTGACCAGCGCGGATTCGACTTCCGCGGTGCCCAGGCGGTGGCCGGAGACGTTGATGACGTCGTCCAGCCTTCCCATCAGCCAGTAGTAGCTGTCCTTGTCAATGCGCGCGCCGTCGCCGGTGGTGTAGAAGGGCGGGAACTGCTTCCAGTAGGTGTCCACGAACCTCTGGTGGTCGCCGTAAACGGTCCTCATCATGCCCGGCCAGGGCTTTTCGATCACTAGGTATCCGCCTTCATTGACTCCGACCTCGGACTTGTCCTCGCGGAAGATGCGGCACTTGACTCCGAGGAACGGGACGGTCGCTGAGCCGGGTTTGAGCGGGAGCGCTCCCGGGAGCGGGGTGATCAGGAACCCTCCGGTCTCGGTCTGCCAGTAGGTGTCCACGATCGGGCACTTGGTCTTGCCGATGTTCTCAAAGTACCAGATCCAGGCTTCGGGGTTGATGGGTTCGCCCACGGTTCCGAGGATTTTGAGGCTTGAGAGGTCGTACTTCAGGGGCCATTCCACGCCTTCTTTCATGAGCGCGCGGATGGCGGTGGGAGCGGTGTAGAACTGGGTGACCTTGTATTTCTGGATGACTTCCCAGAAGCGTCCGGGGTTGGGGAACGTGGGCACGCCTTCGAACATGACTTCGGTGGCGCCGACGTTGAGCGGGGCGTAAACGATGTAGCTGTGCCCGGTTACCCATCCGATGTCCGCGGTGCACCAGAACACGTCGGCGGGCTTGTAATCAAACACCAGCTTGAAGCTGATCGAGGTGTAAACCAGGAACCCGGCGCCGGTGTGGAGCACGCCCTTGGGCTTGCCGGTGGAGCCGGAGGTGTAGAGGATGAAGAGCGTGTCTTCCGCGTCCATTTTCTCGGGCTCGCAGAAGTCCTCGATGTCCTTGGCACCCAGTTCGTCGTCCCACCAGGTGTCTCGTCCGGCTTTCATGGGCACGTCCTGCTTGGTGCGCTTGACCACGATCACGTTCTTGACGAAGTCAAGGCCTTCGCAGGCCTTGTCGGCCGCGGCCTTGAGCGCCACGGTCTTGCTGGAGCGGAAGGACCCGTCCGCGGTGATGAGCATGCAGGTCTTGCTGTCAATCATTCTCTCGCGGAGCGAGTCGGCGCTGAACCCTCCGAAGACCACGGAGTGGATGGCGCCGATGCGGGCGCAGGCCAGAAGCGAGCAGACCAGTTCCGGGATCATTCCCAGGTAGATGCATACGCGGTCGCCCTTCTTGACGCCCTTCTTCTTGAGCACGTTGGCGAGCTTGTTGACGGTTTTGTAGAGGTCCCCGTAGGTCAGCTTGCGGACGTCTTTGGGGTCGTCGCCTTCCCAGTAAATGGCGACCTTGTCCTTGTTCTGTTTCTTGCTGCCGGTGACGTGCTTGTCCAGGCAGTTGTAGCTCACGTTGAACTTGCCGCCGGCGTACATCTTGAACACGGCCTTTTTCTCGTCCCAGTCGTAGATTTTTCCGGTCGGCTTGGTGAACCACTCAATGTATTCCTCCCCCACCTCCTTCCAGAACTTTTCCGGGTCGTTGATTGAGCGGTCATACATCTTCATCCATTGCTCTTTACTGTTGATGTAAGCGGTTTTTTTCAGGTTCTCCGGCACCGGAAATACACGGTCTTCCAGCGATACCGACATAATCTCTTTCTTCTCGTCTGCCATAGCACACTCCTCCTTAAAAATTATTTTCTTACCTGCCCCTGCCGGTTGAAAGTAACGGAAGGTCCATCCCCATGATGGTTCCCCGATGATAGCTTGAAAGACTATAGCTTTTTGCCCGATCTGTCAAGAAAAAAATCCCTTTCTATTCTGAGCCGGCCCCGAGCATGAGGCCTTATTAATCCAGCCGGCCTGCAATCCCGCGCAAGCCGATATTTTATAAATTTCAGCCCATTAGTCAAATATGAACAATGATTGCTCATTCATTCGCGCCAAGGAATGGGCATGGCTATTGCCAGGTCCGCGGGAGCGGATCGGGACTGCGGCGCGGGTCAAGTTGGTAAAGCTGGTGAAGCTGGTAAGGTTGGTGAAGCCGGCAAAGCTGGCGAAGGAATTTTGCCGCGGTCTGCCAGGGCATTTGCGCTGGATTGACTAATCGCGGTAAGATTGGGCATTGCAAGAGGAGGGCGCATGGACTCAAGGTTTAAAGGCATTTTTTCCATTCTTCTGACTCCGTTCAAGGAGGACGGTTCGGTGGACCTTGGCGGGCTGGAGCACCTGATCGAACGCAACGTCCAAGGCGGGGTGCACGGGGTGGTGGTGCTGGGCAGCAACGGCGAGTTCCCGTATGTTTCGCTTGAGACCAAGAAAGCGATCATCCGGACCGCGGCCGCGGTGGTTCGGAAAAGGACGGTGCTGGTCTGCGGAACTTCCTCGGCCTACACCAAGCAGGCCATCGAGCTTTCGGCGTTTGCCGAAGAGAACGGCGCGGACGGGCTGATGATCATCATCCCCTGCTACTATCCCCTGCCTTTCAAGGAAGTGGTTGCGCATTACCAGGCGATTACCAACCGGGTCAAGGTTCCGGTGCTCTATTACAACTATCCCGAGTTGAGCGGGGTCAAGCTCACGGTCGGCCAGTTCAAGGAGATGCTCAGCCTGCCCGGGATCATCGGCGCCAAGAACAGCGACATCAACCCCGGCTATTTCAAAAAGCTGCTGGCCGAGTGCGAAGGCATGGGCAAGTCCATCTTCACCGGCGCGGAGTTCAACCTGGCAACCGCTTATGGATGGGGCGCGGTCGGGTCCCTGGGCCCGCTGGCCAACATCTGGCCGGAAAAACTGACTGAGCTGTTCAAGGCTCTGGAGGAAAAAAGAGACGCGGACGCGGCCAAGGCCCAACTGGAGCTCTTCTGCCTCATGCCCCTGATGGGCGCGCCGATCATGACCGAACGCGCCGCGCAAAAAAGCTTCAAACTGGCGTCCTCATTCCTGGTCCGGCCCTTCCGCCAAAGCAAGCCCACCATGGCCATGCTCAAGGAGGCCCTCCGGCAACTCGGAGTGCCCATCACCGCCAAAGTCCGGTCCCCGATCCCCCAACTCACCAAGGACGACCAAGTCATCGTGGAGAAGGTTCTGGCAAGGATGAAAGAAATACAAAAAAAAGGAATTAGGAATTAGGAGTTCGGAGTTGGGAATTCAAAACCCCGGAACATCGGAACTCCGGAACTCTCTTTAAAGTAATGTGACGATCTGGCCCCAGAAATCCACCATAATGTTTAATGTTTAGCTCTGACCCTATTGGGGTCTTAGATTGATTCGCGACTTCCGCCTTCGCCCAAAATGCGCTACGGCGGACGGGCGCACTTGTCAGCGCTTCGCAATCTCAGATTTCAGAGCTCGAAGATTTTCTTTGCGCTCTTTGACTTCGGCGAGCTCAGCCGAGCCGCGCCTTTGCGGTGAATTACTGATTCGCGACTGAAGTCGCTCGCACATTGAATAGGGTTCAAGGGTTGTAGACAATCAGGAGGGCAAACTTATAATTATTTGGAGATGGAGAAGAAGGTGACCAACTCGGAGATCGCCGGGGTTTTTGAGGAGATCGCGGACATCCTTGACCTGCAGGGCGAGAACGTTTTCAAGATCCGGGCTTATCGGCGGGCGGCGCAGTTGCTTGAGGGTTTGGAGAAGCCGCTTTCGGAAATTGAAGAGCTTGAGGAATTGCCCGGGATCGGGAAGGAGTTGGCGGAGAAAATCCGCATCCTGCTCCGGGGCGAGCCGCTTTCGACTTTGGTCAAGCTGCGCGAGACCATAGAGCCGGGGATGCTTGACCTGCTCAAGGTCCGGGGCCTTGGGCCCAAGCGGGTGAAGGCGCTGCACGACCAGCTCAAGGTGAAGAACCTGGCGGACCTGAAGAAGGCGCTGGAGGGCCCGGAGATACTGGAGCTGCCGAAGTTCGGGCCGAAACTGGTGGACGAGTTAAAAAAGGGCCTGGGTCAATTTCAGGAATATTCCAAGCGCAGCCGGCTGGACGTTGCCAAGGATCAGGCGGAGGAGCTGGTGGAATATCTGAAAAAGGTGAAAGGTCTTGAGCGGGCCGAGCCTGCGGGCAGCCTTCGCCGGAGGCTTGAGACCATCGGCGACATTGACATCCTGGTCACGGGCAAGGACCCCGGCCCGGTGATGGACCATTTCCTCCAATTCCCGGAGGCGCGGGAGGTGCTTTCCAAAGGAGACACCAAATCCTCAGTAGTGCTCAAAAACGGCATCCAGGTCGACGTCCGGTTCCTCGCCCCGGACAAGTTCGGGGCCGGTCTGGTCTATTTCACCGGGTCCAAGCAGCACAACATCGCCATCCGCACCATTGGCAAGCAGAAGGGGCTCAAGGTCAGCGAGTACGGCGTTTTCCGGGGAGAGAAGATCATCGCGGGCAAGACCGAAGAAGAGGTTTACCAGACCCTGGGCCTGGCCTGGATTCCTCCGGAGTTGCGCGAGGACCGGGGAGAGATCCAAGCGGCGAAAGACAACAAATTGCCGCAACTCATCGAACTCAAGGACGTGAAAGGCGACCTCCAAGTCCACACCACCCACACCGACGGCAGGAACAAGCTGGAGGACATGGTTGCGGCCGCGAAAGAGATGGGTTACCAGTACATCGCGGTCACCGATCATTCCAAGTCGCAGCACCAGACCGGGGGATTGGACGCGCGAAAACTTCTGGCCGAGTTCGCGGAGATTGACGCGCTGAACAAAAAGCTCAAGGATTTTGTGGCGCTCAAGGGGGTTGAGCTGGACATTTTGAAGGACGGCTCTCTCGATCTTCCGGAGAGCGCGCTGAAGCAGGCGGACATTGTGCTCGGGAGCATCCACGGCAATTTCAACCTGGGCAAGGACCAGCAGACCGAGCGGGTGCTCAAGGCTTTGCGCACCGGGCTGGTGCAGGTGCTGGCCCATCCGACCACGCGCCTGATCGGCGAGCGCGAGGGCATTGAGCTTGACTGGGCCAAAATCGCTCCGGTGATGGCCAGGATGAAAATCGCGGTGGAGATCAACGCCAGCCCCCACCGCCTGGACGTTAACGGCGAGCTGGCCAAGCATTTGAAGGACCAGGGCTGCGTTTTTTCGCTGGGCACCGACGCCCACCAGCTTGGCGGATTGCGGGAAATGGAGTATGGTATTTATACGGCCCGGCGGGGCTGGCTTGGCGCGAGCGACGTGATCAACACCCGGCCGCGGGCAAAGTTGAAAAAATGGCTGGAGCAGAAACGCGGAACCTGATCCGCTTGCTTTGCTCTAAATTCTTGGGAGGAACGGCATGGCAAAATTGGAGATCGTCAGGGAGTTTTTCCGGTTTTTGCGCGAGAAAAAACTGTGGTGGATAACACCGATCATCGTTATCCTGTTGCTCCTGGTGGTGGTGATTGTGCTCACCGAGAGCAGCGCGGTAATGCCCTTCATTTACGCCATTTTCTAAAATGCGCCCGGACCAGGACTGGTGAAGCCGAGCAGGGATAGCTGGATTCTCGCCGGACTACTGGCGGTGCTCGCAGCCGCGGTTTACCTCACCTATTCGCTCGCCATCTTCGCCCATTTCAATTACGACGACATCCCGCTGATCGTGGAGAACCAGTATTTGAGGACCTGGTCCGGCATTTTTGATCTTTTGAAGGCCGGCCGGCCGGTGCGCGCAGTCAGCTTCTGGGTTGACTATCGGCTCTGGGGCCTGGACGCCAAGATGTTCCATTTCACGAACATCCTGCTTCACATGGCCTGCGTGCTGGCCGCGTTTTTTCTGGTCAGGTCCATGCTTGAGAGCCGCCGGCTGGCGTTTATTTCCGCGCTGATCTTCGCGGTGACCCCGGTCAACAGCGAGGCGGTGATCGGCATCGCGCACCGCAAGGAAATGCTTTGCTTTCTGTTCATGGCCCTGAGTTTGCTTGCCTTCAAGAGCTGGAAGTCGGGATGGGCCATGCCGGTCCTGAGTTTGGCGTTCTACGCGATGGCGCTCCTGAGCAAGCAGGTGGCCATCGCCTTGCCCCTGCTATTGCTCTTTGAAGGCCTGGTCCTGCGGCGGCCTGACCGGCCGGCAAGAAAGCGGCTTCTGATCTTCTCCGCGGTCCTGATGGCGGCGCCCGGCCTGGCCTTTGCGCTGTCGTTCTCCGACTTCAAACTGGTGGGCAGGTTCCAGTCCACGCTGTTTTCCAGCCAGGATTACCTTCAGGTGCTTGCCACCCAGTTCGCCTATTTTCCGAAATACCTGCGCCTGGTCTTCTTGCCCGTGCACCTGAGCGTTGACCACAACGTGGAGCCGGTAACCGGCTTTGAGAATGCCCGCGCCGCAATCGGTCTGGGCCTGTTCGCCGGATGCGCCGGACTCGCGCTTGGGCTCGGCCGCAAGCAGCGCCCCGCGGCTTTGGCCTGCGGCTGGTTTTTCCTCAACATGCTCCCGGTCTTGAATTTTGTGCCCGGCAACGCCATCCTGGCCGAGAGATACCTCTACATCCCCTCGCTGGGAGCGGCGATGCTCATCGCGGTGCTCCTGGAAAAGCTGGGACAGGCCTCAAAGGACCTGCTCGCCTCTGCCCGTCTCCGGAGCGCGGCGCTCTGGCTCTGCAATTTCGCGTTCATGGGATTCTTTTTCGGCTGGGTCATCTACCAGATCCGCAACCTGGTCTGGCGCGAACTTGAGGCCCGGGCTGGAGGCGCTGTCCCGCTGGGAGACCTGGCCCCGGTCTTTATCGTCGGCGCGGCTTGCGCGGCCGCGCTAACCGCCCTGGCCGCGGCCTTGTGGGACCGCCGGAAAGAGCAGCGACCATCCGGATGGTTTGCCGAGTTCGGCTTCTTCTATCTCATGCTCATGTTGGGCCTGGCCGCAACCGCGGTGGTGATCGGCGCCATCGCCTTTCACCGCCCGCTGCCCGCTTTTGAAATCGAGACCAATTACCAGTTGTTCCTGGGTTGGCTCCACATGCAGGCCCGGCCGGACGCGGCCCACGTCGAGGGCCGGCTGCCGCACGGGACCAACCCGGCCGAACTCCTCAACTTTTTTTTCTACGTGATCGCCCCGGTTGCTTTTCTGCTGGCCCTGGTCAACCGCAAAGCGCGGCAGTACGCGGTTCAAAAGTCCCCGCTCGCGGCCATCTGGCTCCTGGCCCCGCTCTTGATTTTCCTGCTCCACAACGGCACCCGCGCCCGGGAAGCGCAATGGGGCTCCGAGGTTTCCCTCTGGCAGGCCACCGTGGCCGAAAACCCGTACTCGTTCGCCGGCTGGAACAACCTGGGAAGGGCGTACGTTGACCGCAAAAAATTTCAAGACGCCGTCAATTGTTTCATCCAGGCCCATTCCGCGCGGCCTTACGCGCTGGAGCCCTTGCTCAACCTCGGCAACGTCATGGTCATGCGCGGAAGGCTTGACGACGCCGCCCATTACTACAACTGGGCGCTCAAGTTCAACCCCTACGCCTTTACCGCGCGCTATAACCTCGGCAATTATTACGCGGCCAAAAAAGAATTCAACCGGGCGGTGGAGCAATACCTGATCGCACTCGAGATCAGGCCCGCATCCTTCGAAGCCAACTACGGACTTGCCTTATCCTTCTACGCCATGGGCGACCGGGCCAAATGCTACTTCTACCTGCAAAGAGCACTCAGCATTGCGCCCAGCCACGTTCCCAGCAGGACCCTGCTCCGGCAGCTAATGTCCGAACCCCGATGATAATGAGGGTGTCAACAAATTGTTTTTTTCCCCTTCTTCCGCGGGGGAGAGGTCCTCATGCGGATAGCTTTTTGGTTTGGGCAACAGGCCTTTATAGCTTGACCCTGGAGCTTAGCATAACTCAAAACTCAAGTTCTGACCCCGCTCATGCGATGCCAAAGTCAATTGCCAAGCTCTGCCTCCGCTCCTCACGGTCTGTAAACCGAGGAATCAGCAAAACCCGGATGGTTTGCAATTCAAGGAAATCCATGTAATTTTAGAGCTCGAAGGGCTATGGTTTTCGAGGAATAGATGAAGATTCTGGCTTTGAACCCCAAAGATTTTTATCCCGGCTGGCCGGTTCAGAATGATTTCGGTCGCGAGCTTTACCGTTGCCCGGGGCTCGCCTTTCAAGTCATGAAGAGGCTGCTTCCGCCCGGGCATGAGATGCGTTTTCTTGACGCGTTCTTTGAGCCGATCCCGATGAAAAAATACCTGGAACTGGTGCGTTGGGCGGAGGTGGTTGCTTTCAACATTCATTCCAGCTACGGCGCGATCAGCTATGCGACCGCCCTCAAACAGATCAAGCGGGTCAATCCCCGGGCCAGGATTGTCGCGGGCGGCCATCACGCCTTTCTCTTCCGCAGGCGCTGGCTGGAGTTGGGAATGGATGCGGTCGCCACCGGCGAAGGCGAGCTGATGTTCGGCCCGCTGATTGAGCAATTGGCCGGGAAGCGCCAATATGACCGGGTGCCGGGGTTGGCCTTTGTTTCGGACGGACAGTATGTCGAGACCGCGGCGCCGCCGCAGCTCGCGAACCTTGACGATTCCCCGGAGCCGGACCTGAGCCTGATCAACTTTACCCTCTATCCCAACTGGCTCTGGAAGGGGGGCGGCTGGGGCGGCTCGCTGGAGTGCTCGCGGGGATGCATTTTCAAATGCAGGTTCTGCGCCACGCCGGTTTTCTGGAAAGGCACCCAGCGTTATAAATCTTTCGGCCGGGTGGCGAAAGAGGTGGAATCGCTGCTTGCCCGCAAAGTCCGAGCGATCATGGTGATTGACGACGGTTTTGGAAACGACCCGAACTACACGCGCGAACTGATCAAGGTTTTTTCCCGATTTCGCGACCGGATGAAATGGTTCTGTTTTTTCCGGGTTGACTCCCTGCTCAAGGATCCCGACATGATTGACCTGGCGGGCCAAGCCGGGCTGCGCGCGACCCTGGTTGGATTTGAGTCGCTCGACCAGGACGCCCTGCGGAAGAATATCGGCAAGAGCCTGCGGACAACCCCGGAGATGAAGGATATCCAGGATATTTATGGCCGTTTCCGGCGCAACCGGATCATGGTGATCGGGGCCTTTATTTCCGGCCATCCGGAAATCGAGCAAAGCCGTCGCACATCCTATTTTGAAGCGCGCAAGGTTTGCGATGATCCCAAGCAGACCGAGTTTATGCCTTTCCCGGGCACGGCCGAATATGATCAGTTGGCGGAGCGTTATCCGGTCAAGGACATGTTTTTTCACGACATCAAGCTTTCGGCTTTTCCCGGACGCAAGGTGGAGTCCTTCCGGTTCAACGTGCTCAACATCCTGGACCTGCCCCGGAGCCTCAGGGCCTTGCTGCGGGGCTTTAATTACCGGCGGTATCTCCTGCTCGTGCACCGATATTTGTGGACCAAAATGTTGCGGGTGAACCGGCGCAAGCTCAGGGATTACCTTTTGATCTCGCGAAAGGATTTAACCGAGGGCCAGAAGCAGGAAAAGCTTTTCCAATATTATCTCGAGGATCCGGCATATCAACAATGGCTGGACCGGCAGGAAAAAAGGATCTGGTTTTAGGTAAGTTGGGGTCAGAGCTTCAGAATTCAGCATCTGCGGTCTTAGGCGCGTCGGGCGCGGGGAATCCGATCAGGCAGGTCAGGAAGCAGCCGCCGAATGAGCGTATCCGTTCCGTCCGCCAAACATAGTGTCCGGCGCCGGCCTTGCGGACCAGTTCGTTGAGTTGGGCCGTTGAATAAGTCCTGAGGCAGGAAACATATCCGTCCCAGATTGCGCAGAGCATGGGCAGGATGGTCAGGGTCCAGAACAGCCTCTTCCAGCTGAAGGGTTTGATCAGGAACGCCGCGGCTGCGAAGACCAGGGGCGAAAACAAGAGCGCGCAAAACCACACCCAACTCCATTCGGTGTATTCAAAAATGCCGATCCCCTGGTTCTGGGCGACGGCGTCCTTGATCAGCCCCAGAGCGGCCTCGGGCCGGAAATGATGAAAAGAGGTGAACATGGTCCTGAAGCCGTTTAGACCGGCTGGCAGCGCCGCGGCGTCCACCGGCTCGGGCAGGAACCGGATCCTTCCCCGGGAATTTTTGGCCGCGGCCTCAAACGCTTGAAGGTCGGGGAACTTGTCGGTCAGGGTGATGACCAGGGATTGGTCTCCAATTTTCTCCAGAAACCCGGCAAGACTGATCATGGCCTGACCGCTGCCGGAGCAAAGGTCAAGGAGGTTGGATGCGCCAGCCGTGCGGGCCGCTTGCACCAGCATGGGGAATGCCCGCTGGTAGGGATTGAAAACCTGTTCGAAAAAGGCCAGCCAATCGGTCGTCAGGTTTCGCCAGGCATGGGGGAAAGAGTCGAGGTCGTGGAATTCGAAAAGGTGCAAGCGTTTCATGTTTTGTTTTGGGTTCATTTTTTCTTAAGCACGATCCAGGGTTCGAGTCCATGGGGCTGGTCAGGGTCCAGTCCCCGGGCCGCGGCCTTGTAATAGGCAATGAGCTGCGGTCCGAAAATGAAGGGGATGCCGGCCACGCCGAAATTTTTGTAAGCGGGCGCGGCCAGGTGATAGTCGCCGCCCAGGGCTTGGGGGCCGAAGCTGACCACGGTAGCTCCGCGTTTTTTCAAATCAGCCGCCAGGTCCTTCTGGTAATTGCTCCCGGAGGGAGACGCGGCCATGATGACCAGCGTATTTTTGTCGATGAGCACGATTGGCCCGTGGCGCACGTCCAGGAGGTGGTAGTAATTGGCCGGGGCCAGGGCGATTTCCTTGACCGAGAGCGCGGCCGAGCCGGCGATGCCTTCCAGCTCCGAGTCCGCAAGCATTACCGCGTGAGTCCAGCCCAGTCCGCCGATCTCCCGGAGCGCGTCCCGGTTCGCGGCCATGAACTTCTCCTGGTTCTTGACCGCAACACCGATTTCCCTGAACAAGGCCTTGTCAGAGGCCAGCGCCGCGACCAGGCAGAGGTTGGCGGCGTAGAGGCTGGTAACCGAGCGGGTCTGGCACACGCCCTGGTCAAACGCCCAGGGAATGACCAGCGCGAGTTCCGCCATTTTTTCAAGCTCGGAATTTTCCCGGCAGCAGACCAGGATCAGCGGGGTCTTCTGCTCGCGTTTGATCTTTTTGACCGAGAGCACAACCTCGGAAGTCGCCCCCGAGCGCGTGGGCGTGATCAGCATCGCGCCCCGGAGCATATTCCGGTAATGCGGGTAATTGAGCATGAGGTCCCCGCCGGCGATTGACACCGCGGGCACCGGGAGCCGCATCTTGGCGGAGAGCTCCGCGGAGCGGCACTGGCAATAGGAAGACCCGCACCCGATAAAGGCCAGGCTCTTATAGTTTTGCCGGTCCGCGAACTTCTTTATCCGGCCGGCATTGGCCAGAAAATACTCGTAAGTCTTCGAGAGCGCCTCATGCTGGCCCAAAATCTCGCGCTCGGTTACGGACATTTGCAAAACTCCCGATCTTGTTTTTGCCGGTACGCTTCCCGGCGGTGGGCTACATGGTAAATTACCACAGTTCTTTTTTTGTCGTCAATCGTGTAGAAGACTCTGTAATCGCCTATTCTCAGCCGATACTCGTCATCCGTGCCCTTCAGTTTTTTTGAATGCAAAGGTCCGGGGTTTTTCTCGAGCGTCAGAATTTTTCCCACGATCCAGAGGATCAATTTGCGGTCAATTTTTCTTAGTTCGCGGTCGAATGAACGGGAAAAATACAGTTCATCAGAGCCTGTCATTCTCCAGGCCTTTCAGGAATTCCTCTTTAGTCAGGCATGGCTCGCGCTTCCGCTCCTGGATTTTCTGGTGTCCGTAGAGGTCTTCGAGGAATTCTTCCAGAGCTTTTCTGTGCAGCGATAGATCGACCACAACGGCCTTTTTGCGGCCGGCTTCATCCGTGATGAAGCTGACACCTTTCAGTCCCGCGCCTGATTTCTGTCTGCTCATACCAGTATTATTGAATTGAAAAACGGCCCTGTCAAATTTTCGACCAACCCTAAATCCAATACTGTGCGCCATTCACAGTCCGTCCGTCAGTCCCTTGGGCAGGAGGGATGCTTTTTCGTCGCGGATGAAGACCGCGATCTTGTCGAGCGGGACGTCAACGGTGATGGTGGTCGGTCCGGTGTATTTTTTCGACTGGTCCCAGAGATAGGTCCAGTTGCCTTTGGGCAGATAGACCTGGCGGGAGCGCTGTCCCGTTTTCCAGATGGGGGCGACCAGGAGGCTCGGGCCGTAGAGGTATTCGTCCCACATGTCGGCGACCTTGGGGTCGTCCGGCCAGTCAAAGACCAGCGGGTGGACGATGGGGTCTCCGGTCTCGTGCGCCTTCTGCGCGAGCGCGTAGGTGTAATCAACCAGCCGCTCATGGAGCCAGGTGTAGCGGTAATAAATTTTGATCAGCTGCTCGTCGTACTTGGGCTCGGTGTCCATGTTCCAGGGCTCGTGCGAGCGCACCCCCCCGATTTCCATCAGCGGGCAGAACGCTGACAGTTCCAGCCAGCGCGCGAAGACCTCGCGGTCTTTGAATGGCGCGTAGCCTCCGGTATCCGAGCCCCAGGTGGGGAAGCCCATAAAGGCCTCGCGCTGGAGTTCGATGATCACGCTGCGCAGTCCCAGGTCGGTGCCCTTCATTCTGCCGTTGACCAGGATGGCGCCGGGGGTGTCTCCGCCGTAATTGATGGCCATGGCGGTGGTGGTGTTGTCCGCGGGACGGGCCATGATCACGAAATCGTCTCCGCGCGCGGCCTTGCTCCCCTCGTAGAAAGCCTTGATGTAGAGGTAGGGATACTTGTTATGGAGTTGGAACCCGGACTCGCCGTTGGAATAGATGTCGTGTTTTTGCGAGGGGTTGTATTCGTCGGCGCGGTCCAGTTTCCAGGCGTCGGTGTTCCAGGTCTTCATGAATTCCGCGACCTTTTGCTTCTGCCATTCAAAGGCTTCGGGGTTGGTGAAATCGATGTTGCGGTTGCCGATCAGGTAGCCCTTTTTGCGCGCCTCGTAACCGAACTCGTCCTGCTTGTAGCCCAGGGCCCAGGGCCCGGCCCAGAGCATCACCTTCCAGCCGTGCGCATGCAGCGTATCGATCATTTTTTGGGGATTGGGGAACCGGGTTTCGTCCCAGTTCCAATTTCCGTAACCGTAATTGCCCTGGGCCCAGGGACGATCAATGAGATACACGCCCTTGGGCAAGCCGAGCTTTTCGTACATGGTGATGTCTTCGACCACTTCCGCGTTCATTTTGACGCCCTCGAATTCGGTGATCACGCGGCGGTGCTCATCCCTCCATTTCCAGGGCGAGTACATCCATTTGGGCGGGAGTATGGGCCGGCCCGAGAGCCTGGTGAACCGGTCCATGATCTCGGGATAATTGTCCCCGGAAATGAAATAGCAGGTGAATTTTTCCTTGCCCGGATAAAAGCCGATGTCGAGCAGGTCGGGGTTGGTCTTGCCAATGTCGTAAACCCCGGGGTTCCAGCCTTCAACCCACAGGCCGTATCCGCGCGAGGATACGTAGAACGGCACGTAAGCCGAGATCGAAGGGATGTGCCACATCCAGACGATCTCGCCCCGGCGGTCCAGGCCGCCGACTTCCTTGATCTGCGACTCGCTCGGGCCCCGGTCCTTGACCAGACGCTCGGTCAGGCCGTAAATCAGCTCGCCCTTGGCCAGCGGGATCTGCACGCGGCCGGAATCGCTGGTCAGCTTGATCACGTGCTCGTCAAGCTGCTCAAGCTCGGCGTCGCCCTTAACTGTGACCTTCAAAGGCTTCGCGCTCACCTCCAGCTTGATCGGCGCGCCCTCTATCTTGAGCTTCGGCGGGTGAAAAAAATCAGGGACCATGATGTTTTGAAGACCGTCCATCACCCCGGCGCAGCCCGCAAGCCCAAGGCATCCAAGCATGACCCAGATCATCCTTTTAGCCATCTTAACCCCTCCTTTAATCCCTGAATCCCAAAGCGCTAAGCTCCCCATATTATGATGATGTAAAAGATTCCGATCAGGAGCGCCACGTAGGACCATCCTGCGAGAAATCCGGCCATGCCTTTCCAGCTCGGCTTGAGAATCATGAGGCTGGTGTCGGGAAACAATTCCTCCACCGGGTCCAAGACCTTGCCCGGAGCAGACTCCGGCAGCGTGCAGGGAGCATTAACAACCTCGCCCTCGGTAATTGGCGTGCGCACCAGGGCGTAGTAATTGTCCAGCTTTTCTTTGGCAACCGGACGGGTAACCAGGCTCGCGATAATCCCCAAAACCAAACCCGCGGCAATATAGAACACAATCGCCCAGGGAAGATAGATTTCCTGATGACCCGACCTCTCGACCACGAACCTCAACCCGGTAGAGCCGGCCAGGCCCGCAACCCGGGAGATGAAGGACTGCTGAGTGGTAAGCCACCAGGCCGCGGACGCTCCCAGGAAAGACGCCCACGCCCCCGGGAGAGTCATCCGCTTCCAGAAAAGCCCCAGCCAGAACGCAATCCCCAAAAGCAGACCGGTCTTCCAGAAAATCTCCAGGCCCTTCACCACCCCCTCAACCCGGTAGGCGAAAGTCACCGCGAAGGCAACCGTCACCACCGAGGCCACCCGCGCCACGAACAAATAATGTTTGGGGCTGCGCTCGCGCGCGAACTTCTTGTAAATGTTTTCGGTGAACAGTCCGGAGGAGCAGATCATGACCGCGTTGGCCATGCTCTGGAGCGAAGCGAGGAGCGTGGCGAGGAATATTCCCAGCAGTCCGGGCGCGGCCTTGCCCAGGAAATCCCTTGCAATGTGTCCCCAGACCTGGTCCGGCTCAATGTTTTTTCCGGGAAAATAGGCGATGGCCGCAAACCCGATCAGGCACCAGGCCATGGTGCAGATGCGCTTGACCATGTTCCCGCCCATGAACCCGACCCGGCCGTCCATTTCAGTCCGGCCCGAGGAGCAGTTGGCCAGGATGTGGGGCTGGGTCACAATCCCGATCAGGCCGGTGAGCGAAAGCATGGCGATGTAAAACACGCCGATGTCCCCGGGCGCCACCATTGACCAGAGCGCGGGCTCGGCCAGCTTGGCGTGCAGCCCGGAAAGGCCCCCGACCGCCCGCAGCACGAACGGGAGCAGGATGAAGGAAAAAATCACGGTCAGGATGCCCTGGATGAAATCGGTGATGATCCCGGCCACCAGTCCCCCGGCAACCGAGTAGAGCACAAACACGACCACCACCACCGAGATGGCGGTGTTGGCCGGGATGCCGGTGGAGCCGTGGACCACCGCGCCGAAGGCCTTGAGGATCACGCCCATGTCCACGATCAGGGTGAGGATGCCGATCAGGGTGTAGAGGTAGGCCATGCTTCTGCCGTAGCGCGCCTCGTAGATGTCCGCGGTGGTGATGGCCCGGAAGCGCTTCATCACCGGCGCGATCAGCCAGTAAAAGGGCGTGCAAAAAAGGTAAAGCCACTGGTACCAGATCCCGGAAACGCCGTTGGTGAAGGATTTGGACGACACTCCCACGGCCTCGTCGGCGTGGGTTCCGGTCCCGAAGCTGAAAGTTATCATCAGCAGCTTCCCGAAACGCTTGGGCATCACGAACTCTTCCATCGACTTCACCTTGCGCGACACCCAGAACCCGATCACGATCAGCGCGCCCAGGTAAACCGCCAGCGCGACGATATCCGGAGTGCTTAAGCTGATGCTACCCATCCCTTCACCTCTCCTTTGGAAAACAGCAGCCAAATAAATTCACAACTTGCGTGAAATTGCCTTAAATTTTTTCCCCGCCCTTGAGGGGAGGGGATTAAGTCGAAGACACGCCGAAGCCTTGGCGAAGGCGTGGGGAGGGTGATCTGCGCTTTTAATGGCATGACTTTGCCCCATTTCATGCGGACGCCCGCAGAAGCGACCCTCACCCCGGCACTCTCCCCTCCCAGGGAGAGGGAGCTGATTGTCGCCACTATCCTCATTGCGCGTGCCTCACTTGAATCTGGTCAGAAGCGAAGCCGAATCGCGGTCCAGATAAATCAACGCGCGCTCGTGCTTTTGCAGGCAGGACGACGGTGCCATCGGGCTGACCGGTCCCTCCAGGCAAAGCTTAACCGCCCGGGCCTTGCGCGAATCCGGCACGCTGCAGATGATCCAATCCGATTTCATCACCTGCCGGATCGACATGGACACCGCCCGGGTCGGGACCTCGGACAAGCTCTTGAACCAGCCCTCCCCGATCTGCTGACCACGACAGGCCTCGTCAAGGTTGACGATCAGATATGGTTCTTCAGTCTCGAAGTCCGCGGGAGGGTCGTTAAAAGCCATGTGGCCGTTCTCGCCGATGCCCACGAAAGCAACGTCAATCGGATGGGTCTTGATGATCTCGCCCACCCTTTTCGCTTCAGCCTCCGCATCCGTCTCCACGTTCAGCGGATAAAACCTGCCGATCGGCGCCAGGTCCAGAACCCGTTCCCGCAAATACCGCCGGAAAGAAGCCGGATGCGATTCCGGCATGGCAACGTATTCGTCAAGGTGGAAAGCGGTCACCTTCTCCCAGTCAACGTAATTATCCTTGACCAGACTCGAAAGCATCTCAAACTGCGACGCGCCCGTGGCAAGGATAATGTTCGCGCCAGCCTTCCGCTTGATTGCGTCCTGGATCAACCGCGCTCCCTCGGAACCCGCGCGCTTACCCAACTCATACTTGTCCGAACTGATGATTACCTTCATCTCATCCCTTCCCGAAAATCTTATACCATAGTTCCGTTCCCCTCACAATCACCGTGGACAAAGGTCAAGTTCAAATTTTGAAACAAGGCTTGACTGACGCGGCCAGCGTTTAATGTTTAATGTTTAGCTCTGACCCCATCAATATTTCTGACCCCATCAATATTTTTTCGCCCATATTTTGGCCTGCTCGGGCATGGGTTTCCAGTCGATTATCGGCCTGGTCCCCAGCGTGGTCTTCAACCCGGGAGTGAAATCAACCGTGACCGTCTCGTTCTTGTTGAGCAGGAACTCGTAAGAGACTCCTCCCGCGCTCAGCCGGTAGGCGCCGGGGAGCATGTCCTTGACCGCGCCTTCGCCCGAATCGCTGAGCCTGGTCTCATACTTGTTTTGCGGGTTATATTTGTCCGCCACCGAAACCTCCGCGCCGGACAGCGGCTTCCCGTCCCTGGCCAAATTCAGCGCCAGGCTGAACCTGGGCCTGGGCGAAATGCCTTCCGCAGGCCTGAAGGTCCGCCGATTTTTCACCACCACAAAATGGTCCCAGTTTTGCGAGAGCACCTTGCCGTCAGCGGAGATCAGGTCCAGGTAGAGCGTGTAATGTTTCGGCTCTCTGGTCCTGGGCGCGTCAAATTTGATTGTGCCTGCGATCGCGTGGCTGTCCGCTCGGAGGTCAAGCACGAACTGGCCTTTAGCTGCTTCCGCAACCGGAATCTGGCGGCCGATGGTCGCGGTCACAAACGCGCGCGGCACGTTCCGGTTTTCCAGCGCCGGCTTGGCCCGGCCCCGGATGAAAAAGCTGTCGGTTTCCTCCATAATGCGCCAGCTCACCCGGGCGCCCTTGAATTCTTCGTGCGAGTCGTTCATCAGGTGGATCGGGATCTCGATTTTTTCTCCCTGGGAGTGGATGTTGTGATCCACGCGCGTGGCCGCGAGCTGTTTCGAGAACAGGTCCTTCATCCAGGCCAGGGCGAGCTTGGGCTCGAGGTTCCAGTCGGTGAAGCCGAAATTGGTGGAAGGGTACCAGTCGTTGTACATATACTGCAGCACGGAGCCGGTGGGCTGATACTTGTTCTCGCGGTTGATCTCGATGTGGTATTTGATCACCACCGCCTGGTAGAGCTGGGAGGCGAACGACCAGTCGTTGAAGTTGTCGTATTTTTCGGTCCGGCCGGTGTAGGTGAGCTGGCTGGGCAGCTCCAGCGAATGATATTCCCATTCCACCACTCCCCGCTCGCTGGTGATGGGGAACCACTGGTCAAAGTAATTCATGGCCGAGGCCATGGAATAGCTCACGGCCTCGCCGCCGAACTCGAGCGGGAACTGCTCCGGGTCGTTGTAGAGGTCCCAGTAGGTTTTTTTATACCATCCGTACCAGGTGACCGAATCGGTCTCCAGCCCGCCGGTGCGGTGGATGGGCACGGTCTGGTTGATGGCTTGCGCGATCTTGAGCAGCTGCTCGTCCAGGTTCAGGTTCATGCTCATGTCCACGAACACCGGCATGGCGTCGCCCTGCTTGTAGGGAGTGCGCTTGCAGAAATTGCCGGGCAAAAGCCCCCGGCCGTTGAAGGCGATATGGTTGGACTCGTCGTGCATGCTCCACCAGAAAATCGAAGGATGGTTGTAGAGATACCACATCGCCTCCGCGGCCATGCGGCCGATCACTTCCTCGTTGCTGGTCAGAGCAGGGTCCCCGTTGGGCCGCTCAAAATCGCACGCGCTGATCCCCCAGATCAGCGTGAAGTTCTGGAGCAGCACCACTCCCTCGCGGTCGGCTTTTTCATAGACCTCCGGAGGCGCCTGGTGGTCGTGGATGATCAAAATGTCCATGTTGTTTTCTTTGAGCACGCGGAAATAGTCGTCCAGGTATTCCGGGGTGATCTTGGAATAATACTGCGTGGGGATGCCGTTGGTTCCCCGGAAGGAAAGACGCTTGCCGTTAATGTAGAAGAAAAAAGCCTCGGGACCTTTCTCCGAAAGTTTCACTTCCTTGATCCCGAAAACCTGCGAGTGACGGTCAGTTGCCTCTTTGTCCAGCACAACCGTTGCGTTCATCCGGTAGAGGCTGGGCGCGCCCAGTTCCGGGTGACTGTGCGGCCACCAGAGACGCGGGTTGTCGATCTTGAGCGAAAGCTTGACCTTGTTCGGACCGGGCGCGAGTACGGCTTTCGCGGAAACCAGGTCGCTATAGCCCGCGAAATTTTCTCCAGAGGCTTCGACCAGGACCATTGCCTCTTGGGGCTTGTCGGTGAAGTTGGTGAGGAACACCTCGAAGCTGACTTCGGCTTTCCGGTAGTTGTCAGTGAGTTTGGGCGAGGCCAAAACCCAGTCGATGGCGAGCTCTCCGGTGGCGATGAGCTTGACCGGCCGGTAGATGCCGCCGGTGCCGTAGCTCTGAGCGTCATAGGCCGAGTTGTCGATCCCTCCCATGCGCGAGTCGTGGAAGGTGAAAATTCCCTTGACCCAGATTTTTTCGGCCATGTGCACCCAGAAATGCTCCGCCTGCTCCATGCTGTAGTCCCAGGGGTTGGTAACCTTCACCACCACCAGGTTCCTCCCCGGCCTGAGCTTTTGCGTGACCTCAAACGAGAACGGGTTGAAGTAGCCCTCATGCTCGCCCAAAAGCTCGCCGTTGACCCAGACCTTGGCGAAATAGTCAACGCCCTCAAAGACCAGCCGCACGTTCCGGCCCGCAAAATCTTCCGGTGGCTCGAAAGTCTTGCGGAACCAGACCGGCTGGTAAAAATTGATGAGCTCCGGGTCGTCAATGCTGAAGTTGTTGGGCACCGGCATGGTCTTCCAGGAAGAGTCGTCAAAATCCGCGGCAAACCATTTTTCAGTCTCGCCTTTCCCCTCACCGTCCGGACGGTAGCGCCAAGTCCCCACCAGCGAGAGCTCCTCGCGGAGAGACGGACCGGGCAGCGCTACCGGAGAAACGGCCTCGGCTGAAATCTCCACGGCCCTTGCCACCGGCTCGAAAAAAGAATTGGGCATCACCTTCAAAACTCCGTCCCATTGCCAGCCCTTGTTTAAAGGTCTTGGAGTAATCAGCGCGCAGGCGCCGGCCAAAAAAACTGCGCATAAGAGCAGCACGGATCGAAAATTTTTCACCGGGGACCTCCTATGGTCAGGATAATCAAGTCTTACGGCAAAATATGATTTTTCACGGCCGCTGTCAAGCCCGGGGCTAGCGGCCCGAATCTTGTCCGCGGCCGGGTTTGCCCAAGGCCTCCAAGACCGCGGCCGCGATGATTTCATGGGCGAGTTCATTGGGGTGCGGGTCCAGGAGTTTGGGCGGGGACCCTCCGGTGCGGCCGTAGCGCTGGTAATAGGACTTCAAGCTGACTTTTTCCAGGGGGCGGAGCAGGGCCGGTTCGCTGTCCACGATTATGAAGTTCCGGAGGCTTGCCAGCTCCGGCCAGCTTTCCATTTTCAGCCCCTCGGAGAGCGGGTCATGAAGGATGACCACCACCATTTTTGCGCCATTTTGCGCGCACAACCTCTCGATGTTTTCGTAAACCGGCCGGATCAGGTTGAAGCGTTCGCCGTGGTTCAGCGGCCGGGGCACCTGTCCGGCCCGGTATTTGATCTGGAGCCAGAGCAGGTTGAGGTCGTCATGCGCCAAGAGCGGACACCCGACTTCTCGGAAGAATCGCGCAAAATCCAGGGCGCTTTTCGGGGAACCCTGGTAACGCTCAAGCGGCAGGTCAAAGACCTTGGCGCGGAAAGGAGGGGGCGCCGGGCGCACCATGTTGTCGGCGCCTTTGGTGAAGTACGGCGCCGGCGTGAGTCCGGTGTAGGAAATAGCGAACGGGATGAGGGAACGATCGAGCAGCCAGCTCGAGTACTGGACCAGCAGGTAATCCGGCTGGTATTGGGGGATCAGCCTCTGGGCCAGGGCCAGCATCTGGACAAGCCCGTAAGCAGGCACGCCCGCGTTCAAGGCCGTGCCATCCAGCTCCTTCGCCACCAGCCAGGTAAAAGTCTTTTCCGCGGCCACGCCGTCGCCGAAGGTATAAGAGCAGCCGAGCGAAAGCACCAGCGGCCGCTTCAGCGCCGCGTCCGCGGGCTGGTCCGCCGGCACCCGGAAACCGCGTCCGTCGAATTTCACAAGCACCGTTTCTCCATTGCTGATATGGACTGCGGACCCCGGTTTGACCGGCGCAAAGCCGAGGATGGGGTCGTACTGGAACGGTTTGCCTTCCCACCCGCTTTTCCGGCTTTTCAAAAAGTCATACATTTTCCATGAACGGTAAACGCCATGAGCAAAATATCCGGCCAGGAGCAGGAAGAGCACCGGGACCAAGGCAAAAATGACCGCCT
>Ga0315291_10001067_pt1 | contig 36773 bp, 28 predicted proteins | sample YL17G12_20_MG_FD_203070 | JGI IMG/M metagenome (GOLD analysis project Ga0315291, IMG submission 203070) | Sediment microbial communities from Yellowstone Lake, YNP, Wyoming, USA - YL17G12_20 | ecosystem: Environmental > Aquatic > Freshwater > Lake > Sediment | place: USA: Wyoming | collected...
CTCTGTACTCATAGTGGGGGATACGCTTCAGCGGCCGCGCGAGACCTGGGAAGGGTCTCGCGGGCCGCTAGTCCCCTCTATCTAAGAAACCGTGATTCGTGGTCCAGCCAAATGGGGCCACCTCTGCTTCAAGAATGCGTCGCCCTCCAGCGATCCACTGTTCCGATCTTTGGAGGACAACGCGGGCAGCTGGTGCAGGACCGCACAGGCATCTTGCTTCGTATTGGCGAATCCCATTTCCTGCTGACCGCTGCCCACGACCTGGAGTGCATAGCGTCCGAAAGGGTACCTCTCTACGTCAGCCCGTCCGTGCCCGGAGGCCTCCCAATACCACTGGAAGGAAGGCTCGTGGGCACAGAGGAAAACGTGATGGATGTAGCGGTCATGGAGCTTCCTTCATCAGTTGTTGACGCGCTGCTTCCCGCCCGGAGGTTTGCCAATCTTACAGATCTTGACTTGCGCTGTGGATCTGGCCGCGGGCTCTATCTAATTGTTGGATATCCACACGAATACACCCAAATCGATATGGAGGCCCGCGAAGTGCGAACCGCGCCACTGCAGTACATAACGCAGATGTATGAGGGTGATCTCTCAGCTATTAACTCATATCACGCGAAGGTACACATCATCCTTGAACATGTGAGAATCGGTCACGATGCAAGCGACACACCGCTGTCCTCTCCAAAGATGCAAGGAATGAGCGGAGGAGGGATATGGCGTTTGACGGAGTTGAAGAAGGCGTGGAATAAGAAATGGAAGGTGCAAGACGTGAAGCTCGTCGCAATACAGAACAGGTATATCGCCGACCGGTACTGTAAAGGCACTTGGATCAACCAGGCCATCCGCTTAATCTGGGATAAGTTTCCGACTGTGCGGCCAGCCATACAACTCCACGCTCGAGGCCTAAAATGAATGAACGGCGATGATTGGGCACAGTTGCCGTCTTTCCTCGTGGGAAGGGGTAGCAGGAGGCAAGTCGGCCCCCGCCCGAACCTTCTCTGCGTGCGGCTGGGGCACCGGGACTTCTCGCCGGGAGTCGCGAGATATCAGCGGCCAAGAGGGATACCCAGAATGGACCAAGTGCATCTTCGGCGGATGGAAGCGGCCGATCGGTCGGAAGTGGCCGAGTTGATCTGTGTGTCGATGAACTACGGGTTCCTGGAGCGGGGCCTGCCGGCGAGGTTTTCGGCCGGGCCGGTTTCCGCCGACGTGTTTTTTCAGGTCTACGAGGCGTTGGACCCGGACTGCGGGGTGGTGGCGGTCAATACGCAGAGCGGCCGGCTGATGGGCTCGTGCTTCTTCCACCCGCGGCCCACCCACGTCTCGGTGGGCATCATGAACGTGCATCCCAACTACTTTCGGCAAGGCGTCGCCCGGGCGCTCCTGACCTACATCATCGACTATGCCGACGGAGAGAGGAAACCATTGCGGCTGGTCTCCAGCGCGATGAACCTGGACTCGTTCTCGCTCTACACCCGTGCGGGATTCGTCCCCTGCCGGACGTATCAAGACATGTTCGTCGAGGTACCCGACGGGGGCCTCGGCCGGCAGGTGACCGGGGCGGAGCGGGTCCGCGAGGCTACGGCCGACGACGTGCCGGCGATCTGCCAACTGGAGCAGGAGCTGGTCGGCATTCGGCGAGAAAAGGACTTTCATTACTGCATCGAAAACCGCGACGGCTTCTGGCATGCGTCGGTCTACGAAGCCCAGCAGAGCCGGCTGGAGGGGTTCATGCTCTCTTCGGCCCATCCGGGCTGCAACATGATCGGCCCCGGCCTTGCCCGGACCGAAGAGCAGGCGGCGGCCTTGCTGCTTGCCGAGCTGGACCGCCATCGCGGCCGCCGGCCGGTGATGCTCGTGCCGGTCGACTGCGGCGGGCTGGTCCGCCAGGTGTACGCCTGGGGCGGGAGGAATTGCGAGATGCACCTCAGCCAGATCCGGGGCGATGGCCGCCCGCCCGGCGGCGTGCACATGCCCACCTTCCTGCCCGAGACCGGCTGAGCCGCCCCGTTGCACGCGTTGCTCCGCCCGGTACAATGAGGCCGGTGAGCGGCTGTTCTGCCGCCGGTTTCCGTTGTCTTTCTGCATGGGGAGGGCACCACTTATGAGAACAAAACTCGCTTTGGTCCTGGCGGTTCTCCTGGCCCCGGGCGGCTCCGGCTGGTCGTGGGCCGCCGAACCGACCCAGGCCGCGGCCGACAGTCAGCGGCCGAACGTCGTCTTGATCCTGGCCGACGACTACGGCCTGGATGGCGTCGGTTGCTACGGCTCGGACCGGTTCAAGACGCCCAACCTCGACAAGCTGGCCAACTCCGGCCTGCGCTTCGAGGCCTGCTACTCGACCCCGTTGTGCGGGCCGACGCGTTGCCTGCTTATAACGGGCCGATACGGATTTCGCACCGGCGGGCTGACCAATCCCTTGGCCGTCCGGCCGTTGCCGCAAGACGAGCCGTCCGTGGCCAAGCTGCTCAAGGCGGCTGGCTATGCGACCGGGCACTGCGGCAAGTGGCGGCAGATGGGGGCCACACCCGGCGACTGGGGCTTCGATGAGTACCTCACCGATCCCACGCCCAGCGGCTACTACTGGCAGAAGAGCTACACCAAGAACGGCCAGCTCGTAGAGCTCGACAAGGAAGTCTACTACCCCGACGTGGCCCACGAGTTCGCCGCGGACTTCCTCCGGCGGCACCGCGACCAACCGTTCTTTCTCTACTACGCGTCGCACCTGGTGCACGGGCCGATCCTCCGCACGCCCGACAGCCAGGCCGGCGGCGAGGCGGGCGGCTACTACGCCGACAACGTCGCCTACCTCGACAAGCAGGTGGGGCTCTTGGTCGAGGAGCTCGATCGGCTGAAGCTCCGCGAGAAAACCCTGATCCTGTTTACGGCCGACAACGGCACGGCGGGCCGGTCGGGAACCATCGGCGGGCGGGAAATCCACGGCGCCAAAGGCTCGATGTGGGAAGGGGGCGCGCGGGTTCCGCTGATCGCCAACTGGCAAGGCGTCACGCCGCAAGGCAAGGTCGTCAAGGACCTGGTGGACTTCAGCGACTTCTACGCAACCCTTGCCGAGGTGGCGGGGGCCAAGCCGCCCCAGGGCGTCACCTTCGACGGGCGCAGCTTCGCGGCGCAACTACGTGGCCAGCAGGGCACGCCGCGGGAGTGGATCTTCGTCCAACTGGGCGCCCAATGGTACGTCCGCGAACCGCTCTGGAAGTTGAACCAGCGCGGGGAGTTGTTCGAGATGAAGGACGCGCCATTTGAGGAGAAGCCGGCACCGCCCGACCAGGACAATGCCGACGCCGCTGCCGCCCGCAAGCGATTGCAGACCGTGCTCGACGCCCTGAACCCCGCCGCCGGGAAAAAGGTGCCCGAGGGAGAAGCTCGCCCCAAGGGGGCGAAGAAGGGCGCCAAGAAGGCGGCCAAAAAGGCGGCCAAGAGCACCGGGTGACGTTTCGACGGCCGGCCCGCCAAGGTCGGCTCGATCATCGCCCAGGTCCCCGATAGGTCCATCGCAGAGCGTCAGCGACGACGACCGCCGGACTACTTCGGCAACTTCGACGCGCTGACGATCTCCCCACCCGCGATCGTGGCGATGGCCCTGAAGACCCTCAGCTCGATGGCGTCGTTGATGAAGTGGACCGAGCCGTCGGCGAATAAGCAGTTCACCCCGCCCAGGTGGAAACTGTTCGCCTTCCACGGATTGTGCTGGGTGCTATTGGGCGTGTAGTCGAAATAGACGGCCGTGTGCAGGTTCATTCCCCGGCTCGATTCCTCGCCGTAGGGGGCGGGATTGGGCGTGACGTGGTCGCGGTATTTGCGTCCCCACACCTCGCAGACCATCGCCGTGGTGCTGACGCCGTCGCGAATGTCCTGAATGTGCGTGTCCGAGTCGTTGTAAAAGATCCCGTCGTGCCAGTTGCAGTGCCCGTACCACGTCTTGCCCGGCTTCTGGTCAGGGTGCGGCCGAGTCGTATTCTCGTCGGAACCATGGACGGCGTAGTAGTGGATGATGCGGGCCCGGTATCCTCCCCAGATGCTGGTCAAGCCGAGGTACGGGTCGCTGGGGCAGTGGAAGGTCGGGAAGATCGCCTGCTCCACCTGGAGGTTCTCCGGCGCTGAGAACTGCGGCACCGCCTCGAAGTTCAGCTTGTCGTACGCGCTCTGCTGCTCGATGAACGGGAAGATCAGGTTCATCCACATCCCGATCGACCCCTGCCAGTCGCAGTGCTGGTAATCGTAAGGGTCGCGGTACTTGGGGTCCTTCTTGGTGTGGCCGTGGATCTCTGCCGGCGGGAATACCTCGTGCGTGCTCTCGTAGGTCAACAGCCCCAGCCCGATCTGCTTCAGGTTGTTGCTGCAATGAATGAACCGGGCCGCCTCCCGGGCGGTCTGAACCGCCGGCAACAAGAGTGCGATCAAGATGCCGATAATCGCCATCACCACCAGAAGCTCCACCAGCGTGAAGCCTCGGCCGGGGCACCCTCTGGGTCCCGCGCGGTGGGCGGGTATGGCATTTGCGCATACCGCCCACCGCCAGGTGCGGCGGCCGCAGGCGCGTTCAACCCAGCCCATCGTTCTCTCCTCTGCTATGGGTCCAGCAAGAACGGGAACCGATGCGTACCGTTGCGGCAAAACGCTCACTGCGGTCCGGATCTCAGCGGAAAGTCGATCTCGTTTTCTTGCCCCGCTATCACTTCGGCCCTCAGCCCGGAGGTCTCCGGATTGAAGTACTTGGGCGGGATCAGCGGCGGTGGGGGCGGCGCAGTCTCGTCCGCCGGCTCCTGCTTGAGGGCGTACACCCCGACCTTGTGAAAGCCGACGATCGCCCCCTCCACGCCCGCGGTCTTCAGCCGGTAGTGCCCCTCCGAGTCGATCGTGCCCACCGCGGTCGGCCCTTCGGTGCCCTTCGACGCATCGGGCACGAACTGGATCGTCCCCCGCGGCAGCGGCTTGCCATCGAGCGTCACCACGCCGGAGACCTTGGCCACCGGCGGCAGATCGGGACGGCGTCTGCAGCCCGGCAGGATCAGACAGGCCAGACATCCACAAAGTACCACGACGGTAGACCAAGTAACCGGCTTCGCAGTTATCACGCTTCTCCTCCCAGAGGCTGCGACTGAGTTGGGTGCTGCGCACAACGCACCTAAGGCGTGGCTGACGACATCGGTTCGGTGGAGATCCGTTCCCGCGTCAGCCACGCGGCGTACTGAATTGCCTGCTCGATGTCCGGCGGCTCGAGGTCGGGGTACCCCTCGAGGATTTCTTCTCTGCTCGCGCCGTGGGCAATCTGGCCCACGATGACAGAAACAGGGATCCGCATCCCGCGGATGCAGGCCCTGCCGCCCATGATCTGCGGATCAAAGGTGATTCGGTCGAACTGTGGCATATTCACCGCTTTCTTTGCTGAAGGAGATCGGGGCATATCGCTCTCACTTGTGCGCGCATGCGCACGCCACCGCCCGTCCCGGCGGGCTGCAACGGCGCGTTAGTCGGCCACATAGAATGGTGGGCAAATTCTCTTAACCTCTTCTTCCCGGGCTTCGTCTAGGAACAGAATATCGAGATGAGTTGATCTGGCGAAGTGCTCCGCAAACTTCTCACCGACGAGCCGTGCCAATTCCGGGTCTTCCGGGCCTCGAACGCATAGGGCAACTTCATAGGGACTGCGATCGCCGTACTCCACTCTGGCAAGATAAGCGCGCTCGACGTTTCTCCCCGATCCGAACAGCCGGCACTGTTCGGCTTTCAAAACCCTCTCGGGCGGCCCATCTTGCCCACACACAAAGCGGATGCTGGGCTGAAAGTGGAGTTCGAATTGGCGGCGCTTTCGCTTCCGGAATGGCCACACTTTCCGTACCCCGTGGCAAACCGCTTTTCGACAACCAAGCATCGAGAAGAACGGCCACTCGAACGCTCAAGCGGTGGAAGTGCAGGGCCGAGCGTCACAACGCCGCAATTGTACCCCAGTCAGAGAAAGCATGCCACCCCCCCCTGCGTGCAGGTTCACCCTATTGACAGAAGCGGCTCACCGTATCCGACGGCACCGCGCCGGGCATGTCCATCCGCGGCCTTTGCCTGAGCATCGCCTCGTTCGGCCTGAACGTGTTGAGAATCGCCCGATAGTCGGCGTCGTCTTTGCTCTCGAAGACCGCCTTGCCGCACTTCTGGCTGCCGCCGGCCGACTTGGCCAGCGGGGCGACGAGGAACGGATTCAGCTCGGGCTCAGTGATGCGGACCCACTCCCGCCGCGGGATCGTGCCCTGCTGGTGGCACTCGGCACAGCGGCGCTTGGCCACCTCGCCGAGGACCTTTTCCAGGTCGGCCGGCAAGATCTGCCGGCAGCCGGGACGCTCCGGATAGGCCGTCTCGCTGGTGCCGTAGTAGGGCACGTTCAGGTCGATCCACGCCAGGATGCGCCGGCGGCTGGGCTCGTCCATCTCGAACCGCGGCTTGCCGTTTTCGTCAGGATGGCCGGAGAGGACCACCTCGGCCAGCCTGCTCTGCGGCGAGCCCCAGGCCCCGGGCCGCACCTCGAGGATGTTCTGCTCCTGGCCGTTGTAGGTGGGAATCCAGTTGACGTACTTCGTGCCCCGCGGCCCCTGGTTCTCCCGGGCCAGCACCTCGTAGGAGACGTTGAAGAAGTCGGTCTTCCCGCCCGTCAAATCGACACGGCCGTCCGGCTCGACGGCGTCGTGGCACTCGACGCAATACCGATCGAGCACGGGCTGGACCACCCGCGAGTAGTCGAACCCGCCGCTACCCCACTCCGGCGGCTGGAGGTCCTTGGGCGGGACGTTGTAGGCAGTGCCCAACCGCGGCCGGGAGCCGTGCAGCCGATGCTCGTGGCAGCCGATGCAGCCTTGGACCTCGCCGGGCATGAAGTGGGTGAAGCTTCGCATCCGCTGCACCGCCCGGCCCCGGGCGTCGATGGCCATGAAGTAGATCGGCAGGCCGGCCGGCACGCGGAAACAGGCCGAGCCGTCCGGCTCCAAGGGGACCTCGCCCAGGACCTGCTTGCCGGCGTAGGTCGCCCCGCAGGAAATCACCGGGAACTGGAAGCCGAACGCCCGCAACTCCGGATCGATCCGCAGCGGCTTGTGCAGCTCCCGGACCACGCGGATCGCCACGACCTCGCCCCGCTTGACGTACGGCTCCAGGCCGTTGTAGACGTCCTGCAAGTAGACCGTGGCATACGGCTCAGCCTGCTGAGCAACCACCGGCGCGGTGACCGGCGGCCGGTGCCGGGGACGGATGGGCTGGGCGGAGAAGTATTGCATGCCGTCGGCCGGCGCCGGCAGTGCCGTTGAGACACACTCGCCGTCGAGGGTCCGCACCAGCACCGGGCCCCGGGCGGAGACCAGGAACCGCACGCTGTCCAGCGGCACCGGGCAGCTATAGGGCTTGCTGCCGTCGGTGTTGCCGTTGCCCTGGTCTACGTTCGGGACCGGCGTATCGGGCGTGACGTTCTCGATCGCCTGCTGGGTGTTGACCCCCAGCGAGCGGTCGACCACGCCGATCGCCCCCCGCGTTGGCCCGTTGTGTCCGGTCATCGTGCAGATGATCTTCTGGGTGCCGGGGATAGATCGGGCCTCCATGAAGGTGCCCGGCGAGATCGCCCGATTGCCAAAAAAGCCCGCCAGCCCCGTCCCGTCGGGGTTGATCGTCCAGAGGCTCTGGATGGGGATTGCCGGGCGGTCGACGTATTCCCAGCGGGTGTAGATGATCCGCCCGTCGTCGAGCACGTAGGGCGTGAAGTCGTTCAGATAGTTGGCCGAGAGCTTCCGCACTCCGCTGCCGTCGGCCTTCATCCGATGCAGAATGCCGACCGGCGCGTGCCAGCAATAGGCGAACTGCGGCTCGCGGGTGCTCAGGAAGGCGACGTCGCCGTCGGGCAGCCAGCAAGCGTTGTAGTCGTGCCACTGGCCGTCGGTCAGTTGCCGCAGGTCGGTGCCGTCGACGTTCACGCTCCAGACGTGATACCCCTGGCCCTGGCCGCTGCGCCAGCTAAACAGCACACACCGGCCGTCGTAGGAGAGGTCACAGTCGAGGATCTGTCCCTCGGGCGAGGCGACCAGCTCGACCGGCTCAGCGTCCGGCTGGTGGGCCGAGATCACGTACAGCCCGCCGCCGTCGCGCTGGCCTTCGTAATGATACGTGTAGACGTGCGAGGCGGTGATCTCGTGGCGCTTGATCACCAGCAACCGCTCGACGTCAAACAGCAGCACCTCCCGTTGGAGCCGAATCAAGTCGTCACTCAGTAGTTCCAAGTTCGGATGGAGCGACTTGGGGTGGCCGGGGTCGAGCGCCAGCGAGCCCCCGGAAATCCGGGGGCCTGGGGGCTCACCGACCAACGCTTCGCGTCGGTGCCCGTCGACCCCAGCCACCCTCCCCCAGAACCTGGAACTACCGTCACTATTGCCCGCCAGTCTGTCGAGCCGGGCGAGGTGTTCCGGGCCCTTGACGTAGCGCGGGCCGTGGAGGGCCAGCAATTGTCTGATCAGCGCCCGGAGCTTCTCGCGGTCGACCTGATCTACCTTCGGCAAGGGCGCGGCGTCAGGGCTCGGCACGGATGAGGCAACCTTCAGCGTCGCCCGCTTGACCAGCTCAGCCAGGTCCTTCTCGGAGGGGCTTTGGGCGAAAACCATCATCTCCGCCGCGCCCGGGTTCGGTCCGCCGTAGGAGTTGAGGAACTTGATCGTGATCTTCTTGACCTTCGTCCTGGGAAACCCGATCCGCTGCGGGCCGTGGATCATCTTCAGCGTGCCCTTGGCGGCGGGCCTCTCCGCAGTGTCGAGATAAACCTCGTAGTCCTTCCAGCATTCGCTCATGAACCAGGCGGTGCGGCCGAAGTAGACGACCTCGGCGACCTCGACCGGCTGCTGCCACTCGAAAGTGAAATCGCCCCGATCGCCCGACTTCGCCTTCAGCACGCACCAGGCCGCGCCGAGATCGGCCGATTGGCTGCCGGCGGGTGGGATCTTGCCGTCCACGGCGAACTTGGCCTGATAGGATCCGTTGTGCTCCGAGCTGGCCCAGGTCATCGCCTGGGGTGCCAGGTTTTCCGGCGCCGCGGCGTGGGTTGACCGGCCAGAGACCGGCAGCACAGCCACCGCGAGAAGAAGGATCGCGACCAGCCGACGAGGGATGCATTTCATGTCGTGTTCCTTGCCGAAAACCAAGCGTTCAATATCCTCAAGTGCCCCATCCTACGCTATTGCCCCTCAGAAAGCTAACGGCACATCGTTTAGCCGTCGCCGGCACGGCGACGGGGGCGTCTCTCCCGGCCGACGTGCCGTCGGCCGCTAAACACCGTGTCGCATTGTTTTTCTGAGCATCCCCAATAGCCGAAACGGCGTCACTTGCCCTCCAGCAAGAGTCGTAATGCGTCTTTCAGGGCTCCCTCCGACTTCGGAGCGACCTCGGAGGCCGTCGGTTCGTAGCCCCCTTCGGGAAACGACTGCTCGGTGCAGATATAGCCCGGCCCCAGGTCGCCGTAGGCGGCCACGGCCACGAAGCCTTCCGGCACCAGACGCTGGGCGAACAGTTGAAACTCCACCATGCACTCGCCCGGCAGATGCGCGATACGCACGTCGCCGATCTGCAAGAGGTTCAGTTCCAGCGGGCGCTCAATCCGCCGGGCAAACGCCACGCCGATGGCCGCCAGCCGGTCGGTTACTTCTTCGAGAAACTTGAAGTCCACGTAGCGCGGCGGGTCTTTCTCGCCGTCGAGCAGCTTCTGGGCGTCACCGTCGGTGTACGGGGCGGTGTGCTGGTGGACGCAGTGGACGGCCACGTGCGAGAGGTCGGTGTCTGCGGCCGCCGCGATCTTGCTGCGAAACAGCAGGTTCGACGAATTGCCCAGCCCACACCAATCCACCGCGCAGAGCACGTACCGCTGCCGGCCGTCGTCCAGCACGATCCCCTTGGCCAGCAAGGGGTCCTCCACCTCGGCCACCGGCGTAAGCCAGATGAGCGGATGTCCCCCTGGCGGCGGCGTCACGTCGCAGCGGAACGTGGCCACCCGCAACTCGGCGCCCCCGGCCAGAGACCCCACGAGAATCATCATCAACACCACACACAGTAGTCCACATCGCATCGGTGGGCCTCCAAAAAGTGCACAAAGCCGCGACCGGTGGTCGCGCCCTGGGGCGAGCGGTGGTCGCACACCGGGGCGCGTTCTCGTCGTCGCAATGACAGTCCCGCGCGACCGACGGTCGCGGCTTTATGCACGGATGCAACTTCTTGGCGCGACCGACGGTCGCGGCTTTATGCTAGTACGGATACAGCCCCTTGAGCTTTTTCTCGTCCGGGCGTTTAGGCAGTTGATACTTGATGCTCAGCGGCGAGCTTCCTGCTTCGATGCCGCCCAGCCGGGCGTCCCAAAGCCAGGTCCAGCGGCGGAGTTCGGCCACCGGCAGCAAGATCCGGTCGAGCACGTGCGTGCGTTTCTCTTTCTGCCAGCCGCCGTAGTGGTAGGTGTATTGCCAGATCTCGTGGCGGATGCTGCCCAGCCCCGGCTGGTAGCTGGTCGCCTGGTCGCGGACGAGCATCACCAGCACGCGGACCGCCTGCTTGTCGCCGCCCATGTAAAGTGGCAGCACCTTGTTCTCGTACTGCCGCGATCTGCCGATCTGCTCGGCAATCAACTTGCGGGTCGCCTCGTCGGTGGTGGCGTCCGGCGGAAAGAACGGATCGAACTCCAGCACCGGGGCATACTGCCAGCCCTCGATCCGCAGAGGATTCTTCGTTGCCGGGTCCTGGGCCATGATCAGCAGGTCGTACTTGCCCGGCGGCAGGTCCTGGAAGACCCAGCGGTTGTTACCGGCGTTGGCCGCGGTGGCGTCGACCCGCGGGGCGTCGATCTTGGCCTGGGAATCGACCGGCCGGCGAGGGTTTCCGTCCTGGTCCCAGCGACGCAGTGCCCCGACGAGCGTCACGCCCTGCGCGTCGCCCAGATCGACCGTCAACTCGGCCGCCTCGACACCCGTTTGCCCAAAGAGGAACAACACGTAGAGGATCGATGACAGCGGGACGCTGGACTGCACAACTCGCATGATCCGCACCGCAACGTTGGGCTGGCGACAGAGCTGTAGGGTGCGTGCTCGCACCTGTGTATTATGCGTAAGTCACGGTGGATTGCTAGCATGGCCGGGGCCGAAGGTGAGCCAGGCATGGGCGAAGTCGGTCATTCGGCGAATGGCGATCCACAGGGCTTGCGGGCCCGGGGGCGGGTCGTGGCGTCGCGCCAGGTAGCCGCCCAGCGAGGCGAGAATCGGGAGGAACTCGCCCAGGCTCGGCGGCGATGGCGGCGGCGGCTCGTGGCGCACGATCTGCCACACCGAGCGCCATTCGGCGTCGCTGAACAGCACGTCGGCCGGTACCTTGGGGCATTCCCGCCCAAGCTTCGTCACGAACATCACCCGCCACGCCACGATCAGGTACAACGCCACGGAGGGCTTCAGTCGATCGATCGATTCCAGTCGCAGCTCTTCCACCCGGCAGCCGGTCTTCAGCGTGCGGAACAGCGGCTCGATCGGCCAGCGGCCCCGGTAGTAGTCGAGAATCGTCTCGATCTGGTCGCGGTGGTCGATGGGCAGGCTGGTCAGCAGCAGCCACTCCACTCGCTCTTCACCTTCCGGAGGATCGATCTCCTGAGCCAACACGGCGCGGACCGTCACCGGCGGCAGTCTTCGATCGCGGCGGTAAGGCGGTTTGAGCGTCAGTTCACGGGCACGCACCGCCAGCGTTACCTCCCGGGCAGGACGCTTGGGCGTGGCCGACAAGTGCAGCCTGCGGCGAAACCGTTCCGGGCTCTCCTCCAACGCCGACCAAAGCTTCTGGTAAGACCACGGCCCCGCGTCCTCGGCCTTCTGCGGAAGGCTGCGGTTTTCCTTGGCTCGGATGATAAAGTGGGCCTGCCCCCAACGACGCCGGGATACGTTCCGCTCTCGCTCCGCGAAGATCTCGTAAATGTCCGCCTCGCGATCGGCAATCGATACCACCCGAGGCGTGATCAGTTCCCGCTGGATCGCGCAAGCCTCCCGATACCCTTCCAGCCAGCGTACGCTTTCCTTGTCCTCGATGGGCCAGTATGTCCGCTCGCGCGCCTGGCCGATGCTCTCTTCAGGACGCGTGAAGAACCTGGCGCCCACCACTCCCAAACAACATCCCTCGGGCGTGAAGGCCACGTTGGCGTGAAGATGCATCCCCCGGCGGTCGCGATGATCCAATACGCCCAACCCTTCGATCGACAGATTCTGGTGGGTGTAGTCCAACTCCGTGGTGTCCTGAACCAACAACACCACCCGCTCCTGCCGACAACGCTCCAGGGTGGCTTGGCGGTGGGGCTGGAGAATCCCTTCCGCATCGACACGCGGATTGGCGAAGAACTTGTAGGCCGCGTCGGTCTCGTTCCATCCCCGACAGGCTGCCGGAATGCTCGCCTGCGGATTGTCCGCAAATCGCGACAAGAGGATCTGCCCGCGACGGTTCAGCCGAGCGTCTCCCAGATCCAGACCGTTCAGTTCGTCTACAATTGCGTTCATGGGGCACCTCCTTGGAGTCATTGTACAAGCAACCCCTCAGGCAATGCGCCTGCGATCACCTGTGCTAGCTGTGCTACCATATGAGGCAGGTTTACCCATAATAGACAGGTGCTTGCACGCACCCTACTGCTTGCTCATTTGAAGATCAGCACGCCCGTGTCGAGCCCGGCTTGCCGAGCCATTTCCAGGAGCCGCTCTTTTTGTTTCCTGTTCAGCCGCATCAGCCGCCGGACGTGCTTGCGGCTGCGCCTGTCGGAAACCTGGTGGATGAGGTCCCTTTGGTCCTTGATCCGCCGCGCAAGCTGAAAGGCGTCGGTCAGCGTCAGGGTCTCCGCATTGAGACGTTGGCACTTGGTGCGGATCTCCTGACTGACCGCTCTGAAGGCAATCAGCACGTCTTCTTTGCTGCACCAGCCAAACGCCCTGGGCCACGAGCCCAGCCTCGGTTGCCTATGTCTCTCCATCGCAGCACCGTCAGGGTGGCCAGGTCAGGCGGCTGATTGCCCGGGCTCCGGGAGGGTACCCGATCACGGTGGCCGTCCACCCGGGGTCCCGGGCCGCAACCAGTTTACACCTAACCGGCCGGCGGCACTACCCGAGATGGCCCGATGGAAGCCCGTCCGCCCGCCGTTGGCGGCGGCGTTCTCGGTAAGCGAACGCGACCAGGACCAGGCTGCCGGTGATCAACAGGGCCAGCGTCCCCGGCTCCGGCACGACCATCAGCGTCAGGCCGTTCGGGGCGAGCTGCCACTTCCACTCCAGACCCGCTGCCAGCGGGGCGCCTTCGAGCTTGAACAAGCTCACACCAGTCGGGTCCGAGTAGGTCAGGTGGGCCGGCGGCACGACATCGCCGAACATGTCGAACGGCCCAGTGACCAACAGTTCGAACCTGTCGCCGGCCTTCGGGCTGTAAGTGTTCGTCGGATTGAGCGGATCTCTGGTGAAGATTATAAACGGCCCCGACACCCGGATATTGGTCGAGGTCGGGTCCATCGACAAGTAGAACTCGGTGTAGTCGCCGGTCTCCAGGCCAAAGTTGAAATCGGGATTAAAGAACCCCGGAAGCCCATGGACCTTACCGCTCCTGGGACCGAGCAGTTGGATCTCCGTGTTCGCCCCATACGCCGGCACTGACGGATCGGGCGAGAACTCGGGCGGGGTCTCCGGGATGAAGCTGGGGCTGAAACCCGGCTTGTACAACCCGGTGCGGATCACGTTGCTCATGGTGGCGTTGCCGTTGACGGTGCCGGTCATCGTGATCGGCAGAAGCCCGGAGGTGCCGCGGATCACCGCGAAAGCCGCTCCAGGCCGGCTGAGGGTCACGTTGCCGTTGATCGTGCCGTTGCCTTGCACCATCGAGGTCGGCACCGCCGGAACGAACGGCTGGACCTCGATGCCGTTGAAGCTCGACAGTGTCCCGCCGGCCAACTGGGCACTATAGAGCTGGGCCAGGTTGGCGTCCTTCAGGCCGACCATGTGCGGGCCGACGATCAGAATACCCTGGAAGTCGTAGCCGTCCGTGCTGCCGAGTAGACCGATGTCACTCGGACCGGTCACGATCAGGATGCTGCCAACTCCACCGAGCACGTGGCGGTTGACGCTGCCGGTGGCCTTCAGTGTTGCCCCGGCGGCGACGTTGACATCGCCACCAGAGACCGCCAGCAAATCTGTGCCGACCTGGAAGGTGCCGCCCTTCACGTCGATCCCACCTAGGACCACAAAGGTGCCACCGAGCACCCAGGTGCCAGGGCCTTCCTTCGTGAGGTTGTGGGTCGTGATGGAAAGCCCGTCGGGAATCAGCGTCAGGCTGCTGACACCTTCAGTCTTGACCGTCAAATCGCTGGCCAGCAGCAGCGGCGCCGAAATCGTGTGCTGGCCCGCCTGGACGTTGATCCGGGCGTCGCTGCCGGACCTCTCCAGGGTGATCTGCTCCGGCCCGGCGATGGTGTAGCTGTGGGTGTTGCTGAAGTTGATTGTGCCCACGGTCACAGGCACATCGACCGTCACGGTGCTGGGGGCGGTGATAACGCTGAGGAACTCGGCCCCCGCGTCGACGGCATTGGGTACGTTGTTGTCGGTCCAATTGGACGGAACGCTATAGGACCCGCCGCCAGTGAGACTCCAGCCGTTATTGGATCCGCCGCCGGTCGGGCTCCCTTCGCCCGACTTGGGTACGACCGTCAAGATCAGGCCATCGGGGTTCAGCCGCCAGGCCCAATCCAGACCCACCGCCAACGGGGCATCCTGGAAGTTGAATAGAGTCTGGCCGGTGGAGTCTGGGTAGCTCAAAGTGGCCGCCGGCTTGGAGCCACCAAGGAAGCCCGCATCAAACGGCCCGGTCACCAGCAGGCGGAACTCGTCGCCAAGCTTCGGGGAATAGGCGTTCGGCGGGTTCTGCGGGTCGTGCGTGAAGATCTTGAATGTGCCGATAACGGGCAGGTCACCGCCGGCCAAATACAACTGCGTGTAGTCGCCCGGAATCAGGCCATTACCCATAAAGTCGGGGACCCCGGTCACCTGACCACCCGCCGGACCCAAGATCTGGAACTCGGTTTCTCCATAGGTTGCCCCTGGGGCGGGGACCTCCGCAAGGAAGGTGGGGCCGACGCCGGGCTTGTACAGGCCGGTCCTGATCACGTTGATCATCGTCGCGTTTCCCTGGACCGTGCCGCTCATCAAGATCGGGCCCGTTGTGCCCGCCACTAGGGCGGGTCGTTCCCCGGGCCGGCCGGCACTGACGTTGCCGAGGACGGTACCGTTTCCGGTGAGTAGGCCGCCATATCGCGCGCCAAGAGGCTCAAGGGTGCTCCGCCCGATCCTGTACTCCGGGGTCGTATTGAAGGCGGAATACCACACATCCAAAGCCCCGTCCGCGGGGTCCCAGAGTAGAGAACTTTGGTAGGGGTTCTGGTCCCAATACCCTGGAGTCAGCCCGTGAACGGGCTCTGCCTGCATCTGCCACGTTAGCCCGTCGTAACTGACGCCGGCGTGCAGTTGGTTGCTGCCGGCGTAATTCCTCGTAGTCATGAGCATGTAATAGATCCCACCCACCTCTGTCACGTTCACATGCCACACGTTCCATCCGGACGGCAATCCCGTCACTGTAGCATCTGTGGGACTGCCGAACGGGCCGAGCGCGGTAGGACCGGTGCGAACTTGGAGCACGGTGGAGCCTTGCGATACATCAACGGTCCACATTCTATAGACGCCTTTGTCCTCGCGCACGATGGGCGAGGCCAGTCGGGCGCGGATCTCGGAGGACACTACTACGGTCTTCTCTCCCCACGTGATACCGTCTATCGAGGACATCGACAGGATTTTGTCGTATTGCGGGGTTGTGAGCCCGGATTCGCGCCAGTAGGCCCGCAGCGTGCCGTCTGAGTCCAGCAGCAGACAAGGATCAGAGTTGAACGCACTGCCGAGAGGTGCCGGCGAGATAGGGTTCCTCAGGCCGTCCGGCACCTTCCACAACGTGCCGTCGTGGCTCTGGAGAATCTCGGGATTCTCGAACCGGGCTCGTTGCGCTGCCGGCTGGGTCCCAGGGAATGGACTCATCACCATCCAGTATTCGTACCCATTCCACCCCCCTGGCACACGAACCACGTCGGGATGCAGGGCCTGACCGCTTCCATCGGAAGTGGGAATCGTCAGAGGCTGGTCGGCTCTGGACATGCGGAAGCCTGTGTAGACCCCCCACACGTCCGCCGGCTGCAGCTCGATCCCGTTGTCGCTCGACAACGTGCCGCCGGCCAGGTTGGCCCCGTAGACCTGGGCCAGGTCCTTGTCCCGCAGCCGGACCAGGTGAGGGCCGACATTCAGGATCCCCTGAAAGGCGTATCCGTTGGGATCGTCCAAGACGCCCAACTCCATCGGGCCCGTCGCTTCCAGCGCACTCCCCGCCCCACCGACCACGTGCCGGTTGATGATACCGCCGGCCTTCAGCGTGGCACCGCCGGCGATGTTGACGTCCCTACCCGGCAGACCAAGGAGATCATTGGCGATCTGAAGCGTACCTCCGGTCACATTGACCCCACCCAACGGAACAAGGTCGCCATTGAGCTCCCACGTCCCCGGACCCTCCTTCGTCAAGTCGGGCGTGACCACCGCTGGAGTGCCGAGGGTCATCGTCAGACTGGTCGCCTTTTCGGTAGCGACTGTTAACCCTCCGCCCAACACAACGGGCGCCGAAATCGTATGTCTGCCGGTCCGTACGTTAATCCGGGCGTCCCCAAGGGCGCGTTGTAGCGTGACTTGGGCGGAGCCCCCGATCGTGTACGAACGGGCGTTGTCGAAGGTTACGGTGCCAACGGTCACGGCCGAATCCACCGTGACCGTGCTGGACTGGGTGATGCTGCGGAGGAAATTCGCCTCAGCATCGATGGCATTCGGGACGATGTTCTGCGTCCAGTTGGACAGGTCGTTATACGACCCACCGAGTGTGCGTGCCCACTCGTTGGCCGCACCTGCGCTAGGGAGACCCGCCGGGGAGAGGGCGATCACAATCACCGCAACGCCCAGAGTCAACCGTCCCACGATGCACCTCATTCGTCAGCTTTGGCCACTCGGACGTCCATTGGTCCGGGCGCCCAGCCAGACTGTCTGGCCGTCGAAGGCCAGCACACCCACACTGAACAGGGCAACCCCAAACCAGGTTGTACTCATCTTGCCCATACATATCCTTCCCGCGCAACGCCGAACTGACGCATGTTTAGCGAAGAGCGGGAAGCAGGGACGCTCGGCCCGCTGAAAGCCGTTTTGTGACGGAGCGAACGCTGCCGGCGATCAGGAGGCCCGCTAACGGCCCAATTGGCTTCTGTTGCGGAAGGTACGGTGGCGTGCCCACGCTCACGGTGCCATGCCCACGCTCGCGTGGGCATGTCCGGAAACGCTGGCATGGCCAGGCAATCTTGGCCATACCACCCGTCGCCGCAGCTTCCACAACGTCAACTCATTATAAGTAGACACTACGTTCTATGCAATGGCCCACCAGAAATGGGGGGGTGCGGCTTGGGGGCCGCATCGGCTGCTTTATGCCCAGCATCCCAGGCAAAAAACCACCGACCTCTGCCCGACCGCCTGGTTATCCCCTCGGTCCGACACGTGATCAGGTCAACGGCCCCGCTGGCGCCAGGCAAAGCCAAGCAGTTGACCATCTTGGGCACTGAGCATGGTTTCCTCGAAAACCTCAATACCTGCTGGACCGGAATCGGACGATTTCTTCGGGCGGGCTGATCGTCGGTGAGCGCCGCCCAGGCATGCGGTCCAAGAACACCGCCAGCCAGAATGCCGGCCACTTCACGGGAACGCTCGCCGGGGGTCGTCGCGATCACCGTGGCGCGCGCTCAGGTGGCCCACACCGCCACACTAGCTGATCAGTCGGTTCAGCAGGGAATCGAGCGAGACCATCGCGATGCGGGTAATCATGTCGGACGTGGCGAACGGTAGGTAGAGACGCCCGTTGTGGATCATCGCTCCACAGGAGTAGGCCACGTTCGGCACGTAGCCGTCGCGTTCCTTTTCGGTTGGCGTGATCAACGGCTCGTCGAGACAGCCGATCACCCGGAGCGGATCGTTAAGGTCTAGCAGCATGGCGCCGATGCAGTAGGTACGCATTGGTCCAACACCGTGGGTCAGCAGCAGCCAACCTTCTGGCGTTTCCAAGGGCGAGCCGCAGTTGCCGATTTGCACAAACTCCCAAGGATAGCGGGGCGTCTCGAGCAACTCGGCAGTCTCCCAGAAGTGAACGATGTCGGAAACCATGATGTAAAGATTCTCGCCGTCGATACGGGAACACATCACATAGTGCCCACCGATCCGCCGCGGGAAAAGTGCCATGCCCTTGTTCTGCGCGCGGGCGCCGTTGATCGTATGCACGCCGACCCTGAGGAAGTCACCGGTCTCGATCAGTTGCGGGAGCACACGGTAGCCGTCGAAGGCCGTGCAGGTGCCGTAGTAGGTAACTGCGCCGTCGTCGTCCACGAAGCGGACCATGCGCAGGTCTTCGATGCCGTGGCTTTCATTGCTGGTCTGGGGAAAAATGACCACCTCAGACGCCTCAGCTTCCCGGGGAAGCTCCAACTGGTAGTTCGAGTGGGCTAGCCAACGGATGTCCCAAAGCGATTTCTCAAACGGAAGCTTCTCGGATGCCGCATCTCGCGCCTCGATGATGGCACGTTCGAGTTGCGCCGAGGTGAAAGAGTCGGCCAGCCGGTCCAGCACGAGATCCACTGCCCCGTCGTGGACACCGATGTCTTTGAGCTTGCGCCGAAACAAGGGCTTGTCGTATTGCTTGTCGGGAACAACGCGGGTGGGCCTGGCGAGGCGTCCGCACGGGTCGATTTGGATCTGGTGATCGGCAGTGATTAGGCCGGTGCGGAAGACGATCGACGACACGTGCCCCTCGCCCGTCGCTCGGAGACTCATAATGAACCGCACCGCGCCGGCGGGAAGGTTCCGCTGGTTGTGATGCGGGACGATCGACGGGTTGAAGAGCGCCGCCGACTCGATCGAATACTCGGCGGTCAAGTAGGACCCGATCAGCAGGCGGCGATTGTGCGAGAGGTCCTCCGACATGCCGATCATCGCCATGGCCGTGCGGTAATTCTCATCGAACACGGAGGCGATGTTGCCGTGGCGGGCACGGAACTTCAGAAACACCTCGTCCAGCAATCGGTCAACCTGCCCACCACTCAGACCGCTGATGCGCTCGACGACGCTGCGGATTCGCGCCTCCCCGCCGGGATCGAAGAACCGGGTAATGACGCGGCGAATATCCCTGGTGAAGGTGACCGGCAGACGCCGGACCTTCAAAGCACCACGTCCGCCTTTGCGGTTTGTTGATCTCATCGAGATAGTTTAGCATATCCGGGAACCTCGACCATCCACGGGGAAAAGGGGGCATGAACGCGGTTGGTGGTTAGAGGGGGCCTGTTGACGGGGTTCGGTGCGGCCGGTATGCTGGCTGGCGTCGACCGCAGCGGCAATGGGTGACGGACACATGGCGGCAGTCCCCTCTCCCTTTGGGAGAGGGTTAGGGTGCGGGCGGCTTGCACGCCGTTGACCGCAAAGGTGTTGCATCAACGGACAAGAAGACACGGGAGCTTCTTCTACAGAAAGCAACAGCCCGCATTTCCCGTTTTGGGCGGGCTGTTTAATCATTGTTGGGACGCAAATGCGACGGACACGCTTTCAACGCACTGACGATGACGAAGAAATAAGCGAGCCGCTACTTCGCCCGCTCTTCAACGATCTAATCGATTGTGATGATTTGCTCGATCGCAAAGATACGCCTTTTGCCCGTCGCACTTACGTTAGATGTTCGCTCGCATTCATCGAAGGCCATCTTTATTGGCTCAAAGAAACTGTGCGGTGTTGGTTGATTGCCCATGCATCGTACCTACGAGATGTTGATGTAAACCGGTTGGTAGTGCTCCAAGACGATTTGCCAAAACCCGGAAACACTGGAAAACTCACACTCGAACCCTCACGTTTGCCATTCCTGCCATATTGCGCGTGCATTATGCGCACTGCAGCGGAATGCGTAGGAGTGGATGCTGACGCATTTTTCTCCGATAATCGCTGGAACGAAGTGCGCAAGGCCATTGGTATTCGTCATCGTATCACGCATCCCAAGAACGCGTCCGATCTCGAAATAGCGGACAACGAGATGGAAACTATCGGTGAAGCACATCGATGGATTTACAATTGCATGGTAGATATCACGAACAAGATCAACGAAACGCGAGTTGCTGGGGGCGGAAAAGCGGACATCAGTGACATTGGCGAACTTGACACTCGATAATCGGTGATGTCCCCTTTTTTCTGCTTTTTTCTGCCCTTTGCATCGTGCTATCTTGAGGCCTTCAAATGCTGGGATTCCTCAAACGCCTGTTCACCAATGACAGTACCCGTCGCCTAGTGTCTGAGGCCTACTGGTGCGAAACCGTGATCAAGCTGTCCACCAAGGTTCAAACGCCGTTGGGGAGTAACGTCAGTGTTGTCAGAGTATGCGTTGACATTTACTATTCGATCGAAGGCGACCGGATACTGTTACAACGAGTCAAGATGGCGAGCAATGGCGGTGGCATAATGGGATCGAGTGCGTCAATCAACATTGCTTCTGACCGCACGGGTGAAGCGTGGTTCACATCCCACCTTTGTCCTGAGCAGTATCTGGTTGAGGCGGTCGAAAATGATCTATCCTCCAAGGGTTCGCGATTGCGTAAGCTAATGATGGGCAAGTGGCGAGATGCAAACCGCGGCACATTGGCAAGATCGCTCGTTGACGCGTTGAACGCACAAGCATCTCCAGATCAGATTGCGGACCTGACTGCAACCTCCGGAGGCGCCAACGAGATTGTCTTTACTTATACGAAGCCCAACGGCGATTCTGCGACTCGCCACGTAACGGTCGAAGGAGTATCGGGTGATTCGATCCGCGCTCTTGATCACAAAGATGGCAAGGTCAAGAACTTCCGTATAGATCGCATCACGAAAGCGCGGAAGGCCTGAAATCGCGTGTTCACAGGCAGCCGGGGGACGAAAAGGGGCCATCACTGATATTGACGCGCGTGTGCCCCTGTTTGGCGGCAGGCGTCCAGAGTGGTGTGCCACTACTTGGCACAAGCAGTGCCGTGGCGGGCCGGAGCGGGAAGTCCGGCGGCCGGTGAGGCTTGCCTTCCGTGGCAAGGCCGGCACGCCCGGCGCAGGGCACTTGACAGACAGCTTGGTAGCCGAGAACATGAAATATGTTGGGTGAGTGGCCTTCCTGCGGCCTCTTTGTGAGGAGTTGCGATGAGCCTGAATGCTGTTTCCGTGTTCGACCTGAGTCCCGCGGAGAAACTTCAACTGGTGGAGGATCTCTGGGACGACCTGGCGGCCAGTCCGACTGCGGTTCCGGTCCACGACTGGCAAAAGGAGGAGCTGTCGCGGCGAAAGGCCAACCTGATGAACAATCCGGCTTCAGGGCTTTCCTGGGATGGGGTCAAACAGAGGGTCCGGACCCGGTATGGCCGCTGAACTCATTCTTGAGCGTGTCGACGCTCACTCATCACCCGGCGGGGTCATTCCTGGACGCTTCCGTGTGCGCGGGACAGGGGACGTGCGAAGATAGTTTAGCACGTCGGAGAGTTGGGCGGCGGCCAGGGCCAGACAAGTGTCCGCGCCGCCGTAATAGAGACGAATTGTACCGCTGGGCTGGTCCAGAATCCAGCCGCAGGGAAACACGACGCCAGCCACATCACCCTGACGCTCGTAGGGTGTCTCGGGTGCGAAAACCCATTCGTCGCTGCGCCGAAGAACCCGACAAGGATCCTCCAGGTCGAGCAAGGCTAGTCCAAGTCGATACAAACACCCACCGGCAGTTACTCGCACACCGTGGTAAAGGATCAACCAGCCCTCCGGCGTCTCCAGGGGAGGTGGGCCCAAGCCGATCTTGTTGGCGTCCCACCACGCGCCACGCCGCGCGTGCAAAAGGATGTGGTGGTCGCCCCAATGAGTTAGGTCCGGCGAGAAGGAAAGCCAGATGTGGGCGCCCGAGCTTCCCGTGGAAACTGGCCGATGAATCATCGCGTACCGCTTACCAAACCGGCGGGGAAAGACGGCCGCATCTTTGTCGTCCGGGGGCATGGCCGGGCCGAGCCGGGAAAAGGTGACGAAGTCCGTCGTTCCCGCCAAGGACACCAATGGTCCGCTGTGTGAGAAGGCCGTGTAGGCGATGATCCACTGGCCGCGGTCCTCCACCCAGGTCAGGCGCGCGTCTTCCAGGCCCCACGCTTCTTCCGAGTGGTTTGCCGGATCGGGTGCGAAACTGGGCTTGGAGTCGATCCGCCAGTTCGACACGCCGTTGTTGCTTCGGGCCACGGTCAGATGCGAATGTCCCCGGCGGTCCTCAACGCGGACGAGTAAGACCGTTTCCTCGCCCAACTGACACGCGCCGGCGTTGAACACCGTGTGGGCCGGATACGGCCAGTCTCGGGCTGTCAGGATGGGGTTGTCGCCGTGGCGATGGAACAACTCCGCGTATTGATTAGGGGTTTTCGATTCTCGACGCATGTTGAGTTGTCCTTGTTGTTCAGTTCCGCCCACAAATAGGCAAGCGTCGATTCCGCTCCTTGGTTCCGATTCACCCCCGACCATTGCAGACCGTCGTAGCAGGAGCCGCAGTGAACATCGACAAGCGGCTGGTGAAGGCTATTCTGGCCATGAAACCAAGCGTGCGCGCGACGGAACGCAGCCAGGTACTTTTCACCACCCACACCGCCCACATCGCCCAGCAGCGCGAGTCCGGCCAGCGCAGCGTCGGCCATGGTGACGGCCTCCACCGGCTGCTGATCGTACGGCGATTTTCCTTCTCCGCGAGGGTACCAATCGCTGTTTCCGACCGGCCAGAAGACGTTTTCGACGGTGGTCTCGCGGTCCAAAAAGGTAAACGATACTCTGGCCAGGTCGAGGAAATCCTCCTCCGGCCAGCAGCGAGCGGCAATGAACAGGGCATGTGGCAACACGGCGTTCGCGTAGGTCATGCGCGACTCGAACCAGGGCCAATCCGGCCGTTGGGAACGGTGGTAGCATTCCACTAGTCGCTGCGCCGCGGATCGGGCAACGTTCTCGACCGGACCAAAGCCCTTCACCCCCGACATTGACAGATGTCCCCATGCCAAGATCACGTATGCCTGCGCCCGCAGGCTCCGCAGATCGGCCAGCGCGGGCGTGACCGCGTCGATCAACTCGCGCGCCAACGCGCGGTATCCGTCGGGCAGACTGCTGCCGAGCACCTCGGCCAGAGCGCGAACCGCCTGGCCCTGGCTATCGCCCGTGCCTTCGGCATCCAGCCAGTCGCGCTGATAACTCAAGAAATTGTGGAACCCGCGGACAGGGCAACGGGCATGCTCCAGAAAACTCAGATATGTCGTCACTCGGCTGAGCATGCGATCCCCCGAATGCCGGTCCCACAGGCGCGTGCAGAGGCTCAAGGCCCGGGCGTTGTCGTCGGTCGTGTAGCCGCTCCCGCGTCGCGGGATGCCGTAAATGGCATGTTGGATCAACCCGGTCGAGTCCGTCATGCGGTCCAGGTGGTTCAAGGCGATCCCGTCACTGACGTGCATTATCGCCCTCCCGGCACAAGTTCACTGGGTCTGCGCCGATGGCTCGGCGCCGGAAAAGCCTTGCGATAAGGCCACTGCCGACTGGTTTGGCTTTCCGACGCAACCTGGTCGAAAAACTCCAAATACTGCCGGCCCACATTCGGCCAGAACATGGGCCTTGCGTACTGGTACGCTCTACGCCGAGTTTCAACCTGGAACGCGGTATCGCTGAGGAATCGCAGCGTGGCATCGGCCATGGCATTGCTTTGGCCAAACGGCACGAGCAGACCGCGCCCGCTGGCCAGGACTTCTTCGGCGTACAGGTAGGGGGTGCTGACCACTGCACCACCGGCTGCCAAGGCATACGCCAAGGTGCCGCTGGCAATCTGGTCTTTTCCCGGATAGGGGGTGACGTACACGTCACAAGCCTGCAGATGCACCAGAAGGTCGGCAAGGCTGAGATACCTGTTCACAAAACGCACATGCGCGCCGACGCCCAGCGCTTCGGTCATCTCGACCAGGCTTTCTCGGTAGACTTCACCCTCCTGACGCTTGACCTGCGGGTGGGTGACGCCCACGATCAGGTAAACAGCCTCGGGACAAGCGGCGACGATCTGGGGCATGGCCTTAATCATGTGTTCCAGCCCCTTGCCGCGATTGATAAGTCCGAAGGTGCAGATGACCCGCCGTCCCACAAGTCCCAGCCGAGCCTTGTGCGTGCCGTCGCGCTGATAAGGGACCTCCGGCACGCCATGAGGAATCACCTGCACGCACGCCCCGGACACGTCGTAGACGCTCGCCAGCAGCCGCGCGGCGACTTTGGTCATGACCACGATGCCATGACTACGGGCCGCCAAGTTCTGAATCACGCGCCGCGGCAGCGGGTCCGGCTGGGTCAATAGCGTATGAAACGTCGTAACGATGGGCTTGCGGCAGGCGCGCACAAAGTCCAACACGCGATTGCCCCAGTCGCCAGGGTAAAGACCGAATTCGTGCTGCAAGCTCACCACGTCGCACGGGCCGTCGTTGGCCACATCCGCGGCCAGGCGGTAGGCGTCCGAGCGGCTGTTGTCGATGATGTGGACCACGCGCGGGTCATCGTAGCAAAGCTCGCGTGTCTTCTGGATGGCTGCGACCGAGGACAACGGCTCAGGCGCCGCCAGATCCACGGCGTCGGCAGAGTCCCGGGTGAACGTCGCTAGTCCGCACGCTTCCGGCGGGTAGGTCGATAGAAAAAGGGCTCGAACGGTGTTCACGAGTCACCTCTTGAAGTTGGTCTTCCAGTGCTGCCCACTGGAGATCACCTGCATTTGGTCCACGACGCGCTGCACCCCAGTGACAGCCTTATTCATGAGAGGGCTGCAACGTCAGTATACACCTCGACCCTTCCGGGTTCCCCTCCGCAATGATTATGAACGTGTTACACGGCCAACAACAAAAGAAGCCAACGTGGCGGAACACCCGAAGGAATTCGACCACATCGGCTTACTCACCAACGAGCCCCCCGGCACGGCCGGGTTGCTCTTCATCGAGTCATCCGACGACTTCGTTGGCAAAGCCGCGGTCAAATGCGCTGCGACTCTGCCAGGGCTATATTCTACGCCGCCGATCAGGGAATGCAACAGGACTGTTTGCCTTTCTTCCACATTTGGCATCATTATTGTCTGGATTACTGTGGAGAATCTGATGGCTCATGTTCCGTCAACCAATGAGAACTTTCCCTTGACTATCCCCCCAGCCGGTGGGGCGCCATGAAAACCCCGGGAGAAACCTAAGCCGCCATTTGTGAAGGAGTTAGTCGCTTTGAGCAGTAAAGATTCGTCCAACCCGTCAGCCTTCGCTCCGACATACAAGCCGTCGTGCTGACAGCAGTGCTGCCAAAACAAGATGCGGTGCTTGACGGTAAATTGTCGGCAATCAGCCTAATCCGTCGCCTACAGACGCCACCTGTTCGACAAGACCCACGGCAAGGCGTCCGCCTGAGGCGCGACGCCCGTCAGTTCACCGGTTTGCCCAGCCACTTGCGCACCTTCCGGCCCACCTGCGTGGCGATGAGCAGTGTCAGGAAGACCGGGATCGTCAGCGCCGCCTTGGCCTTTACGCGCGGGTGCAGAATCCGCGACAGCTTGATCACCACGCCCGCCACGTGCAGCGGGCTGTGAAACCGCCTGTCGATCCGCTTGCGCAGGTTGGCGATGTGCTGGGCCGAGTAGTCGTCGCTATAGACGAAGCCGTCGGGGTCGATGTGGTAGCCCGGCGTCTGCTCGACCAGTTCGCTCAGACCCGAGTACGGCTCGTTGCGCAACCTGGAGACGTGGATCAGATCCACGCCGATCGACCGGGCGAACGACGCGGTGGAGAGCATCTGCTCCTCGGTTTCGCCGATGTTGCCCACGATGAAATAGGCGTTGATGATCATCTTCGACTTGCGGAGCACTTGGAACCGCTGGCGGACCTGTTCGACGGTGAACCCCTTGTTCATTGACTTGAGCGTCGCGTCCTGCGTCGACTCGACACCGATCAGCAGGGCGAGGAACCCGGCCTGCTCCATCTTCCGGATGACGTCGGGGCGTTTGGCGATCTCCAGCCGGGCGTTAACGATGTAGTGCTTGCGAATCCTCTTGGCGATCAACAGGTCGCAGATCTCGGCGACCCGGTCCGGCTGATGCGTGAACAGGTCGTCAACGAAGAGGATCAGGTCGGCGTCGATCTGCTCGATCTCACGGACAATCGACTCGGGCGACCGCGGCGCCCAGCACCGCTTCACGCCCCAGGGGTTGACCGCGAAGCTGCAGAACTTGCAGTTGAACGGACAACCGCGCGACCCGGCGACCTTGTCCATCTTGATCCCCGTGCTCACGCCCTTGCTCGTCAGGTAGTACGAATGCTGACGCAACTCCCGAGCTGGCATCAGATCGTCGTCCAGCGGCACGTTGGCCCGCGGCGGATTGAAGACCACTTGACCGTCGCGGCCGCGGTAGACTAGGCCGGCGACCTCCGGCCACGGGCGTCCCGCGGCGATCTCGGCCATCGCCTGCTCGCCATCGCCGCAGACCACGGCGTCCACGTTCGGACATGCCTCCAGCCAATAACGTGGATCCTCCGTCGCGGTCCGCCCGCCCAGAATCGTCATCACCCCCGGCGGCAACGCGTTGATGTCGTCGCGGATCAGCTCAAGGTCCTTCCGCCAGTTGATGGAATAGCAGACCAGGTCGGTCTCCGGCCTGAGGAACGGCTGCGTGCTGGGCGTGCGTACATGCCGGAAATTGACCAGATCAATCCGCTCGGCGTAGGGGCGGAGCGCGGCGGCGACGTACTCCAACCCCAACGGCGGGAAGGATGTCATGGAACTGCGCGTACGTCGATAAGGAAAGAGGCACAGGACGTGGCGAAACATAGCGATGGGCTCCAGATCGGGTCCGACCGCACCCTATCCACGATGCCTGGCAGAACACGGCCAGGATGCTTCAACACCACAAGAATAGCCGTTCTGGCCTGATGCCGTTGCGGTTCTTGCAGAATCCTTGCGTCAGTTCGTGAAATGATGATGAAAGTAAAGGTGGCCGAAGGACCCCCCTTGGCTTGGCAGCGCCGTGAGCGGCCGCCTTTGCTTCCATAAAGTCACCCAACTGATAGTTTTGCGGGCCCTAAGGCTAAGCATCTGCTGCCACAATCCATTTCCGGCAATTGTGGCAGCCGCAACTGCAGGGGGTGGCGTGCGCGACCGGCCAGGCGTAGTCGATCGTCATTTGCTCGCCGGGGGCGATATCCCTCTCGACTTTGAGCCAAAGCTCCGGTCCCCCTGTGCCGTCCTCGTATTCCACCTGCATCTCAATCAACGCGCAGTTCGGACGGCAACTGTGATTGAGGTAGCGGAACGGCGGGGCGGGCTCCAGCGCCGAATGGTCGCCTATTTCCATGCAGTAGTCCGACTCGTATTCCGCATCGTCGATGACCGTGCCCTGGACTTGCCCGACGATCTCGTGGACCGCGAACGATCTCAAGGAAAAAACCCCCCGGCCATGGGACGAGGGGCCAACGCGCACGCCTTGCTGGTGGTATTCCATCGGCCCGCTTTCCGGTTTTCTTCTTCCCTGTTGACCGGTTGGCGGCGGTGATTCAGGACCAGCGCGGTCGGCCGCTGCCCTCACATCATCGCGGACCTGGCGGCGCCTCAATAGCGTCCGCCACGGCGTCCGCCGCCGCCGTAGCCGCCGCCGCGGCCGCGCCCACCGCGTCCGCCTCCGCCGCCTCCGCCGCCTCCGCCGCCCCCGCGCTCCTCGCGCGGCCGGGCCTCGTTGACCGTCAAGGCGCGGCCATCATGCTCCTGACCGTTGAGCCCTTGAATGGCCGCCTGGGCCTCCTGGTCGCTCCCCATTTCGACGAATGCAAAACCCTTGCTGCGACCCGTGTCGCGGTCCTCGATCACCTGGGCGCTGTGGACCGTGCCGAACGTCGAGAACATCGTCTCCAGTTCCGAACTGTTCACATTGTAGCCCAGGTTCCCAACGTACAACTTCTTACCCAAGACTCAATCTCCTTCAACAAGAATGGTGGCCCGCGCCTCGCGGCGGGCCGGAAACAAAGAACAACCATCGGTTCACTTCCAGTGCATCTCCTTGGCGATCACCTGCAGCCGGTCGATTACCCGCTGCAGCCCGTCGACGCCTCGGGCCGTGTGCAGGGCGATGCGCCGCTGGTGCTCGTACTGGATCTTGCCGGAGAGGGTGACCGTCCCCTTTTGGCTCATGACCGCGACCTGGCACGACGGCCGCATCCCGCGGTTTTGAGGTTGCTGACTGACATTCCGGGTGATGACGCGCTCCGAGACTGGATCTCTTGCGGACATGGTTGGCTCCCGATGGAAGTGGTTACACACGGAAAAACCGCTTGGAAGGGAGCCTGCCGCGTCAGACTGAGGTAAGTCAGGCGGATGGGGTAGAGAACCCATGATCGGTATTTTACTCAAAACCGGCTAGGAATGCAAGGGCATTGTTTCCCAAATTATCCCAGATAGGAAACCGTGCCATTTAGCCCCATCGATAGTCATGCAACATTAAGAAAGTACCGATAGAGATTGGTCACGTCTACTTCCCATTGCATTGCTACACGCAAATAGCATATAATACGTTGATTACCGTCACCTATCCTCTATAGAGAAGGAATGCCAATGGCGCGTCCAACTGTCGAACAGTTCATCGAGACATGGGAGAAATCCGGATGCATCGCTGAGGTTGCTGAGAAGACGAAGCTGCGGAAGTCCACGGTGCAGGCCAAGGCCACCCAGTTGCGGAAGCTGGGGATTCCCTTGAAGAAGTTCAAGGGCTCGCGGCACCCCATCAACGTCCAGGAGGCATTGGAGGTGCTGGCCAAGATCCGGGGGACCTCGGTGGCCGCGCTGAAGAAGGACGCCGCCCAATCGCACCGGATGCGGCGGAGGCGAGTGCGGAAATAGACCGCTTGACAAGCGCCGGGGCCAAGCGGCTACCCCCCCCTTCACACGGCCGCGTGTCCTGCTTGTGCCCCGCCGCCGCAGGGCGATCGCAGCCCGCACCAGCGCAATCCGGGTTTGGCCGGTACCTCCATCGATCTGCTTAGCGCCGGCCTGAAAGGACTTCGGACGGGTCTGTGGGCGCCGGCTTTCCGGTAAAGGAGTAATAGAAGCCGGACGTCTGTTGACCGCCGACTTCGTAGATGTACTGGGCCTCCAGTGCCTTTTCGATCCGCAGTTGAGCCTCGCTGAGGTGGGCCACCGAATACGGATCCAGCATGCCCTTTTGCTCGAGCGCCTTGGAGATGCGATCTTTCAGGTCTCGGAGCCTGGCCAGGGCCAGGTTCGAGATCGGCTTGTAGGCGGCCGTGTAGCCGGCCTCGGGAAGCGTCAGATCGATCAGCCGCTCTACGTGTTCGCGCTGCAGGTTGCGCCGCAAACTGGAGATCCAGGGCTTACGTGCGGTGGCTTGTGCCGCGGGCTTGCCGTCCAGCTCCGTCCAGACGGCGGAGCCGATCGCATCGACCAATTCCGGCAGCGTGACCATGTCTTGATCCGCCGGCGAGCGGACTTCGTTGTCGTAGACCAACTTGAAGGTGTCGGGGTTCATGAGCATGGTCAGCACCGCGGACTGGATGGCCATGATCCGGTCGTGCACCGGCCAGTCGGCGTCCGCGACCAGGAAGAGGCCGTCGTCCAGCCATTGGTCGGTCGAGAGGTGCTTCAGCAGATCGGGGGTCAGCCCGAAGGCCTCGTCGCGAAACGCATTCTCGATGACAAACGCCAAGGCTTCGCGTTGGGTCTTCACGGCCACGGGCTCCAGGGGGAGCCGGGCGTTTTTGTCGCCTTTCTTGTCGCGGTTAAGGAAGGCGCCGCCGATCCAGTTGGCCATCATGCTCAACGAGCGGACTTGCAGGCTGAGCGTCATTTCGTAGCCTTGCCTGGCCTTGGCCCAGCTTTCGCCCTCCTTGACGAACTTCTCCAGCAGCCGCGCTCGATGATACTTGGCCAACTCCATCTGGCTCTTGGCGTAGTCGAGGGGATTGGAACTGAAGTCGTAACGTCGGGCGCGCGGATCGGGGCCCCAGGTGTCCTCGTCCGTCCCGTAGAGCAGCTCCGGCTCGGCCACGCGGCTGAGGATCGGCTTGAGGTCCCTCTCGAAGGAGTATCCGTACTCGATGGCCCACATGTCGTAGGGGCCGATGTCGACCATCGTGTGGTCGCCGACGAGCTTGCCGTCTTTCATGTGCATGTTGATCGGCAGGTAATCCATGATCGAGCCGGCATAGGGCTTGCTCTTCATCTTCTCGCTGCTGACGTCGTCCAGCGTGTAGACGCAGGATCCTTTGAAGTTGTGCCGCAGCCCGAGCGTATGCCCGACCTCGTGGGCCACCAGCTCCGCCACCAGCGGGCCGATGAATTTCTCGGGGACTCCATCCAGGAGTTGCTCTTTTTCCTTTTCCTCCTTGTCCTTCTTCTCGTCCTTCTTCTCGTCTTTCTTCTCGTCCTTTTTCTCCCCCTCTTTTTCGGCGCTGGCGGGCTGCATTTCCAGCGTCATCCGCAACATGGCCAGCTCCAGCGCCTTGGCCTCGGCGGCCAGGCACATGCCGTTGATCTGGCTGTTGCGACCGACCAGCCCGTCGTATTCGTCATCGCCGATGAGCGTGGGATCGACATTGGCCGCCGGATGCCCTCCGTAGGGCTGCGTAAGGTGGCTGCGCGCTGCGGCCAACAGTCGCGGGCGCTCCGCAGGCGGGGCGAAGCGGATCCGCGGATCCCAGTTGGGACGCGTGTTCAGCCAGGCCAAGGTCTGCGGGCTGAATCCCTCCATGGCCAGCTTGGGCAGCACCTCGTTGAATTGCTTCTCATAGTGGCGGATCCAGCCGTCCGTGAGGATCACGTCGGCGTCGAGAATCTGCCCGGTCAACGGATGGACGCGGCTGGGGCCGATGGCCGTGCCCACGTCGTTGTTCAGCCAGCGGATAAAGTTGTAGCGGACGTCCTCGGGGTCCTTCTCCATGTGTTTGGGATTGGCGGGGTCGGAGTCCTGCTGATTCACCTCGATGGCGTCGCGGATTCCCACCTTCTCAAAAGCCTTGTTCCATTGGAGCAGACCCTGCTTGACCCAGTAGCGGTATCGCCGCGGCGTGGTGTGCTCGATGTAGAAGACGATGGGGTTCTTCGGTGGGCTGAGCTGCAGGCTGGGGTCGGCTTTCTCGAGCTGCCAGCGGTTGATGTAGCGGATCCGCTTGTCCTCGTCGCGGTACTTACCCAGGTCGTCGTAGGACGTGGTGAAGTAGCCCACGCGTTGATCCGCCACCCGCGTCTGGTAGCCCGTGCTGTCCGGGATCAGGCTGATCGAATAATGGAGCGTCTTCAGTCGCCCGCCCGCCATGGGGGCCTCGAATCCCAGCTCCACGTTCTGCGGGAAGGCCTTGGCCGTCTTGATGGTGGCCAGGGTCGGATTGATGCCGCTGGTGCGAAAGGCGCCGAAGAACTGCGCCGCCTGGCCCAGCAGCAGCGCGTCCATGTCGATCACCGGTCCGCCCTGCGGGCCGATCGTCACGATCGGCACGTCCAGAACCACTCGGTCCGTGAACAGGCGTTTCACCGAATCCTTCGACTCCTGATCGCCGGTGGAACGGGTGCCGATGTTCGGCTCGATCAGTGCCAACCGCTTGTCGAAGCGCTTCCAGTAGACGTACATCTCTCCCGCCTGCAGGCCGGCAAAGCTCTCGCCGCTGGCGATCGTCGTGGCGATGAAGTGTCTTTGGCCGGCATACGACGCCGGCAGTTCCGCCAACATCTGGTTGTCCTTGCCCCGCACCCAGATGGTGTACAGACCCGGTCTGCCGTCCATCGTGGAGACGACTTTCTCGAATCCCTCGCTGACCTCGGCAAAGCTGGGGAAATCCGGTCGCTTGACAGCCGAGGGACCAGGTGGTGGCACCTTGGCTCCTTCTTGGCCCGCCACGGACCCCGCCAGACAGACACAGAGTATTGCCCCAACACAGACCCCCGCCAGTAGCCGCGACGGAATTCCCGTGGCCTGCATAACCCTCTCCTTCCCAGAAAGAACACTTGGCAGCGACACTCGTCGTCTAGTCTGCGCCCGAGCTACACCGCCGAGCGCCAATGCTGCCCATTATACTTGACCCCACTGCCCAGTGCAAATTCCCCAGCCAGACAGCGTCCGGCCGGTTTTTCGGGGCATTTGCATCGTTATCGGGCCAAAACGCCGAAAGCCCCAGAATTCCCGGTGTGCCACGGCTGTGTCAGCCGTGCCCGAAAGGCTGCTGCGGTGACTACGGGGATTCCCGCGCACGGCTGACAGAGCCGTGGCACACGGACCCAACAACGCTGCTACAGTCCCAGTCCTTGCGGCGGCTCGGCATTGGGACACCCGGGTCGGCGGGCCCCCGGAGAGGCCCGCCGGGGGGGGCCGCGCGGGGACTCACTCCTTGGGCGAAGATCGCCCGGGTACTGCGGGCCACGGCGGCGCTGACCACTCGGGACTATGGCGGCGTCAGCGGCAGGGCCATCTGCGAAAAGAGCTGGGAGTCCGCCGGCTTGATCGCCAGAAACACCACGCGCTGCTTGGCCAGGGGGAGCTTGGTGGTCGTGTACGACATGACGTTATACCCCTGCCAGCCCCGGGGCGAGACGACCCCCTCGGGCGCCGGCACGGCGCGGTCCCAGCCGACATCGTGGATATCGCTCAGCGCGTAGCGGACCTCGTGCCGGACCTTGTTCTGGTCCTTATCGCGCGACCAGGTGAGGATCAGCCGGTTCTCTGCGGGCACGACCGTGGCCGCAATGCTGTAGACCTGCTCATCGTTTTCGGGGCGCGATTCCCGGTAGAACTGGAACTCGTCCAGCCGATAGACCGCCGGATAACTCTGCGGCGAGCCGTATTCGGCGCTGACGTAGAAGCGCGTGAGCGTGTCGAAGTAGTTGTAGCCTGGCTCGCGGGTGGGCTGGGGCTGGTTGTGGTGCTCGGTATGCCCGCTCGCGCCCCGGTAGTGGTGCGGATGCATGTTGAGGATCACCTTGGTCCACGTTCCCATGGGCGCTATGTCCAGTTGATGGTACCAGTGGTTCCCGCCGGTCTCATCGGAACGCCGATCGACGTCCTTGATCCGCTTGACGTAGGTGCCCACGTCCATGTTGGCCCGGCCGTCGGTCCGCAGCGCCACGGCATTGGTTGGGCACTGGATCCAAAAGCTCAGGCGATTGAAGGTATCCGGCCGCCAGTTCTCCGGCTGGGCGACGTACTCCCGGGCGAAGCCCCGCGTGCCGTCGGGATTATGGGCGTTGAACTGGGCATAGAAGCGGCCCTTGGTGACCTCGACGCGCAGGCTCTTTCCCGCAACCGCGTCGCTCTCATCCAGGCTGAGCACGGCGGTTCCCTCGGGCTGGTACTGATTCGGATAGTTTGCCCCGGCCTTGTTCACCGGCAGCGAGCCGCCGTCAAAGCTCAACAGCGACGTCGTCGGCTTCTCCGCCGCGCGGGAAGATGCCTGCGGCCATGCGGCCAGCAGCAGCACGGCTACGGACGGCAATTTGCGAAGTGGCGTCTGGAAGCGATTTTCTTGCATCGGACGTTGTTCTTAGAGCCTATCCGGGAACCGATAGCCGAGGTGGCTGGTGGTCGGCCGGAGGCCGCCCCCAGCCGCAACACCCCCGGGGGCTCGCTGGCGCTCGACCCCGGCCACCCGACGCTGGCGCTCGACCCCGGCCACCCGACGCTGGTGCTCGACCCCGGCCACCCGACGCTGGTGCTCGACCCCGGCCACCCGACGCTGGCGCTCGACCCCGGCCACCCGAAGTCGGACCAGCCAAATTGGGAACTACTGTCAGCTCACGATCTCGGCCGGCTATGCCTTGCCGAGTTTCTCTCGGTGGGCCCAGACCTTCTCGAAGGCCTTGACGTACTGGTCGATCAGTTCCGGCACCGGCTTGGTGAAACAGGGCATGGACATCGAGGTGCGGTTGGCCAACTCGCAGCCGGGAAGCCTTTCGGGAATCGTGGGCAGGTGGTGCCACCACTCCGCCTCGTGGTACAGTTCCAGCTCGTGCTGGAGTGAATACACCAGCGAGTTGATGGGCACGCCTTCCGCCCGCAACGCCTTGACGCACGCCTCCCGCGACATGCCGGCCTTCGCCTCGTCGAGAAACAGCGTATTGACGGCGTAGTAGACCCGCTCCATGTCGGACCGGGCGGCCTGCTCGGAGAGTCCGGGCAACTGCGTCAGGCGGTCGTTCAGCCGGCGGATCTGGCCGACCACCAGCTTGTTGTTTTCCGGCAGCTTCTTCAGTTGGCACAGCGCGATCACGGCGGCCATCGGATTGATCCGCAGCTTCAGACCCAGCCCCGTGCCGGCATACTTGCGGTACCTGCTGTCTTTGGGAAATTTGGGGCAGGCTTCGTAGTGACCCAGCGCGGTCGCCCGCTCGTAGTATTCCTGGGTCTGGTACATGCCCACGCCGCCCTCGACGCTCGGCAGCGGCTTGCCGAGCTGCATGCTGGCCATGGCCATCTGACCCCAGAGCCCGGTCATCTTCCCGCCGACGCTGGCACCGTGGCTGTGGCTACAATCCTCCAGGACGAGCAGGCCTTTCTCCTTGGCGAAGTCGCAGATCTGGTCCATCTCGCAGGGCAGCCCGTACCAGTGCACCGGCACGATCGCCTTGGTTCTCTCCGTCAATCGCCGCCGGGCGTCCTGCACGTCGATGTTGAGCGTCTGCGGGTGGACGTCGACGAAGACCGGCACCAGCCCCCAGATCCGCATCGGTGTGACGGTGGCGAAGAAGGTGTAGCTGGGGACCATGATCTCGCTGCCCGGGGGCAGGTTCGGGGCGTAGTACATGGTCGTCAGCGCGCTGGTGCCGTTGGCGTGGCCGGTGCAGTAGGGGATCCCCGTAAACTGCTTCCAGGCCTTCTCGAAGGCCAGGTTCTGGCCCCAGTAGTCTGGATGACGGAGAAAGTCGACCATCGCCTGCTCCTCGTCCGGTCCGAAGCGCGGCCAGGTGAAGGCGTCTTTGTCCGGTGCAGTCACCGCCTTGGGACCGCCGCTGAGCGCCAGGGTTTCAGTCTGTGGACTGGCGGCCGAGGGCTGCCCGAGGTACAGGGCGGCGGCCGCTGCGCCGGTTGATTTGAGAAACGCGCGCCGCGATTTCTCCGCTTTTCCGTGGTTTATCTGCTTCTGCATGGCTAACCCCTCCGAGACATCTGGCCCTGGAAACGACCGAAATCCGCTTGCAGAATCCCGACTTCCCCCAAGCCTGTCGGTTCCCGCGCCCGTGATACTAGGGGAGAGAAGCGGCTCTGTCAAGTGAACCCCCCGCGGCTGGCTAATGCGCAAAGCAAGGGGCGAACCGATGCAAAAAGGCCTATCGACCTGGAGAACGCTAATGTCCGGTCGTTTAGCCGTCGCCGGCACGGGGACGCGGGCGTCTCTGCCGGCCGACGTGCCGTCGGCCGCTAAACCCGGATTATTCATGCGGGTGCCACGGCCGTGTCGGCCGTGCGACCATGGGCAAATGTGGGAGTCTGGAGCACGGCTGATACAGCCGTGGCACCCCATAACCGACCCGACCACGGTCCGATGAATAATCAACGCCAAACGGCACGTGGCATGCTTCTTCTTCGCATCAAGCCAGCAGTGGCTCGAGAAACTCGATACTCTTCTTCAGCGCTGCCGTGCCGCTGCATTCGATGGACAGACAACCGTCGTAGCCGGCCTCTTTCAGTAGCTGAAGACACCCGCGGATGTCTACGTCGCCGTCGCCGATGGCGCCGCCGGCGGTCACACCAGTCTCGTGTCCGGCAGTCTGCGCGCGGACGACGTCTTTCAGGTGCACGTGCCTGACGTGCTCGACCACGGCCCGCAGGGTCTCCACCGAGTCGTTGCCGGCCACGGCCACGTTGCCCGTGTCGTAGTTTATCGCCAGGTAGGGCGAGTCGCTTAAGGCCATGATCCGCAGTAGGCCCTGGGCGTTGGTCGTATAGACGCCGTGGGGCTCGATCGTCAGCATCATGTCGTAATTGGCGCACATCTTCAGCAGCTCGTCGAGATTGTACTTCAGGATGCGGAAGGCGTCGTCGTCGCTCATCCAGCCCGGTTTGGGGCCCTCGGCCGTGTTGACGATCGGTGCGCCCAGGATGTAGGCGTAGCGGATGGCTTTTTTGAGGTAGTCCACGCCGTAGACGGTGTCGAGCAGGTTGGAGTGCGCGCTCAGGCAGGCCACCTCCAGCCCGGCGGCCTCGATCGCCTTGCGCATCTCCATGGGATCGTCTTCCAGGCTGGTGATGTTGCAGTAACCGTAGACATTCAGCAGGCACCGGCCGGTCATCACCTCGGGCTCGATGTAGCGGAAGCCCAACTCCCGGGCCTTCTCGATGGCATAGGAGAAATCCTTCTCCTCGTGGCGAAACGTGTCGGCCTCGGCACAGAGCTTCATGGCGCACATGGCTTATGCTCCTTTTTGAGAAAAACGAATCCGTCTTCGTGTGATTTCCTCCGCGGAGGCGGTCACCGTGCCTGGCGCAGATCGACCTTCAGCCCGTCGCCCAACTCGGCCAGGGCGTAGCATCCGGCGGCGGCCGGGCCGCAGTTGACGGCCGTGGTGCAACCGAGTTTCTCCACC
>Ga0315291_10001068_pt1 | contig 36765 bp, 26 predicted proteins | sample YL17G12_20_MG_FD_203070 | JGI IMG/M metagenome (GOLD analysis project Ga0315291, IMG submission 203070) | Sediment microbial communities from Yellowstone Lake, YNP, Wyoming, USA - YL17G12_20 | ecosystem: Environmental > Aquatic > Freshwater > Lake > Sediment | place: USA: Wyoming | collected...
TTCTAAATACGGATCTGCCTCCGTTATAATACAATATTCTCTTTGAAAAGACACTTATTTATATAATATGAAATTTTTGATTTAACGCAGGCTATTCGCCCATACTAAATGGGCGAAATTATACAACAATTTTAAGCTCATTTTTTGGTAGCCGCTCCGCCCCTTTAAAAAGAGGCGGATAGTTTGCGTTTTAGTGGATTTTTTCAAAGGTCTCAATATATTTGTTGCATATCAACATTAAATGATATTACACGGCTTCGCTTTTTTCAAAGAGATATGAACCCAAGAAAACCATCGCAAGAGAGAATCCGGTCAATACTAAAAAATCAAGAATAAGCGGAATGGAAGAGATGCCAATGAGTACACTGCGCAGACCGTCAACACCGTACGTTAATGGGTCTGCATACGAAATGTATTTAACCCCGGCCGGTAGATTTTGCAGAGGGTATAAAGCGCCCGACAAGAAGAAAAGCGGAAATATCACAAAATTCATTATTAAACCGAAACCTTGCATATCTTTCATTTCTGAAGCGAATGCTAATCCCAGCCCGATAAATGTTGTCGAAATTAATACCATAAAAATAATGGAGAGAAAAAGCGAAGCTATTCCTGAAAATTTAAATCCAAAAATCACCGATAATACTAATATCAAAATGCCTTGCAGGACTGATGTCGTTGCTCCGCCGGCTATTCTTCCCAGGACTATCGAAACCCTGCTGACAGGGGCAACCATAATCTCTTTCAGGAAGCCGAATTCTCTGTCCCACAGCAGGGAAATTCCGGCAAACATAGATGTGAAAAGCATCGACATTCCCACAATGCCGGGAACGAGAAACTGAACGTAATTTGTGCCTGAAATTCCGGGAATAGTCATCCGTTTAAAACCGGTACCCATAAATGCCAAAAAGAAGAGAGGCATAGCAAGTGAACCAATAACTCTGGATTTCGCTCTTATAAATCTCTTCATTTCCCGCAGCCATAAAACATATATTGCCGTTTTATTAATCATCTTCTTGCACTCCGTATTGTATACTCCCGGTGTCGGTTCTTCAGACCGTTTTCTTCTTCTCGGATGCCCCTCCCGGTATAATGAAGAAATACATCTTCTAAGCTGGGTTTATGGAGGATAACAGAATTCACCGATATTCCCATTTTTTGAGCTATGCCGATTAATTCGGGTATCTTTTTTTCTCCGCTTTTCACACCTAAACTGACGGTTCCATTATGGCTTTTCATTGATTTAATCCACGGGAAATTTTTCAGGGTATCCATTAAATCATTGATATTATTTTCAATTTCTAAATATATAATGTCTTCTCCAATAGCATCTTTTAATTCAGATGGTGTGTTTGACACAACAATTTTTCCATAGTCTATAATTGCGACTCTATTGCAGAGATAATCAGCTTCCTCCATATAATGAGTTGTTAAAATTATAGTAACTTGAGTCTCACTATTTAGTTTTTTAATATATTCCCAGATGCGTCGTCTGGTTTGCGTGTCCAGACCGAGTGTTGGCTCATCCAGAAATAGGACAGTGGGTCGGTGAATCAGTCCGCGGGCAATTTCTAATCTCCGTTTCATACCACCGGAGTAATGTTCAACCAAAACAGCGGCTTTATCACTGAGTTCAACAAGTTCAAGAACGGCGTTTATTCTTTTTTCTCTTTCAACTTTTCCTATGCCGTACATCATTGCATGAAATTGGAGATTCTCCTTTCCAGTTAGTTTACTATCAAGAGCAGGTTCCTGAAAAACAATGCCGATGCTTTTCCGTACATCGTCTTTATGAGTGGTGATATTATATCCAGCCACTTCTGCATAACCGGAGGTTGGTTTCAACAGAGTAGAAAGCATATTAATAGTCGTTGTTTTACCGGCACCGTTTGGACCAAGAAGCCCGAAAAGCTCACCATTTTCAACTTCAAAGGTGAGACTGTCTACTGCCTTAAATCTGTCAAATTCTTTTGTCAGGTTTTCAACTTTTATAGCGGACATATTATCCAATCCCTGGTGAATCATCAGGTTTTTCTCCGTATTTTCGGCGTATTCGTATCGCTAATTTGTTCTGTATTTTTTCTGTTAAGGTTTCCATTATAAAATAGATTACCGGGATGACGTTCAGTGTAAAAATGGTTGCTGTTGTCAAACCGCCCATAACGGCGCGTGCCATCGGTGCCCACGTTTCACCGCTCTCTCCAAATCCGAGTGACAGCGGAAACAAACCGAAAATCGTGGTCAGGGCGGTCATCAGTACCGGACGCAATCGAATTCTACTGCCTTCTATGATGGCATCATGGAGATTCCTTCCTCGTCCTCGTAGCTGGTTAATGTAATCAACCAGCACAATTCCGTTATTGACAACAATTCCAACAAGCATCACAATTCCGACAAGCGCCATAACGCTGAGATCGGTGCCGGTAATTACTAATGCAATTGCCACCCCGATAAATGACAGCGGAATAGTAAAGAGAATAACGAACGGATCAAGATACGATTCAAACTGGGATGCCATCACCATATACGTCAGAACGATTGCCACTAAAAAGGCAATGCCTAAATACATAAACGATTTTTGTTGCTCTTCAGCAGTTCCGCTGATTTCAATACGGAAGTCGTTCGGAAGGGTTACATCCCGCAGTGCTTTTTTTACATCGTTGGTTACACTTCTTAAATCACGACCAGAAGTGCTGACCGTTACACTTACTAAACGCTCACGATCTTCCCGGGTTATTGATTTCGGGGCTTTTGTATATTCTATATGTGCTACTGCTCGGAGAGGTATCTGTTTTCCAGTTGGTGTCATCAGCATAATATTTTCAATGCTATTTGCAGTAATACGCGCCTCTTTTTCCAACTGGACACGGATATCATACTCATCACCGCCCTCACGATATTTTGTTGCAATAGTTCCTAAAATACTTGTATTTACTGACTGGCTGACTTGAGAAGTACTGAGACCCAAATCATCAATCCGCTGGCGGTCTATGTTTACCTGAAGCTCAGGAGCGGTTTCTTTAACACTGCTTTCTACGCTTGCAACGCCCTTAATGTTTTTTATTTTTTCTTCAACTTGATGAGCGAGTGCTTCTCCGATAGTGAGGTCAAAACCGAAGATTTGCACAACAATGTCCCCACCCGTTCCCATCATAGCGGCTTCACCACGGTCAGCAAACTGGACGTCAACGTCCGGGAGATTTTTAAATTTTTCCTGCAAGGCGTCCTGAATCTGGAACATACCTCTTTTTCGCTCACTGAGGTTTTTCAATCGAATGGTTACATCACCTTCGCTGGAAGCACGGGAAGAAAAAAGAGCATACATACCTTCACCCTGTCCAAAGTTGGTGTATATAATTTCAGACTCCGGTACGTTTTCCAGAATGATTTTATTTAACTGGTGCATACTCTTTTCCATAGACTCCAGACTGGTTCCCGGGGTGCGGTCTACAGTGATAGAGATATATCCCTGATCAGGTTCAGGCATAAATTCCCCACCTCTAAAATATATAACAAGAACCGATAACAGAAATAGACAAAAAGAGAAAAACAATACTTTTTTCCGATTGTTCAGACACCATTCCAGCACGATAGTATTCACGGTATGAAGTTTGTCTAACCAGATGCCAATTCGGTTACTCATTCTCGTCAGAATTTTTTGTTTATACTGTCTTTCAGATATACTTAAAAATCGTGAAGTGAGCAATGGAATAAGGGTTACGGCAACAATCAAAGAAATAGTCAGAGAAAATACGATTGTTACAACCATATCATTAAAAAGCTCGCCGGCAAGTCCAGGAACGAAAAGCACCGGAATAAATACTGCAAGCGTTGTGAGGGTGGAAGCTGTAATTGCCATACCGACTTCAACCGTTCCATTATAAGAGGCATCACGAGGGGTTTCACCTTCATTTTTATGACGAAAGATGCTTTCTACGACTACGATTGAATTATCAACCAGCATCCCAACCGCCAAGACAAGCCCTGCCATAGATATAACATTTAGTGTTAATCCCGCTTGATCCATCACTGCGAACGTTGTAATCATTGAAATCGGTATTGAAACTCCGACAATCAATGAGCTTCGGATGTTGCGGAGGAAGAATAAAAGCACAAGAACAGTGAATGCAATTGCCTGAAGTGCGTTGTTACTCAAATTCTTCATTGAGCGATTAATGAATACGGACATATCCATAAGTGTTTCCAAACGAACGCCTTTGGGCAATTCGGTTTCTATTTGTTTGAGTCGTTTAACAACGTCTTTACAGATTGTTGAAGTATTGGCGTCCGATTGCTTCTGAATCATCACCATTACTGCTGGCTTATCATTACTCCAAACCTTTTGTCGTTGTTCAGCGAAGCCGTCTTCCACCGTTGCAACGTCTTTGATACGAATGGGTGACTGTCCGTCAAAGGTAACATTTGTGTTTTCAATCTGTTCAACGCTTTTATATTCACCGACTGTCCGAAGTGTAAATTCTTGCTGTGGATTCTCTAACCAACCTGATGGCAGTTGGAGATTGTTCATCTGGAGGGCAGTTACAAGTTGTTCAATGGTAATATTATGTGCCCGCATTCGGGAGGGGTTTGCGAGAACTTTGATTTCCCGCCGCATTCCACCCATCGTAACCGCAAAAGCGACACCGGGAATTCGCTCAATGCGTGGGCAGATATCCTTTTCAGAGATTCTTCTGAGTTCTGCCTGACCGTGCATATCTGACACAACGGATAAATAAAGAATCGGTTGTGCTGAAACATCAAACATAAAAATCATCGGCGAACTGATGTCACTCGGAAGTGCATCTTTTATATATTCAAGATTATTCCGGACATCAATTTCTGCCTGATTCATATTAGTGCCCCATTCAAATTCCAGTGTTACAATTGATAGACCCTGTTCAGAGATGGAGCTCACTTTTTTTAAATTCTCTACCGATGACACGGTCTCTTCAATCGGGCGAGTTATAATAGTTTCCATATCAAATGGACTAACACCCGTATACTGAGTGATAACAGCGAGCATTGGGAATTCTAATTTGGGGAACAAGTCAACTTTTAGGCGCAGGAGGGAAAAGAAGCCGAACCCTACCGCGATTAAATATATCATAAAGAAGGTAACGCCTCTTTTTATAGCTGTACGGGTAATATACATTTGTTTTAATCCTCTTCTTTTACAATTGAAACGATAGATCCGTCACGGAGATTATTTTGACCGGTAACGACAAGTTTATCTCCTGCTTTAACTCCTGAAGCCACTGCCAAAGATTGATGATTCGCATATAGTACGTTCAGTTTTCGCTGAATGGCTTTATTGCTGTCCACGATAAAAACATAGTAATTTTTCACAACCTGATCCTGATTGTTAATCTTTTCTATGGTACTGCTTTCAATTGTTGCATATCGTGGAATTACAATTACATTACTAATAATCCCGGTTGTAACCTCAATTTGTGCATACATTCCAGGTTTGAGAAGGTTTTTTTGATTATTTACCAGGACTTCCACCTCCACCATCCGTGTCGTTGGGTCTAAAATTGGGCTGATTTTACTGATCTTGCCGTCGAACGTTTTTTCGGGGTATGCTTTTACTATTATTGTGGCATTTTGCGCAACAGCTAATTTTCCCAAATCTTCTTCAGTTGCGTTAAACGTTATTTTGACACTGTCCATTTTAACAATCGTTACTACCGGCAGAGCAGGATTAGCCATATCTCCGACATCATAATAGCGTTTGCTGATAACACCGGAAATCGGTGCGGTGATGGTAGCGTCATCCAGTTGACTTTTAATGCCGGCAAGTGCCGCCTCAGTCTGCTCAACCTGCGCCTTTACTGATTCATATTGTGTTTTTACTCCATCGAATTGCTGTTTGGGCATTGCATTTTCATTGTATAATCGCTGAGCCCGCTCAAATTCGACCCGCAGGTTTGCCTCCTGTACTTTGGTAGATACCAGGACTGCTTCTGCCTGCCGTACTCCTTGCTCAATAGTAGTGGCAATCACACGAGCTATAGGAGCATCTTTTTTTACAACGTCGCCTTCATCTATAAAATATTTTTCAATACGATCAGGAATCTTGGAAAAAACCTTTACTTCATATTCTGCATTAATATCACCATTATAATTAAGCGTCTGAGTAATACTGCCTCCGGAAACGGTTAAAACTTCAACCGGTATTCTCACATTTTGAGCGGTTGAACTGCTGTCCTGTTTTTTGTGTATGTAATAATACCATGTGAGGACAGAAAGTGTTACTAATACGAGCACAATAATTAAAAGATTTCTCATCCTTCGCATATTTAATCTCCCTCATTCAAGGTTCAGAGTATTCTTGGTTTCTATGCAATACTGTTTTGAAATTGTCGTAATTATAAAATACCTTTCAATTGCCCGGTTGCTTTCCGCAATCCGTACCGTGCAACCTGATATTCATACAGCGAGGTTACATAATTCATCTGAGCTTGCGTTACCGCTAACTGGGCGCTCAATACGTCTACTTGTGTATTTGTTCCTTCATCATACATTAAGTTTGCTAAACGAAGGGATTCTTTTGCTAAAGCTATTGTTTCATTTGCAGAGAGCAGTTTTTCCTTCGCTTCTATAAATTTGTTATATGCAACTTCCGCTTCTGCAAGGATTCCGTCATTGGCTTGTTTTTGAGAATCAATGATAATCTTATAGTCCATCTGAGCTTTCTGATACTGTTTGGCAGACCGGAACCCGTTAAACAGGGGAATCTGCAGGCTGAATCCCGACGTGAATCCTTTGCTGAAATCGTTCTGCCCGAATTTTAAATTGTTTCTCATCGCCAGAAATGAATAATCAGAGCTGAAGAATAATTTTGGTTTGAACTCGCTTAGGGCGATAGAGATTCCCTTTTCAGTAGCAGTTTTCTGTTCAGTGAGGGCGTGCAATTCAGGGCGATTTTGCATAGCGAGATCCTGCAATTCTTTAAGAGACATAGTATCAAACACATCCTGAGCGTAAATAAATTCACCGGACACCTCAATTTGTGAGTCCCGGTTTAGTCCCAGAATGGTTCTCAATTGAGTTAAAGCGATTTGGAGATTATTTTTCGCCGAAATCACAGCTGGCTGGAGGTTGGCAACTTCCACCCGAGCACGCATTTTATCAAATCCGGAGGCAGTCCCGGCATCCGTTTTTTTGCTCACTACATCCAGATTCGCCTTTGCCTGTGCCAGCGCTTCCTCCTGGACAAAAATTAATTCCTTCGTTAATAGACAAGTGTAAAAAGCATTAACTGTTCTGAAGATGAGGTCCTGATGCTTGACTTCCAGATTTTGCTCCATAGCCCGCTTTAATGCAGTTGCGGCACTAATCCCGGCGATACCTGCACCGCCGAGATAGAGCGGCTGGCTTACCGTAGCGCCGTATGTCATAGTGTTTTCTAACCCGAATGCAATACGCACATAGTCAGGCATTCCCGGAGGTGCTGCAGGACCCATCATTGCTTTAATAAAGTTGGGTATGGTACTTTCCTGAACTATCCAGTTATGCTGAAGGTTGACGGAACCATCCAATTTGGGAAGAATGTTTGAATAAGCAACCCCAATGTCCGATTGAGCCTTGGACAATTCCTTTTCCGCCATCTTAATTTCGGGATTCTGTTTGAGCGCAATCTCAATGCTGTTTTGCAGTGTAAGCGTCATCTTTGTTTGAGAAAAACTATTCGATGAATCCACCACAGCCCAGAAAAACAGTAACAGTACAATATATTTTCTGTTCATCATCTTCTCCTCAAATGCTTTATGCTTCGTACCGTTTAGAATTATCATTCCCGCTTATTCTATTAAAAAATATACTTATATTGTACTCATTTGGCATATAAAAAGTTTTCTGTATCGTTCATTTATTTGAGAAAAATGAATAATTGCGATTGTAATTTTTTTATATTACCGGTAATCAATGTTGCAGGAGCAAAGCTACTCTGCTATTCCTTCTCCAATCACAGTAATGAAATGGTATTTTCCCCAGGGTGTTTTTATGATTCCCGAACTACGGTTGGGGATTAAATAAATATTTAAAATTATAATTTATCACTTTTCAAATATAAAAGCTAATAAAATGTAAAACTGAATATTTAGTATTGAATATTGCAAGAGGTTATCTGATTGTGATGTTAATATTTATCAAAAAAGAAATTATTACTGTTGAATAAATTGCAGAATTGATGTATAATAAATAATGATATATTTATTTTGTAAATGACCTCATTTTTATCGAAAGAAACGGAGAAAACATTTCAGCAATTACTATTCCAAAATCCAAAAAAGAGCTGACTCCTGCTGAAATACGGATGCTTTGTCGCAGTGGGGGATTAACCGGTCCGACAGCTGGGTTAGCTCTGGGATATGCTCAAGCGAACTTGATGGTGTTGCCGTTGTCTCTTGCCGATGATTTTTTGCTCTTTTGCAAAAGAAACCCAAAACCCTGCCCTATTCTTGAAGTTATGGAAACCGGGAATCCTGAACCTCGTTTTGCTGCATCCGGTGCCGATATACGGACGGACATACCTCTTTATTATGTTTATAGAAACGGCACGTTGTTTGAAAAAGTAAACGATATCGGTTATTTATGGCGTAAAGATTTTGTCGGATTTCTCATCGGCTGCTCATTCAGTTTTGAACGGGCGATGCTTACCGCAGGCTTGCCGATTCGGCATATCGAAGAAGGTAAAAATGTCCCTATGTACCGCACGAATAGGAACTGTGAGCCGTCTCAATATTTTTCTGGACCATTAGTGGTGTCTATGCGTCCTTTATTTCCATCTCAGATGAAACAGGCGATTGAGATTACCGGGCGTTACCCGAAAGCTCACGGTGCACCAATACATAGTGGCGATCCCTCTTTTCTTGGTATAAAAGACATCAATGAACCGGATTACGGGGAAGCAGTTACGATTTATGAAAATGAGATTCCAGTATTTTGGGCTTGCGGAGTTACAATTCAGGAAGTAATTTTTCAATCCAAACCGGAGCTGGCTATTACTCATTCCCCTGGTTGTATGTTTGTAACAGATATAAAAGATAATGGGCTGTTGTAAAATTTAATAGATAATAACCTTTGAATAAATCAGAATTTTTATATAGAAATCCAGAAACGCATCCTTTAGTCTACAAAATGGAGGGATAAGTCTATGAGATTACGGTTTTTAGTTTTACTGCTGGTTATTTTTGTAGCGTTCAATACGCTTTTTGCGCAGGATATTATCCTTTCGACAGGTACGCCGGCTGAAGTAGGGATGGATGAAGTTATTCTCACTGCGGGAATGAATATGTTTAAGGTGGCTGTTGAGCAGGATAAATTACGCAATGTGGTAGTGCTTGTTGCCCGTAAGGGGAAAATAGTCCTGTGTGAGGCGACAGGGTGGAAGGATAAAGATAAGGGTATCCCGATAAAAACAGATGCACTGTTCAGGATGGCGTCCAATACAAAACCGATTGTCGCAACCGGCATCAGTATCCTTGTCGAAGGAAGAAAGCTCAGCGTTAATGATAATGTACGCAAATATATACAGTCGTTCGATAATTACCGTTCGGGGTTCATTACAATACGTCATCTCCTCACGCATACCAGTGGTTTTCGAATTGAACCGATTTTTTTCACTCCGCTGATACAAAAATCCCCCGAACACCCTGATGCTCCGAATCTCCTGCTTGAAGTTGAACGTTTCGGGGAAGTGGGGGCAACAGAACCGCCCGGGACCACATACAGTTACAGCAATGCCGGTTTTAATACCCTCGGCGCATTGATTGAAATTGCTTCAGGACAGCCGTTAGAGGTTTTTCTGAACGAACGTATTTATAAACCGCTTGGAATGACGGACACGTATCATCACGAAGTTGCAGAAAAGTTGGAAGGGAAGATTGATAGGATGTCGGTTGTTTATTATAAACGCGGGGGACAATGGACGGTCGGCTGGAAACCGGGAGACCCGCCGCAGTATCCGTTTGTCCGGGCGTCAGGTGGGATGATTTCAACTGCAAAAGACTATGCAATTTTTTGCCAGATGTATCTCAACGGTGGCATATACAATGGAAATCGCATTTTAAAACAGGAAACGGTGAAATTGATGACATCACCGCAGACCGCTTCAATATACACCCCGGAGGAACGGGCGCGCCGGAACAGTTTTTACGGGTACGGATGGATGGTTTCCGGAGACGGTGTTTTTTCACATTCGGGTTCCGACGGCACTTTTGCGTGGGTAGACCCGAATAATAACCTCATTGTTCTCGTATTTACCCAAAGCCCCGGTGAATCGCAAATGGCTGAGCGTTTTTTCAAGCTGGTGCAGATATCTATCTACCAACGATAGGACTATTAGAAGAGGACAGACCTGAGAAAACATATCATTCCCGCCCCATAGGGGGCTGTGCTCTGAACACGGGAATCCAATATTACAAAATTTCAAGCATTAATCTGGATTCCTGCTTGCGTGTCTATTGCACCAGTGGTTTTTAAATCACGAGATTGCTTCGTCCGCCAAATAAAAGGCGGAACAGTGTATTGGGCTTTTCTTTGCTCCGCCTGAATAGGCGGACAATCTCAAATACTTGTGCAACGGACACTTGAGATGAGGAATTTCTTTTTAACTCCCCTCTTGAGAGAACTCCTCCAAAAACTCCCCTCTTGAGAGGGGAATTAAAGGGGTGTGTTTCTTTGTATGTTTTAAAAGATTATTTCTTATTTTGTATACTGAAGATAATCCAATCATTGATTACCTTTTTATAAGTATCAATCCCCATTTTTTCCGGAATATCAGTATGCTTTGCTCCGCTCACCAGTTGTAGAGATTTTGGCTGGGGTGCATTATCATATACCACCTTGCCATTATCTCGAAATCGTACCCTATCATCCTGATCCCCGTGGATGAGTAAAAATGGAGTTTTAATCCGGCGAATTTTTTCAACGTTATCGAACGTTCCTTCCGTAAGCCACAGCTCCGGTATATCCAATGATAAACTGCCTTGAGTCAGGGAATTTGCTGAAGCGAACGGTGCTTCGGCAATCAGACACAGGGGATTAATCTTTTCTGCCGTTAAATATATAGAAACAACGTTGCCAAGTGAATATCCGTAAAGACAGAGTGAATCTTTATCAACCTGATAATGGGAACGGATAAAATTTAAAGCGGATTCACCATCTTTATAAAGACCATTTTCGGATGGTTTGCCTTCTGATAATCCAAAGCCGCGATAATCAAATATAAATACCTGCACCCCAAGCTGATGAAGTATCATTACTCTATCCCAGTATTCATCCATATTGTTTTTATTTCCGTGGCAATAGAGAATAGTAATTCCGCTTCGGGGATTTTTTGGTTTTACCCAATACCCATACAGCGTGTTATTTTCACTTTTGAATTGTACGAAAGTAAGGAGCGAATCCGGGATGGTATTATTGGGAAGAACATATTGACTAATCCTTTCTTCGTTGAAAAGAAAATTGTCAAGCGTGCATTCAGTAAAAGAAGAGAACAAAAGTATTGCAGAAAATAATGATATTCTCATATTAAAAAATCCTTTGTATGGAAAAAAGTATAGATAGTGCACCATGATTTCTCAAATGTATATATTCAACTGCCAATTGATCCGTGCGGATATTTGCGCCGTGCCATTTTATTTCGGTTAATATATAGGTAAATCTGCCTATTGTCCATCTGTATCCAATGAATGGAGAAAGAATCGTATGAGAAGCGTCCTCATCATAATCTGACAATGACAGGGGCATTGCTACATTAGTTCCTGTATAAATCAGACCCCTTTTTACATCCCAGGCAGCCGAACCCGATACGATAGGATACATTTTGAAACGTTCATTTATATGTGACTTCAGACTGATGAAAGTCAGAAAACAAGGTTGTATGCCAATAGTGGGAATTTTTCCATTATTTATCACGGGATACCAGGTTGAGCTGAAATCAAATCCAAAAATCTTGTAAGAGAGTGGAAGCAGATGAAGGTTTCCGTTCAAATCATAGTTATTATTCAAACCATAACTTCCACCTGCGGTTGCATAAGGAACAGGCATTTTTGTTCCAAATACCGTAACAATCGGACCGCCGATACTGAAATTTGCAGAGAATTTACCTTTTCCTGTTGGTTCAAGATTGGTATGTGCCGCACAATTAAGCAGTAAAATGAAAGATAACCAAACTGAGATTGAAAAAGGGTATTTCATAGTATTTCCTAAACCGATATGGATGTCCTAACAGCCACCACTATAAGTATTACCAAAAGCGTATACCGGTTTTTTCTATCCAAATATTTGATTTTGAACATTATTCTCTGTACATTGTATAATAATATACTATCGTATGACAATATATTCAAATAATAAAAACATACGATAACCATCCAACAATTGGAGGAATTTCTATGGCACGGGAAGTAAAACGGCGGACTCATACCGCTAAACGACAACCTGAACAGGCAAAAACTCTACGGCTTCCTTTTACAAAAATAAATTATATCCTCTTTAGTATCTCGATACTTGTTCTCATCATTGGGTACATTTTCCTGAGCATCGGACCTGCAAACAGCGTTTGGTCTCTGACAATTGCTCCGATAGTGCTGTTGCTGGGATATGTCGTTCTCATACCGCTCTCGATAATCTATAAATGGGGGGGAAAACCAGAACAGAACCAAACTCAAGCGCCTCACGAAACAAGCTAATAACAGAAATGTTCTTTTTCTCCACTTGTATTCATCGGTGAACGTGCAATTGTGGGTTATAAAATTCTCTTTCTAAACTGGCAGGATATACGGCATCCGTTAGGGGGCGGAGCAGAAGTATATAATCACGAAATCTTAAAACGGGTAGTCGCACAAAACCACTCTGTAACACTGCTTTGCTGTACTCATCCGTCATTGCCGTCAACTGAAACGATTGATGGTATCCGAACTGTTCGATATGGGAACCGCCGCCTATTTAATTATACTGTGCCAATTATATGCCGCCGCTTTATGCAATCTGAACCGTTCGATATTGTAATAGACGCTATAAATAAAATACCATTACTTACTCCGCTCTATGTGAGAAAAATCCCCATATTAGGACTCGTCCATCATATTTTTAGAAAATCTATTTTCAATGAGGCATCTCCACCTGCCGCTTTATATGTCTATGGATTTGAACAACTGATTAAACCTGTATATCACCGGGTTCCGTTTATCGTTATTTCAGAAAGTACGAAACAAGACCTGATTTCTATCGGTATATCTGCACATCGCATTGATATTGTTGAATGCAGCGTGGATACTTCAGTATATCGGATATCCAGAGAGTCGAAAAGTCAACATCCGTTAGTTGGGTATGTCGGACGAATCAAACGATATAAAAGTGTTGACCACCTGATAAAGGCATTTTCACTGGTGAAACAGACAATCCCTGACGCGCAGCTGATTATTGTCGGTGATGGGGATAATCTCACGGAATTGAAAAACTTAGCAGTTGGCCTTGGTCTTTCAGATTCAGTTGTGTTTACCGGATTTGTTGATGAACAAACAAAAGTGAGTATTCTCCAGAAGTGCCAGGTAGTCGTAAATCCTTCAATTAAAGAAGGCTGGGGGTTAACGGTGATTGAGGCAAATGCTTGCGGTACGCCAACGGTTTCAGCGGATGTCCCCGGATTACGGGATTCCGTTATTAATGAGAAAACGGGGCTCTTATATCCGTATGGGGACATTGAAACGTGTGCCCGGTACATCGTGCGATTTTTACAGGATGAGCTCTTTAGAAAACAAATTGCAGCCCAGGCGCTGATTTGGGCGCATCAATTCTCCTGGGATAAAGCCGCAGATAAAATGCTGAAGTGTATTGAAAAGACTATAGCAGAATATAAACAAAAAGTGAGTTAAGAAAATTATGGAAACACACGCTTCTTTTAGTCCCCCTGAACGGGTTTTAATGGGTCCCGGTCCAAGCAACGTCCATTATCGTGTTCTACAGGCAATGGCGGCACCAACCATCGGTCATTTAGATCCTCAATTTCTCTGTCTGATGGAAGACGTGCAAAATATGCTCCGATGGCTGTTTAAAACAAAGAATCGCTTGACGATTCCTATCTCCGGAACAGGTTCAGCAGGAATGGAAACTTGTCTTGCAAATGCATTTGAACGGGGAGAAAAGGTTCTTATCTGTGTTAATGGCGTCTTTGGAAAGCGAATGACTGAAGTAGCGAAACGCTACGGACTGATTCCAGTTCCATTAGAAAAACCGTGGGGAGAAGTATGTTCAGCGGATGAAATAAAAACAGTACTGAACAGGCAACCTGACATTGTCGGTATTGCATTAGTCCATGCAGAGACTTCAACCGGTGCCTGCCAGCCCCTTGAGGAAATCGGTGCTCTCTGCAAAGAAAGAAATATTACATTTCTGGTTGATGCGGTTACTTCGTTAGGCGGCATTCCGATAGAGGTTGATAACTGGAACATAGATGCCTGCTATTCAGGAACGCAAAAATGCATAAGCTGTCCACCAGGACTTTCACCGGTTACATTTTCTGAAAAGGCAGTTGAGGAGCTCACTAAACGTAAAACAAGCGTTGAAAGTTGGTATTTAGATTTAACCCTTATCCGGCAATACTGGGGAACGGAGCGGGTTTATCATCACACTGCACCTATTAATATGATTTATGCTCTTTATGAAGCACTTATTCTCCTTCAAGAAGAAGGATTAGAACATATTTATCAACGTCACAAACTGAACAGCCGGGCTCTCCTGACTGGATTGCAGGCAATCGGCATTGAACCATTTGTCGCTGAACAATTCCGTTTACCGGAACTTAATTCGGTTACAATTCCTGTGGGTATTGACGACAAATATGTTCGCTCTGCTTTGCTTAACCAGTTTAGTATTGAAATTGGCGCCGGATTAGGACCATTAGCAGGGAAAATCTGGCGTATCGGGCTTATGGGACAGTCATCCACCCAACGAAATGTCATATACTTCTTAAATTCACTGGAAGAAATTCTGTATAAACTGGATTACGTAAAAACGCCCGGTGCGGCGATATCAGCCGCAGAAAAGGTATATATGGGAATCCATTCCGACGGAACAAGTGCCTGAAAAAGAAAAGGGACACCAGAGATATTTTCTCTGGTGTCCCTCTGTTGTTTTAAATCAATTATGCTGCCGGTTGTTCAACTTTCGGTTTTGGCTTGTAGAGAAGCGCCGCAATGATGCCTAACAGAACAACAATGACGAAACTGCCAATGGTGAAGCCCCACACATACCCTAATGGATACGTGAAATAGGCAACATAAATGAACCATAATGGAACGTATAGGAGTAATCCGATATACAGCCCATACCGGAATCCTTCCATTGCCCCCTTCCCTTCATACCCCTTGGTGAATATAAAGCTAAACACGAACGAAAAAATCAGTCCGCCAAGGAGACCAACAATGATGCTCCCTGCTCCCATTTCTTCTGCTGTTTTCATTCCGGGTATGTTTTGCATATTAAGAATAACTCCGTTCAATAGCCCCCCCAAAATACTATACACAATCCATACCACAATGCTGGTAATGATATACCGTTTTGTGTTCATAGTGCCTCCCCTTATTAGAGAAATTTTTATGGTTTAAAAATTATATAAATTAAAAATTTCAATTTCACTCAATACTCTCACCAATCGGGCAGGACAACATTTTTAATACGTAAAACAAATTAATACTTTTAACAAGAAAATCAATGAAAATCTATATAAAGATGGAATTAAAAGCCAAATATTAATAAAATTATCCGAAAATTGACTACCGTTTTGTATATAAATGGTGTTTTAGAATAAACTCTCTCACTGGTTCCGGGACGAGATACCGAATTGATTTCCCCTGAAAAATATGCATTCTGATTTCACGTGCAGAAATATCTAATAATGGTGTTTCAAGGTACAACGGCGGGTCCATATCTTCCGGTAGTTCTAATGAAATAGACGTATTTCTGCGGGCGACGACTATTCTACATAAGCGAGACAGTTTATCCGGTTCTTTCCAGGTTGCTATTGAGCGAAAATTATCTTCACCGATGATAAAATATACATCTTTCGGCGCTACTGAATAGTCTTGTAAAAATCTTCGGACAGTTTCAATAGAATATGAAACGTGAGAAACATCAGCCTCATAATCAAGCACCTGAAATGACGGATTATCCTGTATAGCCAACCGAACCATCTCTTTCCGTATTTCAGCATCAACGAGACTGCTGTCTGCTTTTTTATGCGGCGGTATAGCAGTGGGTAAAAAATATATGACGTCTATTCCTAATGAATCACGTACCCATTCGGCAATGATAAGATGAGCATAATGGATGGGATTAAATGAACCGCCGAATAGTCCTGCTTTCACAGAAAATTATCCTCATGAGATCTTTGATTTAACGCAGGCTTCTGAAAATAGATCCGCCTTCGGCGGAAAAGCCTGCGGCTACCGATTATATAACAATTATAAGCTCATTTTTTGGTAGCCGCTCCGCCCCTTTAAAAAGAGGCGGATAGTTTGCGATTTAATGGATTTTTTCAAAGGTCTCCTCATTATTTAATACTGCAATTTTTTTATGACCGCCGCAGTATCCTTTTTTGCTGTCGTCATTTTTTTCAGTTTGGCAAGTTGTCCGGCAGCTTTTTCAGCGTATACGTCATCAGAAAAATTCTGGACAACAGCCAAATATCGTTCTTTCGCTTCCGGATATTGTTTTAATTTAGCGAGGCATTCTCCCATTTCATAGAGTGCCTGCGGAATGCAGGATACGTATCCATACTGGTTATGAGTTGATACAGCATCGGTAAGATATTTAAGTGCGGCATTATAATCACCCATTTTTTTATAGAGCAATCCATTTTTCAAGTCTTTTTCTGCCAGTCTATTATGCAAAGAAACAAGATTCTTCTCTGCATCATTATAGAGCCGCTCATCAAAATGAGCAGCCGGGTCAAAAATAAAGTTCTCAAATGCCTGAATTGCTATTATTGTATTATCCTGGTCATGCTCTGATCCCTGAGACATTTTTAATCTGCACATACCAATCATATACTTCGATTTCGGGATTAACATACTGCCGGGTCTGGTTTTGATTAACTGCTGAAATTCATTCTCAGCGAGCACATATTCCCGAGTATGAAAGTAACATTGCCCAAAAAAATACTGGGCACTGTCGGCATAATTTTCAATAATATTAATACGGGTAATAGTTTCAAACAGCGCTTTTGCCTTAAGATATTTACCTTTTTCATAATAGTTATATGCAATTTTATATTTTTCACTCGGGGGAAGTTCACTCAATTTATAAACATTTTTTCCGCAGTAAATAAACCCGCACAATCCGCTCATACATACTATTAAACCAATTTTCGTTTGGAGATATCTCATACCAGTTCAAATTCCTTTACGTATTCATCTTTTTAAATGAATTTTCGTGAATAATCTCATTGTATCTGTATAAATGTATTAATTATTGTTATATTTTTTAATTGTACTACTGGTGAAAGGTTAAAGTTTCTTATATCTTTCATCATTCCACTATCAATTATGCGAAACTATATCCGAAAACATATTGCAAGGAAATGCCAACGATATCGGTTCACCGGCGTATTCTCAAATAAAATCGTATACGTGATGAGCGGTGTCATATGGTTATATTGCGTTTCAAGGGATTTAAAAGAATTTATATCTATCAATCCAACACCAGTAGAGAATACAGACGTATAGGTTCCATTTTCTGACTTTTCCCGATAGAAACCGCCTCGAAGCGTCAAATGTTTTATGTATGTTGATTCAAATCCCATATGAAGCTCCTGAAGACCGAACTTTTCCGCCTTACTGCTTTCGGTCAAGTTCCGAACATCAACTGCTATGGTAAATTTTTCCACGGGGAAAAATGCAAATCCTGTATTCAGCGATTCGTCTGATAATCGGTCAAACCGGCGGCGAACATTATGAAGACTGTTTGTTACATCAAAATACATAATTCCAATTTGATACATAGAACTCGGTTTGACAAGAATACCGTAACTCCATCCTGTTCCACTGGTTACCGTGCTGTTTTCTTCAGTTTTGAGAAGACACCCGGTAACGCCAAAACTCACCTGAGAGGAAAGTCGTACACGAACCACTGCAGAATGATACCAATTATTAATAAACGCAGAACCATTAAAGAATTTCTTACTGCTGCGGTTAAGATATTGTTCTTCATTAAACAGTACGCCGAAATCAAACGCACCGGTGCTTAACGTTGCCGCTTTAAATAGATAGGGAATACCTCCGAAATACCGCTTAAAATCACTGCCGCCGCTTAATAGAAATTGAGCCGGCTGCTCATAACTCACGATTGGCAGCACTGGATTAAAATACACCATTAAACGAGTCTGAGAGCGGTCGGCAAGCAGGTCAAATGCACCGGGATTAAATGAAATTGCCCCTATATCATCCTCAATGGCGGTCGTCGCCCCACCCATTGAAACGGCTCTGCTGCGGCTGTTACTGAGCGTAATATAATGATCACGCTGAGCATATACCGGATGCAATACAAACAATATAATCAAAATACTATAGAGAAGACTTCTCATAACGAATGATAGTTGTATGTTATACTCGCATCTTTTTCTGTGATGGTTTAATAATCGCACCAACAATGAACAATATGCTTATTATAAGCACTATTTGCGAAAATGTTTCGCCATAATGTGTATAAAATGGTACTTTTTTATCACGCGGGCGGTATTGGACATCCCCGGTAAGAATTTCCCGGACGAAAACGGAGCTGTGTGCAGTAATCCTTCCGTACGGGTCTATCAGGACAGAAACACCAGAATTTGAACACACCGCAACACCGATTCTGTTCTCAATTGCCCGGAAAATTGATAGCTGGGCATGCTGATAATGGGCTGACGATTTCCCAAACCAGTTGTCATTTGATATTACCACTAAAAATTGTGCACCTTTGATGCAAAATTTTCGAATAAATTCAGAAAATACAGACTCGAAACAAATAACCGATGCAAATCGAACTGAATCAACCGGTGTTTGAATAATAGAGCTTGTATCCTGAAACCCAATGACCGGTTTTAATCCTAAATTAAACACCGAATATGTCCTGCCCGGTGTAAAATTCCCCTCGCCAAAATTCAATTTTTGAAACATAGTTATATAATTTTCATATGGAAACCACTCGCCAAACGGCACTAAGCGAATCTTTGAATACCACTCACCAGGCGAAGTATAATCGTTATAAAAAACCTCTGCATTGTAAAACTTATAAGAATACTCGGAGTTTTTTCCTTTTTTAAACAGCTCCAAATCAAACGTACCGGTTAATACAGAAATGCGATTTTCATAAAGAACCCTTCTTATCCACGACTCATATTCGGGATACAGTCTGATATACGTTAATACCGCTGTTTCAGGCCAAACGATAAGATTCGGATGAGATTGAGCCGCAACGCCGGTCAATGAATCATACAGTGCCAATGTCGGATTTCGAAGCTCTGCATCAGATTTCTCCGCCATATCCACATTACCCTGTAAAAGAGATATTTTTATCGGTTTCCCCTGCCATTTATTTGATGAAATAATTTGAGATCCGTATATCGCCGGCGCGATAAATAACAATGCAAGTGCAGTACTATAACCGTACAGCTGAATATCATAAAAAATACGTTTTAAGCTTTGTTTCTTTCTATATACGATGATTCTTTCTAAGATCATATACAGTACGACATTTACAACGCAAATCCAGAACGAAACGCCGTATACGCCCGTACTATCAGCGTATTGAATCAATGCAGGATAATACGTTTGGGAATGAGCGATCGCCATCCAGGGGAATCCATATACCCCCAGTGTTCGAATATATTCTATCGCTGTCCATATAAACGGAAATGCAATAAAAAATAATTTGCCATATTTGCGATACAACCATCGGCAGAGTAATAATATTACAGCGCTGAAATATGGTAAGAACCAGAATGACATCACCGCTCCTAACAGGGTACTGTTTATAATCCAGTACAGTGTTCCGATAACAAACCCGAATCCCCACCAGTAACCGCGTTTGAATGCATCCCGTAATGACCCGGTCGTAGACCAGAATAGAAATGGAATAAAACCGCAATACGCTAAAAATCCTAAATGGAATGGGGGAAAAGTCAGCGATAAGAGTAACCCGAAAAGTATTACATACCAGTACCGACAGAACCACCGAAAAATATATTTCTGAATCGAATGGAATATCATTATTTTCCCATTAAATTGCGTTTTATTCCTTCTTCGTATACGGCAAGATACCCCTGTAAAATAATTACTGCTGACAGTGAATCAATGTGCTCTTTATTTCTACTGGGTTTTTTATTGAATTCCCGTATAACTCGTTCTGCCTGCTTTGACGTGAGCCGCTCATCAAAATAATCAACGGGAATATGAAATTCTTCAAACAACTGATTGCCGAATTCCTGAACAACTCTCCCTGATGTACCCACTTCACCGGACATATTTCGGGGCAATCCGAGCACTAAACGAACCGGATGATACTTTTTAATGAGTATACCGATATGTTTCAGTGCATCAGCGGTATTCTGCACAATGATAGTCGGTAATGATTGTGCAGTAATTCCGAGCTCGTCAGTAACGGCAACGCCGATACGACGCTGTCCGTAATCAATACCAATGATTCGCCCATCACTTCGGTAATCAGCCATTGCACTCACCGGGAAATCAAGATTTTATACAAAACAAAGCCGTTAAAGAAGGCTTCCTGAGCAGCTTTATATATAAAATAATTACATTAAACAATGAGAGACAGTATGCATATTGGTTTCTAATATGTGCATAATGGTGCTCATCCCGTAATAGAAAATCCAGTGATTTGCACGAACGATTTTATTTTACAAAGCGCACTATTTTTTAACTGTTTTTTTGCCTAACGGTGCTTTTAATACGGTCTTCAGCGCTTTCCCTGGCTTAAAGTGTGTTTTTCTCCGTGCAGGAACGCTGATAATTTCACCAGTTCTGGGATTTCTTGCATTCGGTTTTGGATTCGTTTTTTTAACTTCAAATACACCAAAATCCCGTATTTCAATACGAACCTCGGGATCAGAACTAACGATAATATCTCGCATAACGTTAAATACAGAATCAACAATTTTCTCGGTTACCGACAGCCGTTCACCAACGCTTTTTGCTGTACGTTTCGCAACGTCTTTTTTCGTTATAGTCCGCATACTTACTCCGCTTTTTTTATTGATCGATTATTATATGTTATAGTTTTTATTCCTGCATAAATATATACACGGAAACTGTTACATAACCAGATAATTAATATTAATAAATCTAAAATATATTAAAAATATATCAGTTATGCAAGAAATGAAATCAATTTTACTGGAAATAAGACCGCACATGGTATCCCCCTGGAGCAGAGTCTGTTAGAGACTTATTAATGCTGACGATAAATCAATTATATCTTAAACATTTCATTTTCATAAGGAATTTAAAATCTCTGTCCCAGGCTAAAATATACTCTGTCTCCGCTATTAAATACCATCCCGTATCCAAATTCAATCGGGCCAATCGGTGTGTTCATCGAGATGATTGCACCAAGTGCATGACGAAAATCATTAAACGATACTTTCTGGTTTTTTTCGACTAAGCTTGCTAAATCCCAGCGAACACTGACATAGGTATCAAACATATTTTCAAGGGGGAGTTTCAAACGGTAACCGACATTTGAAGCAACAATCATTCGTCCGTGCATACTATCCTGACGTTTGCCTAAAAACGTTTGCAAGCCTCCCCACCGAAACCGCTGTGAATACGGCAGTGTTTCGTCGGAAAACCCGAGGAACACCCGCGGCTCAAATGTATGTATTTTATTAAGCGTATATGCATACCCCAATGAAGCATAAAATTTGATGTACGCCAATTTGCTCCCTAACAGTGAACTGGCATTTTCATAGTAAATTTCCTGGAAATATCCGTAGTTTGGGAACGGTTGTTTGTCCCGGGTGTCCACAACAGATTGAATACAAATCGTGCGGATGTCTACCTGCTCATTCACTTTTTCAAGAAAATACTCCTGTGCTGATTGAGAAAGGCTTGAAAACGGATAGGCTTCAACCTTTGCTTTATCGAGCATCAGCCGTACCGACACCATACCAAATCTGCGTAACTGTTCACCAACCGACAGAGAACCACCAATGCGGGTATCTCTGACGTCACCGCGTAGTGAAAAATCATTAAACTGGTCAGTCAGGTACAGTTTTTTTGATGTATAATGAACATCCCCGTTAACGGTGAGATATGAGTCAAATATCCTGTCAAGCCGGAACTTGTATCGGTAATCTTCTTCACGAGCACCATACCGGGCGTGGATGATGGATTTCATCCCTAATCCGCCGAAATTATCATCGGCTAATTCAATAAACCCCTTTGCCTGCTGGTCTACATCGAACTGGGCACCAAGACCAATAACATCGTATCTCTTTTCTTCAACATTTATCTGTAGGATGAGCCGGTCCCGTTCCTGCGAAAATGTAGGATATACCCGCTGAAATAATCCCGTTCCGTATATGTTATCTATACCACGTTTGACCTTTGAAATTTCAAAAATATCCCCGCTGTTAAACGACAACTCCCGCCTGAGGACATGCGGCTGGGTCTTTTTATTTCCAAGGAGCTGTATTCCCCCGATGCGCCCTTCGTCTATGACAATGTTAAGTGTTTGAGCAGTCGTATCAATAGAAAATGTTTTTACATACGCAATAGAATACCCTAACCTGTTGTACGTTTCAAAGACATCCCGGAGAAATGTCTCGCCGTTTTTTGTATTGAAAACATTGTTTATACCAGGGCAATAGAGGTCTTTTAGTGTATCCGGATGAAAGACCGTCGTACCGGAGACGTTAATAGAAGTAATCACCGGGTTTTCTTTTACAGAATATTCAAGTTCGATACCTTCGGAGTGTCTTTTTAGAACAGCTTTTACATCCGCAAAATATCCGGTAGTAAATATCGCTTTTAAATCACCCGCGATTCTTTTTTCGGAAGTTGGTAGATGGGGGATTGTGGTGATATATTGTTTGATGAATTCAGCAGGGATAGTGCGGTTTCCCGTAATGGTTATCATTTCGATTGTAACCGTTGTTGAGTCGTATACGGTTCGCTCGACTGAGGCGAGTTTTTCCCGGATAATCGGTATAAGTTCCCGTGCTTTCTGTCTCCCCAGCTCAACAAATTCCGGAATAGCATTATAATCATAGGGGGGACTGATGCCAAGTTCCGGGGCAATAACAACATCAGCTAATTTTCTTGACTGTTCGTTTTTCTCCGCCTGCATTATTGTGGAGTAGCGGTCTATTGATTCGTTAGGAAGTTTGAGTTGACTGAGGGGATACAAGGGTGATGTGCAGTCTATCGCAATGATAATATCACTCCCCATTGATTGTGCAACATCAGTCGGGATGTTATTAATCAATCCCCCATCAACATAGGTTGTATCGTTAATTGTTACCTCATTAATGATAAATGGGGCGGCGATGCTGCTAAAAATGATGAGCGCTAAGTTTCCTTCAGTAAATACTTTTTGTTTTCCGGTAATATTATTGGTTGAAATGACGCGTAAGGGGATTCGGAATTCATCGAATTTGGCAACGTGCAGGTAACCTGTTCGAAGAACCATTGTATTTAAAAGAGAGAATAACCGCTGTCCCTGGGTGATTGCCTGCGGAATATACGGCATAAAATTCTGGAATCGAAGGGTCAGTAAATATTTATTAATGTCTCCTCGTTGACCGACAAACATTGTTGATAGCTCAGGGGTATTTTTGAATATATTTGCCCAATCGGTTTTCAGAGCAAATTCAATAAGTTCTTCCGGAGAACATCCAATCGCATAGAGCCCGCCAACCATTGCGCCCATACTTGAACCGGCGATATAATCAATATCAATGCCCGCTTTTTCCAGCTCTTCAAGAACGCCGACCTGTGCGAACCCGCGAAGTCCTCCTCCGCTTAAGGCAATTCCCAATTTCGGATGAACAATTGTTTGATACTGAAATGGTCCCCGCTTTACTGTTTCGTATGTTAATGAAATAACCCGTTCTTTGGATATTGTATCCTGTGGTGCAAATGTAGCATTAGCTGAAGTCTGCATTATAGTGAGAACAATAAACAGAATGAGTGCGATACAAGGGTCGAATGCCTTTGTTTGTTGTTTACTACCATTGATATGACAATTGAAAACCATTTCTATATGCGGTAAATCTGGTAATATCATTTTATACCGAAAGCTTTTAATTTTCTGTGGAGGTTGGCACGGTCAATCTTTAGCTTTGCGGCGATTTTCGACACATTTCCTCCACAGCGGTTGTATTCCTGCAGAAGAATTGATTCGACAAATGAATCAGTCATTTCTCGAAGAGAATTCCCTTCAGTTACCGGATAATCCAAATCTTTGACAGCGGCTCCTGAATGCGGGAGAAATATATCAATATCATCTGCAGATACGACTGATTTATCAGTCATAATAGCAATGCGCTCCATAACATTTCTGAGCTCGCGGACATTTCCCCGCCATTCCTGCTCCTGAAGCAGACAGAGTGCACTGGCGTGAAGTTTAACCGGCCGCTTTCCGTTTTTAATAGCACATTGTGCCATAAAGTGATAGGCAAGCTCGGGAATATCCTCACGTCTTTGACGCAATGGTGGTACTGCTACCGGTATAACCCTCAGACGATGATATAAATCTTCACGAAATGTGCCGTCAATGATTTTTTGCTCTAAATCATGATTTGTTGCTGAAATAATTCGTACATTAAACGATATTGGATTATTTCCTCCCAATCGGATGAATTCATTCTCTTCAAGCACCCGCAAGAGTTTTGCCTGTGTATCTAAGCTCATATCTCCGATTTCATCAAGGAACAGTGTTCCCGTATGTGCCAACTCTATCTGACCGATTTTACGAGCTGAAGCGCCAGTGAACGCGCCTTTTTCATACCCGAACAACTCACTTTCAATAAGGTCTTTCGGCAGGGCGGCGCAATTGATTTTAATAAATGGCTTGTTCTTCCGACTGCTGGCATAATGAATTGCTCGTGCAACTAATTCCTTCCCGGTGCCGTTTTCACCGGTGATGAATACCCTGCCTTCACTGGGTGCAATCCGTGCGATGAGCCGTTTTAGTTCCTGCATCAGCGGCGAGCTGCCAATCATCTCATCAAATTCTGCATACTTCTTCAGCTCCTTCATCTCCGCTTCCAGTGTGCGATGCTGTTTTAGATGCTCTAATTCAAGAAGAACCTTTTCTGCAATCAGAGGTTTTTCAAAAAACGTGTATGCGCCGGAACGGGTTGCCTCTACTGCCATTTCAATTGTTGCATGACCGGAGATGATAATAACCGATGATTCCGGCGACAAGTGGCGGATTTCTTTCAGCACTGCAATGCCGTCAGCGTCGGGGAGTTTTACATCTAAAAAAATCGTTCGGTAGAAGCTTTGTTTGACGGTATCAAGCGCCTCTGAGCCGGTTTCGGCTTCGTCAACTGTGTATCCTTCGTCTTCCAGAATTCCGCGGAGTGAGCGTCGGATGTTCTTTTCGTCGTCTACGATGAGAATGTCCTGCGGCATAAATCCCTAACAATATAAATGATTTTAGGTTTGAAACCGTTTTAAAAAATAATGATTACCATAACAACAATAATGTATTAAAATTTCTTATAACAATGCAAGGGTATAATAGAATCTTTCATTTTGTCTTTTAGCACAGCGGATAGAAGTAAATAATAATTGATTTAATTTGAAAAACTTCATATATGACAAAAATATTTTTGTTAAAATACTTGACAATAAACATTTTGTTAGTTATATTTATGCAATTTATTGTAAGACAAAATAATTTTTGTTAATTATATTTGAATAAAATATTGGGGGTGTATATGACATTTAAAACAATTATTGGTCAAGTGGCAAGGGGAGATGATTATTTTCCCCGCCCGCAAATTACTGATGAAATCTGGAAGAAGCTGGAGAGCGGAAGTAACTTATTGTTGGTTGCACCCCGCAGAGTGGGTAAAACATCCATCCTTTATAATTTATTGGACAAACCAAAGAAAAATAACATTGTAATCTACTATACCAGCGAATCCGTTAACAATGAAAATGAGTTTTATAAAAAGCTTTTTAACCATATAGTTGAGGAATTAAATGGTATAAAAAAATACAGTGCTAAAGTTAAAAGTTTTTTGAAAAACCAATTATCGAGAATTGAATCAATTGGTAAAGATGGTGTAAAACTGGGTAAAAGCAGTCTTGTTTATCTTGAAGAACTTCGCAAATTGTTAGAAAATATTGATTTAAAAGAAGATAAATTAATTGTATTGATAGACGAATTTTCGGAAACAGTTGAAAACATCATTCAAGATGAAAGTGAACGCTCTGCAATTCATTTTCTTGAAACAAAAAGGGAAATTCGCCACGCACCTGAAGTACAAAAAAAGATACAATTTGTTTATTCCGGTTCAATCGGGCTTGAAAATATCGTCAGCAGTATAAATAGAATGAATTTAATAAATGATTTAGCACCAATTCCAGTCCCGCCTTTAAATGAAAATGAAGTAAAGGCTTTAACTGATAAAATTATTAATGGCTCTGGAGTTACCTTTGATAAGGGGGCTTTTAAATATCTGCTTGAAATTATCGAATGGTGGATTCCGTTCTATTTCCAGATAATTCTTGATGAGGCTGATAAAATTCTTATTGATAAAAATGCTACTGTAATTACAAGAGAAATTATAGACTTGGCAGTAGTAAATGCGTTAAAACAAAGAACATATTTTAAACCTTGGGTTACCAGATTAAGAAAGGCATACAAAGGAAGCGATTTTTCTTTTGTAAAAGAGTTGTTAAATATAATATCTGAAAAACACACGATTCCTTCTAATGAAATCTACGATTTAGCCGTGAACTACAAATTAGAAAATTCTTACAAAAACCTTATAAATGTGCTTAAGCACGACGGTTACATCAATAATAATGATAATCCGAAAATCTATCGTTTTAATTCACCTTTATTAAGAGAATGGTGGAATAGAAATGTTGCAAACTAAATATAAATCTCCATCCCTCTATAATCCGGCAACACAGTCGGATGAAGAGATTATCTCAAATTTTGTTGTTAGGTTGAAAGAGTTTAATGAGCTTTTATCCGCTGTAAAAACGGATAAAATGGAAAATCCCCCACAGCATTATATAATTCAAGGGCAAAGAGGTTATGGGAAAACAATGCTTCTTTTGAGATTGAACCTTGCAATTAAAACCGACAAAGAGCTTAACACGTGGCTTATACCGGTAATGTTTGATGAAGAGCAATATAGTATCAGCACTCTTGCGAAATTATGGGAAGAAGTGATTTATATTCTTGAGGATCAGGATGAATCGTTTGCAGGACTCTCTGATAAAATAGATTCCTTATATGATACAGAATCTCCTGAAGAAGAAATTTATAAGCTGTTAATTAATACCCTGAAAGAGCGGAACAAAAAGTTGGTTCTTCTGCATGACAACTTCGGAGATATTATAAAAAAATTTTCCAGAAAAGAAAATCAGCGGCTGAGAGAAGTTCTCATTACATCCAATAATTTCAGGATAATCGGGGCATCGTCGGCAATGCTTGAGTTTTATTATGACTATAAAGAACCCCTCTTTGATTTTTTTAAAGTGATAACATTGGAAGGGCTTGACCGTAAAGATACAATTATACTATTAAAAAAATTAAGTGAGACATACAAAGCGGATGAAATTAACAAAGTTATTGAAAGTCAGCCGGAAAGAATTGAAGCTTTAAGACGACTGACCGGCGGTGTTCCACGAACGATAGCCTTACTTTTTGTAATTTTTATTGATGATATTGAGGGCAGCTCGTTTAAAGACTTAGAAGCAATTTTAGATAATGTAACCCCGCTATACAAACACCGGTTAGACAATCTTTCAACTCAACAACAAACTATAATTGATGCAATAGCTCAAAATTGGGATGCAATAGGCACAAAGGACATTTCCAAAAAAGTCAGAATGCCAAGTAAAGCGGTCTCATCCCAGTTGAATCAGCTTGTAAAAAATCAAATCATTATTAAAATACCCACTTCAACGAAAAATTATCTCTATCAGATAAACGAACGCTTTTTTAATGTCTATTATTTAATGCGCATTAAAGGAAGAATGCATCGGAATAGAGTCCTGTTTTTGGTCAGGTTTTTTGAGATATGGTGCGGGGAAAAGGAACTAATTGACCGGGCAAAGAGGCATATTACAGCATTGCATGAAAAAAGATTATACGATAAACACACATTTTATATGACGCAGGCGTTATCCAGAACGGGCATTCCTGTTGAGCTTCAGCACGAATTAGTAAGCACAACGAGGGATTATCTGGCAGAACAGAAAAGTGAATTTGTAAAAGAGCTGGATAAATCTCATATTGAAGTATGGCAGGAGGTTGTTGAGGATGTTAAAAACGGGAATTATAATTCAGCGAGAAAAAAACTGATAAATGACGGAGCAAATCCTCAAGAGATTAATTATACAATAGGAAATATTTTAAGAATTGAAAATAAGGATTTTCAATCGGCTGTTGAGTTCTACCTGAATGCCGCAAATAAAGGGCATACCGGTGCGATGTATAATTTAGCGCTGCTGTATAAGACCGAGCATAAGGATATTAAGTTAGCAGAGCGGTATTACAAGATGGCGATAGAGAAGGGGCATACGGATGCGATGTATAATTTAGCGCTGCTGTATCATATCGAGCATAAGGATATTAAGTCAGCAGAGCGATATTACAAGATGGCGATAGAGAAGGGGGATACCAGTGCGATGTATAATTTAGCAGTGCTGTATCATACCGAGCATAAGGATATTAAGTCAGCAGAGCGGTATTACAAGATGGAGGTAGAGAAGGGTAATTCCACAGCGATGTATAATTTAGCATTGCTGTATGAGACTGAGTATAAAAACATACCGGAGGCAGAGCGGTATTACAAGATGGCGGTAGATAAGGGGCATACGGATGCGATTAATAATTTAGCACTGCTGTATCAGAACGAGTATAAGGATATTAAGTTAGCCGAGCAGTATTACAAGATGGCGGTAGAGAAGGGGAATACGGATGCAATTAATAATTTAGCATTGCTGTATGAGACCGATCATAAGGATATTAAGTCAGCAGAGCGGTATTACAAGATGGCGATAGAGAAGGGGCATACGGATGCGATGAATAATTTAGCATGGCTGTATTATAAGCTGAAAAAGAACAAGACAGAGGCATTATCACTTCAAAAACAAGCGTACATTTCTGAAAGAAAATACAATAGAGCGATCAGTTACATTGCAATATTATTATGGAATAATGAAATTGAGGAAGCTGTAGCAGTATATCAAAAGAATTTTGACAATGAAGAAATACAAAAGGAAGTCAATGAATACGTGCCATTTATTTTACTAATGTTCATTGCAAAGAAGCAGTATCATTACATCTATAACCTTTTTACAGAAAATAAGTATGATATAAAAAACAAATACAAGCCAGTCTATTATGCGCTTCTTTCTCTGATGGGTGAAGAATATTCCGATGAATTTAAAAAAATGGGCAGTGAGTTAAAAGAAACGGTTGATGAAATTATTGAAACAATTAAACAAATGTCTATTGACTATGTATAAGATTGATTCGTTATTTTTTTCCATTACGGAGAAACTTTTTTAAAAAAGTCTTTGTATCCTTCTCAATTTTAAAAATTAATTGCATTCATAATGATTATTTAGTATTATATTCAATTTTATTTCCGGATAGAGAATAAGAATGGGGATATTTCGGCACTTTCAATCACTTACGGATAAATCTCACCGATGGAAGCTGTACGTTCTTCTGGGGGTTGTGCTCTATTTTGTTGCGATTAACCAGATTTTGCATGTTCGCCCGGATCATGCCTTTTTGGCACTGTTTATTCTTTCGTTAGCACTCGGCGGGGAGAGAGCAAAACGGTTTTTGATAGATTGGATTCCCTTTATTGGGTTTTGGATTGCCTATGATATGATGCGCGGTATCGTGGATAATTGGCGGGGATTTATCCACATCAGAATCATTTATGATACTGAATATTTTTTATTTGGCTGGCTATTTAACAATCAAATTCCTCCGTTCTGGTTTCAATTGTTTCAGCATCGGATAGAGGGCACCGTCTGGAAGGATATGCTGGATTTGCTGGCGGCGAATCTATATACGTTTCATTTTGGTCTGCCGATTGTATTAGGATGGATATTCTGGCATACATATGACGACCGGTATCTGTACTATCGGTATGTCTGGACATTGACGATTGTGAATATAATGGCGCTTATTACGTTTTTTGCATTTCCATCGGCGCCGCCGTGGTACGTGCTCCGGTACGGATTTGACCAGCCCACCGCAACCTGGCTGTATGGTACTGCCGGCGCGCTCATTAATGTTGATAATATGATACATATGAAATTTTTTACCACGCTGTGGGATAATTTCAGCGCCAATAACTTTGCGGCGATTCCTTCCCTGCACGGCGCCTATCCGATTATCGTCTCGCTGTTTGCGTATATGAAATTTAAAAAGTATAAGGTGATACTCATTCTGTATCCGGTTCTCACGTGGTGGGCGGCAGTCTATTTAGACCACCATTATATCATTGATTTAATCATCGGCGGAATGTATATCCTCATCGCATATACCATAGTCCATAAAATTCTCATCCCAAAGGTCTTTACACCGCTCATTTTTGAGAAACAGAGGAAATCCTGACAAGGCGGGGATTTCATTGTTTTTATAGGGATCCCGAGTACTCGGGACAACCTGTCTCTACCAGTGCATAGTTTAGATTGTAGTCTATTGACTATAGTCTAAAGTCTCCAGTCTCCAGCCTAATTATAATATGAAATCCCACAATACATTTGGAGATGTACAAAATAATAACCATTAATAAATTGTCAATGCAAAAGATGGTGGTATTCCTGTTTTGCGAAATTCAGTATTGATTATTACAATCCGCTTGATTACTTTAAATAAAGACGCGGCAGTTACGTTTATAGACTGCAGGCTGTAGGCTGTAGACTGTAGGCTGAAGGCAATAGTCTCCGGTCTTTAGTCTAAAGTCTCATTTATTTAAACAAAATCAGTCAATCGAAATTAAAACACTATGTCTCAGTATATCAGTCTCCATAATCATACCGAATACAGTCTGTTAGACGGATTGTGTAAAATACCTGATTTGATAAAGTCGGCGCAGGATGCCGGAATGCCTGCGGTTGCAATCACCGACCACGGAAATATGTTCGGTGTGATGGAGTTTTATAAAACCGCCTTAAAAGAGAACGTCAAGCCGATAATCGGAATAGAGGCTTATGTTTCAAAACAGCCTATCGGCACAAAGTTTAATGGCGGGAATATTAAAAAGATTTATAATCATCTGGTGCTCCTCGCAAAAAACCTTCACGGCTATAAAAACCTGATAAAGTTAGCAACCTTTGGTTATTTACAGGGATTTTATTATCGTCCGTTGATTGATGATGCGATGCTTGAAGAGCATTCAGAGGGGCTCATCGGGCTTTCCGGTTGTTTAAAAGGAATTATCCCCGAATTGCTCATCAATGACCGGCGCAATGAAGCGGTTGATACGCTCAAAAAGTACCTTGATATATTTAATGGTGAGTTTTACCTTGAGATTATGGACCACGGAATTGATGAAGAGATTATCGCCCGCCAGCATCTGCTTGATTTGTCGCAGGATATGTCTGTCCCGGTTGTGGCAACGAACGACAGTCATTATTTGAAAAAGGAGCACGCAGAGGCGCACGAGGTGATGCTCTGCATTCAGACACAGACGACAATGTCCGACCCAAATCGGTTTAAGCTGTCGTCCCACGAAATGTATTTCAAAACCGGCGAGGAGATGGAACAGCTTTTCATCGCGGTTCCTGAAGCTATTGAAAATACCAGAATAATTGCCGACAAGTGCAACGTTTTATTAGATCATGGACAGTTTTATTTACCAAAATCCAAAATTCCTGAATCAGATACACATCTGGGCGCCGACAAATACCTTGAAAAGTTAGCATACGAAGGACTTGCAAAACGGTTTCCGAAGATTGATAAAAAACTTGACCACCGGTTAGCAGAGGAGTTGTCCGTCATTCAGAGAATGCGGTTTTCGGATTATTTTCTGGTTGTTAAAGATTTTACCGATTTTGCAAAAAAGAATGATATACCTGTTGGGCCCGGTCGCGGCTCTGCCGCAGGTAGTTTAGTATCGTATGCACTCGGAATTACGAATATAGATCCCCTCAAATATGGTTTATTGTTTGAGCGCTTCCTGAATAAAGACCGGGTAACGATGCCCGACATTGATATGGATTTTTGCTTCGAGCGCCGCGACGAAGTAATCAAATATGTTAAACAAAGATACGGTGAGGACTGCGTGGCGCAGATAATCACCTTTGGAAGTATGAATGCCCGCGCCGTTGTGCGGGACGTCGGCAGAGCAATGGATGTTCCCCTCAATGAAGTTGACCGCCTCGCTAAACTGATTCCAACTACCATAGGAATTACCCTGAAGTATGCATTGGAAACGATAAATGAGCTCCGGACGGCGGTCGAATCAAATCCAATATACAAACAGATGTTCGAATATGCCCAGATTTTTGAAGGAATGGCGCGACACGCTTCAACCCACGCCGCCGGAGTCGTTATTGCTCCGGAACCCTTGATAAACTATCTGCCACTGTACAAGAGCCAAAAAACAGATGAAATTACCACCCAGTATTCTATGAACTATATTGAAGACATCGGACTGCTGAAGATAGATATTTTGGGCTTGCGGACACTCACTGTCATCAATGACTGCGTTGAAATGGTTCGGAATAAGGGAGTTAATCTGGATTTAGAAAAAATTCCCCTTGACGATAAAAAAACGTATGAGTTGTTTGCAAAAGGACATACGGTCGGGGTATTCCAGTTTGAAGGCTCCGGTATGCGGGATTATCTCAGAAAGCTGAAACCCGAGACGATAGAAGACTTGACTGCAATGAATGCCCTTTACCGGCCAGGTCCGCTCAGCAATAATATGGTAGATGATTTTATCAAACGGAAGCACGGCGAGAATCCGATTGAATATATCCATCCGAAGCTGGAGTCTATTCTTCGGGAGACATACGGGGTCATTATATATCAGGAGCAGGTGATGCAGATTGCCGGGGAACTTGCGGGATTCTCCTTAGGGCATGCAGATATACTGCGGCATGCAATGGGGAAGAAAAACTCTGAGATGATGCGGCAGAAAAAAGAAGAATTTGTTGCCGGCTGTGTTAAAAATAATGTCTCTAAAACGATTGCAAACGAGCTGTTTGACCTGATTGATAAATTTGCCGGTTACGGTTTTAATAAATCGCATTCAGCAGGATATGCGCTGGTTGCTTACCAGACTGCGTATTTGAAGACATATTATCCGCGTGAATTTATGGCGGCGACGATGTCATCGGAGATGGATCAGACCGATCGGATTGTTCGGCTGATTGAAGAATGCAGTCAGATGGATATTCCCCTGCTGCCGCCAGACATAATGAAAAGCGAGGTTAAATTCGCTGTAGAACCGGAGGGTGTCCGATTTGGATTGGGGGCTATAAAAAATGTGGGACAGACTGCAGCGCAGGCGTTAATTAATGAGCGGGAAAAATTCAAAAATGACCGTCACTTTTATAAGCTGTGCGAAAATATAGATGTCCGGGTTATCAGTAAAAAGGTGCTTGAAAGCCTCATTCAAGCAGGAGCGCTTGATTCCATTGAAGGAAGCCGGTCGCAGAAAATCACTTCTATTGATAGGGCATTGGCCTATGCCCAATATTCACAGGTGGAAAAGGAAAAAGGGCAGACAAATATCTTCGGGACTGGTGAAGAACAACAGGGAACGCTCAAAGAATATCCTCCGCTCACTGCCGATAAAGAATGGTTACTGTATGAAACACTTGCACATGAGAAAGATGTGCTCGGATTTTATCTCTCAGGGCATCCGTTAGATAAGTACCGGGATGAGGTGGAGTCATTGTCTTCCCATTCAATTGCAGACCTCCCGGAGCTGGATGACGGCGTTCTGGTGCGACTCGGCTGTATCATAACGCAGACAAAAATTCTGCCGACAAAACGGGATGTCAGCAAAACGATTGCCTTTATTACTATTGAAGATTATACAGGCGTAATTGATGCTACTCTCTTTTCTGAAATGTATGCGAAATACCGGGCACTGGTAAAACCGGATGCGGTAATATTTATCCGTGGAAAATTATCAAAACGAGAAGAAGGCAAACCAAAAGTGCTTGTTGATGAAATAATACCAATCGAGAATGCCCGCTCGCTGTTTGCGAAAAAAGTCATTATTTCGCTGACGGCTCAAGGATTAGAACCAATATTATTAAAATCCCTAATGGATATTGTTCAGAAATCCCCCGGGAAATGTGAATTAATCATTGAAATAGCGGCAACAAATAATGCCCGACTGACAATGAAATCGGGAAAATATAAAATAAATCCTGATACAGTAACACTGGCTCAATTGCGGGATATTTTAGGTGAAGACAGCGTCAGGCTCGCTGTTTAGTCAGTCCAATAAAAAATTAACGCAAAGGCAAAGATTTTTTATTGTAGGGGCAGACCCCCGTGTCTGCCCAAAAGATTAAAACGCAAGAGACGCAAAGGATGCAAGAACCATAATAAGGTAGCCGCAACCTTTAGGGTACGTTTTAGTGCGCAGGCTATTCGTCCATATTAAATGGGCGAACTGCGGCTACCATTTTATGCTTACTTTTTATTATAAACAATGTAATGAGCACAACGGGTTTATTCCTATTAAATTGCTATGAACAAATCCGAATTATTTACAATAAAACAAGCCAGTGAATGGGCTACCGAATTTCTAAATAAAAAAGTAACTCCTTCAAACATTTCCTATTTGATTCAATATGGAAAAATTCGTAAAATTAGAAATAACGGTATTATTGTTGTTGATAAACAAGAATTGCTTAACTATTATTCTTCTTTCTTGAAGCATAGACAAATAAGTTGGAGAAACCAACTTGGCGAAGATTTAAATTGGCACTTATCATTTGAACAATACAAAGAAGCAGAAACAACAAAACACGTCCACCGGCTCCATCCATACAAAGGGAAATTTATACCTCAATTAGTTGAATATTTTTTAGACGAGCACACTGACGAATTTAAAAAAGAAGTCTACTTCAAAAAAGGCGACGTTATTCTTGATCCATTCTGCGGCAGTGGAACAACGTTGGTACAAGCAAGTGAACTTGGAATTCACGCTATCGGCATTGATATATCTGCATTCAATTCACTTATTAGTAATGCAAAAATTACCCGCTATGATTTTACCGACATTTATAAAGAAATTCAAAAAATAACAAAAGCACTAAAACAGTTCATAGCAAATTCAAACACATATCAGTTTGAAAATACACTCCTTAAAGAATTGTCCTTATTTAACAATAAATATTTTCCCGTTCCTGATTACAAATACAAAATTAAACGTAAAGAAATAAATGAAAAAGAATACGGCTTTCAAAAAGAACAGGAGTTTATATTTATCTATCAAAAATTAATCAGTGAATACGGTATCGTATTGAAAAATGAAAGTGAAAAAACATTTTTACACAAATGGTATCTTAATCCCGTTAAAAAAGAAATTGATTGTGTTTTTAATCTTATTAAAGAGATTGAAAATGTAAAAACAAAAAAAATAGTCAGCATTATATTAAGCCGTACAATACGCTCCTGCCGTGCTACCACTCATGCAGATTTAGCAACTTTAAAAGAACCCGTTCTGGCAGCATATTACTGCGCCAAACACGGCAAAGTATGCAAACCTCTGTTTTCAATTCTTAAATGGTGGGAACATTATGCGCAAGATACCATCTCCCGGCTAATTCAATTTGATAAACTCCGCACAGAAACTTATCAAATATGTCTGACTGGTGATGCTCGGACAATTGATATACTGCAAACATTAGAAACCAAAAATTTAGAATTTGCCGATTTGGTTAAACATCAAAAAATTAATGGAATATTTTCAAGTCCGCCCTACGTGGGGCTTATTGATTACCACGAACAGCATGCCTATGCCTATGACTTGTTTGGATTTGAAAGAAATGACGATTTAGAAATAGGTCCTCTCTCGAAAGGACAGAAAAAAGAGGCACAAGAAGATTATATTCTCGGAATATCAGAAGCTTTGATAAATTGCAAAAGGTATCTGACAGACGACTGTAATGTTTTTCTTGTTGCAAACGATAAGTTTAATCTCTACCCATCTATTGCAGAAAATTCAGAACTGCGTATAGTCAATACATTCAAACGCCCTGTATTAAACAGATCTGAAAAAGATAAAGGTGCTTATTCAGAAACGATTTTCCATTTAAAGAAAAAATAGCCCCGAGTACTCGGGGTTACTTGGCAAAGACCGATTAGCATTATACTCATTTATACACTCTTTAAGCACGAATTTCGGCACCAGCGTTTTCGAGCCGGTTGCTTTAACATTAGCGCAAATGCGTTTTAAAATTGCCCGTACCCATACAGTTGCAGGTGAATATATCAGCGAAGGAGCCCAATTAGAAATACAAAATATTGTTGACAATCTCACAACCGCTTCAACATTTCCCAATAAACTGAAAG
>Ga0315291_10001070_pt1 | contig 36735 bp, 26 predicted proteins | sample YL17G12_20_MG_FD_203070 | JGI IMG/M metagenome (GOLD analysis project Ga0315291, IMG submission 203070) | Sediment microbial communities from Yellowstone Lake, YNP, Wyoming, USA - YL17G12_20 | ecosystem: Environmental > Aquatic > Freshwater > Lake > Sediment | place: USA: Wyoming | collected...
AGTTGCCCGAGCTGCGCCCGGGCACGACGTACACCGTGACGGCGGAGGTCGTCCGCGGCGAAGCCGATCTGCTGGCGCCCGGCCGCCTGCGCAAAGAATCCGCCTGATCGTTCGGGGGCATCAAGTAGCGGCCGGCGGCTCGCCGGCCGAGGTGAAGGTCTCTTTTCACTCCCTTTCCAGTTCCTCAACCGTCCGCGGCCAGTCCTCGCGCAGCAGCCGCGACAATGACCGGTCCGCCAGAACGCGGTCACCGGTCTGGCAACGGGGGCAATAGTTCGTCTCGTTCTCGGCATACCGGATGCGCTGCACCGCCGTGCCACAAACGGGGCACGGCTCGGCGTACCGCCCGTGGCCGACGTGGCACCGTGTTGGCCGTCCGCCCGTAGCGTCCGGGGGCTCCGCACCGGACGTCATGTGTAGCGCCCGACGCCTCACCGGCCGTGGACGCGGGCTGGGGCCTCCGTGCAGCTCACCTCCCGCACACTATGAACTCGGTCTGCACAAACTCCTCTTCGGCGTACGCGGCGTAGCCGACGGTCCATTCCTGGATGTCGATCATGGGATCGAATACGTGCTCCGCGACCAGCCGCCGTGTTTCCGGATCGAAATACCACTCGCGGTAGTTGTCGATGTGCGACTCGATGACAACCAGCCATGGGCCGCACGTGCCGATGCGCGCCGCGAGGCCGGAGCACTCGCCCGCGCGGATGCGCTGGACGAACGCGTCGTAGTCCTCGGGCGGCTCGCGTACGGCCGTGTAGCGGCCGACCCCCGTGTCGGCCGTCGCAGCCCCGACCGTGTCGCCGGCAACGAATGGCATGGCCGCCTCGTCCGTTGGCAGACAACCACCCGCCACGAGCAGCATCAGGAGCCCCACGACTCGGACAAACCTGTTTGCGGACATAGCTTCACTCCTCGCTTCCTCCAGTCCACAGTTCGCCGATCAATGGCGACCGCGCGTCCTCCCCTGGGCGTCGCGCCCGCCAAGCGGTCGACGGGGCGCTCGCACCCGGGCCTTTGCCCAAACGAGTCCGAGCACCAGGAATGACATGAGGGTCAGACTCCCGGCCCCGCACAAGCCGGAACCGCAAATGACCGGGCAGCCGCCTCCGTCCACTGCGACTCCCGAAGGGGTGTCTGGGCACGTATCAGCGCAGTCATTCACACCGTCGTGGTCCTCGTCCCGCTGACTGCACGAGCAGCCACTGGCGTCCGCGACTTCCGAAGGTGGGGTGTCCGGGCAACTGTCATCAGCATTGGGGACTCCGTCGCGGTCGGCGTCAACCGGAGGGGGAGGTAGACAACTCTGATCCTCGTCCACCAAGCCATTGCAGTTGTTGTCGATGCGGTCGGGGTCATTGGCACAGTCCGATGCGTCAGGGTTGATGTCCGGATCACCGTCGTCGCAGTCGTCGCCGTTTCCCACGTAGCCGGAGGGCCGGCTGCAGCGCTGGATCGTGCTGCTGGGGTTCCCGTAGCCGTCCCCGTCGGAGTCGCGGTACCACGTCGCCCCGATGCTGCCCTCATCGGTTTGGCCATCGCAGTCGTTGTCCTTGCCATCGCAGACCTCCGTTGCGCCGGGGTGCACGTCGGCGTCGCCGTCGTCGCAATCATTGTCGTTGTCGACGTACCCATCCGGCCTCTGACACGCTTCGCGCGGGCTGCCCGGGTTTCCGTAGCCGTCGCTGTCCGCGTCCCGGTACCAAGTCGACCCGTCGCCGGCTTCATCCGTCTGCCCGTCGCAGTCGTTGTCTTCACCGTCGCACACCTCGCTGCTGCCAGGATGGCACGCCGCACAGTCGTCGTTGCAATCGTCGTCATTGGAAACGTACCCGGACGGCTGATCACAGGCTTCCGTGCTGTGCTCTGGGTCCCCATAGCCGTCCTCATCGCGGTCACGATACCAAGTGGCCGGCGCAACGCCCTCATCGATCTGGCCATCGCAGTCGTTGTCCTGGCCGTCGCAGACCTCGGTGCCAGCGGGATGGCAGGTCGCACAGCCATCGTCGCAATCGGTGTTGTTGGTCACGTAGCCGGCGGGCTGCTGAACCGCCTGCGTCGTCACGTTGGGGTCGCCGTACCCGTCCCCGTCCGCATCACGGTACCAGGTATCGCTACACGGTTGGTCTCCGCCGGTGCAGTCGTCATCGATTCCGTTGCCGCACACTTCCGCCGCGCCCGGATGCACGTTAGCGTTGGTGTCGTCGCAGTCGTTATCGTCGGAGACGTAGCCAGTCGGCTGGTTCGGCGATTGCACGCTCACGGCGGGATCGCCGTACCCATCGCCGTCCGCATCACGGTACCAGGTATCGCTACACGGTTGGTCTCCGCCGGTGCAGTCGTCATCGATTGCGTTGCCGCACACTTCCGCCGCGCCCGGATGCACGTTAGCGTTGGTGTCGTCGCAGTCGTCGTCGTTCGAGACGTAGCCGGACGGCGGTGAGCACTGATCCACGTGCTCGTTCGGGTCACCGTAGCCGTCATGATCATCATCAGCGTACCAGCGGACCACGTCGACTACGCTGACGGTCACCGAAGCGCAGGGCGTGGTATTACAGTCTCCCTCGGCCCGCACGTAGTACGTCGTCGTCTGAGTGGGCTCCACGGAGATCGAAGAGCCTGTGCCAACCACGCCGCCCTGGCCGCACCCGCCTGCATACCACTTCCAGGAAGCCCCGGTGCCCAGCGAACCGCCCTGGACCGTCAGCGTAGACGAGCCCCCTGGACAGACGGAATTGGGATTGGCAGTCGCCCCTGTCGGGCTGGTGGACGCCGTCCTGACGGAAACGGTCACCGACGCGCAGCCTGTTGTGTTGCAGTCGCCCTCTGCCCTGACGTAGTAGTTCGTCGTGGAACCGGGCTGAACGATAATTGACGCCCCACTGCCTGCGGGCGTCCCACCGCAGCTTCCGGAATACCACTTCCATTGGGCACCCGTGCCCAGCGAGCCGCCCTGCACGGTCAACGTCGACGAGCCGCCGGGACAGACCGCCGCCGGTTCCGCCGTGGCCCCGGTGGGTGCCCCTGAGAGCGTCTTGACCGTTACGGTTCCGCTGGCACAAGTCGTCGTATTGCAGTCACCCTCCGCGCGCACGTAATACGTCGCTGTCGAGCTCGGACACACCTGGACCGATGGCCCGCTTCCGATCAGCGTGCCGCCGCAGGTCCCCTGATACCATTTCCATGACGCTCCCGTACCCAGCGATCCCCCCTGGACGGTGAGCGTCGAGCAATTCCCCGCACACACCGTTGCCGGACTCACGGACACACCGCTAGGCGCAGTGGAGGCCGTCTTCATTGTGACCGAGACGCTGGCGCAGGTCGTTGTATTGCAGTCGCCCTCGGCACGCACGAAGTAGGTGGTCGGCGCACTCGGGCAGACCTGAATCGATGAACCGCTGCCCACGTACGACCCGCCGCAACTGCCGCTGTACCACTTCCAAGATGCCCCGCTGCCCAGCGAGCCACCCTGGATCGTCAACGTCGAGCAACTGCCGGGGCAGACCGAGGCGGGACTGGCGGAGGCTCCGCTGGGGGCGGTGGACAGGATCTTGATGGCAACCGAGCCACTGGCGCAGCTAGTCGTGTTGCAGTCACCCTCCGCCCGCACGAAGTAGAACGTCGTTGAACTCGGACACACCTGGATCGACGAGCCGCTCCCTAAGTATGACCCGCCGCAAGTGCCGCTATACCACTTCCAGGATGCTCCCGTGCCCAGCGAGCCGCCCTGAACGCTAAGCGTCGAGCAACTGCCGGGGCACACCGCGCTGGGATTGAACGAGATTCCCGATGGGGCGGTCGACGCCGACTTGACCGTCAGTTGGTAAGCCTGCTTGTACGCAGTGTTGTTGTTCTCGTTGCTTTCGTCGACATCATCATCGGCGTCGATGATCCAACCGACCCAGTACGTGCCCGGCGGAATGTTGGTGGGGAAGCTCCCGGACCAATCGCAATCGTCGTAGCCGCCGGCTGGAATGCTCGGCATGTACACGGACGCGATGTAGTAGTCAGAGGTTGTGATGGTGGTGTTCGTTGACGCGTAGTAATCGACGTAGAAACCTCCCGACGACGAGCCGCCGCCGTTACGGACGTCGCACCAGGCCGAGAACGCCTGGTTCGGGCACACCGTCTGGGGCGAAAACCCGCAGTATGCCTGTCCATCATCGTAGAGGTCCGGAGGCACGATGTAGTACACCCAGATTATCCATTCATCCACGCAGCCCACGTCGGCCGCTGCGTCATCGCAGGCGACGAAGTACCAGGTCGCATTCGGTGAGAGACCGTCGTATTCACTGGTGAACGTCTTCGTCTGGTGAAGATCCCCGCTCCCACCTCCCTGGTTCCACAGCCACTCGCTGTTCCATTGACCATTCTGGTACGTCGAGAGGTACACCTGCAGATCGGCCCAATACGTATGGTCGTTGATCCAGTATTCAACCACGACGCTCGTGATCACTGCACCCGCCGGGGCGCCCGAGAGAGTGACCGACCATTCGAGGTCGTTGCCGCTACTGCACCCGTTGTCCGGAATCGTCGGGCAGTCACCCGGTGGCCACCCCCAGTACCACCATTGGTCGCCGTACAGGTTTAGGTCGGCCAGCGCTGGGCGGGCAAATAGAATGGCCAACAGACCCATGCCAAGTGCGACCGCGACGTAGTGTGCCCGGTTCATGAGTTTTCCTCCTCTGTCAGTGCCTCGCTCGTTCGAGCCCGACCGACGGGCCCACCCCGGCGTGCGCGTGCCACGCGCCTGGGTCAGTTGTGCCGCATTCCACGCACCGTAGATACGTGCGTTGTAGGGCAAAGGGGAGCGCAGAAAAAAGCCGCAGATTTCGGAAATGATCGCGGTCGAGGGGCGGCGCCGCGGCCCTGGCTCGCGCTTCGGGCCCTGATCGGCGGCTGTGCGACCTCCGGGCGCGTGCAACGGCGACGTCCGGCGAGCCGCCGGCCGCTACCGGGCCCGTCGCTGCCGCCTCGGGTTCTGTCAGACGCTGCGGACTCATCCCGCCGCCCTCAAATACGCCGCGGGGCAAAAGATCGCTACCCGCTGGGCACGGCGCGCGACACGTGGGTGTGCCACCCGTTCCGGCCCGCAGCCAGCGAGGTACTATGAACTGACCGACGTACCCCAGAGTTGTCATGACGCCCCAATCGCGTATTTGCGCAACTCCCTTCTACCACGCCCCCCCCCCAGCGCGTCAAGAGAAAAATTGCGAATTCGCGACGGGGGCAGTTGCCGCTGGTGCGGGGTTCCCATCCCGCGAGCCCCGGGCGATTTCTGGGATCAGGAGCTCACCCAGCAGACCTGTGCGCTCGTGCTCCTGGGCGAGCAGATTCGGGGCATTCCGCTGCCGCCGGGCCTGCAAAAGCTGCTGCACAAGGGTCCGCCGCTGTCGCCGGCGTTGCGTGTTGCACTCCAGGAGGAACGGTGGCTCATCGACGTGCGGGGTCTGGAAGGCCGCGAACGACAAAGGCTGGAGCCGCACGTCGCGGAGTTCGAGGAACTGAGTGGCGTCGCCTGCACGCACCGGCCAGCAACAGGTCACCCCCAACTGCTTCCGGGTCCTTGACCAGCGACCATAAGCTGGGCATCGTAGTCCGCGTCCGATCCCAATCAGCTTCCACGAGTCTCATGGGCGTGTCCTCCTTGCTCGTTAACTAAACTTGGGCCAGAGGATACGCTCTTCTTGTCTGCCCATGGACCGATTACACACGGCAGGATACGTCACCGGGCAACGGCCAAAATTGACGCCCGCCGGCGGCTTCCATAGACTACCTGAAGACTCGCGCCGGTCCGCACGCGCGGGATTCGAGCCGCGAGCGAAAGCGAGTGCTCCGTGTTCCCGACCCCCGTGGCGTGGTGTGGCCGGGCGCCCAGGAAACGCCGGCGTAGCTCAGTTGGATAGAGCGCCTGACTGTGGATCAGGAGGTCTCCGGTTCGACCCCGGACGCCGGCAGTAGCGGGGGGCGAGTCCGTGAGCCTGCGTTCTGCCATGCCCCCGGGAGGGTACGGCCAGCTTGCTTGTCCGGGGTCCTTGTGGTAGACGTGCCCCGTGGCTGATTCCCGGAGGTGCTGACGTTGCCTGGTACGGTAGAACCACGCCTGCTGCGGGGCTTGCGGGACATCTTTCCCGACCAGATGCACGCCCGGCAGTGGATCGTCGACACCATCCGCGGCGTGTACGAGCGGTATGGCTACGTCCCCCTCGGCACGCCGGCCCTCGAATACCTCGACCTGCTCAGCGGCACCGCCGGCGAGGAGACCCAGAAGCAGCTCTTCGAGGTGCGCGGCCCCGAAGGCGAGCAGCTCGGGCTGCGTTTTGACCAGACCGTTTCGCTGGCGCGCGTCGTCGCCCAATACCCCGACCTGCCGCGGCCGTTTCGGCGTTACCAGGTCGCGCCCGCCTGGCGGTGCGACAACCCGTACGAGAAGCGCGGCCGCTTCCGCGAGTTTGTGCAGTTCGACATCGACGCGGTCGGGGTCGAGTCCGACGTCGCGGACCTGGAAACGATCACCGCCATGTGCGACACGATGGTCGCCCTGCTGGGTGTGGCACAGCCGCCCCCGGCTGTGCCGGTGCCCCAGCCGGGGGCGGCTGGGCCACGGTTTCGCGTCCGCGTCTCCAGCCGGCGCGTGCTCAACCTGCTCCTGTCATTCGCGGGTCTGCCGGCCGAGAGCGCCCACGACGTGTTCCGCGTGCTCGACAAGCTCGACAAGCTGGGGCATGAGAAGGTCCGGCTTGAGCTGACGACGGGGTACGTGGACGAATCGGGCAGCCACATCCGCGGGCTGGGGTTCTCGGCCGCCCAGGTGGACCAGATCGACCGGTTTCTCGCGCTCCACGCGACGGGGCGCGAGGATGCCCTAACCCAGGTCGGCGAGCTGTTCAAGGACGTGCCCGGCACCGCCGAGGAACTCGCGCCACTGGCCCGCATGTCGCAGCGGCTGCACGCGCTAGGCTACGGCGACGAGCAGGTCGCCTATGACTTCAGCATCGCCCGCGGCCTGGATTACTACACCGGCACCGTGTTCGAGACGGTGCTGCTCGATTTGCCCGAGTTCGGCTCGGTCTGCTCGGGCGGCCGTTACGACGACCTGGTGCTGCGCTTCCTGGGCGAACGCGTCCCGGCGGTCGGCACGTCCGTCGGCGTCGATCGCCTGCTGATCGCCCTGACGGAGCTGGGCCGCGCGCCGCTGCGCAAGTGCACGGCCCAGGTGCTTGTCACGGTCTTCGCCCCGGCGCTCATGGACCATTGTCTCGCGCTGACGTACGAGCTGCGGCGGGCAGGGATCAACACGGAGTTGTACCTGGGCCCCGAGCAGCGCATCGGCAAGCAAATCCGTTATGGCGATCAGTACGAGATCCCGGTGCTGGTGGTCTGCGGCCCAGATGAGCACGCCCGCGGCGAGGTGCAGCTCAAGGACATGTCCGTCGGCCGCAAGCGGACTGCCGAGGTCAAGGACCGCGGGCAGTGGCGGACCGAGCGCCCCGGCCAGTTCAACGTCCCGCGCGACCAACTCGTGCCGGCGGTGAAGAAGCTGCTGGCGGAGATCGAGAGCGGGAATTGAATCGGGCCGATGGGTGCCCCGGTGGCAGCACATTCGCCTCTACAACTTGTCGGAGGATCCCCGCCACCCCGACAGAGGCACCGTGGCGCTAGATTGTCGGCGGGAGCGCGGCCCCCGAGCGCACCCGCGAAAAAGGTTAGGAGGGGGCGAGCCGGCAAGCCTCGCGGCCTACCTAAGCGGCCCCCTCCATCTAGTTCGTGGACACCAGTCCTATGTAGATTATAATTCGGGTTATGCTGCGGGTCAATGAATTCGAGCAGGCAGTCGCCGTGCGCACGCTCGATTTTCTCAGCGAGACGACTCCGTGGCATCGACGTCTCTGGTCAATCGGAACCGTTCTCGGACTACGAGAAATCCTGGAGGGCTGTGAGGCAGTCCAAAGCAGTGTGCTTTCGCGGCGCGCTTTCGGAGGTCTGTGCCTATCGGTCGAGCGCGGGGCGGTTGAGGACTTGGGGGTAGGTGGCCGGGAGCAGCGGCGCCTTCTACAGGATGCTCTTCGAAGCGCGCCTCGCGTCGGCGATCTGAACTACCGCAAGCTCCGCTTGATCCTCGACGAGGTCGAAGCGAATTACCTCACGCGCTGGGCAGATGCCTTTGAATCTGGCACGGCGACCGCGACTTCGGAGCGCGCTGCTCGTGCCCTTGCGGGCCACCTGCTGGATGCCGGTTATAGCGCCCGCTTTCTGTACGGGTGGGTGTCAAACTTGGCCTTCAAGGACCGCGACACACGATCGCTGGCTGACATCCTCAGGGAGGCCGGGGTGTTGTGTAGCAAGCATCCGCGCGTGTTCGAAGTTTTGTTGGCGCTTAGGAACCCACCAGGGCCACCTCGTGCGGTGCCAACCGGATGGCTATCCGGCAAGGGGGTCATCGAGTGGCTGCGTGCCGAAGGCCATCGGACGAGCAACCTGAGAGTTGGCGGGGGCATTCTCGTTCAGATCTCAGCCCGCGATGCCTGGGTTGCGCTGCAGAAGGCTATCCAGCGTGCCCAAAGCATCGCGGCGCGCGTGCTCATCGGCGCGAAAACGAAGCTCAGGTTTGTCGAGACCGCATGGATTAAGGGGATCTCCAAGCCATACGAGCTGAGGATGGACCGACGCGGGGTCGAGGTGACTACCCTAGTCCGTGAATCGAAGATGTACACAGAACCTGAGTCGACGAGCGTGGAGAACGCGCTCGATCTGCTCGGTCCGCTCGATGGGGATCCGCCCGGTCCAGCGATTGCCAGCGGTTGGGCTGCGGTTGAGGCTCTTCTTACGGCACCCGGCGACGAGGACCGAGGAACCGCCGGTGACCGCTTGGCTTCGCTTGTGGCGTGTTCATTTCCGCGTGCTGAGCTCACGATGCTCGCGTACAACCAGGCGGGATCCGGTCCCGATCCACTGACCACGCGCATCGCGCGCGCGGGATCGAATTTGGAAAAATGCACGCTGCTGGCCGATGGCATCAAGTCGGGCGCCGGGTTGACCCTTTCGTCGCCATCGGACAAGCTTGCGCTTTCGCGGATGCGCGAGCTGCTTCACGAGCCTCACGCCGTCATGAGCCGCGTCTACCAACGGGCGGCCGAGGCTCTTCGACGCCTCTACAGGCACCGGAACTTGGTGTTGCATTGGGGACGCATGGATGCTGTCGGTCTACCAGCAGCGCTTCGCACAGCAGCCCCGTTGGTAGGCGCCGGCGTGGATCGAATAGCCCACGGTTGGTTTACCGCGAAGACCGAGCCACTCGACCTCGCCGCGAAGGCCGCGATTGGCCTGGAGCTGGTCGGGATGCCGGGTGGCCGCGACCCACTTCAGCTTCTTGAGTAGGGCGAGCCTTAGACGCTGGCCGCCCACGAATCACGCGCAGCATGCACCTGTGGAGTGCAAGCGTGGGCGTCTCAGATCTCGGGCCAGTGATGCCAGATGGGAAGTCTCCAAGGACTGGGAACCTCGTCCGAGTCGCCCGCGATCCACGGATGGAGGTGCGCTGCGACTCGCTGGCCCTGCAGACTGTTGCGCACGGGTGGGCCGAAATCCGGTACGTCGCGCAGGAGCACGAGGCGGCGCTCACCCACAGGCCTTCGTAGCCGTGCGGCGGGGGCCGCAACCAGCGCCAACTCCGACTCGCTCTGCAGCGATTGACGTACGCTTCCCTGGCGAGCCGCACGTCGCCCTTGTATGCTAGCGGCATGAGTGGAAGACCTCGTTGCATCCGTCGGGGCTGGATTCTCCCGGGCTTGGCGTTTGCCGGACTGGCGCTGCTGGCGGGCTGCGCGCCGAACGCCGAATTCGTTTTGCACCAGCCCTTCGCCCCGCCTTCGCAGCAGAAACTGAAGCTGACGTGCGAACGGGCCTATTACGCAGCGGGCGGCGACACGCAGACCAGCGTGCTGGCGTTCCCCCTGCCGGGTGCGGTCGATGGGCCGCGGACGTTCGTCATGTACATCGTCGCGCCGAATCGGCCGGGGCAGGTCACGGTCGCCCCCCAGGACTCGCAGGCGGCCCGCGGCTTCCTGATCCAGGAACTCGGCGCGCTGGCGGGTCGCAGCGACTTTGCCGAGGGCACGGTGCGCTACCGCAAAGTGCCGCTGGCGCCGCGTCTGCGCCGGCTGGACGTCAATGTCCGCACGCAAGACGGCGCCGAGATCACCGGCCAGGCGATCCTGGAAACGTCCCCCACGGCGGTCGAAAGCTTCCAACGCGAATTTGCCGCCGACATCGCCAGCCTTTCCCCGCCCACGTCCCAGCCGGCGGAAGAGTAGCGGCCGACCCCCTTGTCGGCCGTAGCCTGCGCGCGGCCCTTCCCCATCCGCAATTGCCCCTACCCGGACCGCGGCGGATACGCCGGCCACGTCAGCGGGCCAAGCTCGCGAAAGTGGGCCACCGGGTCGCGCAGCGGCATCGGGTGCGGCAGCGCGAACAGCTCGCCGTACTCGAACCCCGCCCGCGCCCCGTCGTTCGCGTCGCGGGCCCGGATGCGGTGTACCAGCCGCGCCAGCCGCTGCTCGTCGAACTGCGACTGGTACGCCGAGATGGCGGCGATCTTCTGCTCGTACACGTCGCTCACGTCCACGACGAACGTGGCCGGCCACGACTCCAACTCGGCCCCCATCGCCACCGGGCGATACCACAGCCAGTCGATGCGGTGCGGCGGCGTGCCGGCAAACCGGTCATCCCACTTCGTAAGCTGCGAGTAAAAGCGGGCGCCTTCCAGGATAAGCTGTGCCTGATAGTGGTCCGGCGAGGCGCCCGGCGTCCGGCCCGCCATGCCCACCACGATCCGCGGACGATAGCGGCGGAAGACGGTCGCGACCGCGTACCGCGCCGGCGGCCCGTCCATCAGCTCCCGGTTCGGCAGCCCCAGCGTCTCGACGTGGGTCAGCCCGAGGATCTTGGCGGCCGTGACGGCTTCCTGGGCGCGGATTTCCGGCGTGCCGCGCGGGGTCGGCTCGCCGTTGGTCATGTACAGCACGCCAACGCGGTGGCCGAGCTTGACCAGCTTGGCGATGGTCCCGCCGCAGGTGATTTCCACGTCGTCGGGATGCGGCATGGCGAAGATGATGTCGAGCGTTTCCGGCATGGCGTTCTCCTGGGGTTCGCGGAGATTATAGGGGCCTGATCGCAGGGCGGGTGCTTCGCCAGAGGCGGCGCCTGGCGTTGCCGCGCGAGGTGACGCAGTTTGTGCGGTGGGTGCGACTGGGGGGAGCTGTCCGAGCCGCGGATGCGGGGTGCCACTGTCCGCCACGGCGGATCAGCAGTGCGGGAGTTCACGCGATAACCGGACTACGTGCCGCTTATGCGGGCCGCGTCGGGCGCCGGCGAAAGGTAGGGCCAGCCGGTGGCCCGCCGCGCGCGTCTTGACCCACAGGGTGGGTAATTTACCATGACCAGCTTTAACAGGAGACTGACGTGTCCGCGGCGACACAGCCAACAGGCGGGGGAGCCTCATTGGCCTTGGTCTGCGCCATTGGGGTCGTAGCCTTCATTGGCTACGGCGGGTGCAAAGACATTGTGCTCTTTGCATGCAGGGTCTTGAAACGTGCAAAGCTCCTTGTGCGTCTGCCCACGCCCCTTTGGACCGAGGCGCCCGTCGCGGGTGGCTCACCGGCTGAGACACGCTTCTTCCATCTATTGGTCCACAATGCAGGGCGCAGCATAGCCAGGGACTGCCAGGTTCGGCTCATGGCTGCGGAAAGGAAGCTCAGTTCGGGTGTGGAGAAGCTACTTAGCGCCGGGCCTACTTCCCTGCATTGGGCCCACCGCCCACTCGACTGCCAGAGGTTGGATCTGCTGCCCGACGAGGACGCCGAGTTGGACTTGTTCACACAGGACCCGCGTGCGGCGGACCGTATCGTTCCGTTTCGCGTGAGCAGCCATCCCGATGGTATCCGATCATGGTACGAGCCGGGCGAGTACACGTGGCAGTTGCGCTTGACCTCAGCGAACGCTAAGACGCAGGACTGTTTTCTATCGATCAAACATCCAGGACCTTGGGACACGCCCCCCACCGTGGTGCTGCAACAGAAGTCCGAGCGCGCTTGCCAGGCATCATCGGCTGGCTAATACGTCGACCGTAGGGACCTAAACGGCCAGATAGGAATCCTTCGATCGTCGGTGCGAGATGGGAATCTCGCGCCAGCTAACAGGCGAAACTCACCTTTCGTTTCGCGCTTCCCTCGCCTGCACTTTGGGCTCCGAATGAGCCCTACGGCACCCAGCCGTGTGGGGTCGCCCATCGCTACGCCGTCTTCCGCGCCCGCAGCTTCGCCCGCGTGTACTCCAAAAGCCCGCCGGCCTCGCAGATCGCCATGATCTCCGGCGGGAGCTTCGGGAATGAGAAGGTCCGGCCGTCCACGGTGATCTGGCCGCCCGTCGCGTCGATCTGAATCGAGCTGCCCGGTTTGTACGCGTCGACTGCGTCGGGGCATTCGATCAGCAATAGGCCCTGATTGATGGCCGCCCGGTAGAAGATGCGGGCGAAGCCCTTGGCGACAATGGCCGCCACGCCGACGGCCTTAAGGCCGACGACCGGCTGCTCGCGTGAGCTGCCGCAGCCGAAGTTGCGGCCCGCGACGAGCACGTCGCCGGCCTGCACCTGCTTGGCGAAATCCGCGTCGAGGTCCTCCAACAAGTGCGGCTTGATTTCGTCGGGCGTCGCACACGTGTACGTGTACTTGCCGGGGAACAGCATGTCGGTGTTGATATCGTCGCCGTAGTGCCAGACTTTCATCAGTAGCCCTCAGCTTGTAGCGTCGGACCTCTGTGTCCGACGTCTTGTTGCCTACCGCCGTGCTTTGCCGCGTGCGGGTTTGCGCGATGCCTTAGCGGTTTTCGCCGGCGCCCCACGTCGGCCACGGGGGGCCGACGCTACCCGCCGCTTCGTGCCTTCGTGCCTCCGTGCCTTCGTGCCTACCCCTCGCGGATCGGTAATGACGCCGTGCAGGGCCGACGCCGCCACGGTCGCCGGGCTGGCGAGGTAGATCTCGGCGTCCTTGCAGCCCATGCGGCCTTTGAAGTTGCGGTTCGAGGTCGACAGGCACGTTTCGCCCGGCGCGAGAATGCCCTGGTGCGCGCCGAGGCACGGGCCGCAGCCCGGCGGCAGCACGACCGCCCCGGCCTGCGTCAGCGCCAGCAGCGTCCCGTCCCGCGTCGCCGCCGCATACACGCTCCGCGACGCCGGCAGCACGAGCAGCCGCACCTGCGGCGCGACGTGCCGGCCCTTGAGCACCGCGGCAGCCTCGTGCAGATCGTTCAGCCGGCCGTTCGTGCACGTGCCGAGCAGGGCCTGGTCGATCTTCTTGCCGGCGACTTCGCCGACCGGCTTCACGTTGTCCACCTTGTGCGGGCAGGCGACGACCGGCTGGAGCTTGGCCAAGTTGTACGTCAGCTCGCGGGCGTACTGCGCATCCTTGTCCGCCCAGACCGGGTCATACGCGGTCCGCGGCACGCCGGCCGCCTTGAGGTACCTAATCGTTTGCGCGTCGACCGGGAAGACGGCGATTTTGGCGCCCATCTCGACGCCCATGTTCGCAACCGTGAACCGCTCCTCGACCGACAGATTCCCGATGTCGCCGTGGAACTCGACCGACGCGTAGTCGGCCCCGTCGGCCCCGATGTCGCCGATGATGCGGAGCACGAGGTCCTTTGCCCCGACACCCTTGGGGAACCGGCCGCGGAGCGTGATCTTGATCGTGGGCGGCACCTTGAGCCACGTCTCGCCGGTGAGCAGTAGGGCGGCGGCCTCGGTCCGGTCGATGCCGGTTGCGAAGGCCCCCACCGCCCCGTATGAGCAGGTGTGCGAGTCGCTGCCGACGAGGATCGTGCCCGGCCGGGCCAGGCCTTTCTCCACGACGACCTGGTGGCAGATGCCCTCGCCGATGTCGAAGAAGTTCTTGACGCCGTACTTGGCGACGAACTTCCGCACCTTCGCGTGGCCGGTCGCGGTTTTCTCGTCCGACGCCGGAATCACGTGGTCGAGCACGATGATCGGCAGATCCTGGCTGACCAGGCCGAACTCGGCGAGGTCCTTATCGATCTTGCCGACGATGGCCGACGTGTTGTCGTGCGTCAGCAGGTGGGCCGGCTTGACGGTGACGATCTGGCCGACGGCGACCTGCGGCAGCCCAGCGGCCTGGGCGAGTACCTTCTGTGCGAATGTCTGTCCCATTGTCAGCTCCGTAGGGTGGGCACCGCCCACCTCCAACCCTTACTCTCCGCCGACCAGGCCGATGCGCCTCCATGTGTGCCAAGCAGCACCTTTCCCTCGCGCCGACCTAGCCGCCATCAGTACGCCTCCACCGGCACCGTCAAAGTCCGTCCCGGTGGGCGGTCCGACTTCAGGATTTCCTCCGCGCGCCGCAGCACCGGCGCTGCCACGTAGTGCGCCCCGCAACGATCGCATACGCCGATCGGCACGTTTTCCAGAATCACGATCCCGCGGTGGTGGTTGATTGGCTCACGGTCGAGGATGCGCTCCCGCACCGTGCCCGGACAGTACTCGCAAGGAAAGTCGTAAAAGCTCATGGCCGACTCTCGTACACCGTAATGACGAGCATGGCACCGACGAACCGGATCACCACGCCGATCGCGGTGCGCAGGTCTGTCGCGCGACCGACAATTTCGTAGCGCCGGCCACGCGCATCGTCTTCAAATACGCGCTCTATTCTACCCGTCAGGATGGCCGCTTCGATATCCACCACATCCAAATGGTCGTCGCGCATCTCCAGCACGGCGTGGGGCGTCAGCACATAGGATTGATCCAGAACCGCCTGCCGGGCGGCCGCAAGCACGCGTTCGAGATCGTGTGCGGTCATGCCTGGTTCCTCGCTGGTGCGAGAACCCCCTCTCGCACCCACGTAAGCCGGAATCCTTTCCGGCCACCTACCGCCGGAACAGGGCCCGCCACCCGCGGGCTCCGTAGCGGCCGACCTCCTGGTCGGCCGTCTTCCTCCGCTCCGGCCGAGCAGGAGTTCGGCCGCTACACTTTCACCAACAACCCGCCGCGCTCGCAGATCACGGCTGGTGCGAGAATCCCTTCTCGCATCCACTGTCGCGGGAATCCCTTCCCGCCTCGACGGCCAACCAGCGTCATTCTACATCATCCTCACTTTCCGGTCGTTCGCCGGCAAGCCGAGCCGGATCGAACGGCTCGCCACACTCAGGGCAACGCGGCTCGGGCAAGCCATATAGCAGGTATCCGCACTTGCGACAGCGGTGGGCGTCGCGCTCTGCCAGGGCATCGAGCCGCCGGTGCCGTACGGCCGCAACGAAGCAGCAGGCCACGCCAAGACCAACGCACAGCCCAAGCCATTGCAAGAAGTACCGCGCCCATACGATCAGGTCTGGGGGCAACATTCTCAGGTCATTCCGCCCGGGCCAGTGCGCCCCACGTAGAGCAGACCGGCGGCGGCACCGAACGCGAAGTGGAGCGCCAGCAGCCGGCAGTAGCGAGCAGCGTGGTAGGCACCGCCGACGAGCAAGGTCCCGGCTACGAGGTCTCCCAGCCCCCATGGTGTGGTCCATCCGAGAAGGTCGCTTGGTACAAGGAGAGAGAGCACGACAAAGAAAACAACGAACCATAGACTCAACCGCAGGATTGCATCGGGCAGACCCGCGAACTCATTGCGCGACGGGGTCATAGCGACTTCATTGCCAGGCCGGCTCCTGCTCGTGCGGGAATCCCTCCCCGCGCATGGCCGGATGGGAATCCGGCGGCTGTTGGTGCGAGATAGGAATCTCGCACCAGCGGCACTGGGCCGACACCACATTCCACGGCGGCCGGGACGCCCGCACCACCCATTACACCTTCACCAGCAACCCGCCGCGCTCGTAAATCTTGAGCTGCGCGTCGGAGAACGGCTTGCCGCGGATTTCATCCGTGGCACCGGCGTCCCGCGGGTGAGTCCGCCGGATTACGCCCGTGCGGAAATCGACCTCGACCTCCTCGCCGTCCTTCAGCTCGCCCGCCGCCGGGGCGCACAGGATCGCCAGGCCGGCGTTGATCGCGTTCCGCTCGTAGATTGCCCCGAACGACTCGGCGATCACGGCGGCGATGCCGAGCGACAGGAAGCAGTCCACCGCCTGCTGCCGCGAGCTGCCGCAGCCGAAATTCTTGCCGGTCACGACGAGGTCGCCGGGTTTGGCCTTCTTGGCGAAATCCTCCCAACCCTTCAGATTGTCAAACGTGTACTTGCCCATCTCCTTGATGTCGGTGATGGCCAGGTAGCGGTTGTGGAAGATCATGTCGGTGTCGATGTTGTCCTGGCGGATGACCCACACGCGGCCGCGCACGACGGTGGGCTTCCCGTGTGCCACTGCTCTTGAGCAGTGCTCGACGGTCTTCCCCACTGCTGGCACAGCCGTGGCACCCAGAGTTTTGATCTGGAACGTCGCCGGCTCGGCGGGGATCGCATCCGCCGTCGTGATCATGCCCGCGATCGCGGACGCCGCCGCCGTCTCGGGCGACGCGAGATACACGGCGCCCTTGCCCTGCTTGCCGGCGAAGTTGCGGTTGCCGGTACTGACCGTGATCTCGCCGGGGCCGTTCTGGCCGATCTGGCCTGCGGCACACCCGGCACAGCCGGCGTTGCCGAAGAGCACTCCCGCATCCTTGTAGATCTTGACGATGTCGTCGCCCAGCAGCCGCTGCCAGATGCGGTCCGTCGCGGGCACGACCTTCAGCACGACTCCGGGGGCCAAATGGCGTCCCTTGAGCACCTGGGCGGCGGCGGCGAGGTCCTCGTACCGGCCGTTTGTGCAGGAACCGATAAACACCGAGTCGATCTTCGTGCCGCGCAGCTCGCTCACCGGCACGACGTCCTCCGGATGACCGGGCCGCGAGATCAGCGGGCTCAGGCCCTCGATGTCGACCGTCACGTCCTGCTCGTACTTCGCGTCCGCGTTGGCGTAGACCGGCGTAAACGCCCGGCCGGGGTGCGCTTCCGGATGCCGGTCCCAGACCTTCTTGCAGTACTCGATCACGGTCTGGTTCGGCGGAAAGAGCAGAATAATGCCGCCCATCTCGGTGCACAGCGACGCGATCGTCACGCGGCCGGCCAGGTCGAGGTGCTCGACGTACGGGCCGTAGAGCTCCGCCGCGTAGCCGAGCAGGCCGTTGGCGCCGAAATGCTTGAGCAGCCCGAGCCCTACGTCCTTCGGCGTGGCGTCGGCCGCGGGCCGGCCTTGCAGCGTGATGCGGATCGTGGGCGGGACGACGAACCAGGTCGTGCCGTGCGCGAACGCGTGGGCGATGTCCTGGTCACCCATGCCCTGCCCGAAGGCGCCAATCGCGCCGAGGATGTTCGCATGCGAGTCGGTCGAGACCAGCGTCTCGCCGGGGCCGACCAGCCCCTCGTCGATCGCGACGTGCGTGCCGATGCCGGCGTCGATGTCGTAGACGCGGACGCCGTACTCGCGGGCGAACTGCCGGCATTTGTGCTGGTTGCTGGCGTAGCTCTGGTCCGACCCGCCGGGGTTGCAGTCGAAGGTAAAGAAGGTCTTCTTCGGGTCGGCGATGCCCAGCTCGTTGCCGACCAGGTTCTTGACGACGTTCGCGCCGCCGAAGTCGCGGGCGATGCGGGCGTCGATCGTGATGTCCACCATGTCGCCGGCGGACACGGCCCGGTCGGCGTGGTGACCGAGGATCTTCTCGATAATCGTCTTGCCCATCAGGCTCTCCCGGGGATCAATTCAACCACAGAGGCACAGAGAAAAGATAAGGGATAAGGGATGAGAGATAAGCGATGCATCAGCGGCGTGGTCCTATCCGGCGCGTCAAGTCGGCTCTTATCCTTCATCCCTTATCTCTTATCCCTTATCCTCTCTGTGCCTCTGTGGTTATCCTCATTGAATCAACTGTCCTTTGTCCATCATCACCAGCGGATCGAACGTCGCGAAGTCGGCCTGGTGGATGAGGACGGTTTCGAGGCATTTGGGCGCGCCTTCGCCTTCTTTCGCGTGGCAGGCGATCGTGTTGAGCACCTCGTCCCGCAGGCCGACTTCGTAGGCCAGCGCGGTGCCCGAGACCGGGTGCCGCGTGCAGGCGCCGCTACGGCTCTTGCGATAGCCGCCTTTGCCGTCCTTCTCGGTCTCCAGCAGCTTGCCGACATCGTGCAGCAGCCCGCCGGCCAGCAGCCGGTCGTAATCAATCTTATACGGCAGCTTCTTGTACGCCGCCTCCTGGGCCTTGGCGAGCCCGCAGGCCCCCTCGGTGACGGCGAGCGTGTGCTCGATGAAGCTGATGCCGTGGGTATTGGTGAGCAGCGTGAACGGCATGTTCTTGAGCTCATCCACGCTCATACACCCGCCCCGCTCGCAGGCGAGCACCCAGACCTTGACGACCTTGTCGCGGAGGTCCTTGTTGGCGATGCGTTCGAGGACGGAGCCAAACAGGTTTCGAATGTCCTTGTCGGTGATCATGTGTTCTCCTGTAGCGGCCGACCTCCTGGTCGGCCGTTTTTGCTCAACCCGGCCGAGCAGGAGCTCGGCCGCTACGCGTGCAGGCGTGTTCGACGTAGCGGCCGACCTCCCGGTCGGCCGTGGCCGGGCACTTCGCTTCAGATGGTGATGAACACCTTCGTCCACGGCCAGTCCTGCCAGCAATCTACCAACCCCGCCCGAACTGGGTTATTTACGATATACGTCAGCACATTCTCGGCCGTCTCGCCTTCTCGACAGACGTGGTCATATGCGGACCGCTGCCACAGCGGCGGCGTGCCGCCGAAGTCGCGGTATTCGTGGCTTGTGTACGCCTTGAACTGGCGCAGCCAGACGCCGACGGACTTACCCGACCGGGCCGGCGAGAGAAGCACGTGCAAATGGTCGGGCATGAGGCAGTGGCCATGTAGCCGGAAGGACAGCAGGGTCGCTGCGGTCTCGACCGAGTTGCAGACGAACTGTGCCAGCGACGCGTCGGTGAAGGGCTTTCCAGTAGCGGCGCACAGCGTTAAATGGACATCGATCTCACCGGCGTAGTCGCAATCCGGATGCCGGACGGCGCGGCTGCGGCCAAAGGTCGTTAGGTCTCGCACTGCCGTTATCTTCGAATGTTGATCCATCTCCGCACCGCACGACACCCCGAGGTAGCGGCCGAGCTCCCGCTCGGCCGAAGTCTCGCCGTAGCGGCCGAGCTCCCGCTCGGCCGTGGCACGCTGGAACGGCCGACCGGGAGGTCGGCCGCTACCCACTCGCACACCATCCGCGCGATGTCCGCGCCCTCAAACGGCCGACCGCAGTCCACACACAGCGTGACGTGAATGTCAACATCCGCGGAGTAGTTGCAATCGTCCAGACGCACAGCGCGGCCGTCGCCGTAGGTCGTCAGATCGCGAAGGGGCGTCTTCTTGCGGTCGCTGGTCATGTGCATTCTCTACGGCCGACACGGGGGTCGGCCGCTACATGCATCACAGCTTCGCTATCACGGCGTCCGTCATCTGCGTCGTATTCACCGCCCCCTTGTTGAAGACATCCGGACTGCCCGGCAGGCGGAGCATGTCGTAGGTCCGCACCTTGCCTTCCGCCACGACCGCCGCGATGGCGTCGCGAATCCGCTTCGCTTTGTGGGCCTCGTTCAGATGATCCAGCATCATGCACGCGCTCAAGATCATCGCGATCGGGTTCACGATCGACGGCCGGAGCTTCTCGTACTTCGGGGCCGAGCCGTGCGTCGGCTCAAACACCGCCACGTCCTCGCCGATATTCGCGCTGCACGCGAAACCGAGGCCGCCGACCAGGCCGGCGAACGCGTCCGAGGCGATGTCGCCGAACATGTTGCTGCACACGATGACGCCGTAATCCTCGGGGTTCTTCGTCAGCCACATCATCTGCGCGTCGATATTCGTCTCCCAGCAGCCGATGCCGGGGTAGTCCTTCGCGACGGCCTTCGCCTCGGCGGTGAACAGGCCGCTCGTCTCGCGCAGCACGTTGGGCTTCTCGCAGACGGTCACGGACCGGTAGCCGAACTTCTTGGCGTACTCGAACGCCGCCTTGCAGATCCGCCGGCTCGCCTCGCGCGTGATCACCCGCAGCGAAACGGCCAACTCCTCCGGCGGCACGTTCTTGAACGCGGCCCACTTCTTGTGCGTCTCGAACGCCTTGCGTACCGGCTCCGGCGGATTGGTCCACTCGACGCCGGCGTAAAGCCCCTCGGTGTTCTGCCGGAAAATGACCGCGTTGACCTTCGGCTCCTCCATGCTGCCGCTGGGCGTGCGGCGGATGAAGTTCAGCGGGTTGCCGGGGAACGAGCTGCACGGGCGGATGCAGATGTCCAGGTTGAAGTGCTGGCGCATGGTGACGATCGGGCTGTAGTAGGTGTAGCCCTTGCCGCGCAGCGCCGGCGACAGCTCGACATCGGCCTTGTCCTTGCTCTTGCTGGTGATCGCGCCGAACAGGCCGATCTGGTGCTTCTCGAGCAGGTCGATCGTGCGCGGCGGCAGCGCGTTGCCCTCCTTGACCCAGAAGTCCCAGCCGATGTCGCCGTGGACGTAGTCCGCCTCGAACCCGACCGCCTGGAGGACGCGCAGCGCCTCGGGCAGCACCACTTTCCCGATCCCGTCGCCGGGCATCGTCACAACGGTTCGCTTTGCCACGTGAGCCTCTCCTGTCCGCAGGTTGCGGGAGCCTCCGCCTCCGCCGCACCAGCGTCGCCAGACCACTCCGTCCGGAGCGCGCGGCGGGGGAGAAACCAGTAATGTACGCCTTGGGGTGCATGTCCGCAATGGTGGCCCGCCGGTCGCGCTTTGTAGCGCCGGACCTGCGTGTCCGGCGTTTCCGGCTGTTCGACGCCGGGCACAGAGAAGGCCGGGGGCTACAGCCGGCGGGGCGGTCCCGCTGCGGCCCGATTGACCGCCCAGCGCCCCGGCCTACACTCAGGGCATGCGTGGCCGAAAATCCCGGACTTCATTGCCGGAAGTTCACGCCAGCGTGCCGGTGCAGCGGAGTTCGACGTTCTGGCAGCGCCTGTTCACGTTTACCGGACCGGCCTTCGTGGTGTCGGTCGGGTACATGGATCCCGGCAACTGGGCGACGGACATCGCCGGTGGGGCCCGCTTTGGCTACCGCCTGATTTGGGTCATCCTGGCCGCCAACCTGATGGCGATCCTGCTCCAGACGCTCGCCGCCCGGCTGGGGCTCATCGCGCGGCGCGACCTGGCCCAGGCCTGCCGCGACCACTACCCCCCCGTCATCGTGTGGGGCCTGTGGATCTTGTGCGAGATTGCCATCGCGGCCTGCGACCTCGCCGAGGTGCTCGGCTCGGCCATCGCGCTCCGCCTGCTGTTCCACATCCCCATCCTGTGGGGCGTCCTAATCACCGCGTTCGACGTGCTGCTGCTGCTGGCGCTGCAGTCGTACGGCATCCGCAAGATCGAGGCCGTGGTGCTGAGTCTCGTGGCCACGATCGGCGTGTGCTTCGGGATGGAGATGTTCCTCTCGCGGCCGCCGCTGGGGCCCATCCTGTCCGGTTTCGCCCCGCAGTATCTGTCCGGCGAAGAACTGTACATTGCGATCGGCATCCTGGGCGCGACGGTGATGCCGCACAATTTGTACCTGCACTCGGCGCTCGTGCAGTCGCGGGCGGTCGAGCCCTCCGTGGGCGGACTGCGCGAGGGGGCGCGGTTCAACCTGGTGGATTCGGTCGCGGCCCTGAACGGGGCGTTCGTCGTCAACGCGGCCATCCTCGTGCTGGCGGCGGCCGTGTTCCACCAGAGCGGGCACAACGACGTGGCCTCGCTGGAGGACGCCCACGCCCTGCTGCAGCCGCTGCTGGGAAGCGTGCTGGCCCCGATTGCGTTCGCCGTCGCGCTGCTGGCGGCGGGGCAGTCCTCCACCATCACCGGCACGATGGCCGGGCAGGTGGTCATGGAGGGCTTTGTTTCGCTGCGGCTGCGCCCGTGGCTGCGCCGCCTGATTACGCGGCTGCTGGCGATCGTCCCGGCGGTGATCGTGATTCTCTGGCGGGGCGACCGCGGCGTCGGCGACCTGCTGATCCTCTCGCAAGTGGTTCTGTCGTTGCAGCTTTCCTTCGCCGTCGTGCCGCTGGTGCACTTCACGAGCGACCGGCGCAAGATGGGGCAGTTCGCAACGCCGGTCTGGGGGCGGGTGTTGGCGTGGGTCGCAACCGCGCTCATCATCGGGCTCAATATCAAGCTGGTGATGGAGGCGATCGCGGACGGCTGGGCCGCCGGCAACGCCGCCGTACAGTTCCTGCTCCTCCCCGTCACGGTGCTGCTCGTGCCGCTGCTAGCGTGGATGACGTTCGAGCCCTTCTGGCGTGTGTGGCGTGAGCGGCTCGAGGTGCGGGTTCCCACGCCGGAGCTGCCGGCGCTGGAGACCTCGCTGCCCAACCAGTATCGCCGCGTCGCGCTCGCTTTGGAGGCCACGCCGCGCGATGGCCGCATCCTGGCCGCGGTGATTCCGCTGATCCGGGCGACCGGGGCCGAAGTGGTCCTGATCCACGCGGTCGAAAGCGTGACGGCCCGCTTCCTGGGGGAGACCGTGGACGACGAGGAGGCCCGGCACGACACGGACTACCTGGAGCGCGTCGGGGCCCGCTTGCGGGTGGCCGGGCTAGCGTGTGTCACGCACGTCGGGGCCGGTGATCCGGCGGAGGAGATCGCGCGGATTGCGGAGCAGGAGCGCTGCGACTTGATCGTGGCCGGCACCCACGGCCACCGCTGGCTCGGCGACCTGTTTCACGGGTCGACCATTAACGATTTGCGGCATCTCACGAGCATCCCGGTGCTGACGATCCGCGCCGCGCTCCTCCCGACCGGAGCACCAGAGCCGACCGAAGCCGCCGTGCATTGACGCTGGTGCGAGACACCGAAGGCAAAGCGTAGCGCTAATCCCTTCTCGCACCAGCGGCTCATCATTCATCACTCGCGGCTCGAACTACTCGTGCCGCAGGGCGTCAATGGGGTGAATGATCGCCGCTTTGAACGCCGGGATGATGCCGAAGAAGATGCCGACGCCGGCACTGAAACCCAGGGCCAGGCCGACCGACCAGAGCGGCACTTTCACCGGGACCATGCTGGGGTGCATGGACACCAGGTAGCTGATCGAGTAACCGAGCGCGATGCCGATCGCCCCGCCGACCGTGGCCAGCACGACCGCCTCGGTGAGGAATTGCAGCAGGATGTCCCGCCGACGGGCGCCGACGCTCTTGCGCAGCCCGATCTCGCGGGTGCGCTCCGTCACCGAAACGAGCATGACGTTCATGATGCCGATGCCGCCGACCAGCAGCGAGATGCTCACGATGCCGGCGAGTACGCTGGTCGCGATGAGGCGGATCTTGTGGAACTCCTGCAGCACCTGGTCCTGCTTGAAGATGCCGAAGTCGTTTTTGTCGCCGGGCTTCAGGCCGTGGCGCTGGCGGAGGATGCGGACGAGCTGGCCTTCGGCCTCGGGGATCTGGGACTCCTGGAGCGCTTCCACGTAGAAGCCCAGATACTTGCGGGCCCGCGGGTACATCTTCACCGCGGTGGACCAGGGGATGACGATCATCTGGTCCTGGTTCTCGCCCATGAAGCTGCCTTTGGATTCCAGCAGCCCGACGACCTGGAACCGCTGGCCGTCGATGTGCACGTAGTCGCCGACGATCCCTTCGTCGCACTCCAGCTTCCGCAGCACTTCGCGGCCCAGCACGCAGACCGGCGCGCCGCTCTCGACGTCCACGGCCCCGAAGAACCGCCCGGTGTCCGCGTAGAAGTTGCGGATGGCCTGGAAGAACTCGTTGGTCCCCCGCAACTCGATGCCCGTGAGCTGCTGCCGGCCGTACTCGATGACCGCCGAGTTCCAGACCACCGGCGAGGTACGCCGGATGGCCGCGGCACCGGCATCAATGGCCTGGATGTCCTCGATGGTCATCTCGGCCCGGCGCAGGAACTCGCCGCGCGGCCCGCGCACCGCTTCCGGGTAGACCACCATCATGTTCGTGCCCAGCCCGCGCAGGAAGCTGGTCACATAGTTGCCGAATCCCTCCACCATCGAAACGACCGCGATGATCGAGGTCACCGCGATGATAATGCCCAGGACGGTGAGCAACGAACGGATCTTGTTGGCCCGGATTTGCACCAGGGCGGTGAAGACATTGCCGGCCAAGGCCGCCACCCGGTCCGGGACGAAGAGCAGCGCGTCGACGAGAACTCGCACGGCCTTCATGGCGCCACCTGCGGGATGGTGGCGGCCGGGGTGCCGGCACGCTGCACGCGGTCGCCGTCACCTGTGTCGGATAGGACCTGCCCGTCGCGCAGCCGGACCACGCGCCGGCAATGCCGGGCAATATCCTCCTCGTGCGTCACGATGATGATCGTCTGCCCTTCGGCGTGCAGGCGGTCGAAGATCTGCAGGATCTCTTCGCCGGTGGCGCTGTCGAGGTTCCCGGTCGGCTCGTCGGCGAGAATGATGTCGGGCTGCTGGGCCAGCGCGCGGGCAATGGCCACGCGCTGCTTCTGGCCGCCCGAGAGCTGGTTGGGCCGGTGGTGGGCCCGGTCCAGCAGGTTGACGCGCCGCAGGGCTTCGATGGCCCGCTGCCGGCGATGGCGGGCGCGCGTGTAGGTGAGCGGCAGCTCGACGTTCTTGAGCGCGGTCGTGCGGCCGAGCAGCTCGAACGACTGGAACACAAAGCCGATCTGTCGGCCGCGGACGTGCGCCAGGCGCGACTGCGAGAGCTTCGAGACGTCGCCGCCGCGGAGGCGGTAGGTGCCCTTGGTGAGCACGTCGAGGCAGCCGAGGATGTTCATCAGCGTGCTCTTGCCGCTGCCCGACTGGCCCATGATCGCCACGTACTCGTTTTCGCGGATGGTCAGCGACACGCCGCGTAGCGCGTACACCAGCTCCGTGCCGACGCGGTAGACCTTGTGCAGGTCAAGCAGCTCAATGACCGGCTGCGCGGCCGGTGCGGCCGCGGGACCGGCAAAGCTGGAGCTTTGCACTACTGGCACGCCTGGTGCGAGAGGTGGCACGCTAAGTCCCGTCGCTGGGCGCCGTCGTGGCGGCGGTGGTCTGGTCATCCTTTTTCTGGCTGTCGCCGGCCACCGCTGCCGGCGTGGCCCCGGCCGCCGCCGGTTTCTCGAGCCGTTTCACCGCCGATCCGTCTTTGAGCTGGTCCAGGCTGCGATAGGGGCCGACCACGACCTCGTCCGCCAGCGCCAGGCCGTCCGTGATCTCCACGCGGGCAATGTCGTTGATCCCCGTCTGCACCAGGTGCGGCCGGGTCTTCCCGTTGACGACACAGAAGACCAGGCGGATGTATTCCGCGACGTTCTGCCGGGCGGCGGTGTCCGACTGGGCCTGCTGCGCCTCCAGTTGCTGGACCAGCTCGGCCGGCAGGTCGCGGCGCTTGCGGTACACGACCGCCTGGACCGGGACCGTCAGGACGCTGTCCTTGCGGGCCACTTCGATCTCCACGTTGGCCGTCATGCCCGGCTTCACGCGCGGGTCGTCGCCGGTGATGAGCACCAGCGTCTCGAACGTGACCACGTCGCGGCCCAGCGGCTTGGTGCCCTTGGTCCCCAGGCGCAGCACGCTGCCGGGGACGCTGCGGCGGGTGTCGGATTGAAGGTAAATGCGCGCCGGCTGTTCGGCCGCGACCAGCGGTGCGTCGGCTTCATCCACGCGGCAGCGGACCTGCATCTTCGACAGGTCGCTGATGACCATGATGCGCGTGCCGAGGTTGTTCATCGTGCCGGTAATGACGACCTCGCCCTGCTTGGCGAAGCGTTGCGCGACGACGCCGTTGATGGGCGACTTGATGACCGTCTTGGCCAGATCCTCGCGCGCGGACTGCAGCGCCGCCTGGGCCTCGATCAGTTCCTGCCGGCGCATCTCGAGCTGCGCGCGGGCCCCAATCAGCGCGGTGCGGTAGTTCGCGACCTCCAACGGCGACGTCGCGTTAGTCTCCAGCAGCCGCTGCTGCTGGTCCCAGTCGCGCTCGGCCTTTTCGACATCGGCCTCGGCCTGCGTGATCAGCGCCCTGAGCTTGGCGACGTTCGCCTCGCCGGAGAGGACGCGGGCCCGATAATTCGCGTCATCGAGACGGCAGAGCAGGTCCCCGGCGTTGACGTGGTAGCCCTCGTCAACGGGCATCTCCAGAATCTTCCCGACGACCTCCGAGCTGATGTCCACCTCCGCGAAGGCCTCTACTTCGCCAGGGGCCTGGACGGTGCGGACGATCTCCCGCTGTTCGGGGCACGCGGCCTCGACCTGGATTTCCAGTTCGCCGGCAACGTTCAGGCGGCTCTTGCCGTCCGGCGCGCGCGTCAGGTTATTGAGCAGGTAGAGCCCGCCGACGACCGCGCCGAGGATCACGACTCCCAAGACCGTCTTCATGTCCGACTCCAGACTACCCGCCGGGCGCGCCGGCCCCCAACATGCCGGGCAGCAGGGCGACCTCCAGGCCGCAGCGTCCGCCGGCGGCGGCGAGCCAGCACAACCCGCAGGTGAGCCAGGCTCGCCACCCGGGCAGTTGGCTGGTGACGGAGAGCCCTACGATCGTCACCAGCCAGTACCAGATGCGGAACGGGTCCAGCGCCGTCAGCAGCCCGGATGCCACCGCCAGGGTCGTCGGGCTGATGCGCGGACCCGCCGGGAACAAGCCCGTCAGCAGGGCCAGCGACGTATCGACCTCCAGGCTCCGGCAATGCAGCATCAGGGCCAACCTCACGAGCAGCCGCAGCGCGTCGACAAAGCTGGCCAGCACGCAGATCGTGAGCAGCGTGTGCCACTCCGGCTTGCGGCCGGTCAGGGCCGTAACGCCGTACAGCACGGCGGCGACGAGCAAGGCCGCCGCGAGGGCCGCCGCGGGCTCGGCCAGAATGACCTGGATCCGCTTCAAGAGCTTGGCGAACTGGCCCTGCTTGTACTCCTGGTCGTACATCTCGCGCAAGGCGGAGCGCTCGACGACGTCGCGTTGCTGGCTGTCGAGCTGCGCGATGCGGGCGTGGACCTCGCGGTCGACCTCCCGGTCGATGAGCCCCGTTTGCACGGTGGCGTAGCCCACGAGCGTCACGAGCGTGAGGAGGACGACCAGCGGCCAACCCCACGCGGCGACATCCTCCACGCGCGCAAAGACCTGCCGCGGCGCCAGCAGCACCAGCGGGATGTCTCGCACACCCACGGTCCGACGCGCTTTGCCTTCCAGTAGTTCCGCCAAGCGGGAGACCTCGCGGCACGCAAGCCCCAGCGTGGCGCGGCGCATGCCGCGACACAGAACCATTATAAGTCCAGCCGGGCCGGACCCGAGGGGTATTCGCTGCGCGGGGCGCGGTATTCGACATTCGCCGACAACTTCTGACAGGCGCCACGCAGCCCGCTGTGTCGGATGTCGTTCTCCAATAGAATGCTCCTTCAAACGACCGCTCCCCTCTATTGCACGGGCTGCGGTGACCTGGAGGACCACGCACCAGCATGCGGAACACACCCGCGCCTCCCGCCGATGTGCCTGCGACCGGCCGCGTCCGGCCACTGGCCGACGTGCGCTGCGAATATCGCCGGCGCCCGCTCGGGTTAGATGTCCGTCAGCCGCGCCTGTCGTGGCAGCTCACGGATCAGCGCCGCGGCGCGCGGCAGACCGCGTACCAGGTGCTGGTCGCCAGCAGCCGGCGCCGCGTCGCGACCCAGCCGCCCGATGTCTGGGACTCGGGGGTGGTCTCGTCGGATCAATCAGCGCACGTCGAGTATGCAGGTCCGCCGCTGGTTAGCTGCGGACGCTACTACTGGACCGTGCGTGTCTGGGATCACGAAGGTCAGGCGACACCGTTTGCGCGGCCCGAGTGGTGGGAAATGGGACTACTGGACCCGGCGGACTGGCAGGCGCGCTGGGTGTCGATTCCCGACGAGACCGCTGCGAGCAGCAATGACTCGAAACGGCTGCCGTGCCGGTCGCAGTACCTGCGCCGCGAATTCGTAGTGAGAAAGCAGGTCGTGCGGGCGCGGGTCTACGTCAGCGGGCTGGGTTGTTACGAGCTGTGGCTTAACGGCCGGCGGGTCAGCGAGGATGTCTTCGCGCCGGGGTGGACGGTCTACGAAAAGCGGATTCAGTATCAGACGTACAACGTCACGGGGCTTCTGCGGCCCGGACGCAACGCGATTGGTGCGGTCCTCGGCAACGGCTGGTGGTCCGGCGGCCTCAGCATGGGGCGTGGGCAGATCGACCGGACCAGCCAGGGGAACCTCCGCCTGATTCTGCAACTTCGGGTCCAGTATGGCGACGGAACCCATGACACCCTCCTGAGCGACGACGCCTGGAAGGCCCATCCGTCGCCCATCGTGGAGAACACCTTCTACCACGGGGAGACGCACGACGCGCGGCTCGAGGCGCCCGGGTGGAACGAGCCCGACTTGGATGACCGGAACTGGATACCGGTCGTGGTCCTGCCCGATCCGGTGGACCGGCTTGTCGCGCAGTCGGAGCAACCGATCCGGGCCATGCGCCGGCTGAAGGTGCGGACTGCTGGGCAGCCGCGGCCCGGCGTGCACGTCCTGGATTTCGGCCAGAACCATGCCGGGCGCTGCGAGCTGCGCGTCCGCGGCGAACGCGGCGCGCGGGTGCAGCTACGGTTCGCAGAGGTGCTGAATCGCGACGGGACCCTGGACACGCGTAACCTGGTCGGGTCGCGTTCCACCGACCTGTACGTGCTTCGCGGCAACGGGGAGGAAACCTGGCAGCCGCGGTTCACGTATCGCGGATATCGCTATGTCGAGCTGACTGGCTATCCAGGCGAGCCGACGCGGGACACGCTTGTCTCGCACGCGGTGCACACCGCGGCGCCGCGCACGGGCTGGTTTCAGTGCTCCAACAAACTGCTGAACCGGGTGTACCGCAACATCCTGTGGGCCCAGCGCTCGAACCTGGTGAGCGTGCCGACGGACTGCCCCCAGCGGGACGAACGCCTGGGCTGGCTCGGCGACGCCCATGTTTTCGCGCCGACCGCCTGCTGGAACATGGACCTCGCCGCGTTCTTCACGAAGTGGCTGCGGGACATCCGCGACTCGCAACACGCCGCGGGCGATGTCTGCGATGTGGCGCCGGCGGCCGTCGTCCAAGGACCCGCCGCCCCCGGCTGGGGCGATGCGATCGCCGGCATTCCCTGGACGCTGTACCGCTTCTATGGCGATACGCGCGTGCTGGAAGAGAACTACGCCGCCCTGCGGGCCTGGGTCGAGTACATGCGGGCCCACGCGCCCGGGCACCTGTACCAGTGCCAACACAACTACAAGGAAGACGGCTGGGGCGACTGGGTCGCCCCGGTTGAATCGCCGCGCAAGCCGATTGCGGCGGCGTTCTATTATTACTCCACGAGCTTGCTGGCACGTACGGCGGCAATCCTCGGGCGTGCGGACGATGCGGCGCGGTACGGCGAGCGGGCCAAGAACATCCGCACGGCGTTCAACGCAGCCTTCTTCGACCCGCAGACTAACAACTACCTGGGCGGCACACAGACTGCGAACATTCTGCCGCTGGCGTTTGGGATTACGCCGCCCGAGCGCCGTCCGGCCGTGCTCGAGAATGTCGTGCGGGACATCGAGGCCCGCGAGGGACATTTGTCGACCGGTTTCCTGGGCACCGCCTACGTCCTGCCGCTGCTCTCCAACAACGGATATCACGAGCTGGCCTATCGCGTCGCGACGCAGTGCACGTACCCCTCCTGGGGCCACATGATCGCGTGCGGGGCGACGACCATGTGCGAGCTGTGGAACCCGGACACCGGCGACCCGCGCATGAATTCGTGGAACCATTTCGCCCTCGGGACCGTGGGGCAGTGGTTCTATGAATGCCTGGCCGGGCTCAACTTCGAGCTCGAACCGGGCCCAGACGGCCGGTGGCAGCGGCGGATCGTCATCCGCCCGCGGCCCGCAGCAGGCCTGACCTGGGCCGGTGCGCTGTACCGCTCGCTGTGGGGGCCGGTGCGGTGCCTGTGGCAACGAAGCGCCGGCGTCCTGAAGCTCAACGCGGTCGTTCCGCCCAACCTGTCGGCGCGTATTTGCGTGCCCACGTCCGGTCATGACGGTGCAGTCGTGTCCGAAAGCGGCGTGCCGATTGGCCCAAGCCAGGGGCTCGCCTTTGAAGGCACGGATAGCGAGGGATTCGCCGTGTTTGAGGCCGGCGCGGGCAGCTACCGGTTCACGGTGGAGCGGTAGGGCAGGTCGAGCGGAGCGAGACCTGCCAGCGCGCGGGAGCTTCATCCTGGCAGGTCTCGTCCGCCGCGGCGGACTCGACCTGCCCTACCTGGGCGTCCTTGCGGTATAGTCCCCGCGATGATCACGTCCCTTGATCCGTACATTGGGCCCGCGGCCGGCGTCGGCGCGTCGCTGCTGTGGTCGTTTACCACGTTGCTCTTTACCGCGGCCAGTCAGCGCCTCGGGGCCACACGGGTCAACGCCCTGCGCATCGTGTTCGCCGTCCTCTGGCTCGGCCTCACGCACCGCCTGCTGGCCGGGACCTGGATCCCCGCCGCGAGCACCCGGCAGGTCGTGCTGCTGGCCCTCTCGGGCCTCGTGGGTCTGAGCATTGGCGATTGGGCGCTGTTCGCCTCATTCGTCTCCATCGGCCCGCGCCTCTCCACCTTGCTCTGCACGACCTCGCCGATCTTCGCGGCGTTCTTTGGCTGGCTGATCCTCGGCGAGACGCTCAACGCCGTGGCGGGGTTCGGCATGCTGCTCACGATCGGCGGCGTCGCCTGGGTGGTGCTGGAACGCCCCGCACCCGGGAGCGCGCTGGTGAAGTCAAACCGGGTGCGCGGGGTGCTCCTCGCGCTGGCGGCCGCGGCATTCCAGGCGGGCGGGTACCTCCTCAGCAAGCAAGGCATCGGGCATGGCTGGCTGCCGCGGGAACAGCACATGCCTCCGCAAACCGCCACCTTTATTCGCATGTTCTTCGCCGCCATCTTCGTCTTCCCACTCATCGGGCTGGCCGCGCGACTACGGATCGGCGTCCGCGGCAACCTGGCGCCCATCGACCAACGGGAGCGGCGGGTCGGGTACGTGTACACGCTCTGCGGATCGCTCGTCGGCCCGTTTCTGGGCGTGTGGCTGTCGCTGGTGGCGTCCGACCGGGTGAAGCTGGGCGTAGCGCAAACGCTGATCTCGCTGACGCCGGTGTTCATCCTGCCGCTCGTCGTCTGGGTCTATAAGGAGCGGGTCAGCCTGCGGGCTGTACTCGGGGCGTGCATCGCGGTGGCGGGAACCGCACTGCTCTTCCTGCCGCAATCCGGCTGAGCGCGGCACGCTCGCCCGGTACGCGACGCAGCGCCTCGCGTGGCTGCGTGCCGGCCAGCCCGCGTAGTGCAAAGCTCCAGCTTTGCATGCGTCGCGTGGGAAAGTAGTGCAAAGCTCCAGCTTTGCACGACGATGATCCCGCCGCCCAGCCCGAGGAGCGCGCCGAGCACGCCGGCGACGACCGAAGTCGCGAAGGCGGCTAGGGTTAGCTCCAGTGGCGTTACGAAGGGATGTATAACATGCGGCGCGGGGCCGGCAAGGCCGGCGCGCTGGGAACGTGCGAAGACGACTGGCGAACGCGGTCAGTCCCTTCTATAAACTTTTTTGTGAACCCGGCCGGGCCGTGGTGCGTAAAACAACCTGAGAATGGAAGAAGCTGGTACAGAGTTGCGGAGGTACGCCATGAACGCAATCGCGCGGTTTTCTGAGGGGCGGTTCCCGGTGGTCGTGTCTCTTCTCATCTTGTCAGCCCTTTTTGTAGGCGGGGCCGCATCGGCCATGGGCGCCGACAAGCCGGCCCAGGCCGAGCCGACGGACGCGCTGCGCACTGCCAATGCCCTCTCCGAGGCATTCTCCTACGCGGCCGGGAAGATCAGCCCGTCCGTCGTCGCGGTTCGGGCGGTCAAGCATTTCAAGCCGAGTGCCGAACGCCGCGGCCGGACGCCGTTGCCCCAGCTTCCCGAGGGTCTGCCATTCGACAACGATTTTCTGCGGCGTTTCTTCGGTGAGCGCTTCCCCAACCAGCTTCCGCCGCAGGAGGGTCTTGGCAGCGGCGTCATTGTCAGCGCGGACGGCTACATCCTGACCAACAACCACGTGGTGGGGAATGCGGACGAAGTCACTGTTGTCTTGCAGGACAACAAGGAACTCCATGCCGAGGTGGTCGGCAAGGACCCGTTGAGCGACCTGGCCGTGATCCGCGTCAACGCTAAGGACCTGCCCGCCGCCAAACTCGGCAACTCCGACGAGCTGAAGGTCGGCGAATGGGTGGTCGCGGCCGGCAACCCGTTCGGCCTGAACGACACGATCACCGCGGGCATCGTCAGCGCCAAGGGCCGCTCCAACATGCGGATCGCCGAGTACGAGGACTTTATCCAGACGGACGCGGCGATCAATCCCGGCAACAGCGGCGGCCCGCTGGTCAACCTGCGCGGGGAGGTCGTGGGGATCAACACCGCCATTGCCAGCCGCGGCGGCGGCAACAACGGCGTAGGCTTTGCCATCCCGATCAGCATGGCCAAGTCGATCATGGAGACCTTGATCGGCAAGGGACACGTGACCCGCGGCTGGCTGGGCGTGGGCATCCAGCGGCTCGATGAAGACATGGCCAGGTCATTCGGCTATGACTCGACGGAGGGTGCCCTGATCGGCGACGTCATTAAGGACGGCCCGGCTGAACAGGCGGGTCTGAAGCAGGGCGACATCGTAACCGCCTACGACGGCACCAAGATCAAGGACGTGACGCAGTTCCGCAACCTGGTGGCCGCGGCTGAGCCGGGGACGAAGGCGAAACTCGAGGTCTTCCGCGACGGTCAGACGAAAACGATCAGCGTCAAGCTGACGCAACGCTCCGACGAGAGAGGAGTCGCCGAGTCGGGGCAGGGCGAAACCGATGAACTGGGTGTGACGGTGGCCAACATTACGCCGGAAGTGCGGCGCGCGCTGGGACTGGGCGGCGACGCCGAAGGAGTGGCGGTCACCGACGTCGATCCCAACGGTGCCGCGTACCGCGCGGGATTGCGGGAGGGTCAAGTAATACTGGATGTTCAGGGTAAGCCGGTCAGCAGCGTGGCGGAGTTCCGGGCTCAGACTGCCAAGCAGGATTTGAAGAAGGGGATCCGGCTGCGGGTTCAGGCCGGTGAGCAGCAGGTATTCATCCTGCTTCGCGCGGAGAAATAAGCCCGGCACGTAGCGCACAGGGTCTGCTGTGCGGATCATCCGGCTTGAAACGGCCGGGCACCCCCCGCAGACTACGCGTTGAATGGGCACGACGGAACCGCACAGGTGGACGCTGCGCCGCGGCCGAGCCCGTTGGCACGGCTCACGCTTCTGGCGCGAGTGGTGCTTCTTCCGCGTGGCTGTGCGCCACTTCCGCCTCAATTTCCTATTGCTGACCGCAATCCTGGTGGGCGGCGGACTGCTTTTTCAGTGGCTCGAGCCCGAGCGCCAGCACACGCTGCTGCGGGCGATGTACTGCACTTGGGCGCTGGTCTTCGGCAACGCGGCGGAGGACTTCCCCCGGTCGCCGGTCTTGCAGGCTTTGTTCTTCATCGTGCCCCTCGTGGGCCTGCTCGCGATTCTGGAAGGTCTGGTGGATTTCGCCTTGACGCTGCGCGACCGGCAGCGCCACCATCGAAGCTGGTGTCAAGTCATGGCTGCTTCACTCTCCAACCACGTCATCCTGGTCGGTCTGGGCAAGCTCGGGTACCGCACGTTCCGCCTGCTCCGGCAGCTCGGACAGGCGGTGGTCGTCATCGAGCGCAACGCCGGCAACCAGTTCCTGGAGGACATTCGCCGCGAGGGCGCGCCGCTGTTCATCGGCGACGCGCGGCGCGAGGCGTTCCTGGAGGACGCCCACGCGGCGCAGGCCAAGAGCATCATCCTGGCCACGAACGACGACCTGGCGAACCTGGAGGTGGCCCTCGATGCCCGGCGGCTCAACCCCCATATCCGCGTCGTGCTGCGGATGTTCGACCAGAACATGGCGGACAAGGTGCGGCAGGGGTTCAACATTCAGAGTGCCATGTCGCAGTCGGCGATCTCGGCGCCGGCCTTCGTGATGGCCGCCCTCGAAGGCACCGTGGTCAACAGCATGGTGGTCGATGACCAGCTCGTGGTGATGGAACGCTGGCCAGTCCGCGCCGGCGACCGCCTGTGCGGGAGAACGGTGGCCGACGTTCTCGCCGCCGACAGTGTCCACATCATCCAGCGGCGGCCCGCCGGTGCCGCAGCACAACTCATGCCCGCGCCGGGCGTGACGCTCTGCAGCAGCGACGACCTGCTGGTCCAGGGTACTTCAGAGGCTTTGGCCGCACTGCGCGCCGGAACGTAGCGGCCGGTCCGCCGCGGCGGACTGCCCCGGCCGTAGAGCGCACGTAGGGCAAAGCTCTGCTTTGCCGCGGGTGCAAAGCGGAGCTTGCACCACGACGACGACCCGCGCCGCGGAATCTCGCATGGTCATGCAGGCCGTGGATAGCCATTCAGGCCCGGCTAACCCCTTCCGCCGCTCTGCGGCTGCTCGCCCGATGCTACAGGCGTCTCACGGCGTAGACGCCGATCACGTCGCCGAGGGTGGCGGGGACGACTGAGCCGCTAATTGCTCTGAGCACCGGACCGCGGCAGACCTGGCCGAGGGCCCAGCCCAAGCCGCGGGAGGATTTTCGCAGCCGTTCCAGCAAATACGCCACCGGCAGCCAGTTCACTTCATGCGTGGTCTGGGTCATCCGGCAACCCGCGCGGGCCAGAAGACGGCCGAGCGCCGCTGGCGAGAAGAAGTACAGATGCTCGGGCAGATTGAACAGATGCCAGCGCGGACCGGTGAGCCGCGCGCACAGGGAGGTCACGTCGCCGGTGGAGAGCGCCAAGATGCCGCCCGGGCGTAATGCTTGGCCCGCGGCGCGCAGGACGCCGAGCGGATCGCGGACGTGCTCGATGGCGTCCCACAGCGTTACGCAGTCGTACGCCTCCGTCGCCAGCGGAAAGTCCTCGATCGACCCGTGCGTGACGTCCAGACCCCGGCGGTGCGCCTGCTCGACGGCGTAGACGCTCACCTCCACCCCGCAGACTTCCCACCCCTGACGCCGCGCTTCATCGAGAAACTCGCCGGTGCCGCAGCCAATGTCCAGCAGGCGACGCGGACCGCTGGAGCCGCCCTGCCAATGTTTCGCGATCCGCCGCAAGCGCCCACGGGCAGTCCGGCGCAGGCCCGCCTCGAGGGCGGCGTAATCGTCGTAGCCCTTGGGCGCGTCCGCGGACTGAAAGTAGGTCTGGTCGTAAAACGCGACCGGATCGAACGCCGGCCAATCCCACCAGCCGAGCAGGCACCGCGGACACTGCTGCAGCCAGGCGCCATTGCTCAAACGGAGCGTGCGGCGCGGCGGCGTGTCACAGGCGGGGCAGACGCGGGGCGGCGCGAAGCTCGGACTCACTGGGGTCGGCCCCCCGTGGGGGCGCGCATCCGATACACGTGCTCGGGTCGTGGATACTGGCCGTTGACGATGTCCTCGACGTAGCGGCGCATCGCCTCTTCGATGATCTTGTCCACCTGGGCCAGGGCCGGGACGAAGCGCGGTGGACGAGGGGCCCCCAGGCCCAGCATGTCGTGCGTGACCAGCACGTGCCCGTCGCACGCCGGCCCCGCCCCGCAGCCGATCACCGGTATGTCCACCGCCGCCACGACCGCTTGCGAAGCCTCATTGGGAACGGCCTCAAGCAGGAGCATGACGGCCCCCGCGGCGACCAGGCGGCGGGCATCCGCGACGAGCGCGGCGATCGAGTCCGGGTCGCGGGCCTGGGCCCGATAGCCCTCGGGGGTGAGGACCGCTTGCGGGCGCAGTCCGATATGCGCGATCGTGTCGAGCCCCGCCCGCGCCAACTCCCCGACCAGCCGCTCATCCTGTGACTGGGCCTCGACCTTGACCGCATCGCAGCCGGCCTCGTCGCGGAAACGCCGGGCGGCGGTTACGGCCTTCTCGATACCGCCGGAGAGCGCTTCGTAGGGCATGTCGCCGACGAAATAGACGTCGGGGGCCCCGCGGCGGACCGCCTCGCCGAGGACGATCATCACGTCCAGCGGGGCGGGGCGTGTGTTCGGATGCCCGAGCACGACGGTGGCGAGCGAGTCGCCGATGAGCAGGGCGTGCACGCCGGCGGCCTGGGCCAGGACGGCGGTCGGATAATCGTAAGCGGTGAGCATGGCGAACTTGCGGCCGGCCGCCTTCATGCTGCGCAAGGCGGTGAGGTCGACGCGTGTCCGGGATGGCTGGGAGACATTCATGTCGTAGTTTCCGAATGGGCAGTTGGCCCAATGACTATCAGACCTTCGGGCGGGCGCCAACCCGTCGGGCGCCCTGCGACCAGCAATTCTGTCCCGCAAAAATCCGCGGCCGCGCCGCCGCGGGCGCATTTTATCCGCAAACCAGGCCATTTCGCTTTCCTACCCCCGGAACAATTGCCATGTTTCCTATAGTTCGAGCCGGCGGCGCGCGACACCCGTCCGCCGCGGCGGACACGGCCGCTCGGTGGAGGTGCGGTGTCAATGAGCGCAGCCCGGCGGTTGACACGGCGGCCAGACCAATGAACGCCGCCGTCGGCGCAGCACACGGATCATACGACACGCTGCCTGGGCGCTGCCGGCGCCGGGCGGGCCGTGCGGCGGCCTGGGCCGGTGAGCCTGTTGGGACACAGGCGCCTACAGACACAGCGGACACGACATGAACGCAAACCTGGTAGATGTCTGCATCATCGAAGACG
>Ga0315291_10001072_pt1 | contig 36622 bp, 24 predicted proteins | sample YL17G12_20_MG_FD_203070 | JGI IMG/M metagenome (GOLD analysis project Ga0315291, IMG submission 203070) | Sediment microbial communities from Yellowstone Lake, YNP, Wyoming, USA - YL17G12_20 | ecosystem: Environmental > Aquatic > Freshwater > Lake > Sediment | place: USA: Wyoming | collected...
CCATTTGTTCCTACGTCATAGACAAAGAAGTTAGCGGTATCGGTTTTCTTCTGGCCACCGGCTAAGAGATATACTTTACCATCGTAATAGACTATCGAGGTACCGCCCTTGAGTGCTTTAGGCACTGGGACGAATGCTTTTGGTGTCCAACGGTCGCTGTCAGCTGCTAAATTGTATGCCCAGAATTCAATCGTACTGTTACCTTTGGTTGCGTAGATAATACCAGCACCATCGTAGCAAAGTGCGGCGCCTTTTCCAACTTTCTTCTTATTAACCTTTGTAGGATCGGTAGGTTTATTACCATAAGGCAATGTTTCAAGGGATGACCATGTACCTGTCGTGCCAGGTGTGTACTTGAAAAATCTATTTGATTTATTTCCATGGAACACATAGACATTGTTATCATCTGCAGTCAATGCACCACCATCTTTGACATACTTACCAGTACGCAGGTCAGAAGCAATCGGTATTGATTCAACTTGAGTCCAACCAGGAGTTGACGGAGGAGCGACTTGAATTGTGAATGAAACTTCTTTCTTATCATTATCAGTAAACATATCCGTGCTGAGTTCAGTTGAACACTTAGCGACATAGTCTCCTCGCGGTCCAACTGACCAATCATCAAAGTCAATTGTGAGTTCCTCATCAGGATTAAGCGTCACCGATGTATCATCCGTCCAGACAGCCTTTGCCGGACCGGTAATTGTAAACTTAACATTAAAGGTTTCAGCATTCGAACCATAGTTCTTTACTTTTGCTTGTGGAGTAATTGTTGCAACTGAATCAATATCTCCAGCGATTGGAGTCAATATACCGGCAGTTCCAACATTATGTGCCAGCGTACCGACTACAGTGAATGTACTGTCTTGTTTATCATTTGAATTATCCATATCACCACTAAGTTCAGTTGAACACTTAGCTGTATAATCGCCGCGTGGACCGACTGTCCATGGGGCAAAATTGATTGTCCGTGTCGCGCCAGCATTTACCGTAACAGTTGTATCATCAAACCAATCTACTGATCCTGAGCCCGATGCTGAAATCGAAAACTTGACATTAAAGTTTTCTGAAACATTACCATGGTTTTTAACTTGTGCCTGAGGTATAAATGTGGCAGCGGAATCTACTGAGCCAACCGGATAAAGAATAGCAGTAGTACCGACATCATGCACATGAACCGTAATTGAACTATTAAGTGTATCATTATATCTATTCGCATCATTATTGAGTAGACTTATGCATTGAACACTATGTTGTCCTCTTGGCCAATCGGTATAACTTTGAAAGTCGGCCTGAATATATGAATGTGAACCGTGACCTTGGACATCGTATGTCGCAGTATAAAAATTACCGATTGTTATCTGCACAGTATAAGACTCTGTTGTATTGCCATAATTATAAACTGAACAAGAAGGCGTTACATTATCGGTTGAATCAAATGGCGATGAGACACTGAAGAAAATCTTGGTTGGTCCGACATCTACCGTATCAACCGGAACCGGACAGACTTCAGTATATTGAACCATTGTGTCCGCGATTGGCATTGAAGTTGTATCCAAACCTTCGATTGTAACAATCATTGAATCCGGTCTCCACATGATGGCGATAGACGGTAAAATTTCCGGAATCACACATACTGGTCGATTTCCCATTGGGTCTAAGGTCAAGAAATGAAAGTCATTATTACCAAGCCCAAAACTATTAGTCCAACCCGCAATCGCATAATTACCATTGGTAACTTGAATCATCGGATATGCCTCTTCAAAATTTGCTCCAGGAAGACTGGGATGAACTCTTGCCCAGATAACCGCTCCAACATTCAAATCAATTTTCATAACCAGAAAATTAGGATTGCCCGGTTGTGGTGTTCCAGGGCCTCGGCTATATGTCCAGCCTGAAACCGCATAATGACCATCATGAGTTACGATTAAGGAACGGTCATCCATAACCTTTTCATCACCCTCAGGCCAACCATAATAATTACTCCACTGTGGCGGCCCAAAAACTGGTGGAAATTTAGCAACAAAGATATCTGTGTTTACCAGTGGTTGATAAGTGATATTAAGCCAACCCGCAACGCCGACAGTTTGTGTTAAATTATCATAAACAACTGAGTATGCCTCAGCACCGCCATCGCCTGATAATACACCAGTTCCAAGATGATTACCGAGAGGGTCAAGCCACATTATAAACGCATCCAAAATTTGTGTTATTGGGTTTGAGCTTCGGCCCACGACTACCAATCCATAAGGCGTTTCGGTGATACCATATCCTTCATCGATAATATGAGCTGGCTTACGATTATATACCTTCGCCCACTGGACATTGCCATTTGGTAATAATTTTACCACGATGACATTTGGTTGTGGCGACGGACCAAAACTTGCGGTCCAACCAGTTAATGCATAACCACCGTCCGATGTTTGAATTATCGAAAACGCCTTATCATCAAAATATCCACCATATACTTTTCCCCATTGCAAAGCTAAGTTGTTACTTAATTTCAAGACAAATATATTTGCATCATTGGGATTGGGATGCATAATGGGGTGATAACTTCTGGTCCAGCCCGTAACTACATAACCGCCATCCATTGTTTTAACCATTGAAAATGCTTCATCAGTTTTAAGTCCGATTGAAATCTTGGCCGGTCGGACTGGATTACCACTGCTATCAATTCTAACGATTAAAACATTGGTATCAGTCGGCGTCGTAAAATCAGTTGTGTAACCAGCAAGAATATATCCAATATCTTCCGTATTAGTCTGAACTAAAGCATAGGCGCGTTCTGATTTAATTGTTCCATAAGTCCGACATGGTAGATTTTGAGCAACCGCGATAATCGGAATCATAACAGTAAGTACTATTATTGCGCTCATAATACTTTTTCTATCTTTTAACATTTTTCCTCCACATATTTTTATTTGGCAAGATTTTAAAAAATTTGACCCATTAAAGGTACGGAATTTATCAGAAATATTCCCTACCTCCTTTATTCTGGGTTACTAAATAAAACCATATTTGCTGGTGTGATATCCCACTTGCCATAGTTTTTCCTTACACGATATGGATTATACCAGTTATTAAATTTTCCCAAAAGACTGCCACAGTATGCAGATAAAAATTAATGCCTTTTTGGGTTCCAATATATGAATAAATTGTAACAAAAAATGTCCGTTTTGTCAAGAAATTTCTTAGATAAGTAGATTATCCAATATTTCTATAAGTATTTAGATATAGCAATACTTATATACTCAAATTTCACTTATTTCACAATTTTCATATACGCGATAAATATTTCAAATAGGGTATGAAAATTGACCGCAGAAACACAGGGCCACGAAGTACACAGAGTATTTTTCTCGTGAGTCTCTGTAACACCATATCTCGGTGATATTTTTTTTGTTTTTAACTTGACCACTAAAATACCTGTTTTATATCCTTGTAAAATACCTTCTCGAATATCTGTTGCACCCTGTCTTAGACTTCTTATCAGAATTCCTATTAAATTTCCAGTCAGATTTTCAGTTACAGAATTTATTAGATAATTGTTTAGATAGCTAATTATCAACCGAACTTTAAATCTATTTATGAACCAAATTTCAAAACTATTTCCAAATCCCCAACCCCCAAATCCTCCAAAACCTGCTTGATGGAGGGGATACCTCCCCTATCTTAGCAGTTTCTGGTGATTAGCTACTGGTTTTTAGTGAATTATATGAAATTTCCGCTCAATTTTTCTTCTATCTGCAGATAGAGCATACTACACATACTATAGATTCGGCTGAATGAAATTATTTCTTGTGAAAATCTGTCTAATCTGTGGTTAATATTATCATTTATTACCATTACACGCTTTAACGCAGACCCCACAGATATATTGTCCGACATACCCTTTTTTCTGAAATTCCTTTAGTTTTTCAAAGCACTGTAAATGTAAAAACTCTTCTGGTTTTTCTTTTGTCGCCTGAGCCGGGCAAACTGCAATACATTTTCGACATTCTTCACAATTATCACTTGTTGGCGAATCAGTTATTAAAGGCATATCAGTTAAGATTGTAACAAGACGGAATTGTGAACCGTATCTGGAATTGACTAACAGGTTATTGCGACCTATCCATCCTAATCCAGCTGCAACTCCGATGCGTTTGTGTGAAAGGTGCGCTTTTTGATTTTGCCAATCGACAATTTGTGATGCCGCAATCGGCAAAGCATAAAACCCTTCTTTTATTACATAATGAGTAATTTTCAAAGCGAACTGGTCTAAAAATGAATTCACTTGCCGGTAATGGTGAAAGTAAAGTTGGGTCGGATGGTCAAGAATATCTTCGAGCACTGCTTTCGAAAGTGAAACACCGATACTGATTGCATGCGGGAACTTTGCGAGTAATTCTTTATTAAGGAGAAAATCATCGGTCTTCACTTTGGATAAATCAGCAACTCCGAATAGAGTTGCTCCTTCTTTTAGTGCTAACTTTTTCACTTTTAAATAATTTTGATTTTTGACTTTCATTTTTATCTTTTGATTTTTGGCTTTTTATTTCTTTTTAAGTACACCATCAACGCAAATATCGCCGATGGCGTTACACCCGGAATTCTTTGCGCTTGTCCTAAATTTGAAGGTCTTTGTTTGGTCAGTTTCTCTTTTATTTCATTAGACAATCCTTGAACAGTTCGGAAATCAAGTTTGCTGGGAATTTTTATATTTTCAATTTCTTTAAATTTTTCAATATCATTTAACGCGCGGTCAATATATCCTTTATATTTTACCTCAATCTCAATATTCCAAAGCAACGAATCATTTGAGCTGATTGCAGTTTTTTCTAAAGGATTTTTTGTTAGTGGAACAAATTCTTTAATGTGGGAATAATTTATTTCCGGTCGTCGTAACAATTCTTCCAAAGTAATTGAATGAGTAAGCGCTGCGGCCTTTAATTCTTTAAGTTTTGAATTGACTTTTGCGGTTGGTGTGATTCGTGTCCGTTTTAACCAATCGAATGTCTCGTTAATTTCCTTTTGCTTCTGCACAACCTTCTTATAATATTTATTCGGTATTAATCCTAATTCATAACCCTTTGGAGTCAATCTTAAATCAGCATTATCTTCTCTTAATAAAAGACGATATTCAACTCTTGAAGTAAACATTCGATACGGCTCATTTGTTCCTTTGGTAATCAAATCATCAATCAGCACCCCGATATAGGCATCCGAACGAGTTAAAATAAATTCCGGTTTTTCTTTTACTTTTAATGCCGCATTGATTCCAGCAATCAGACCTTGAGCAGCCGCTTCTTCATAACCAGTTGTTGCATTAATCTGCCCGGCAAAATAAAGGTTGTCATATAATCTTGTCTCAAGGGTCGGTTTCAGTTGGGTCGGATCAGAATAATCGTGTTCTATCGCATAACCCGGTCGGAAGATTTCAACATGTTCTAACCCTTTTATGCTCCTCAGCATTTTTATCTGAACATCTAAGGGTAAACTGGTTGAAACACCATTAGGATAATATTCAACCGTATTTAAACCTTCTGGTTCAATAAATATCTGGTGTCGTTCACGGTCTGGAAATTTTACAACCTTGTCCTCGATTGAAGGACAATAACGAACACCGATACCTTTGATGACACCGGTATACAATGGAGAGCGGTCCAAGCTTGATTTGATAATCTGATGTGTTTTCTTATTTGAGTAAGTTATAAAACAAGGTCGATAATTTTTAATCTTCGTTTCAGTCCAATATGAAAATGGTATTGGTGGTTCATCGCCGTGCTGTGGTTCTAATTTAGTAAAGCTAATCGTTCTGCCGTCAAGACGAGCCGGTGTCCCGGTTTTAAATCTTCCCATCGTAAATCCTAAATCTTTTAAATTTTGAGAAAGTTCATTAGCTGGATTCTCCCCTAATCTACCTGCTGGAAAATGCACGAGACCGATATGGATTAATCCCGATAAAAAAGTTCCTGGTGCAAGAATGATAGTTTTACCAAAAATTTTTTCACCGATTGCAGTTTCAACACCGATTGCAGTTTTCCCTTTAATCAATATTCTGGTAACTATTCCAGTGCATAGGTGCAGGTTATCTTCCTGTTCCAGAGTTTCTCTCATGTAATTCTTATATAATAAACGGTCGGTCTGAGCGCGTGAAGAATGGACTGCTTGACCTTTTTTTGTATTGAGCTGACGGTATTGTATTGCGCTCTTATCAGTGTTTTTGCCCATTTCTCCACCCAAGGCATCCAGTTCTTTAACCAGTTGTCCTTTGCCGATTCCACCAATTGCCGGATTACACGACATTAGACCAATTGTATCGATATTCATCGTTACGAGTAAGGTAAAGCATCCGATCCGCGATGAAGCTAACGCCGCTTCAATACCAGCATGTCCCCCGCCCACTACAATCACATCATATTTTCGGACAACCTTTGACATAAATATTGTATATAATAATATGAGGAATAAAATATGATGTCAACCCCGCACCTATCTTCAAATTCTTATATTATGAAATTATAGATTTTTGTCCTAACATCTTAGTATGTGAAATAGGTGCGGGGGTCAATCAACATCGCCCGTTAATTTGACTTTTTAAAAGATTTTGGTATAATGCTTAGCCGTGAAAAAAATAAATATTGTTCTATCTTTTATCTTACTAATAATTAACCTTGAAATATTAAGTAATAAAATATGTAGCTTCGAGAAAGGAGCATAATTTATGTCAGGAGCATTTCCATTTGAAGTCGGTGCGATGTGGTCAATTTTGGGTATCGCCATCGCTGGTCTTTTATATGCAGTTTTATTGAGTCGACAGATATTGAAAGCAGATGCGGGAAATGAAGCGATGCAAGAAGTTTCCCATGCAATTCGGGAAGGAGCCGGTGCATATCTGAATCGCCAGTTGCGCACGATTGTTGTTTTTATCGGCATTCTGACAATTGCCTTATATATGACTGCTGCATTAGCAGGAAGTCATTGGACGATTGCCGTAGGTCGAGCGGGTGCGTTTTTAATGGGTTCGCTTTTCTCTTTAACGGTTGGTCAGATTGGAATGCGAATGGCAGTAATTGGTAATGTTCGCGTCGCATCTGCCGCACAACGTTCGTTTGGCGAAGCGCTTAAAATTGCTTATCGTTCTGGAACGATTACCGGAATGCTTACTGATGGTTTAGGTTTATTAGGCGGTACAATTATATTTATCATCTATGGAAAGATGGCTCCGGAAGTTTTGCTCGGCTTTGGATTTGGAGGCACTTTAATCGCATTATTTATGCGGGTTGGTGGCGGCATCTATACTAAAGCGGCGGATGTCGGTGCTGATTTAGTCGGAAAGATTGAGCAGAATATACCGGAAGACGACCCGCGTAATGCGGCCGTGGTGGCTGACTTAGTCGGTGATAATGTCGGCGACTGCGCTGGTATGGCAGCGGATATATTTGAATCGTATGAAGTGACGATTGTTTCAGCGATGATTTTAGGATTAGCGATACAGCCGTTCCAGTTAAAATGGATTCTCTTCCCGCTCTTAGTCCGTGCCATTGGTGTTATTTCATCAATTATAGGTACATATTATGTTCGAGCGTTCAATGAAAAAGAAAATGCTTTCAAAGCGATTAAACGAGGATTTAACCTTTCGGCGACTACTTCGATTATCGGTTTCGCCCTTTTAGCATGGTTTTACGTTCATGATATTCGACTTGCGATTGCAACTTTTGCTGGAATTCTTTTAGCAATAATTACAAATTATCTAACTGAATATTTTACCGGAACCGATAAAGCTCCGGTAAAAGAAATCGCAAAATCAAGCCAAAGTGGTGCGGCAACCCTGCTGCTCTCCGGGCTCGCCGCGGGTATGGAATCAAGTGTCTGGGCGATTATTGTCATTGCTTTTGCAATTCTTGCCAGCGTGCTCATCTTCCACAATACGCCGTCAATGATTCTATACGGTGTCGCGCTCTGCGGTATTGGGCAACTTACACTCACCGGTAATAATATTGCAATGGATGCTTTTGGTCCGATTGCGGACAATGCCAATGGTATCGGCGAGATGACTCATATGGATAAAAAATCCCGCCAGATTATGGCTGATTTAGATGCGGTTGGCAACACAACCAAAGCCGTAACCAAAGGTATCGCAATCGGGTCAGCGGTGATTGCCGCGGTATCTTTGTTCGGAGCATTCGCCGACACGGTCAAGGTCGTTACTGGAGTGAAAGACTTTTTCATTGATATTGGCAATCCGGTAGTATTTATCGGACTTCTAATCGGTGGCGCAATACCGTTCTTGTTCTCATCGATGATGATTCGAGCCGTCGGTCGGGCTGCCTATTTAATAGTTAATGAAGTTCGCCGTCAGTTTAAAATACCGGGTTTGATGGAAGGTAAAGTTAAACCTGATTATGCCCAAGCAGTAAACCTCTGCACAACCGCAGCCCAGCGTGAACTTTTAGGCGTTGGTGTTTTAGCTGTTCTATCACCAATCATTGTCGGGTTTATCTTCAAAGAAGCGGCATTAGGCGGATTTTTAGCCGGTGTCATATTAGTTGGACAACTTATGGCGGTATTTATGGCTAATGCGGGCGGTGCCTGGGATAATGCCAAAAAAACAATTGAAGATGGACTGTATGGCGGTAAAGGTTCGGATGCCCATAAAGCATCGGTAGTCGGCGATACGGTCGGTGACCCGTTAAAAGATACATCTGGTCCAGCATTAAATCCGATGATTAAAGTCATCAACATGGTTTCATTACTAATTGTCCCCCTTATCATCAGTTTCAAAAAATGGTCACCAGTCTTGATAATCATAATTGCAGTATTATTAGCTATCGTCGCGTTCGCAATCTGGTTTTCAAAACGAGAAGGAGTAAAAGGAACTGAATCTCCGTCGGCAAAATAACGAAAGCAAATAATAAGATATTTACTGGGTAAAAGCCCAATATTTTAGACTGTTCAAAATGATGATACCCCCCGCCGAAAAATTACAAAACTTTTTTATTATTTACAAATCACACCGTGTAACTAATTCATTTTCATAATTATTGTACACATCAAACAAATAATATTTTTCCTCTTGACAAAAATTGCTTTTTTGTTATACTTATTATGTAAGTTGTATAATTAAGGTATTAGATAAATAAGTCATATCATTAATAAATCCCAAAAATAAGTTATATTATTAATATTTCGCGAAGAATTTTTCTCGAAAGATAAAGTGTCGAATATTTAGTAGTAAAAATATTCAGTTTTATCATATTACCGGAACTCCCCAATAAGTGAAGATATGAATAAAAAGTCTGTATTTGTTTATGGTTGCTTTAATAAATGTTCAAAAGCAATCGAAGGAGGCCTTATGATTAGAATTATAGGCCTTGTATTAGTAATGATTGGTCTTTCTTTTACACAACCTTTAACCTTGAATGAATCATTTGATGGAACAACCTTTCCCCCAGAAGGATGGTCTGGGAATTATTCGCTTAATGATGATTATTATTGGGTAAACGATCGTAGTGGACCGCACGTTGGTCCTGGCAGTGCATTTAATGGAAAAACCCATGGTGTTCCTGCTGGACCTCATAATCCTAACAATGACTGGTTAGTTACACCGAGAGTTACACCTAATAACACTGCTAATCAACTGACATTTTGGTACCGTGGATTTAATAAAAACCAACATGAGAGCTTAGAAGTATGGGTTTCAAATGGTGGATATACACCCGCTGATTTTCAAAACCCGACGAGTGGATTTATGGCATGGGCGCGTGGATTTTACACCTGGGATTGGACTTTAGCAACAGTAAACTTATCATCATTTAATAATCAACCTGTTTATATCGCATTTCGTTATGTTGGTGTGAATACAAATCGTCATGGCGTTTTTATTGATGATGTTAGTAGCTCGATACCATTTGTTGCGCTTGATGCCGCTGTTATGCAAATTGTGAAGCCTGACACAGTGGAACTGCCGACCGCCTTTACGCCTCAGTCGCAAGTCAAAAATTATAGCAATGCGAACGCAAGTTTTTGGACGCGATGCGAAATTGAAACAATTACTAGTACCAGAACTGTCTATCGAGATTCGGCTTGGTCAAATAATCTAAATCCAGGGCAAGTCAATCAACTATCTTTTAGGCCTGTCACACTATTAGGTGGTTTTTACAGAATAAAAGTAAAAACTCTTTTGGTTGGTGACATGCAAGCGAACAATGATGAGAAGAATAAAAATTACAGAGTAATTACTTATGGATATCTCAATGCGGGTATTCCGGTAATTCTTGCCCCAGTAAATGAAATTCAACAAAATACTACTTATTATCCTTCTGCGGTTGTTAGAAATAAAAGCTGGCATGGTGAATCAGTGCCGGCAGTAATTAAAATTAAGAAACACGTCACTAATTCGGTTGTGTATGCTGAATCGACCAAAATCTGGTTAGAACCATTTGGAGAAGGCACTTATACGAGTTCTGCATGGGATGCGTCAGTTGGTCAATATGAAGTAATTAGTTATACAAAACTTCCTGATGACCAGCTTCCCGCTGATGATTCCTCTTTTGCGGATGCGATTTGTAATGAAATAGATGTTGGTGTGCTTGAAATCATTTCACCTTCTACGTTTGCTGAACCAGCACAAGCAATAATACCCAAAGCGAGTGTGAAAAATTTTGGTTGGATTAACGAAACTTTCAACGTTACATTAAAAATTGGCAATTATTATACCGATACAAAGACTATTTCACTTGATGCAGGTGCGATGACAACGACCATTTTCAATATTTGGAATTCTGTGGTAGGCACTTTCCCAATTCGTTGCTCAACCTATCTAAGCACCGATATGAGACCGGAAAATGATGTTAAAACGAGCAGTGTCTATGTCCCTTATTGTGATGTCGGTCCGATTGAAATTCTTATTCCCGACACAATTTCACCTAATGAATTTGAACCCAGCGCAATTATCGAAAACTTTGGTGATATCCCGGTTAATACTCCGGTTGAATTAACGATTGATGCTCAAAGTAAAGACATTGTTTTCTGTGATACCGGCTCAGTGAATATTTATGAACATACTGCCGCACCCGTCTATTTTGGAGATTGGACACCCGAACCAGGTATTTATAACGTTATTGTCAGGACTATATTACCCGCAGATCTTAACCTAACGAATAACACACTTTCAAAAACCTGTGTTGTAATTGCACCTTATCGAGATATTGCGTTACTCGAAATTAATGCACCGCGCGACTCGATTGATATCGACTATCCAGTCGCTCCTATTGCCACGGTTCAAAATATCGGCAATGTTCCGTTGGCTTTCCGGGTTATTACTGAAATAAGACAAGCTGACGCAGGACTGCTCGTTTACCAATGTACGACTTATGTGACCTCTCCTCTACCAGTTGGACAAATGATCCGACTTAACTTCACTGACCAAAGTTTGCCGAGCACCGGTAATTATGATATTTCCTGCAAAGTAGATGTTATTGATGACAACCCACAAAACGACCAACTGTCAGACAATTTTGTTGTCATCAAAGATTGTTTCCGCGATGTCGGTGTGTTCCAAATTATCTCGCCCGTGGAAACAATACCTTGTGGATTTATCCAATCATCCGTATTATTAAGAAACTACGGTAACACTTACGAATCGTTCCAAATTTCTTTACAAGTTGTCAAAGAAGGAGCTACATCACCTTGCTACAATCAAACAATGCCAGTCTCAGATTTAGGTCCACGAACTAGTAAATTCTTAACCTTCCCGGCTTGGCCATCCGATACCGGTAATTTTTCCGTGATTTGCTCTACCGGACTAACTGAAGATATGAATCCAAATAATAATACAAGAACTAATTTTGTCAATGTCTATCTCACCGTAATAGAGGGTTGGGTACAAAATCAGGATGTACCACAATTAGTAAAAGACGGTGGTGCTTTAACCTATGTTCCGAATATCGGCATCTATGCGTTCCCCGGTAACAGCACTAACTCTTTCCTCTTCTACAATGCTTACAGCAACAGTTGGACAACCAAAACTTCCTTGCCCGACCATATTGCCAATGCTCGAAAAACTGTTGGTAAAGGAGCTTCGCTATGTAACGATGGCTCGAGTACAATTTATGCTGTCCGTGGAAACAATACTAATGAGTTCTGGGCATATGATATCGCGACCGACAATTGGACGCAATTACAGAATGTTCCATTAGGTACTAATAATAAAAAGCTAAGGGGTGGATCTGCTTTAGGATACCTGATCAAGGGAGATTCTAATTTTGTCTGTCTAGTTAAAGGCAGTAGGACCTACGAATTTTGGGTATATTATGTACAAAGCGATACATGGTTACCAAGAAATGACGTCCCGGCAGGTGCTAAAAACAAACCGGTTGATATTGGTAGTTGTCTAACTTTAGACGGATACGATAATCTTTATCTGTTAAAATCAGTAGTAAATGAACTTTGCCAGTTCGATATTGGGAATAATTGTTGGGAAGTTATAGACAGCTTGCCACGTAGCACACGAGCGAAAAAAGTCAAAATCGGCGCTGCTTTGACTTATGATAATGAAGATAACCTTTATGCCTTTAAAGGTGGTAATACCCGTGAATTCTGGTCTTATGCCTTGGCAACTAACCAATGGACAACGGAACCTGAAATACCATTAGCAATCATTCCGAAAAAAGTAAATAGCGGTGGTGCACTCGTGTATGCTCAAGATGCGGTTTATGCGATGAAAGGTAATAGAACGAGTGAATTCTGGAAGTACATTCCGCCGACTAACTCAACCAATCGCGTGCCGACACCAAATACCCAAGTAACAATACAAACGCAAAATAAAATTGAATTGCAAAATATCCGAGTACAAGCGAAGCCGAATGTCGTGACTCGTATGCTTAACATTAACTATCAATTAAACGACATTAAACCGGTGATACTAAGATTTTATGATATCACAGGTACGCTTATAAAAGCAGAAACTAGACCACTGTCCGCAAGAACCGGAGTATTGTCAGTTGACATCTCCGAAATTGCAACAGGAGTATATTTCATAAGTTTTGAGAGCGGAGGAGCCAAATTAAAACTAAAAATAGTTATTAAACGATAGGGTTCCTATTCCCTCTCATTGGGGCGGCTCCGGCTGCCCCTTTTTTTATCTATCTTAGGCGGATTGATAAAATTAGATTGACAATTGTCGAAAATCATTTAGAATAAAATAAATGCGCCCGTAGCTCAATTGGATAGAGTGCCGGACTACGAATCCGTAGGTTGCGTGTTCGAATCACGCCGGGCGCGCACTTAACATTATTTTTGAATGGATGAATCTCATTGGATGCAAGAAGCATTAAACGAAGCGAAGATTGCGTTTGAGGAAAACGAAGTACCAATCGGTACAGTAATTGTTCTTGATAATAAAATTATCGGGCGCGGTCACAATCGAACTGAAACGTTAAAAGATCCTACTGCCCATGCTGAAATTATTGCTATTTCAGCTGCGGCTAATTACCTAAACAATTGGCGATTAACTGATACATCTGTATATACCACCGTTGAGCCGTGTTTGATGTGTGCTGGCGCCTTAATTTTATCAAGAATAAAGAAATTAGTATTTAGTGCCCATGACGCGAAATTCGGTGCCTGTGGTTCTGTTTATAATATTCCGAAGGATAATCAATTTAACCACAAATTTGATGTTATCACCAATGTTTTAGAAAAAGACAGTATAAATTTATTACAGGAATTTTTTAAAAGAAAACGAAATGATATTAGTCATTAGTTGTTGGATTTTTGCTAATATGGAGAGATGGCCGAGTGGACTAAGGCGCATGACTCGAAATCATGTGTTGCCGCAAGGCAACCGGGGGTTCAAATCCCTCTCTCTCCGCTCTACTAAGATTTTGATATCAATTTTTATTTAGGAGCAAAAATAAATGAAGAATTTAAAAAGCAAATTTTTTTATATCGGATTTTTATTAACGATTCTATTGATAACTTCTACCTCGGCTGCCAAGATAACAATCGACAAATCACAACGCCGTGTATTACCAAATCAAGCACAAACCATACAGAAATTAATTTATAGATACATGAAATATAAAGATAGAGTTGTTCGTGATAATGATCTTTTAGAACGAATAAAAACTGCCTCGAATGAAAACCGAATTGATACTGTGAGAGTATTAGCGCTCCGTGTCGAATTTATTGAAGATTCAACACCATTGACTACTGGAAATGGCAAAATGGATTTAGCGGGATTTTTAACACCTAATGATGGTCTTTTATATGACCCACCCCATACGCGACGCTATTTTGAACGACACCTCCAGGGCATGCGTAATTACTTCTGGTTAAATTCAATGGGCCATTTATACATTGATTATAAAGTAATGCCCAATACCGTTGTCAATTGTTATCAATTACCGCATTCAATGTTATATTATGGTGATTCTATGTGGAAGCCCCCATATTACAATTATGAAGGAGTCGAAACTGGTCTATGCCGTTTGATGCGCGATGCAATATTAGTTGCTGACCGTGACCAGAATTTTCAATTTTCCAATTATGATTTGATAATCATCTTTCACGCTGGTTCAGCTGCTCAAAGTGAGACGTATAATCCATCGAATAGTCCATTTGATTTACTGGCAGGAACAATTGATTCCTCCGCTTTAGAATATTATTTAGGAGAACCTTATATTCTGGCCGATGAAGGAAGAACCCGTATTTCAGCAGCAACAATTATACCAGAAATGATGCGCCAGGACACCTCATATCAAGGACAGGTGAATATATTAGGTATGTTTGGCCTCTCTGGTACGTTATATCATGAATTTACCCACTTATTAGGTGGCTATGACCTTTATGATGTCACAGGAAATTCAATGGGTGTTGGTTCCTGGAGTCTAATGGGAACCGGTGCTTGGTTAGGTGATTGGTCGGTCGGTGCGCCACCCGGTGCAATACCCGGCATGCTCGATGCATTTCATAAAGTTTATTTTGGGTGGGTTGAACCTTATGTGGTAAATATTCCGAAAGAAAGTATCCCAATTTTTGTTGCTACTATGGATACAACAAGATTCAGACTCCACGGCGATAGTACTGCACCATTAATTATTAAAATACCAATTTCACAAACTGAATATTTTTTAATCGAGAATCGGAAAACCGACACGAGAAAAAATGATACGATTGTGGTTGATACCGAAGATGGTGTTTTAGTGTGGGTTGAAGATGGTGAGTACGATTTCTTCCAGCCCGGCTCTGGGATTGTAATCTGGCATATTGATGAGCAAGTTATTGCTGATTACGGACCATACAATGCAATAAATATTTTTCCCGACCATAAGGGAGTTGATTTAGAAGAGGGTGATGGAATTCAGGATTACGACGGCTGGAGCGGCATTTCTCAATGGGATTACCAGTATTATGGAAGTAATAATGACCCATTCTATGTAGGTGGTTTTAATTCAGAATTCTCATCTTTAACAACACCTAATTCAGATGGCTATTATGGCAAAACTCATGTCACTGTTTCTACGCTTTCCGCACCTGACACTACAATGTTAATCAGCTTGAACTTTGGGTTTAACCAAAGAGGATTTCCTAAAGACCCGGGTCGCAATATTAAATTATTGTCTGCGCATGCCGTCGATTTAGATCGAGACGGGTTGTTAGAAGTAGTCGTTGCCGATAGTGGTGGAAGAATCTTTGCCTGGCATAGTGATGGCTCGTCTTATTTACCTAATACACAAGGAGACTTTGCACAATTATCAACTACCTTAATAGGTACGCCAGCAATTGGTGATGTATTCGGTGATGATAAACTTGAAATCATCGGCGTTGGTGAAAATGGACAAGTCTATGTCTATCCATTTACTGGTATTTTGCCATCCGCGCAGATGACAACTAATGATAGAATTCTCGCCTCACCGACCTTAGCCGATTTAGATGGCGATGATAAAAAAGAGATTATAGTTGGTTCGACTGATATGCGACTTTATGTTTGGAAAGGCGACGGTAGCCCATATCCAGGTTTTCCAATGTTTCTCAATTCGGAACTACGGTCTTCGGTAGCAGTAACCGACACTGTCAATTCACGAATCATTGTGCTGGCAAGCGATAACCGTCTGTTTTTAATAAATCCGAGTGACGCTACTGTAGTCAATCGATTTCCACTTACTCTATCGAATAGCGCTTTGTATACTACCGCGCCACCTGCGGTTGGAGACGTTGATAGAGATGGTGAAAAAGAAATAATTGTTGTCGTCCATTCGGAAATTGATTACAAACTTTACGTAGTAGATTTTTCTGGTAAAATAAAATATTCAAGTCCTGATAAAATATCGAGTCCGGTTAATACCGCACCTCTTTTAGCTGATTTGGATAACGACGGATATCTTGATATTATCGTCACAGGTAAAAATCGAATTTATGCATTTAATTATAATGCTACTTTAAAAACTAATTATCCTTTTGCTCAAGATTCGGTTTATACTACAATACAGGTTATCGGGGGCTATCTTTTTACAGTCGAAGTTCCGTTTATATTTAATTCATCCCCCATAATCTATGATATTAATAATGATAGTCTACCTGATATAATAATCGGCTCGCCAAGATATGGACTATTGGCGCTAGATGGAAGAACCGGTCGATTGTTAGGTGATTTCCCGTTAGCAACGGTTGGTGGAGTCAGCGCAACACCAATGATTTCTGATATCGATAGCGATGGAGAGGTCGAAATTTCTGCTGGTTCTGATTTAGGTGTTTTTTATACCTGGGAATTTCCGATAGGCGCACATCCTTATCTGGGGAATCAATATCTACATGATCCGTGTCACACCGGACTTTATTCGGAAACACCGGAAATCATCTCACCGCCCGATGTAATTGTAAAGAATTTTTACGCCTATCCTAACCCAGCTGGCAACAGAGTAACGGTTCGTTACTGGCTAGGTAGAAATACTAAAAATGTTAAAATCAATATACTCGATATTACCGGCGAATCAAAATCAGAGTTTACCGGTAATACATATCCGCTTACTGATAATGAAAACACTTTATCATTAACTGAAATCCCAAGTGGAATTTATATTTTACGATTAGAAGTTACTTCGGAAACTAAAAAGGAAATAAAGTTTTATAAATTTGCGGTGGTGAAATGATCGATAAAAAATATAGGTTGGCAGCCACTATTCTGCTGGTACAGTTGTCATTTGCTTTAACGCCATCGGAAATTAGTTCTTTTGACCGGTTTCAAAGAATCACGAGCAATAATAATAATCTACGAACAAGACACTACGCTACGAACAATACTGTCTTCGGAATTATTAAAGATGACTTTTTATTAAATGATGACACAGCCGGAGGCGCCCGACAACAAACCCCGGCAATTGCCATTAACAATGCCGGACGCATAATTACAACCTGGACTGATTTTCGGGACGGTAACGCTGATGTGTATGTTCAGAGAATAGACTCTATAGGTAATTTTACTGGCGATAACTTCCGTACTAATAATGATGTTGGCATGACTTGGCAAGGAAATCCTGCAGTAGCAATTCACGAACACGGCAATTTCATAATCGCTTGGGAAGACCGACGCATACTGAATTCCGACGTCTATATTCAGCGTTATAATCCGACTGGGGCTCCCATCGATACGAATTTTCGCGTTAATGATAATGTTGGATTTTCTGACCAGAGAAATACCGCTGTAATAATTCAACCAAATCAAAATTTCATCGTGGTTTGGGATGATTGGCGAAATGACTGGGGCGATATTTACGCCCAAAAATATGACAGCCTTGCAAATCCTTTAGGAGTGAATTTTCGAGTCAACGATGATGGTAATGGATCGAATCAATATGTTCCCTCAATTGATCAAGACAGTCTTGGCAATTTTGTAATAGTGTGGATGGATGGTAGAGAAGGAAATTGGAATGTTTATGCGCAGCGCTATAATAACCAAGGACAAACCATTGGCACGAATTTTCGCGTAAACGATTTGAATAGCGATTTTCAGGGTTATCCGGAAGTAAGTGCCGAAAAGAATGGTCGTTTCATCGTGGTGTGGGAAGACCAAAGAAATGGAAACTCGGATGTCTACGGACAACGATTTGACGCCTCCGGTAATCGAATCGGTGTCAATTTTAAGTGTAACGATGACATAGGAACTACCAACCAATCAGGTAGCGATATAACGATTGACAATTCAGGAAACTTTATTGTCGCCTGGGTTGATACACGGTTAGGTAATACTGACATCTTTGCGCAACGTTATAATCAATCCGGTAACCCTTTGGGAAGTAATTTTAGAGTCAACAATGACGCAACTACTCAGAGTCACAACACACCTACGATTGAAGTAAATGGACAGGGTAATTTCTCGATTGCTTGGGACGATAATCGGCAATCCAATAATGATGTCTATTATCAAATGTACAATTCTAATGGAACGCCTCTAGGAGTGAATCAAAAAGTAAATGATGATGTCGCAAGTTCGCATCAACGATGTTCCTGGATTACTCAGGGTGGCTTAGGTAATTATGTAGCCGTTTGGGAGGATGAACGAACGAATAATACCGATATTTACGGTGTTAAATTTGATTCCGCTGGAAATATTCTACAAGATAACTTCAGGGTAAATGATGACTTTTCCAATTCTAACCAATTTTATCCGTCAGTTGCCGCTGACTTCAATAATGAATTTATCGTCGGGTGGTCGGATAATCGTGATAACGATTATGATATATATACTCAGCGTTATACATCCACCGGAATCCCGATTAATAACAATTTTAAAGTTAATGATGATACGATCGGCGCAGCCCAATGGTACCCAGCGGTTAGTTGTGACAGTATTGGTAATAGCGTTTTTGTATGGATAGATTACCGCAGTGGAAATAACGACATATATGCACAGATTTATAGTAGTCAAGGTAATCCGATTGGTTCTAATTTTTGCGTAAATAATCCGGTCAGCGGTGATCAACTTTATGCCTCGGTTGCCATGGATCGACAAGGTTTTTTTGTAGTTACCTGGATGGATAACCGTGATGGAAATTTTGATATTTTTGCGCAGCAATATGACAATTTGGGAAATCCTTTAGGAAATAATTTTAAAGTCAATGATGACCTTGGTTCAAGTGCGCAAGGTTATCCAAGTGTTACAGTATATTTAAACGGTAATTTTTCGATTGTTTTTGAAGATGAAAGAAATAGCAGTACCGATATTTACATGCAAAGGTATTACGCCAACGGAGCACCAATCGGCGGGAATATTAGAGTTAACGATGATAACACTAATTCAGAACAATACTCTCCGTCTGTTTCTTATGCTCCAAATGGTAAACAAGTTATCACCTGGTGTGATTACCGTAGCGGAGATGACAACCCGGATATTTACACGCAGGCCTTTACGTCGTCTGGATCCCCTTTAGGAACCAATAAACAGATTAATAACCCTGATTTGTTTCATTATAATAACCAATGGTTAATTGGCCAAGGTGTAGTTACTAATAACTCGAGAATCGGATTTGCCTGGATTGACAATCGACGTCATAAAGGGTGGGATATTTATTCAAAAATTGTCGACTGGGATTTCTTTACGGCAATATCTGAAGAATCTCAAGAAATATCGACAATATCCAACGACGTAAAAATTTTTCCGAATCCGAGCATTGGGAAAGTTCATTTATTAACCGAAAGTCCGATTACTAATGATATAGAAATATTTAGTATTACCGGTGTGAAAGTCTTACAACAACCCACCCATCACAGTATTACTGGCAATGAATATTTAATCGATCTTTCTCGCTTTTGTACGGGTATCTATTTCGTTAAATACGAACTGCAGAATGTTAAAAAAATTAATAAAATAATTTTGTATTAGCGAGGGTATTATGGTAAAATTAAATACACTTTTTATTTTTGTTGTAGTTATCAACCTGGCATTTAGTTCAGAACTAACAAAAACTGAACCGACACCATCAAGTTATAAAGGTAAAGCAATTCTTGCTTCAGCACTAGCCCCGGGGTGGGGACAAATAACACTAAAAAACAATCTCAAAGGTGAGATTATGCTCTGGACCGATGGCGCACTCTGGTTATTTTATGGTGGATATAGTTGGTACGGAAATTCGCGAAATCACGATGCGAAAAATTTTGCCAGTATATATGCGGACGCTAATACAAAAATAAAAAACGATGAATATTTTCGCGCTTTAGAAAGGTACAATAGTTCCGACGTTTATAATGAGGACATACGTCGTGAAGCCCGGGAAAGATTTCCTGATGACCCCGCTGCACAAAATAGTTACCTGTTACAAAATGGTTATTTCGGCGATTCCGCATGGATTTGGCAGACCGATTCATTTCGATTTACTTATTGGAACAAACGCAAATCGGCCCGCTCCGCATTTACTAAAGCAGGATTTTTACTTGGAGGTGCGCTGCTTAATCGACTGGTCAGTATGATTGATTGTGCATTCTTTACACCTGATAAAAGAAATAAAATTGGATTTGTCCCGAATTTTGATGAGCCCGGTATCGGTTTAATTTACCGATTTTAATGCCAAATAATGACATAACAACTGACTTTTTAGTTGTCGGTTCAGGTATCGCGGGACTGTGGTTCGCTCATAAAGTCTCTCCAATTGGCCAAGTATGCATATTAACCAAGAAGGAAAACACTGAATCAAACACCAATTATGCCCAAGGCGGAATTGCGGCTGCTTTTGGCGAAGATGATTCACCTGAAACCCATTTTAAAGACACACTGAAAAGTGGTCGAGGAATGGCAAAAGAGGAAATTGTCCGAATGGTCTGTGATGAAGGACCACAATTAGTACAAGAACTATATAAAACCGGCATTGGATTTACAACGTATTACAATTCTACTGGTGTAAAGCACTTTGACTTAGGAAAAGAAGGTGGTCATACCCGAGCAAGAATTGTTCATGCTCAAGATTATACTGGTCGCGAAATTGAGAATGGTCTACTCCACGCACTAAAAGACAAATGCCGTTTTTTTGAACATTACCTGGTATTCGAATTAATTCTTAATGAGAACAATCAATGTATCGGTGCTAAGGCATTCGATACGAAAACGGGCGATCAATATAATTTCTTTGCTAAGACTGTTTTATTGGCAACCGGAGGTATTGGTCAAGTTTATCTACATACCACTAATCCGCCAATTGCTACTGGCGACGGTATTGCAATTGCGTATAATGCTGGCGTAAAAGTAGCTAACATGGAATTTATTCAATTCCATCCTACCGCTTTATTTGGACATACAATAAACAATCGTTATTTCCTGATATCAGAAGCAGTTCGAGGCGAAGGTGGTATTTTAAGAACTCAAGATGGTAAGACATTTATGGAAAAATACCACGAATTAGGGTGTCTAGCACCGAGAGATGTAGTTGCGCGAGCTATTGATAAAGAGATGAAAATGGCAAATCAGGACTACGTGTTACTCGATACAACTCACTTAAATCCAGAGAAACTAAAAATGAGATTTCCTAATATTTATAACACTTGTTTAAGTTTAGGCATCGACATAACTAAACAACCGATACCAGTAGTACCAGCTGCTCATTACGTATGTGGCGGTATTCTTATCAACTCCTGGGGTGAAACTGATATTCCAAATCTTTTTGCAATCGGTGAATGTGCTTGTTCAGGGTTACATGGAGCAAATCGGTTAGCATCTAACTCATTACTTGAAGCATTGGTGCTTGCGGAAAGAGCTGCAATAAAAGCAAAAAACTCTTCCGTTTCTAAATCAGTTCCGATAAAAGAAATTCCTCAGAACGAATCTCTCGATACGTGCCCGTTATCTGGGTTGGAAATTAGCTTAACCGAAAAACAAGAAACCATCGAGTTAACCAACAAACTGAGAAAAACAGTCTGGGATGGTGCTGGGATTGTCCGTTCTAATCACAGACTACAAGATGCTTTGAATCAAATAAAAGTAATCGCTTCTGATGCTAAAAAATTATACCCAATCACACCTAGCACAATTGAGTTAAATAATATGCTTACTGTGGCAACTCTTGTTATTAAGAGCGCATTGTCACGCAACGAATCCCGAGGATTACATTACAAAGAAGATTATCCCCAGCTTGATGATGAACATTTTCTGAAAGATACAATTTTACAAAAAGAGAACTCAGCCACTGAGTATCACACATAAAAATTAAATATATAACATGCTAAAAAAGGTAACTAAAATCCGAACCTATCCGTGGCAAAAATACTTAGATCAGTTTACAAATTATCTGATGGCAGAGCGCAGTTTAGCCAAGCAGTCCTCAGAATGTTATACCAATGATACGCGGCAATTCTTGCTATCATTATCTTCGTCAACCGCAATAAAAATCATCACAGAGTCTGATATCCTGCAGTACATTGCACAACTTCATTCGCTGAAATTAGCCAGTGCATCGATTGCCCGGAAAATTACATCAATAAAAATGTTCTTTCGTTTCTTGGTTGCCGAAGAAATCATAAAGCATGACCCGTCGGAGAATATTGAAATGCCCAAGGTCAAGAAAAGTCTCCCCACTGTGCTCTCTTTTGAAGAAATATCTAAAATTATTGAAAGCGCCAAAATATCCGACCCGAAAAATCTCCGCGCCCGGGCAATCTTTGAGGTTTTGTATGCCAGCGGATTGCGCGCATCTGAACTACTCTCATTGCAGCTCGATGATGTTTCCTTTGTTGACGGGTTTCTTCGGGTTTTAGGCAAAGGCGACAAAGAACGGATTGTGCCGATTGGAAAACCCGCTTTGCAAGCATTAAAAAACTATCTCAACCAATCGAGAAATGAATTCTTAAAAAATAAATCGTCACCTTGTATTTTTGTCAACGCTCATGGCAGAAAACTCTCTCGAATGGGATTACATAAGATACTTAAAGAATATGTTAAGAAAGCAAAACTCAGTAAAACCATCACTCCCCATGTCTTCCGTCATAGTTTTGCAACCCATCTTTTAGAAGGAGGTGCAAATCTAAGAGCAGTGCAGGAAATGCTCGGACATGCAAATATCGCAACAACCCAGATTTATACACACATTGACCGAGAATATTTGAAAGAAGTATATAAGACTTTCCACCCACGAAGTTAGTTCGATTTAACTAATTTCTTAATAAATTCAACTACTTTCCCTTTGGTATATGATAATTCAGCACTCAAATCAGCGCCCATCGTGAAATATTTGGGCTGGATACCTAACAAAGAAATTCGACAATTGTGCTGTTTCTTGATAAGTTCAATAGTCAATGTTAAAGGTAAAGTATGGGTCGATAGCAAGCGATAAGAAATATCTTTAATTTCATCCTCTTCAAATAATTTAAAATCACCAGGTTTTGCATTATAATTACAAGCATCAACAAATATCGCCCAGTCTGGTTTTGCATCTACTACTTTATCAATGTAATTCTCTGGGGTAGTTTCACAGTCATAAACAATTAAATTTTCCAATTTATCATTCTGGGCAAAGCGAAGAATCTCTTGTGCAACGATACTACCGATACCATCGTCAGAACGTAGAGGATTACCAACACCTAAAATGACAATTTTCATAGAAAATTAAATATTAAAAACACAAACCTTAAAACGTAAAAGCTATTCCATCTATCGATAATTTTAAAGTTTTTAATATTTATTTTTAATTTTTGGTTTTTTTAAATATTATCTGTGGTTATTTAGTTATTGCGATTGCTTCGATTTCGACGCAGGCTTGTTTTGGTAAGGCACCAACTTGAACCGTGGCGCGGGCAGGATAATCTTTAGAAAAATATTCGTTATAAATTTTATTCATTTCAGCAAATTTATTTATATCGGTCATATATACGGTGGTTTTTACAATATTATCTAATGACGAACCGGCACTTTCCAAAACTGCTTTGAGATTAGCAAATATTTGTTTAGTTTCAACAACTACTCCACCTTCAACTAAATTACCCGTTTCCAGTGAAATTCCAATTTGTCCAGACAGAAAAATAAAATTACCAACAACCACTGCCTGGCTATATGGACCAATTGGTTTCGGTGCTTTATCGGAATAGACTATTCTCTTTTGCTCGTTCATTTATGAAACTAAATTACCTAATGCTAAAGAATACAGCTTTGTATCTTTAGTATCGGCCCGAGATAACATCACGACCGGTTTTTTCGCGCCGACGATTATTCCACATATTTTCGCGCCACCTAAATACTGAAGTCCTTTGCCTAAAATATTACCGGTCGCGATTGACGGTACGATTAAAATATCAACATCACCGGATATCTTAGTCCTAACCTTTTTCACTTTTGCCGCATAAGGAGAGAATGCAACATCTAATGCTAACGGTCCCTCGACAATCACATCACCAAAATCACCTTCTTCTCCCATCCTTGTGATAACCGCCCAATCTAATGTTTCTTGCATACTCAGATTAACTTTTTCAATTGCCGAAAGTAAAGCAATTTTCGGTTGTGTCAGACCTAAAGATTTAACTAAACTGATTACATTACGCACGATATCGATTTTTTTCTTTAAGTCTAATTCAACGTTAATTCCGCCATCGGAAATAAAGAGAATTTTATCATATAGAGCAAGTTCTAACAACGCAACATGACTTAAAAGCCTCTCCCCTCTTAAACCTAACTTTTCATCAAGCACACCTTTCAGAAATCCGAAAGTTGTAACTTGTCCTTTCATTAAAAAATCGCCTTTCTTGGCAGCTTCGCTGACCGCTTTGTCAATTGCTTCTTTTTCATTGGTACAATCGACAATTTCAAACTCATTTTCCGAAATGTTTAGCCCGTCCAGCATTTTAACTATACTACTCTTTCGACCGAAAAGAATTCCGGTTGCGATGCCCTCTTTTTTTGCATCGTATAGCGCTTCAATGGTCGGGATATCTTCAGCACAAGCAACGACGCAACGTCGTGGGCCACGCGCTTTGGTCATTTCAATCATCTCGGCAAATTTCTTAAACATATTGAATAAATGAGGATACTCAGATTTTATAATATGTCAAGGTATGCTAAATTTTGTCCACAAAAATATGAAAGGATGATCTTTTTTAGCAAGATTTACAGAATGAATTAAGCAGATCTGGTCGGTATGAGCCCGTTATCTGTGAAGGTTTACTCTACATTTTCTTCTCCTTGTGTCCTCTTTGTTCAGGATGACATACTATCGAGTTTGTAGGAAAAGGCCTTAACATTGCCCTACTCTTTATTAAAATGGGTTGACTTTTATTAATAAACCAATTAGAATTAACTTAAAATGATAATTCAAAATATTTTCAAGTCGGAAAACCTAATTCAGGAGGCGTGATGAAAATTTTATTACCGTTGTTCTTATTATTACCTTTTGTTTTAGTATGCAAGGCACCAAAAAACTTAGAGCATGCTAATCGTAAAATCTGGAATAAAAACTGCTGTTTCAAGCAAACGAATATTAGCTTAAAACGTTATGACGAAGGCATTATCCGCGCCCGCGTGGAAGGGCGATGGCAGAATTTTACAATTCGTGCCCTTCCTGATAAATTCATTGAGTGGAGTGTACAGCGTCGGCTGGAAACTTTAGAAGAAATTCGAAAGGGCGGTATGCCTCAATTAGCCGGTGCGCATAACGGTATGGTAGCTTCGCATGGGTTAAAACGGCGTGATGTCACGTTTTCAATAAATAATGCCGTGAAAGGCATGGGGTTCCTACCCAAACCGGAAAAAATTGAAGCGGTTTTAAATCTCTTAAAATCAACCTTTGATTCTGGCGATAGTCAGAAGCTCGCAATTCTGGAAAGTCTTTATAAAAACGCTAAAGAAATTTATGACCCGACCAAACAAGTATCGCTTGAACTTTATTCAACTCCGGCATTTGAAACCCACACATTTCTAAATCAGATGACCGACCCCGGTGTCGCGATTGTCTTCTTAGATTTTCCGTCTTATGAACTAAGAGCAATTACTCAACTGATCCATCCCGATGACCCGACTCTTACACCCTATGAAAGAAACGTTGTGGAATACATCAACACGATTCACGATTATTTTCACTCCAAATCACCGCGACCATCGATTGGCGTGATTTATCATGTAATCGAAGTATTTGATAATTCACCTGGTCGGGCAAAAGGGAAACGAATCGTTCCGCCCTTACCTTAGGTGCGAATAAATTGAACTGTAAACTGTTGCCCGAACATTTTATTCGTGTAATTAGCTGTTATTCGTATAATTCGTTATAAATATGGAAGAAATTGGTAAAGTCATCGAACTATCTAGCGATAATGCTAAAATTGAGATAACCCCTTCTGAAGGATGCAGTCATTGCCAGCAAGCAAATGTTTGTAATCCGTTCGGTCCGAATAAAAAAGTTATCGAACTGAGAAATGCGGTAAATGCACAGGTTGGTGATTCAGTGAGAATTGAAATACCAGAAAAAAATCGCGTGCTTTCAATATTAATAGTGCTTGGCATTCCAATTTTTTTATTTATGATAGGCATTATTATCGGCCAAATCATATCAGGTGACCAGCTTTCTGCTATCCTCGGTGGTGTTGGTCTTGTTTTAGCGTTCGTAATTGTGAAGCTTATAAACAACTATGTTGCAAAAAAGGAAAAAGTCTTGGTAGTTATCAAAGAAAAAATAAAAGCCACAGATTAACGTTGATAAAAGAAAAGCTTTAATAAATTTTGCTTTCGGTAATGTTGGATTTTTAAGAAATTAGAATTCAGATACATGGATTTCTTTAATTGTATTCGCGCATATTGTATTTTATATCGTTTTTACAATTTAGCGTCGTGTCCTTGAAAGTTTTTCCAGTATTGCGCTAACTGCTTTAGTTTCTCGTTAACTAAAAAGTTAACCGTGCCAGCTGGATAATTACCATCTTTAAATTTTTCGCCTGCTTTTACTCCGGTTAGTAGCTCAATACCCTGGTCAATAGTTTTTACTGAATAAATATGAAATTTGCCTTCTTTGACCGCATTAACAACTTCTTCTCTTAGCATTAAATCCTCGGTATTTGATTCCGGGATTATTACACCTTGTGTACCGGTTAACCCTTTTGATTTACATACTGCAAAAAATCCTTCGATTTTCTGATTAACACCGCCAATCGGCTGTACTTCGCCTTTCTGATTCACTGAACCGGTCACCGCTAAATCTTGACGAATCGGTAATTCCGACAGGCTAGACAATAGTATATATAGTTCTGCTGACGATGCGCTGTCACCTTCAACACCACCATATGATTGTTCAAAACAGAGGCTGGCGCTTAATGCCAACGGTTTGTCCTGGGCATATTTAGACCGCAGGTATCCGGAAAGAATAAACACACCCTTGCTATGAATCGGTCCGGACAGTTCTGCTTCGCGTTCAATATTTATAACACCTGCTGTTCCGACTCCGGTCCTTGCGGTAATCCGAGACGGTCGTCCAAATGAATACTCACCGGTTTCATATACTGACAAACCATTCACCTGACCAACCACGCTGTCTTTGGTATCGATAAAAATCAGCCCCTGGTCGATCATCTCTTGTATTTTTTCCTCAACCAGCTTAACTCGCTCAATCCGTTGTTCAATCGATTTCTCGACATAATCTTTATTGACGGTTTTAGCACCATCTTTAATTGCCCAGTAATTTGCTTCTTTTAAAATATCGTTGATAACATTAAATTGGGTCGACAAGCGATTTTTTCTGCCGGCTAAACGGATACCGCATTCGACGATCGCCGCCACCGCTGTTTTATCAAATGGTTTTAAATTCTCTTTTTCCGATATCGCTTTAATCACGGTTGCATACTGGTTTATCGTTTCTGGTGACAATGGCATGACCCAGTCGAAATCAGCCCGTACTTTAAAAATCTTTTTAAAATCATCGTCATTTTCATATAGGATACTATATACTTCCCGATCGCTAATCATAATCACCTTAATATCAAGAGGAATCGATTCCGGTTTGAGCGCCGACATCGCGAACATTGTATAAGGATCATAAGCAGATATATCCAGCACCCGATTTCTTAATGTCCGTTTTAAGGCTGGCCAGACACCCGGCTCTAAAATTGCATCCAGCGCGTTCATTACTAAAAATCCGCCATCCGCTTTTAATAATGACCCGGCTTTAATTTTGGTAAAGTCGGTCCGCCACTGACCGCTACGGTCCCACATCCTTTCAATCGTACCGAAGAGATTTTTATAAGTTGGCGTGTTTTCAAAGATAATGGGCGCGCCTGCTTCTTTCGAATTGTCAACAATTACATTAACTCGAAACTCAATAAAGTTATCAACCAACGGCATCGGACTTTTTTCCTCACGGGGAAGAAATCTTGCGATATTGGATAAAATCTCGGATTCCACTTCCGTAAGATATTCAGTAACCATGTCGTTCTTATATGATTCTTTAATCTCTTTGATATGTTCAGTAACGACCGGTTTTACCGTATCTTTGTCCAGCTCTTCTAATGCCTGCCGGGTATCTTTCTCAACCGACCGAATTCTCTTGAATACATCATCCAGTTCTTTGGAAAAATTTAAGTATTTCTCGCGGATTTTTTCGTACTGCTCCTTAGTAATTTTACCTTCGTCAAACAATTCGCCCAACGTCGCCATATTATACTGCTGTTTATCGACAATATAAACCAGTTCCGGACGGGCAACTGGCAGTACTTGAACTAACCCGAACCCTTCCGCTTGTACGCGTTTTTCAAAATCTCGCGCTAACGCGGATGATTTTTCTTTAAAAGATTCGATTAGCTCATTCTTCTGTTTTTGGTAACTCTCGCTTTCCAGCACCAGCGGAATATTTTTAATCAGGTGTTCAATCAAATCGTCCATTGCGTCCGCAAACTTAACTCCTTGACCAGGCGATAAACGTATCAGTCGCGGTGTATCCGGGTCTGGAAAATTATTCACATATAAAATATCATCCGGTGTTTTCTTGCTTTTTTCTAAATCTTCCAGCAAGTATTTTACCGAAGTCGTCCGTCCGGTGCCAACCAGACCGGTAACAAAAATATTATAACCGGTACTAGGAATTTCTAAACCTAACCTTAACGCATTGACCGCTCGTTGCTGTCCGATAATCTCAGAACAAGTTTTAATTTCATCGGTTGTTTTAAAACCTAAACTGTCCGGGTCACATACTTTTCTTAATTTGTCGATTGGCACTTCAAATTGTTTCATCTTAAATTTCCTTTATCACAATTTGTTTTAACTTGTAAAATAAACAGGCGGTTGGGCGAAAGTCTTAAAAGAGCCTATTTGTTAATAGATAATCGAGGTCGGAGTACCTCTTGATGCCCTTTAAAAGATTCACAGTCCCGTATCGGGCACTCCACAACCGCCTGGCTCGATTCTTAATTTTTATCTCCTTTTGCTACTAACATTCTAACGAATATCGCCTATCTCACAAAGTGATTTAGTATAAAACCCCCTACCGCATTTGTCAATAAAAAACTTTATATTAAAAATGCCCAAGATGACTTTTATCATTGCAATAATTATTTTCATCGTTTAATCATTCTTGACAGCAGGTTAAAATCAAATTATCCTATACTGATTATGAAAACAATTCCCATCTTTAACTTAAAATCCGACCAGGTAGTTTCGGTCGCGAAAAATTATGAAAAAGTTTCTTTAAATAAAAACAGTATTGCACGAATTCTCGACGCCTATAATTTTGTCAATCGGTTAAAAGAACTACAGCAACCGGTTTACGGTGTAAATACCGGGTTTGGTGCTTTAGCTGGTGTTATTCTGGATAAAAAGAATCTAACCCGTTTACAGGAAAATCTAATCTACTCGCATGCGGTCGGCTCTGGTCCGATTTTAGAGAAAGAAATCATTCGCGCCGCAATGTTTTTAAGAGCAAATATGCTTTCCAAAGCACATTCTGGTGTCCGACCTCTACTAATTAATACTTTTATTACGATGCTTAATAAAGATATCGTGCCGATCGTGCCTGAGACAGGTTCGGTCGGTGCGTCCGGTGATTTATCACCGCTCGCTTTTATTGCCCGCACGCTTTTAGGATATGGTGAAGTATTTTATCAGGGTAAAATTATTGATGCCCGGACTGCTTTCAAAAAAGCTAATATCAAGCAGATAAAATTTGAACCAAAAGAAGGACTATCATTAATTAACGGTACCGAGATGATGGGAGCCAACGGTGCTTTAATAGTTGACCAAGCCGAGTATTTAGCAAATATCGCTGATGTTGGTGCTGCGATGAGTATGGTCGCTTTGCAGGGCAAGACCGGTCCATTTGATTTGCGAATCATGGATTTAAAACCGCACCCTGGACAGAAACTGGTTGCTCGCAATCTGGCAAAACTGCTTGCTGGTTATCGAACGACCGGTAAAAAAGTGCAGGATGCTTATTCTTTACGTTGTATTCCGCAGGTCGCTGGTGCGGTGCGGGAAGGAATAAATTTTGCTAAGAAAATCATTGAGACCGAAATCAATTCGGTTTCGGATAATCCGATTATTGTAGATAATCCTAAATCAAAATTAAAGTATGATATCGTCTCGGGTGGTAATTTTCACGGTCAGGCGATTTCACTGGCATTTGATACTCTCGGTATAAGCTTGGTAACGATGGCAACGATTTCTGAACGCAGAACTTTTAGACTTTTAGATGATAAATTATCCGGTTTATCGCCATTCCTTGTGAATAATCCGGGTGTTAATTCCGGTTTAATGATGTTGCAGGTATTAGCTAGTGCACTTATTGCTGAAAATCGGGTATTAGCCAATTCTGCATCAATCCAATCCGTACCGACCTCTGCTTCACAGGAAGACTTTGTCAGTATGGGTATGACTGCCGCTAATAAGACACGGCGTATTTTAGACAATACCCTGACAATAATTGCGATTGAATTAATCTGTTCAAGACAGGCAATTGAGCTGGCTAAATACGAAGTGCCGAAAGGATTCAAGACTTTTTATAATAATGTAGCTCATACCGTTCCATATATAACTGATGACCGCTTATTCCAGAACGATATCATAAACACCAAAAACCTTTTAGATGACAATAAATTCAGAAGTCTAGTTGGAAAATATTTCGTAACCACAAAATAACGCTTTATTTTCACTGCTCTTCCGTTCCGCTGTTGTCAACAACAACCCCGACAATTTTACCTAAATGATAATTTATTAAATATCCGTTCGGCAAGTGTAGTGCAAGGCTTCAGGGGTTGTGCCAAAACTCTTGCCCTAAACCTTAAAAACAGAAAGATTTGATATTGAAGAAACGATTCCAAGATTTGCGCTTTGCGATCTGAGATATTATCCGTCCGTGTTGCTACCGCTACGTTGATGCTAACGCATCTACTCTTCGAGTCACGTGTCCAGCTGTAGTTAATAATTTTTTGCCACTGTGATTATTTATCTTATTGACTTTTAGTTTTTGGTAAGGTAAATTTATTCATGCAATATTTAAAAATTAGAGATGGTTATGTTTTAAAGCTTGAAACCGGCGAAGAAATTATTACTATACTGAAAGATTTTATTATCGACAAGAAGATTAAAAGCGGATTTTTGACCGGCATCGGTGCAGGTAAGGAAATTACCCTTGGATATTTTGATTATCCTAAAAAAAACTATCACAAGCGTTTCTTTCCGGAAGAATTCGAATTTGCTGCTTTAATAGGAAATATTGCCTGGCTTGAAACAGACCCGATTATTCATGTACATGCAACGATCAGTCCAGAAAACTTTGTATCCTACAGTGGGCATCTATTCTCTGGTATCGTAACCGCTACCTGTGAAATAATGATTACAACCTTAGATAAAAAACTCAAGCGACACCCTGATATAAAAACCAGATTAAATCTTTTAGACCTCCAATAATTAAAGATATCTGTGTTGCTCTGTATCAATCTGTGGTTTCAAATATTAAATGTTTAAACTAAAGGCACCTTTTAAACCATCCGGCGACCAGCCGCAAGCAATTGAAGCCTTAACTCGCGGTATTGTTGCTGGTAAAAAGTTTCAGACTTTATTAGGCGTTACCGGTTCAGGCAAAACTTTTACGATTGCCAATGTCATCGCTCATTTAAACCGACCGGTCATTATCATCTCGCATAATAAGACTTTAGCCGCCCAATTATATGGTGAGTTCAAGCAGTTCTTTCCTGAAAATGCGGTCGAGTATTTTATCTCGTATTATGACTATTACCAGCCCGAAGCCTACGTGCCGGAAATGGATTTGTATATTGAAAAGGACGCATCAATCAATGAAGAAATTGAACAGCTGCGGATAAGAGCTGCTTCCAGTCTAATTGAACGAAGAGATGTCATAATCGTCGCGTCGGTCTCCTGTATATATAACTTAGGCGAGCCGGAAGAATACAAAGCAAGCCTCTTACCGATTGATATAACTGAAAATTTAACCCGCGACGCGCTGATTGAAAAACTGGTTTATCTTCAGTATTCGCGGAACGATATGGAACTAAGACGGTCTTGCTTCCGGGTGCGCGGTGACATCATCGAAATTCATCCCTCGCACCGAGAATATGGCGTGCGCATCGAATTCAATGGCGATAAGATTGAACGCATCACAGTTTTTGATGTTCTCACCAGCTCGGTTATTGAACGCAAAGACCGAATTACTATCTACCCGGCAAAATATTTCGTCACTTCGAGCGATAATATCAATAAGGCAATTTCGGGTATTGAAGCAGAACTCTCGCAGCGGTTAGCTGAATTTCAATCGCAGAATAAATTACTGGAAATGCAGCGACTCAAAACCCGCACCCGATTCGATATTGAGATGATGAAAGAGTTTGGTTATTGCCCGGGTATTGAAAACTATTCCCGTCATATTTCTGGACGGTCACCCGGCACCCGACCATATTGTCTTTTGGATTATTTTCCTTCGGATTATTTAACGATTATTGATGAATCGCACCAAAGCATACCGCAGGTAATCGGCATGTATAATGGTGACCGCGCCCGAAAAAATGTCCTGGTCGATTACGGATTTCGCCTGCCCTCGGCTTTGGATAACCGGCCTTTGAAATTTGACGAGTTCCGATCGTTAATTAACCAGTGTATCTTCACTTCGGCGACCCCAACCGAATACGAAATACGGTTGAGCGGAAACCAAGTAATCGAACAGATTATCCGACCAACCGGCTTGATTGACCCCATGATGATTATCCGACCAACCACTAATCAGGTTGACGATTTGATTAAGGAAATTCGCTTACGCGTCGAAAGGAAAGAACGGGTATTAGTTACGACTCTCACCAAACGGATGGCTGAAGATTTATCCGAATATCTCACGGAAATGGGACTCCGGGTCAAGTATCTCCATTCTGAAATCGGCGCGATTGAACGGATTGATATTTTACGTGGCCTCCGTCTCGGTGAATTTGACGTGCTGGTCGGGATTAACCTGTTGCGGGAAGGGTTAGATTTACCGGAAGTTTCGTTAGTCGCAATTCTCGATGCGGATAAAGAAGGATTTTTACGCGATGAACGGAGTATTATCCAAACCTCGGGTCGTGCTGCCCGTAATCTCGCTGGTGTGGTAATTTTATATGCGGATAATTTAACCCGCTCAATCAAAGGTGCTTTAGCCGAAGCGGAAAGGCGTCGCCAGAAACAGATTGAGTATAATGAACAGCACAAGATAACTCCCAAATCAATTGAAAAATCCATAACCCAGGTCATGAAAACTACGATTGTCGCTGATTCGAAAGCTTCCGAAGAAATTACTGAAGAAATCGACAGCAGTGCCGATAAAGCAGAAGTCTTGGAAAAGTTAGAACAAGCAATGAAGAAAGCAGCGGAGCAATTGGAATTTGAACGTGCTGCCCAGCTCCGTGACCAGATAAGAAAAATTAGGCAGGAACTTGCCGATACTGAAATATTAAAAACCCACCGCAAGAAAAAACTCAGAAAGTAGCTAATTTTTGAAATTTTTAAACGTACTTAAAGATTATTTTCTTTCGGTACTGAAACGTACCAAGCGAACTTTCCTTGATTTAATGAAAATAATTATTCCGGTCTATACGGTTGTTTATATAATCTCTTTAACACCCCTATTAAAAATGTTTGGTGACTTTTTAGCACCAGCAATGAAATTTTTTGGTTTACCCGGCGAAAGCGCGCTTGCGATAATTTTAGGAAACTTTATCAACCTGTACGCGGCAATCGGTGTCATTCCCCAACTTCATCTTAATGGACAGCAAATAACCACCATCTCGCTTATGCTCCTTACCTCGCACAGCCAAATTTTGGAAACCTCGATATTTTTAAAACTCAAGACCCGTTATTTGTTCCTTTTATTAATAAGACTATTAATTGCTGCTATCGTTGGCTATATTTTTGCTCGAATATGATTTTTTTAACTTATTTTAAAGGCATCCTCAATTTAGGCATAAAAACTTTTGTAATTCTCTTTTTAGTTTTTGTCCTATTAGAAATAGTGCAAAGGAGCGGGCTCTTAACAAAAGGCTATCGAGCAATTGCAAAATTTGTCGGATTTTTAGGTTTTAATGTTCAGGGTTCAGCACCGCTGTTAGCCGGAATTATTTTAGGTATAATTTATGGCGCCGGAGTAATCGATGATTTAATCAAACGAGAGAGTGTTGATAAAAAACAGGTTTTTTTAGTATCAGTGTTTCTATCCATGTGCCACGCTATCTTTGAAGATACCGGTCTGTTTTTAGTTCTCGGTGCAAATCTCTTTTGGATTACCGCGCCAAGATTATTTATTGCCATAGCCGTAACGTACACCTGTAGCAAAATCTTCAAAAATTAATTTTTTCATACCCCCCAAGCAACATTTGACCACTCTTAATATATATTTTTAAAAAGATGTATTATTTAGCTTGATTCCATAGACTTACGTTATTTTCGGATAGTTATTTTCCCGCTTGACAAATCGTATTTTTTCTTTATAGTGGTGAAGAGTGGTGAAGAGTGGTGAATAACAGATTTCGCGGATATTACAAACATTCGGTAGACCCGAAGGGTCGAGTTGCAATACCGACGGCGTTTCGTCGGATATTGCCAGCAAAGACCAAAGATGAATTACTATTGAATAAAGGCAGGGACTGCACAATCGAAGTTCACCCATTAATTGAATGGGAGCAGTTTGAAAATGATATCTTGTTACGTCTTTCCAAATTTAGTCCTGACCCGCTTCGTTTACGTAGGTCGCTTCAGGCAAGTGTCGTGCCTGTGAAATTGGATAGCCAAGGCAGAATTCTAATACCCAAGCAATATAAGGAATATGCTAATACAAAGGATGAAGTAATTATTGCCGGTGTCGGTAATTTTTTCGAAATATGGAACCCTAAGAATTTTGAAGAGTATCAGAAAAATGCAAGTGAGCATTTCTTGTCCGATTTAGAAAATATTGGTAAATATTTAGATGTGAGTAAAAGCTTAAATCTTTCCGATTTTAATAATGTCAAACCGAGATAGTAAACAAGGATACGAGTTCCATACGCCGGTTATGGTTAAGGAAGTTATTTCGTACCTTCTCCCCTCCCACCAATTACCAAAAATCGATGGCAAATTGCCCATGTTTATCGACGCCACCGTAGGTGGCGGTGGCCACGCTCAGGCGATATTAGAAAATTTATCAAGCGGTATTGTCGTGGGGCTTGACTGCGATGTGGATGCGATCGAATATACAAAGAAACGTCTCCAAAACTATACGAACTTTCATCTTTTTCATACTACTTACACCAATATTGACAAAGTTGCTTTGGAATTCCCTAATTATTATATTAAAGGAATCCTGTTTGATTTGGGAGTATCTTACTATCAAATTATGACGCCGTCTCGTGGTTTTACTTATTCTTCGGCGGGTCCTCTTGACATGAGATTTAACCAGTCCCTACCTGCAAGGTCGGCGAAAGAAATCATTCGACATGCTTCGCTATATGACTTAAGAAAAATATTTAGTGAATATGGCGAAGAACGCTATGCCCACAAAATTGCTACACAAATCCATACCCAACGTAATTATATTAACACTACTCTTGAATTAGCTGATATAATTAAGAAGGCAATCCCAGGACAAAAACAAAATAAAAGTCTATCCAGAGTTTTCCAGTCTTTAAGAATTGTCGTTAATAATGAACTTGAGAATATTAAAATTGGTATAGAAAAAGCAATCAAACTTCTTACCACTGGCGGAAGAATATTGGTTATCGCGTATCATTCGTTAGAAGACCGGCTCGTAAAACAGACTTTCCGAAATTACGCAAATTTAGAGTTCTTAAAAATATTAATCAAAAAGCCATTAGTACCTCAACTATCCGAAGTCTCAGTAAATCCCCCAGCCCGAAGCGCGCACCTGAGAGCAGCAGAAAAGATTTAATTATGAAAAAAATATTATTAGTTACCGCGATCACAATATTTTTTATTCTTTATCTTTTTCAGCACCGCTATAGTATGAAATGTACTCAGGATATCGCGCAACTGGAAAAAACCCGACAATTGCTAAAAGAAGAGATTACCGGCTTGGAAGGTAAAAAAACAATGTTTTTTATGTTTGTCAATATAGAAGATTTGGCACAAAAGCTCAATTTAACTTTTCCGAAAATAAATTATCATAACAATACGACAAGACACGCTGCAACTTTTTTCAAGGATACTATTTCAGTAGCGCACAAA
>Ga0315291_10001074_pt1 | contig 36614 bp, 15 predicted proteins | sample YL17G12_20_MG_FD_203070 | JGI IMG/M metagenome (GOLD analysis project Ga0315291, IMG submission 203070) | Sediment microbial communities from Yellowstone Lake, YNP, Wyoming, USA - YL17G12_20 | ecosystem: Environmental > Aquatic > Freshwater > Lake > Sediment | place: USA: Wyoming | collected...
CTTGACAATAGGGAACCAAAAGTAAAGCTACACCTTGACGTTTGTATCGTTGGACTATGGACACCACGTAAGAATCAAGCCTATGCTATAGAGATAGCTAGACATCTTGTAGACTACAATGTAAGATTTCACTTCTTAGGTAATCAAGCTGGCAACTTTGAGAGCTATTGGAAACCATTAATGGAAGATCTACCTGAAAACTGTATAGTGCATGGAGAGTCAGATAGGGTTAGTAGTTTTATAAAAGACTGTGACATGTTCTTGTTTACATCTAGAGGAGATAGAGGTAACAAAGAGCTCAACCCAATAGCTATTAAAGAAGCGCTAGAGTATCCACACATCCCTAAGATGATGTTTAATCTAGATGTATATTGCAATAAATATAATGATTATAAAGATGTAGTTTATTTAAGTGGTGATAGTTATACTGACAGTGTAAATATGAGAACAATATTAAACCTACAAGAGAAGAACAACCAGCTTATTGTTATAGGCACCTATCCAAATACTGATGCTAGGATTAAACTAACTATAGCTTGTATCAATAGCGCTAAGAAGTTGAATAGGCCAATCATGTTAGTGAGTCACTTCCCTGTACCTAAGAAGATACAGGAGATGGTAGACTATTATGTATATGATCAACACAATCCTTTGACACATCATAGCTACTACAATAGATTCTATCGTGAAGATGAACAAGCTAAGGTGGAGATGAAGATAACTGGAAATAGTAACCAGTCTCTCACTGTTCTAACTAACTTGATTAATGCAGGTAAGGCAGCCAAATCATTTGGGTTCAATAAGATGTTCTATGTAACATTTGATATAGAGTTAAATGAAGATGACTTCCTTTCTATTTATAATGGGTTTAGTAAATTAACTAATGAATGGCAAGCTGTACTAGCTACATTGAATACACCATTTGGTAAGGGTATACAAACCAATGGTATGTTCTTCAATACAGACTTTGTTGGTAAGTTATTAGATGATGTACGTACGCCAGAAGAGTACAATAAGTTATGTGAATCTATAGGAGCTCAAAACTTCCTAGAAGATTACATGATGAAGAAGGTGGAGAAGACTCATGGGGTGTGGGTAGAGTATCCAAATATGGAAACTTTTCTAGAGTATAGTGGACATGGTACATCTTCTAACAGTGAGTATTATGGAATACTAAAGGAACAAATATCTGGTCAGAACGTATTCTATTTCCATTCATACAACAATGATCATAGGGTTATAGATGTCGTATTTGATGAAAGTAAGACATCAACATCTATAACGTTATCAGAGAAGCAGACCCTAGTGTTACCTATTCCTGATGATGTTAAGACAGTGAGTTTATTCATAGTAGATCAATGGGTAACTATAAAAGAAGAAGTATATGTCCTAGATGGATATCAACATGATGGAACTATTATTTTAAAGCAAATGGCAAATGCAAATAAGAACAGACCTACAATTAAATTAGTACACATTCAAACTACATTAAATGATGAACGAGAACAACTATCAAGAACCTCCCTTCAAAGGGTTAAAGATTATGGATGGGAGTACATCTTACATGTCAACGAGCCTTATGCCAGCCTCCCACCCAAGCATAACTGTAACAGGCCACAAGCAGTCTCAATGGAGTTATTCGATGAGGCTACAGTCAGAGAAAGAAGCACAGCACTTACGCCAGCACACTATGGGTGTTATCAAGCATTTAGGGATGCCATCCTAAGTGAATTCAACGATTGTGATTATCTTATTGTATGTGAAGGCGATTGTTTAATAGAAGGAGATGTTGGAAATTTCATACATAAAGTGGAGAAATGTGCGTTAATGTTGGAAAAAAGCAACATAGGCTTCATGTCTTTTGGAGATAAAGATACCTTAGAGTTTGCATGGCCACAGAGTCCTGTAGTGAGAGAAGTAGATGAAGACATGTATGTTACAGATCATCTGATAGGACTGCAGTGCATTATGTTTCCTTCTTATGTCAGTAACTTTTTAAAAGAAAACGTGCGTTTAAGTAAATGGGACGCAGCTGACATGTATTTTAATCAAATATTTTATAGCAGTTCTTATGATATGGGAATTGTACATAACAGACTTACAACACAAGCTGATGGTTATTCATTGATTGATAAACAACATAAGGAATTTATAAAGAAATGAAACCATTAGTTATCATAGATACATTTCCTAGTAGTAAAGAAGCTTATGAAATCCTTAACAACTCTATAGATTCATTTGTATCTATGGGCTATGATGTTATGCTAGTTAGTCATATGCATATTGAACAGACAACTACTAAGAAATGTAAGTATGTAATATATGATCAAAATAATAAATTCCTATCTAGAAAGCATTGTCCTTTGTTCTATAACATATTCTCAAATATTTATTTTGAAATAGCATACGCTGGACATGCTCTTCCTATATGTAGAAATATAAAATCTTCAGTAGCATTAGCTAAAGCTTTTGGATATAATTATTTTATATTTACAGAGTCTGATGTAATCATAAAAGGTAAAGATTGTGAGCTATTTGAATCTTATATTTATCAAATGGTTAATCAAAAGAAATCAATGATGTTCTTTAAACCAAAAGACTTTAAGTCACCATCTGGAGAAGATGTATATGAGACATTATTGTTTGCAGGTAATATAGATTATTTTCAAAAGATATTTAAAGTTCCTATAAATGAAGAAGAGTGGGTAAAAGTACCTATGCAAGTAACATTGGAACAATCTTTTTTCAAAGTATTCAACACTGATGAAAGAAAGTTTTTAATAATTCCTGACCATAGTTCTAAGATATTTACAGAGAGTGATATAAACTTAATAAGAATAGGTTTATTTAATTGTGAAATGATTCATAATGAAGTTAATCCTAATAAACCAGTTTTAGTTTTAATGAATTATCTTTTAGAAAATAACACCAAGTTTATAGATATATATGTGAATGGTAAGTTGTCATCAACTCAAATATTAATACGTTCACAGTTTTGGTTTTATGACTTTGAAATAGATAATTCTGTAATACATATAAACGTATATAATGATCAAAATAAAACCTCTTTATATTTATCAAAAGATTTTATTCTTAATGATGAATTACTTAATACAGTAAATGATATTGGAACATTTAAATATATAAATCAATGAAAATTGTACAAGTAGCAACAGGACTTATCACCATCCCACCTAATGGTTGGGGTGCTGTAGAACGCATCATTTGGGAATACACCACCAACCTACAGCTATTAGATGTAGATGTAGAGATTAGAAACTGGAATGATGTAGTTAAAGAACCAGGTATGTTAGCTCATGTACATATGGCTAACACAGCTATTGACATGTGTAATAAAGATATACCATACATCTACTCACTACATGATCATCATGCTGAATGGTATGGTAAAGATAGTGGTGTCTACAAGAATAACCTTGAAGCTATTAAAGGATCTGTTATATCTATATGTCACAGTAAACACATCATTGATTACTTTGATGGCACAGATAAGTTATTCTATCTTCCACATGGAGTTAACACAGATTTCTTTAACCCATCACTAACAACAACAATAGATCATAGTTTATTGATGATAGCTAACAATGGGTTAGCAGGTGATTGTACAATTGATAGAAAAGGATTTAGATGGGGAATAGAGGCAGCGCAAAGACTTAATCTTCCTATAACCATTGCTGGTCCTGAGAATAACCATGCATTCTTTGAAGGACATAAAGATCTTTTAGAGTATGAAAAGTTAACTTTAAAGTTAACAAATCCTACAGATGATGAAACTCTTAAGTTATATCAAGAGCATACACTTTTCTTGGCTCCATCATTCTTAGAGTATGGTCATCCTAACCTATCTATATTAGAAGCGATGAGTTGTGGATTACCAATTATTGGTACATCTAATGTAACCCTACCTGGTATGTATAACCTTCCAGAGAACACCACACAAGCTGTAGTTACAGGTATACAAACTGTATGTAATAAATATGGAGCTATGAGAAATGAACAATTAATAAAACGTCAAGATCATAGCTGGTTACAAGTGTGTAAGATATTAAAGAAATTCTATGATGCTGTTAGTATAGTTAATCAGAAGTGGACAGCTGAAGATACAACCAACGCATATTTAAATGCCTACTATGGATTTTAAACTATATAATATTGAAGGTCTCTATTTTGAATTAGTAGATAGCTACGATGATAAAGAATATCATTGTGCGTTTATTGAAGAACGTAATGGCATACGTACAGAAATCTATAAAGATACTCTTAAAAAAGGGATGTGGATGAAGTGCAATAAACGTTATATGGGTAACTTCTTTGTAGAGATTAGAAATGACAAAGGTGTATTAAAACAACGCATTAGTTTATTAAATCATCTTAAAGGTAATCGTGTATTCATTACATTCGATAGCGCAGCCCTAGGTGACACTATAGCATGGATGCCTTATGTATTAGAATTCCAACAACGTTACCAGTGCAAAGTTATTGTGTCTACATTCAAAAACTTTTTGTTTAAAGATGCATATCCAGAGCTAGAGTTTGTTGAACCAGGATCTACAGTTGAGAACATCATAGCTATGCCACAACTAGGATGGTTCTGGGATAAAGATAAGGAGCCTAACAACCCTGTTACAATACCATTGCAACAATCAGCTACAGACATCTTACATCTTCCTTATAAAGAGATGAGACCAAGGCTAGCTTATAAACCTAAGCCTTTTAAATCTGACAAGAAGCATATATGCATTAGTGTAAAGTCTACATCACAACTAAAACTTTGGGACAAATGGCAAGAACTTATAGATATACTTATAACTTTAGGATATGATGTATATGAAATCTCTAAAGATGATTGTGATTTAAAGAATGTACATAGACCACAAGATCAATCATTAGAGAATATCATGGATATCCTAGCTAGCTGTGAGGTGTACATAGGACTGAGTAGTGGACTTAGTTGGTTAGCTTGGGCCATGGAAGTAAAGGTGGCAATGATAGCTAACTTCACTGAAGCTAATCATGAGTTTGATTGTATACGTATAGAGAACAGAAGTGTATGTAATGGATGTTGGAACAATCCTAAGTTTAGATTTAATAAGGGAGATTGGAACTGGTGTCCTGAACATGAAGATACTCCTAGACAACATGAGTGTCATAAGAGTATATCTGTAGATGATGTACTATCTAAATGTATCCCCTCCTACCCACAAGACTAAAGACTTTCTTACTCCCTTAGTTATTGGTGTCACCCTATGCATTAGATAACTAGGAAATAATATTGCTAGTAGATGTTCTCTAGGTGCTTTGTCAGGAGTCCTTCCTAACCAGAATTCAAGATCACCACCTTCATAATCTTTAGGATCAGAAAGTTGTATTGTTAAACTTATCTTTCTATTATTTTGTGGGAAGTCTCCCATATCCATATGCCAGTCATAGTGACCACCACCTTCATAGTATTCTGTATACTGAATAGAATCCATAATAGAATTAATTGCAAAGCCCCAAGTCTTATTAGCTTCTTTTATATATTTAGCTAACTTATCGTACACCCACCATGATTTATCATCATGATATATCCATTTAATTTTAGACTTTCTAATAGATTCATCTAACTGTGATGTAGAATCTGCACCTATGTTAGCATCTTGATAAGAATACAATTGTTGTAAATTACCTATCCATTCTAGTTCCTCTTCTGTAAATGCATTATATACATAATATGGAGTTGTTTGATGATAGTCTGGATTTGTTTCAAATACTGGTCTAATGTGCATCGTGTTGGTTTTTTGGTACAAAGAATCCATAAGAGATGTTTAGTCTCATTCTAGTTCCCACATTGGGAACAGTTGCATGTTTAATTAATCCTGCTTCACATTTCCATAAAGCTCTTTCTCCTACATCTAATACTTCCCCATCATATATAGGTTGCCCACCTTCATGAGGCATAGATATAATTATATTATATCTAAGTGCATAATAGTCTAAATAAGGAGGAAGTGTGTTGTCTGTATGTGGTTCTACAAAAGCTTCTTCATCAGTCATTCCAAACCAATCACCCACTTGTAAGTCATCAGTAATTGGTGGACGTATGTCTTCTAATTCAACTATTCTTTTTTTAATTTCAGATACTAAAGGAATAGGTTCTAATTTATACCTACGTTTTAATTCTACTGTACTAATTGATCTACGTATTAATACATCATAATCTTTTTTATATCCATTAGATATAGCATGCCCCATCATTTCTTGAATAGATATAATGTATTTACGAAGAGTCTTTTGTTCCTCCTCAGTTATAAATTCATCATAACAATATGTTTTCCCTACGTTTCGTTTCATCAGATTCAAATACAATATTTATAACAATTCTAGAACTATTAGTTACTGGAGAACTACTAGCATGGTATGTACTTGATTTAAATAATAATCCACATCCTGCTCTAGGTGTTTGTTTATGAGCTATTGTTAAATCTTCAAACTCATCAAAAACACTTTCGTTGAATACAATTGTATCTCCATCAGAATCATTTACATAATATACTAATGTATATGTGTTATTAGTTACATCTCTTGAATCAATGTGAGGAGGATGATATTCATTTGGTAAGAATGAACTATCTTGTGGAAGTAAATTACATTTAGCCTTAAGCATCCTTGTACAAACAATTCCTTCTTGTTCTTCAAGAGCTTTCATTATTTTCATAACATATTCTACATACTCAGATTCAAAACTATCATTTTGATATAATGAATGTGAAAATTGAATTGATTCTTTAGTATTGTTATCAATCAAAGCACTATTATCACCTGGTCTTATTTTAGATGTGCTACTATTATAAAACCAATTAAATTCATTTTGTAAAAAGATTCTTTTTATTCTTTCTACAACTTTATCAGTAAGAATATTCTCTATAAATTTCATGATATTAAATGTCTAGTTATAATTGTTAATGATATACAAATCCATATAGTGTTAAACACAATCAATGTAGGTAAGCTCTTTCTCATACTAGCCCATATCAAAGCTGATGATGTGGCCAATGTCAAGAAGTGTAACCACCATATCTCTACACCAAATATAAGTCCAGGAATAATAATGATTGCTTTAGCCATCCATGCTGCTGCCTCAATAGTATTATAATCTGTCCAATATTCTTTTGAAAGATACATCTTATATCTGTTTATAATCTTTACATTACCTATTAAGTAATATAAGATTGATAGATATATTAAAAACACTATAGGATAGAGCATTTTACAGTTGTATTAAAGTTTACATTTCCTGCTATGACCACTCGATCAATAGTTGAATTAGGACTTAGTTCAGGTCTATGTGGAATTCCTGAATCCCACATATAGAAACATCTTTCCTCAGGAAAAAATGAAAAAGCACCATTGTCATTATTTTCATCCTTTGCATGATGTTCTTTAAAAAATATATGACCTTCTTTACCTGTGCAATTATCAGGAACTTGTATATAATATATCCAAGTGTAATGAGTTAAAATTCCTTTTTCTTTTGGTGAAAATAAGAAATGATCATGATAGTTAGTTGTAGGATTAGTAGGAGTAGATATATAAATCCAGGATGTTTGAAGTCCACTATATACAGATTTTTTTATATTCTCTAATTCAAAAATAGATTTACAAGTATTATATCCTCTTTGTTTAATAATATTTGTTTCATCACCCACCATTAAATCTGAAGTCATTTGTATACCAGGAAGATGTATCTTCTCATCATTATACTCTCTATCACCAAAAAGAAATGTTTTATGAGTGTATATTTCATCTAATAATTTAATATGGTTTATATCGTCAAATTTAATTTTATAAATAACAATATTACCATGTTTTATTTTAGCGTATTCCATATCAACTTTCACGAATTATATTTAATATTTCACCATGATCAGGAAGTCCTTTTAAATTAATTTTCATATTAGTATAAAAAGAACTAGATAATAATCCTACACTTTCACGTCTTATATCACTAAGTATTGATGAATATAATTTAGTTGCATGATCTCTATTTAATATACGAAGTCCTTTTGATACGCATAACCAACTGTATGAATCATATATTTCACTCATATTAACTAAAAATTTATTATCTGGAATAGTATGTTTGCATTCTTCTAATAACTTTTGAATTGCTTCAGGTACAGGTCTATCTTTAAAGCTAGTCCAAAACTCTGTATCCTCACGCTTAGTTAGATAGTGTAAAAAAATAAAGTCAAATGTATCATCATGTGTTTTAGTTACACGTTTATTATATCTTTGAATATAAAAATCATCTTTATTGATATTACCTAAAGTATGAGAAATAAATGCATCTAATGATAGAATAGATGTCATGATAGACGTAGCTTCTAAAGGTTCAATAAATCCTGCTGATAATCCAATAGCTATACAGTTTTTAACCCAAGGAGTTTCATAACGTCCTGCTTCAAATTCAAATGTTCTTGGAGATTCTACATCTGGTCCAAACATTTCTTTGATCTCTTCAAGAATTTGTTCATCTGATACTAGATCAGAATCATATACATATCCACATCCAAATCTTCCTTCTACAGGAATCTTCCAAATCCAACCATACTTCATAGCAATAGCTTCTGTGTAAGGAGGAACGTTTGTATTATCGTGATCAATAAAGAAAGGCATTGCTTTGTTTACAGGAAGAGATTCCTTATATGATTTCCAAGGCGCATTAAAATGTTTACCAATAATTAATCGTTTGAATCCAGAGCAATCAAATACAAAATCAGATTCATAAACATCACCTGCAACTGTTTGTAATGCCTCTATATATCCATTATCATCTGTAATTACCTTATCAACTTCATCATCTATATATCTAATACGTCTTGATACAGCTATACGTTTTAAAAGTTTAGCTAACAATATAGCATCAAAATGTAATGAAAAGCTACCTATTGTATCGTATTTAGATAATATATTTTTAGAATCAGAAAGATTTGAATTGGCTTGAAGCTTAGTTAAATTTGCTTCAGATACATGTGAACTAAATACACATTCATCTAGACTATTAGCATTAACTATTCTGTCTAACACTATTGCTGATAAACCAGAATTATTATAATCTGTTACCTTAAAACAATTAAAGCTACCTTCATCAACAAATGGATGAAAATAGCTTCGTGTATCACCATTCCAATTAGTGAATTTAATACCATTCTTAAATGTACCTTTACAATATTTTATAATATCAGATATAGGTATACCTATTTTATTTAAAAAATTAAGAAAGTGTGGTGTTACTCCTTCTCCTGCTCCTAATATTCCTATCTCAGAACTAGAGATGACAGTAATATTTGCCCAAGGATAATTGCTTGATAGAAACAATGCTGTAATCCAACCAGCAGTTCCTGATCCTACAACTGTAAAATTATATGTTTTCATAACTTAGTTGATTTTATTCAATCAAAGTTATATAAATTATTTTAATTAATCTAAAGGTAAATCAATTATTTCCTCATGGTACATTAATTTCCAGTTAACTATATCCTCATCCCACCTATACTCATGTGTTTTTATAATAATTCTACCAGGAATATCTGTAAGAATTTTCTCTGGAGGAAGTATAATTACATCAGGAAAAGGAATAGTATATTCCCATAAAAGTGTTTCTTCATTTAACACCATGGATGGGTATCTTTTTCTATGAAGAAACACATCTCTTATAGGATCATATGTACCACCAATCATTGCATAATTCCCCCTAAAAGGACTACCACCATATTTATGTTTATTACCATAAGTGTTATATGATGTTTTAATCCATCTACCAGATATCATACATATATTATTAATGAAGTCTTCACCATAGTCCTCGTAATCATCACTTATTTTCATGATGTCTATAACTATATTATCTTCATTTACTTGTGCGTAATGTGCCATAATTAACAATAAGTGTATAAAGTATTACCACCATAATATGCATGAACAGTTGTACTACCCCAGTAGTTTCCATCTGTTCCTCTAGAACCACCAGGATATGACATCATTACCAAACCACTTCCACCACCTCCAGCATTCTGTGCATTGTTAGGTCGATTACCACAACCTCCTCCACCTTTACCAGTACCACCATAACCATTATTACCATTACAGTTACCTCCTCCACCAGATGACATCCATCGAGTTGGATAACCTCCATTACCATCACTTTCTCCCCATGAACAACCATCATTATTATATGCACCTCCTGAACCTCCACCACCTTCAGTGGTGCTGTTTCCTGAATTATATATTTCACTATGATATTCTCCATCTCCTCCCCAGATTCCAGTACCAGGAGATCCTCCTCCTCCTCCACCTCCTCCAGTATACGTACCAACTGAATGACTTCCAGGATATCCATTTCCCCAAGAAGCTCCTCCTGGACCTCCTCCTGCAGCAGATCCTCCTCCTCCTCCTCCACCCCAGGCACCATTAAAACCTCCACCTCCTCCACCTGCGTAACAGTCTTGACCATTAAATGATGAAAATCCACCATGACCAGCTGTATCATTAACACTTCCACCACCTCCACCTCCACAATTTATTCCATACGATACATTTTTATAGAGTGTCATATAACCACCTGAAGAAGCACCAGCTCCTCCTCCTCCTCCTCCTCCCCAACCATTGGTGCCACCTCCACCACCTCCACCACCACCAGCTCTAACCATATATGCTATAGTAAAACCAAATGTGTAGCCATAGAATTCTGTCATAGCATCTGGAGCACTTTTACATGTAGTTACACTCAATGAATGAAGTGCGTAAGCACCATTGATTGGAGCAATCTCATTACGTATTGTTGATAAGGCTAATGTGCCTGAACTTGGAATTGTCATAACTATTTACGTTTTAATTCTTCAATTTCTTTTTGCTGTTCTTTAAAACCAGCTATTAACAAAGTTACTAATTTTGCGTAATTAATTGTTATATAGTTTTCACCTGATATAGATTCTCCTGTGTCTTGATTTCTATCAAATGGTGCTAATGATGTAACTTCAGGCATGATAGATCTTGTCTGTTGTGCAGATAAACCTACCTCTAACTTATCACCATCATATCCAAATGATTTTGCTAATTCATTAGCTTGATAATAGAAAGCATCAAGTTTCATCACTTTACTGATAGCATCTTCAATAGGTCCAACACGATCTTTCAAACGATCATCTGAGTAGTATGCATACACCTCACCAGAAGCATAAATAGTACCAAACGATGGGTTACTGTTCGTATTAACATACTGGTTCATTGCACTTGCATACACGTTAGATGTACCTGTAGGTCCTGTAGGTCCTGTAGGTCCTGTAGGACCAGGACCTCCTGCACCACCTGTAGGACCTGTAGGTCCAGCTGGACCAGTTGGACCTGTACCACCATTAGCTCCTGATGTTGCTGCAGTCCCTGATGTACCTGCAGTTCTACTAAGTCCACTAGAACCAGACGAACCACTAGTTCCTGATGTACCAGTTGCTCCTGTTGGTCCTGTTGCTCCATTTACACCAGTAGTTCCTGAAGATCCTGAGCTACCACTTGTTCCAGAACTAGCACTGGATCCTGATGTGCCACTTGTTCCATTAGCACCTGTGCCACCTGCTGTACCTGAAGATCCAGATGTTGCACTTGTACCACTTGACCCTGATGTACCACTTGTTCCTGAAGATCCAGAACTAGCAGATGTACCACTAGATCCACTACTTGCAGAAGTTCCACTTGAAGCTGACGTACCTGAACTACCATCTGTTCCTGATGTTCCTGTTGCTCCAGTTAATCCAGAAGTTCCACTTGATCCTGAAGTTCCTGTTGTGCCTGAAGAACCTGAACTTGCTGAAGTTCCAGAAGAACCAGATGTACCAGATGTGCCACTTGAACCATCTGTACCAGATGTGCCACTAGTTCCACTAGTACCACTGCTTCCACTTGTTCCTGCTGTAGCAGAAGAACCAGATGTACCAGCAGTTGCATCCTGTCCACTTGTACCTGCTGTAGCATTTACACCAGAGGTTCCAGATGTTCCTGAAGGAGCATTGAATGTAGTTTGTGAATATGAATAGTTAGAACTCCCTTCTGTATATAATGTATAGTCTACAGAGTTAGATTCTTGGTTATGTATTTTAACTACAGCATATAAACGATCTGTAGCCAATTGATCATCACCTATGAAAAAGGCATCTGTATAAACCTGTGTAGGAGAAACATTATTAAAGTTTGCTATTGCTGTGTTTGTTGTAAACAACAATGTTGATACTGCACCAAGTGTATATTTATAAACCTCTACATACACCTCAGCATCAGCTGAGCCTTGATCAGCCATCATGTGTATATAGTATGCCCATACACCTCCAGGAATTTGTGTAATTCCAGGCACTCCACTATCTGTAGCAAATGTTGCAGAAGTAACTGTAGCATTACCACCAGCTGTAACTGTTGTAGTTTGCTCAGCAGCACCTGAAGGATCTTCAGACCATTTTTTATATGTAGGAGAACCAAACGCAGAACTAGTGTTCTGTGATAAGTTTAAATAATACAACTGTCCACCAGAAATACCTGAGGCACCACTAGATCCAGATGTTCCAGCTGTAGCTGAAGTACCTGAAGAAGCTGATGTTCCAGAGGATCCAGAAGTTCCTGCTGTTGCATCTTGCCCACTTGTTCCACTGCTTCCATCTGTACCTGTAGTACCACTAGTTCCTGAGCTACCACTAGATGCACTTGTTCCAGATGATCCATCTGTACCTGCTGTACCTGAAGTTCCTGAACTTCCACTAGTTCCTGTAGTTCCTGATGATCCATCTGTACCAGATGAGCCATCTGTTCCACTAGTTCCACTTGAACCATCAGTTCCTGAAGTTCCTGATGTACCTGAAGACCCACTAGTACCTGAAGATCCATCTGTTCCTGATGTTGCAGAGGTCCCAGAAGATCCACTTGTACCTGCTGTACCACTCGATCCATCAGTTCCATTAGTGCCTGATGTACCTGTAGTACCTGAACTGCCTGAAGATCCATCTGTTCCAGATGTAGCAGACGTTCCAGAAGAACCATCTGTAGCACTAGAACCACTTGTACCAGCTGTACCTGATGAGCCTGAGGTTCCTGAAGATCCAGAACTAGCTGAAGTACCACTTGATCCAGATGTTCCTGAACTAGCACTTGATGCAGATGTTCCAGAACTTGCAGATGTTCCTGAAGATCCATCTGTTCCAGAAGAACCATTTGTTCCACTAGATCCATCAGTTCCTGAGCTTCCACTTGTAGCAGAAGTACCAGATGTTCCACTTTCTCCAGAACTAGCTGAAGATCCATTAGTACCATTTGTACCTGAGCTTCCACTTGTTGCAGAAGTGCCACTTGTTCCATCAATACCAGAAGTTGCATCACGTCCTGAGGTACCTGCAGTAGCATCTCTACCAGAAGTTCCTGATGTACCCATTGTACCATCTGCTGCACTTGTTCCAGAACTACCATCTGTTCCAGATGTGCCTGATGTAGCACTAGACCCAGACGTACCTGCTGTGGCAGAAGTTCCTGATGTTGCAGATGTACCAGAGGATCCATGTGTTCCACTTGTTCCATTAGTACCAGATGTACCAGAGGTTCCATTAGATCCATCTGTACCATTAGATCCATCTGTACCTGAAGTACCTGAAGTACCTGATGAGGCACTTGTACCTGAAGATGCAGAAGACCCAGAAGTTCCACTTGAACCACTAGTTCCTGATGATCCATCTCCTCCTGCTGTTCCTTGTAAGTTTACACTCCAAACGCTATATGTTCCAGATCCTTCAACATAAGAAGGAGAACTAAATACTAATTGACCATTAGCTGGATTGTAACTAATTATTAAACAGATTTGATAATTTAAATAATTATATGCTATAACAATTTGTTGTGCTTCTGTATATGCTAAACCAGTTCCAACAGTAATTGTACCACCATTTCCTAATGTGAATGCAGTTGTAGAAGATGTTCTATATCTATCACCAGAGAGTCCTGAACTTCCAGATGAACCTGAGCTTGCTGAGCTTCCTGAGCTTGCAGATGTTCCTGATGTAGCACTTGTCCCTGAGCTTGCTGATGTACCTCTTGTACCATTACGTCCACTACTTCCACTTGTGCCACTTGACCCAGAGGTTCCTGCACTTCCTGAAAATCCAGAACTTGCAGAAGTTCCAGCTGTTCCATCAATACCAGAGCTTCCTGTACGTCCACTAGAACCTGAAGTTCCATTAGTTCCATTACGTCCACTGCTTCCTGAAGTACCATGTGTACCAGTAGAACCTCGCTGTCCACTAGAACCAGAAGATCCAGAAGAACCACTAGATCCAGATGTACCAGACGTACCTGTTCCACCTATGGCTTCACAGACCATTGCATCTAACTTCTGTATTACAGTTTGTAGATTATCGTTAGTATTAATACCAGTGCATACTAAATTAGCTCCTTCGTAAAATACGCATTGAGCATCTAATATAACAGGGCATTCGCCAGTGGAGCAAATTATGTCCATAATATGATATTGTTATAAATGTCTATAGCTAGTGTAAGGTTATAGAGTATAACCTCATACTAGCAAAAATAGTTAAATAATTTTAGTTGTTGTATGCAATAATAAAACTATACTGCATAATATAGCAATAGGACTCTATCTTCCCTGACGTGCTTGTGACGTAGTGATAATACCTAGGTCTTTAGCTAACTCAGGATAGAATAATGGTAGGATGTCTCTTTCAACTTGAGACAAACCAACCACAGGATCAAACACATATTTAAGAGTGTAGTTCTTATCTATAAGCTCTTGATCATCAGCTGCCATAGCATACCCTTCTACACCTACAGCATTAATAAGTTTAAGAACTTTTGTTAATAGTCCTAACTGTGGAAGTAAGCTACCATTAGTTACTTGTTCAAATGATAAAGGGTTGTAATAGAAACTAATCTCATCAGATGTCTTATTAATTATCTTAAGAAAATACTTATATCTATTCTTTGTTAACTGATCATCGTCATCATCAGGAGCCAATAGTGCTGCTGATAGAGATAATGCCATTACAGATAATAACAAACCAAGTTCTTTCATTTGATTTGAAAGTTCTTTTCTCATCATATCATAAAACTCTTCTTTAGTTATTTCAAGTTCTTTACCAGTCTTTCTAAAGTATTCTTGCTTCTTAGCAATTAATATCTCATCAAGAATACGAAGACCTTCATCACTACCTGTCATAATGTCACGCATCTTTGTAACAGTACTTTTACCTAGGTGGCTCCAAACTTTAATAAATGCACGAGACCTACCATATTCCCAATTGCCTGATGTAGCATTCTTACGTAAACCTAATGTACGTACACCAATTTGTTTAGGGATCCATTTTCTAAACATCATGAAAGAATTAAGGATAGTATCACGAGAAGCTGCAGACTTATCGTCCTGACTCATCTTACCATTAATGTTTCTCATGTGATCTTGAATCCTAACACGATAATCAGCAATGGCTTCTTTACTAACACCAGGAAGAACAACTGTGCCATTCTCTCCAAACTCACCCACTTTATATAACGAAGATGTTTCTTTTAATTCAGCAACCCTTGCATCATAAGTTTTTTCAAATGCTTTTCTTTCAGACTCAGTCATCTTATACTTAACTAGTCTATCTTGAGCAGACACGTATTGAGGGATAGAAACAATCTTTCCATCAACAATCATTGAGTTCTGATTAAAAGACATTGCATTAGCATATTCTAATTGTCTATCAGGCCATGAACTCATTGCCATCATTACATCTTGAAATGTCCAGGTACCTATAGTTTTACTTAAGCCTTGTTCTTTAGCAAGCTTTCTTTGCATTTCTTTTGCAATGTCTTCTTGCAATGGCATTATTAAATTAAGTAGAGCCTTATCTTCATTACTTAATGCAACTCCTGTAGTTATCTTAAAGTTATTCTTTTGAAACTCTCCAGGATAATATACACCACTAGAATTAATATAAGCTAGCATATTATTACCCATGTAGTTAGGAATAGCTACAGTAGCTCTCCAACCTAAAACAAGAGCTTGCATATAACTAGCAGAGTTCTTTATTACTTTTCTACTAGAAGCTTTTCTTTTTTCTTTAGTTTCAAGATCATCTGTAAGTTTATCTGTTACACCATTTAATACAATATTACCTAATGAGCTTTCATCTTCTCTAATACCATATGTATGATCATCAACAATGGCACTTAGTACATTATAGTTTGTAGTTTTATCATAGTTAATCTTAGGTTTACCACCTTCCATGATAACTCCTTTATTAACAGGATCAATCTCTACCACACCTCTTGTTTTTTCAAATGAATTAATAACATTTAATGTATGCTCAAGATTCTTAGTAGCTCTATAATTCAATACAGCCTTAATCCATTCTGGACCAACCTTAGTTAAATCTCTAGATAATCGAGCAACTGTTTTATTTGATCTAGTAAATTGTTTAGGAATCTCTCGTCTAACTTGACCAGTAGTTTTATCAACTCTAGAATATTGTAAACTCTCATCTACATCTACAGTGTATAAATCGTCAAAGAATTCTTTACCTTCTGCTAAAACATTTTTAGATTGTGCAATCTTATCTAATGCAGTGGCTTCCATTAATGGGAAGAATGATAATGACTTCTTGATATATCCTGCATCTTTAGCATCATCATTAAGGGCTTGGAAGAACTTCCACATTTTTAATGCAGATGATGTCTTGGCCATATCTAAGAACTCTTTAGAAAAGTTACCTTCTTCTTTTACATTCTCATAAAACAAACGCTTAAAGTCGTAGTCCATGAAACCATTAAATGTAGGTCTAGTAATATCTAGAGAGTTTCTAATGTTAGTTTTTCTATATGCTTTAATGTTTTCATTCTCTTCAGAATCTGTAGAGTATTGTGTAAGATCTGCATCTTTAAGTTGTTTGTCAATAACTTTGTTAGCAGACTCTATGTATCCATTGACATCCATGTTATCTTTTAAAAACTGTAAATTTCCTTCCTCTCTAGCAGTCCACACTTGTTTACGAAACTTTTCATCTAACTTTTCAATTAACTGTAAATCATCATCAGTGACTATACCAATCATATCAAAAGGAGACTTACCTGCAGCTTCTGCATCTTTAATTAACTCAGTAAGTATTTCACCATACTGACGTGTTAGATCTGCAGCATCTTGAGCAACAACGCTCTTTGATCGTTTGATTAACTTTGTAGCAAGTTGAATAGTTGTTGATGATAGACTACTTCCTTCTAAGAAGGTTCTAGATAATCTCTCAAGTTCAACATCAGGAGCTAATACACTTTCAACAGTATCTTCTGTAGCAAATCCTTCTTTGATAAATAACCAAGAAACATATTCTCTCTCAAGTTCTGCAATTCTAGCTTGCATACGATTAGCCATACTTGAAATATGTTCTAATGTTTTTAATAAATCTTTAGACTCTTGAGGCATCAGAGATCTATCTGGATACATACTGACAAAGACAGAGTCTAATGATTGGAAAGCATTAGCACTATTCTTGAACTCTTGCAAGTTACCAAGCATAGCTTCAATCTGCTCTTGATTTGCTGCATCATAATCAATGTTTTCAAATGATTTAAATGCATCAGCAGCATTTAATAAAAATGTATTACCTACATCAATTAATGGAGAGAAGTCAAGCTTCATATGTAGCTGACGAATCGCTCTAGAGAATTGTTTTAACTGTTCGTTTTTAGTAAACTTATTCTCAGGATCTACCATAACTGTGTACATACGATTGTACTCGTTACGTAGTTGTCTTAACAATGTATCAATCTCTTGATTACCTGTAGACTCAGTATCTAATGCAACAGGCAATAAGAAAATATTTGTTTCACTAGCACTATCAAGTTTACCCACTTGAATAGAATTCATTACTAATGCACTTTTATCATCTCCTGGAGTCTTACGAACATAGTTAGCAATGAATGGAACCATTCGAGTTTTTCTCATCTGGTTAGGATTCACACCATAATTGTATGCTATCTGTACATACTCACCCATCTGTCCTTTCCATGGCTTTACTTTAAACCAAGGAATGTCATCAGCTTTATTCTTATCAATACTTGTAAACTTCCAGTCAAGAATATCTACTCTAGCATCTTTAGTTCCATCCTTTTTAGTGATAGGTTCAATTGCCATAAAGTCAATTCTAGATGCTCGCATACCTTTCACCTTTGTATTAACCACTTTCTTTTCAACAAGAAATCTAGTTCCTTCAGGATAAGAGTTGATTAATTCATAAGCAAACTGTTCTATAACAGTCTTAACTTCTGGAGCTAATGTTGTAGGAATATTTAACTTCTGAGGAGTTTCACGTTTGTATCCAAGATTATCAATTAATGAACCAATAATAAAATCTTGAATGTAATCATGTCCAGCTGTTCCCCAATCCTTTTTATAATTATCATCAATCTTTTGTTCAGGAGTTCTATCAAAGTCAGGTTCTTTAGCTTTTACATATTCTGTTACGCTTTCAGCAACCTCTTGACCATCATATAAATAATGACGTTTCTTTCCTTCTCCTGTTTTAGGATTATAATCAGGTGTTTCTTTATTAAAACCTATTAGCTGATCTTCTTGAACAACCTTATTATATATACCATCTACTACTGTATTAGGCTCAGCTTTCTGAAAGAAGATGTCACCACCCACTAGATCAGCAACTGTACCAATGTTTCCATATAGAATAGAACGCTTAGCCTCTTGGAAGATATCTACGTCAGATTTTCTGTAAAGCTTTCTAAAGAAGTCAAGGATTGTATTCCACCAACTTTGAACCATCTCCACTGTATTAGGATCTTCTAACTCTGGGAAGTCTTCAATGTTCTGTCCTTCGTTTACAATAAGCTCAGAGATTAATTTATCAGCAGCTTCTTTCTTTATCTTACGAATGTCTGGCTTACCATTAACTTGATACTTAGGATCATCTTTATATTTTTCAAATGTATCTTTATAGATTTGAAAGTTTCCAATCTTAGAAATGATGGCTGTAATTAATTCAGGATTAGTTTGTTCTAAGATGGCTGTTGATATATGTACAAACTCTTCTACAACAGCAACGTCTTCTTTACCCTCAGCTAAAGCAATGATACCTTTAACAGTGTCAGCTAAGCCATTAATATCTGTAACATCTAAATTGTTATCCTTTGCATATTGAGAAAGACCTACAAAAGAAATACCCATTTGTTTAGCAGCGTTCTCAATTATAGCAGTGTTGTTCATTTCATCCATAAAAGGAATTTCACCATCGTACATATCCCATAAAGAATATGCAACATCCTCTCCTTCTCTAGCAACTAGAGATTTCCAAGAATCAGAATTTTTATTAGGACAAACTGCCATATTAACAATTTTTATATTTTAATTCCTTAACTAACTTACCTCTTTCTTCATGATACTTTCTAATATTTTTAAAAGTTTCAGAAGTACCTTTGCCTGAAGATACTAAATCCATAGCTTCTTTAATTTTATTATCAAGTTCTATAACACGTGGATCATTTTCTGCAAAAGCATCATTTGACATAATTGAATCATCATCAGTAAGGTCTAACAAAGATAATGAATTTGCCCCATCTTTAAGATCCATGCGACGATCTTCTATAACTGGATTGATTACAGCCATTACTTGTTTATCTGTCTTCTCATCAACAGGAGAGAATCCATTATCAATCACAGACTGTCTTCCTGTAGTGTAGAACTCATTTGCATTACTAGCTTGTCCCCAAGCATTGATCATCTTGTATACATAAGAAGCTCTTCCATTATATGAATCATATGTAACAGGATCACCATCCTCATACACCTTTCTAAACAATCCTTTCTTGATATAAGAATAATCATTATCCTTACGCATTTGTTTTTTAATAGCCTTATCCTTTCTCCAGTTCTTATCCATCTTTGCTTCCCAGCTATAAACAATTACATCACGATGAGATCCTTCAGAACCAACACTTACGTTTAACATTTGTGGAATCTCTTTAGCATCAATAGCTTTTTGAATATCTTTATTATTACCAATAAACCACATAGGCATATTGTAATAATATTTTCCTTTCTTTTTACTATATATCAATCTAGCTTTTACATTAGGAGTAAATCTAGTATCATTCCAGTTGTTTCTATTAAGAACAACTTCATCACTAAAAGCTTCAATTCCATCTAGATTATCAATTGTAGATAACACCTCGTTATATACAGCTGTAAAATCATTGTATGGTAATAAGTTTGTAAACGAAATACCTGACTGAGATAAACCAGATTGCAATACAGATAAGCCTACAAGATTTTTATAAAAGTCTTTTCCTGATATACCATATATTGAAGGAACACCATATAAGTAATCTCTCAACTCTTCAAATGCAAATATGATTTGATTCTGATCATAGATTTTATTATCCTTATTTTTAACCTTTAAGTTTTTAACAGCATTATCTCTACCAGATGAATCAGCAGCAGCTATTAATTGTATCACTTGATTATTATAGAGAGCATGTTCAGGATCAGCTAATACTTGTTTCTTAAAATCAATTACGTATTTAGCAACATTAGTTTGATTATCAAGAAGTATACGTGAAATAGATTTATTCCATGGTTTCTTAGTACCATTTGTATTTGTTTGAACAGCCCAATCAAATAAATCATTAACAGCCTTTTGAGAAATCTTCATGAAGTCTTTGTCATTTGAATCAATGTATGGTAGTAAAACTTTCTCTAATACAGTTCTAACTTTAGCCCTATCAGATATTAATATCTGAGCCATTGTATTACGTACGTCATTCAATCTTTTAGATAGCTTACCTAAGAAAGAGTTCTCTAATAACTTATCTGCAGAAGAGATGATAGTTTGTCTTGCAATTTTTAACTGTTCATCTTTTTTAAATATCATGAATGGATCACTAAATGCAGCAGTATCAAAGTTTGTACCTTGAGTAACTTTATACAAGTGATTAGACATCTTAGCATACTTCAAGAACTCAAGTAATAAAAACACTTGCATGTTTGTATTGTCTTGATTCTTAGGATTAAAATTAAGACCATCCTTAATGTACTCTTTTAACTTAGTATTAGATGGTATCTCTTTAATATCAGCTACAGCATTTTTATCAAAGTCAGGCAACACGTCACGTAGAACACTACTGTTAAATAACCAAGACTTATTCTCACTTTGAAGAGTATTTAAATACGTACGAATCAATGGTTGATTCATAAAATAGGCAACTGTATCAATAGGTACACCAATCTTAACTAAGAACATATATGTTCCTGCTACTTCTGGAGTGGCGCCTAAGTCCATAATCCATGCACCTTTTGAAATATCTACATACCCATCAATAAACTGTCCTAAGATATCAGAGATGTAGTCACCTACTTTATTCTTGATTCCAGATAAGCTAACCACCATACGATTGCCTACTTGAATTCTATTTACATTCTTGAATCTAACTTCACCATCTCCTAACCAAGGTCTATCATCTATAGGAACATTCTTTAACATGTCTAAATCAAGATACATTAAAATACGTTGATTCAATGAATGATTTGTTTGAGCTACAGCAGCAATACCAATAGCATATTTACCTGTAACAAAATCATGACGTAGCTTAGACATATATCCTCTACTAAGCATGTCTCCTGTTGTAGTATTATCTGGCTCAGGTAATCCACGTAGTTTAAGAATTTCTTTAGATAGCTTTTTTAATTGGTCAGCAGAGTTAGGTTTAATTAACCTTTCAAAGTTTAATTTATTAGAAACTAAGTTTTGAGAAGATTGAATATAAGCATTTTGTAAAGCAGACTTATAAGCATTGTTAATAAACTTATCTCTATCAATTCGTCTCTTGTCAATCTTTCCTAATCTGTTCTGTAATTTAGCTTCGTATTCAGGATCATCAAACTCACTAATAGATAGATTAAGTAATTGTTTAAGTATATTAGATTCTTTACTTTGAATCATTACATCAAACATATTACCATAAAAATCCTTAGTAGCTTTTTCTGATCCTTGATATCTAAAAATCTCTGGCTTACCTTCAAGATTAGTAAATACAGACTTTAAGTACATAGTTAATTTATCTATGTCAAAGTCAGATCCTGATTTCTTAACTAATGCTGCAGGAACCACTACAACATCACCAAACTCTTTAGGTAAGAATTGTTTAATAACAAAACTATCAATAGAGTTTTGTTTCTGCGTAGGTATACGATATGCAAGTCCTGATAATATCTCTTGACCTTTTTCACTTTTATTTAAGTATTCTAATAAATCATGATCGCTCATTGGGCTATCAAACCATCTTGCAACCATTAACTGACATACACGCTTACCATCTTCATCTATATAAAAATCTAATACATCAGACGTATAGGCTTCTTTCTTTCCTACTTGTTTTTTAGTAACTTCATTCTCTTCAAGAAGTCTAGAAGGAATCTGTACCTTCATACCACCTGACATCTTAGAAGAGATTACATGACTATCAGCAATAGAATAAAGAATGTTTCTGATTTGTTGATAAGCAGGAGTAGCTTCAAGAATAACCTGACCTTTTTCAAATCCTTTTAATGCATCAGAGATGTTTTTATTAACCTCTCTCTTTAACATCTCAGACTTTAAAGTTTCTGCAGTTCTTTCAGGATACTTCATTACCCACTGACCATCAATTACTACAATACCTAAAGCATTTAATAACTCATTATAACCATTATCAATAATATCAATTAATAAATTTTCATTAGTCTTAATTTCTTTATATAATGGAGACGCCTCAAATCTATCTTCTTCAGTCTTTAATTTATTCCAAGCTTCATATTTCTCAGATTCAGTTAATGCTTTACCACCTTTTCCTACAGGAATGTAGTCAATAGGTACACCAGCTTCCATTAAATCAAGAGTGATTAATTTAGTGTTTTGAGAACCACGAGTTACTAATGGCGTAGTCTTAGTAGGAACATCTGTCTGAGTTGATATAATAGACATTGGAATGTTTACCACATCATGGAATGGTTCAGTGTTTAACTGTCCTTCTGATGAATAGATATCATTTGTTGTACCTTCGTAGTTACCCACCTTTCTACCACTTGCGTATACAGCATAATCAATATCTTCTTCAGACATTTTATCATGCATTTTAAGTAGGTTAGATGTTTCCTTTGGTTGAAGAGCTGCCTCATTAATTTTCACAGCTAAACGATATGAAATAGGATATAGTGCAAACTTGTCTAATACAATATCATTATACGTACTGTCTTCATCAAATCTATTACCAGCTGTAATAGGCTTAATTGGTGCATATGCTGTTTCAATTTGAGGACCTTCAGTACCATATTTTTCTAATAGTTCTAATTCTTCAGGAGTTAACTGACCAATTAGTTCATCTTTAGACATTTTTTCAAATGCAATATCATAACGATACTGAATCTCATCACTATTCATGTCCCAACTACCTTCACGAATTCTATAGTTGCGATATGCTTTATAGATAATTATACCTGCACCATCTGTCTCATCAAAGATGTCATCTTCTTCATTGTAATCAATTAAATCTTGTACACTACTTATATCAGCAAAAGATACACTTCTGAAATAATCTCTCATGAAATCAGTAAATCCAGTATCTCCTTTTTGAAATCCTTGATTCCAAACACGTTCCATTGCAGCATTCATCTCTGCAGAACCATTCATTAATGGTCTACGTGGAGACAAGAAGTTCTTGATACGTTTTAATTCATCTTTATACTGATAAGGATCTGAGTACATAATTTTATGTAACTCAATGTTAGCAATCATATAGTTAGCAGCAAAGCCTAACATAGCTCTGTCTAACTCAAATTGAGTCATGTCATCTGCACCAGGAATATCTATAGACATTTTGAAGTTATCTGTAGGAATTCCATCTTCTATTAATGTTTCAATGATTCCATTATTAGTTAAAAGAATAGCAGTACGCTCAGCCTCATCTGTTACATACTTATTAACAGCTGCTTCAATCTTAGACTTGTAATCTTTATATGTCTCTTCTGCTGACTTAGTAGATTTAATAATCTTATCATGTAAACCTTCCTCAAGATTTTCAAGTATTTCTTTAAAGAAACGTAAGTCTGAAACATCACGACCTTTACCTTTAACAATACGACGATCTTCTTTAGCTAGATTGAACTCATCAATAAAGTATCCTTTAAAGATAGCATTTGTTTTTTCATAAATATTATCAGTTGTTAATGATAATTCAGAATCAGTAAAGTTAACAGGTAATCCCATTCTAACCATATGCTCCATAGAAGCATCTCCTGGAACTAGATTTAAATAGAATCCTTTAGCATTCAAGTTCATCTCTTGTAATAAACGTTGAGAGTATTTCAAACGAGATGATGAAGCATTCTTACCACTACTAAGATTAACAAGACCATCAGCATATCCTACATCAAATGTTTCCTCATTGATTTCTCTTTTCTCACCAGTCTTTGTATCAAACATAGTTTTGATAATGTATGAATTTTGAGAATACGAATCAGTTGTTAAATATGCAAATTTAGTTCCTTCTAATTCTTTTAAATTAGTTATACTATTTAATGCATCCATTAAATCACTCATTGCGTTAGTGCCAATGTATGTTTGTACACGTTCACCATTAACGTTGTAATATGTAGAACTAAATTCTGGATTATCAATCTTAGCTTGAACTTGAGCTAATTTAAGTAAGTCTCCATCTACGTCTAATGTTTTACCATCAACTGACATAAACTTATCTGCTCTATTGATACCTGTACGAATATTAGCTACAGCATTATTAAATGCTACTTGATCATTAGGAGAGTTCTCAAATAACTTCTCTAACTTTTTCTTATCAAACTCAATACCTAATTGTTCTAATAACGCAAGACGTTTATCAAGAGTATCAATCTTTAGACGAGCAGGACTATCTGTTTTACCATAGTAAGCTGCAGTCTTTTTACCATTAGGATCAACTGTAGTTTTTGATTCAAAGAATTTAGTATTACTACGAACCACAGATTTGATTGCATTGATGTAATCAAAACGAATATCTCTAGCTGCTGTACTAAAATTAGAATCTCCAATTACAATATCTCCATTAGATAAAATAAATAAGTTCTTAACTACTGGATTAGCTGTCTTGAATGTTCTCCAGAAAGAGTTAACTAATGCAACATCAGCCATTGTCTTTACATTAGGGAACCCTTGGTTCTCTTTAGTGAGATCATCATTCTTACTAATACGTCTGTAGATAGGAGCAAAGCGAATATCTTCTAAAGCCATCTTACGTACCTGTTCCATCATCTCATCAATTGTAGTAGCTGTATTGATTCTATTCAATAAGCTCATACGAACTTGAGATATAGGAATAAGAGTAGCACCATTTAACGATGAGAACTTAAAGTCTCCTGGTTTGTTTGGATCTGGATAAGGTATAGATGCTAGTAATAATTTAACTTGAGAATTAGCAGTTTTAAATAAGTCTATTTGATTTGCATTATGATACTCACCCTTACCAGACTTATCTTCATCATTAAGCATCAATTCATTATTCTCATCAAATGAAATGTTATATGCTGTGATTTTCTCTTCGTATTGCTCAATAATATTTTCCCAAGTTTCATCATTGTTCATTAACTCATCATGCAATGCTAATGCTTTACCAAACATTGAATCAGCTTGTTCTTGAGTTAATGTTTTATTAGCAAGACCATCTTCAGCAGCAATTCCTGATAGTAATATTCTACGATCTAAATCATCACGTAGGTATTGATATAGTTGTGCTTTGTTTTTAGGATCAGAAGCATTCGCTACATCAGCATTTCTATTAACTAAGTCAGTAACACTTCTATACAACATGTGTTGAACAGCATCATTAATATTGCCTGACGAGAACATAGAACGTAATGCAGCACCATCTGGAACAATCACTTGTTCAATATCTATCAATCCTTTTTGAGAATATGCTAGCTCATTATTAAATGGTGTAAACTGGTTAAAGTAACCTCCACCAATCTTATTAAATAAAGTTTCTGTATTGCTTCTTGATTTAGGACCTGTAAAGAATTCTTTAATGAATGATACTAAGTCATCAAACAAACGAGCAATGAATGACATTCCTGATTGATTCTTAACAGGACGTTTACCTTTGTTAACAAAGTCTCTAAACTCTTCTGCTAATTCTTCTTCAATCTGATCAGCAGTTGCCTCAGAATACTTAACATCTTTACCTGTATTTCTATCTGTGAATGATCCTGAACGTCCTTTAAATTCATTGATTACATCTTGAACCTCTTTAGGGTCAGCAAACATTCTCCACACTGCGTGGAACACTTCATGATACACTGTACCAATTTCTGCATCTGCATAGATGTATATTGCACCATCAGAGAACATACCCCACGACTGACGACCATTAGTACTTCTCAATACATTCTTAACACGATATACAGGAACATTAGCAAAGGTAGTTTTCAACCAAGTTTCTACATCATTCCAATTCTCTGGTTTAAATGCTTTTAATTGATTACCAATAATTTGACGCATAGCTGTATTATCTACACCACCTTTACGCATTTGAGCCATGATCTCTGCAGCACTCTTTACAGATGAATCAGGTACAGGTTGAACAGCTACCACATCAGCTTGTGCAACTACAGGAGCAGCAGCTACTACTATAGGCTCACCAACTGGTGTACCATAAGGAGTTGTAGGAGTAAATGTAGCAGCAGTCTGTACAGGGAATGCTTGGTTAAGTGTAGTTAATATTTTACCCCAAACAGCTCTTTCAGATTCTTCTAATGAAATCTTCATAGCTGTTGCTAAATCTTCAATAACTTGATCATTTGAATTAAAAGCTAGTTCATTATTCTCATTAGTAGTGTAATTTATTGTACCAACTATAGTACCATTTGGTAATTTAATCTCAATAGGATTTGGTGTTATACCATCACGTCTAATACCTGTAGAAGAAGTAGCACCTACTTGTGGTAGTTTTTGTACTGGTACTGCAGGAGCTGGTGTAATTTGTAATGTATTAGCTGGTGCTATTATAACAGGTTGAGCAGTTACCACTGGCTTGTTAGCCACTGCAGTTTCAAACTGAGCCTTGTTACCAGTTAATGTAAAGTAATGACCAACTATGTTTACATCATCATCTCCTTTTAATGGACGAATGTTTGTTGTAAATGGAATGTCATTAGCTTCTCTACCTTTTGATGATAGTAAATATGTTTGATAGTTTGGCCACTTACCAGCTTGTGATTCTGGAAAGTCTTTACTAACGTCACGCGTTACTATCTGACCATTCTTGAATCCAATAATTTCTTCATATGGTTGAGTGATTATCTTAGGATCATTAACACGACGAGCATTAGTATTAAAATACATTTTCTCTAACAATGTTATAATTGAATCTTTATTAGCTTGTAATGAATCTGGATCAAAACTAAAACTGCCATCTTTACCAGACATAAATAATCTTAGCTCAGAAAGACCTGTTCCAGGAACATCTACTTTCTCAAACCATATACTGTTATATCCAGCTTTTTCTTTTGGCTTACCCCAATAAGCAACACTACGTAACCATGAAATTACACGTTTACTTTGCTCATCTCTAATTGTACCCTTCTCAAACATGTTGTTTGATAAGAACTTGATACCTTCAAATATAGTGTCAGCTTCTTTACTATTATATTTCCTTGCATTAAGTTTAATATATCCTTTAGCTAAATTTAAAAATACACGACCTAATGCATTATTAAACTTAGTTGTACCTTTCTCAGCAGGAGTATCAGATACATGTACATACATAGTTTGCTTATTGTTCAAATCATTATCTGTAATTAATCCAGAGGAAACGACAGGAACTGTAGCACTAAAATCTCTTGTTGATGTTTTACCATCTTCTGATAAAACTTGTACATATTCAGGAATACCAAAAGATGTAGCAAATCCAATAGGAATGACATCTTCATTTGCAAACTGTTCTTTTCTCCAAACTTTGTATTCTGCTACAAGAGCATCAATAGTTGTTTGAGGTGTACCTTCTCTAAATAAATTAGGAAGATTTTCAGCAGTAGGCATTGTTTGGAAGATGGCATTATCAAATGATGGTTTGTTTAATGGCTTACCATTAAGTCCAACTGGTCTTCCTTTCTTATCTGTGATAACAACTGCAATAACTGCATCTGCCTTATAATCAGTTCCTGCTACACCATCTTCCATTAAAGTTGGCATACCAAGCTTAGCTTGATTCTTTGTAGTAACTACAACAGCACGTAAGTCTTTGATAGCATCAGGAGACATTCTATATGCAAACTCATTAGCACGTAGTTGATGTGCTTTAAGTTCACCACCTGCTGTTTTCTTAGAAGGAATGACAGTTGATAATACAGCTTGTAGCCAACTCTTTTTAGCATCAGGTTGATATGTTTTATCAGAAGGATTACTGTTTTCAATATCTTTGCCTTGTGTACCTAACACTTGTGCAATTAACTTCTCATCAGTTCTTAACTTATCCTCACGAGTTTTTCTTTTTACATATTCGTCAGCAATTTTTTTGAAACGACTAAGAACTTCATCTTTAGCTTTTAATTGTTTCTTCAATTGAAACAATTTATCTACAGCCTTAGAGATCTCAGCATTGATTTCATCAATCTGTTTTTCTCTAGGAATGATTTCAATATCATCAAGATCAGCAATCTCTCTATCAAACGTAGCTAGGTCATCTAACAATCCAGCACTTACAGCAGTGTATGGAAGCATCTTCTCTGCTTCTGATGTTGGAGTTACATCCTTTTGACGATTAGTGTCTTCAATGTTTTTATTTAAGAAGTCACGTAATTCATTCTGACCAAATGGTAGATCTGGATATTTAGTAGCAAACTTGTCAATGATGTCACGAACAAACTCAACAGCTACATCAAGAGCACCCTGAACGTCTTTAAGTAAAGATTGTAATACAGATATATTCTCTTTAGTTTCTTTAACTAAATATTCAATCTCATCACGTTCTTTTTTAAGTTCATCAAAAAACTCATTACTAACTGTAGGGTATTCGTCAAGCTTATTGTAAAGCTCATTAATATATTCTAAGTTAATTTCTGTTTGTTCTAATTCATTCTCAAGAGATTGTATTTCGAGAATTAATGAATCTTGAATCCTAGATAAACTTTTAACAGCCTTGATTGCAGTTTTAGTAACAGCTTTAAACTTCTTAGCTTTAGTGTATTCAGGATTGTTAACTTTATCTTGAGCATCTTTTAATTCAGCCTGCGTCTTTTCTAACTGCTCAGTTCTTGAAGTAATTAACTCTTTTGTCTTAGCAAGATTATCAGAAGCCTCATCATATAATGCTTCAATAACCTCACCTCTATTAGCTAATACAGTCTCAAGATTCTTTTGTAACTGTCCAGACTTCTTAGCTTTATTGTAGTCAGCTGTATCCTCAGCAGTTAACTCACCACCAAATGAAAATATACCTTCTTTAAAACCTTCGTTAGGTTTGAAGGATTCTTGACTAATATCAATAGTGCTAGTCTTACCTTTACTAACAGTGTAAACAAATTGAAGTTTATCTGCTTTAGAATTATAGATTAATCTACCTTGCTTCTTACCACCTTTAGCTTTTCCTCTATTCCAATAAGCCACCTTATTGATATTACGTAAATAGAAGTTAGCATTAGGGTTGTTCTCTACATCAGATACCTTTCCTAATTTATAATCAGATAAGTCATCTTTGGATATATCTTTAATTCTACCATTAGATGTTTGAATCTTAATAGTGCCATCTTCGTTCTCACCTAAGATAGTAAGTTTAGGAAAACGATACACTTCATTACCTTTACTATCCTTCTCTGTTACTTTACCAAGATAGTATTCTGTACCAACTTCTAATTGCTCTTCACCATCTTTAGTCTTAACAAGAACTTTAGATTCAACTTTACCTTCTGGTACTACCTCAGGAGCTCTATCAGCAAATGATTCAGGAGCACTTAACATTTCGTTCTGCTCTTTGATAGTTGCTTTCTTACGCATCTGTAACTCAGATGCATCTTGAAGATTGGTTAATAAATCAGTTTTTACTAAATCACTACCATTTACAATACCAATAATTTTATCTGCTTGCTTATCAATAGCTGCTGTTACTTCTTCTGGAGTAGCATCATTATTAATAGCTTCAACAATATCAGATATAACTACACCACTCTTTCCTAATGTATCTTGAAGAGTGTTAATACGATCAGTGTAATCAGCAATCTTAGCTGTACTATATACAAGTTTATTTACAAGTTGATTAGAATACTTTTTGATAGGTTGTTTATTACTATCAAGGATAGGATTACCATCTTCATCTTTTAATATCTCACCAGATAGTTTACCATTTAATTGAGCGTAACTCTTATCAACAAGATTAGCTGTGTTTTCAATATTTGATAAACGAGCTAAGAACTTTTCACGAGTATCATTCTCATTAGCATATCCTGCTTCAATTAATTTTTGAAAACCATCTGTAGTAAGAGCTTGCTCTCTAACAGATTTAACTTCCTCCATGATAGCATCTTTACCACCATACTTAATACGTGGTAACATATATCCTAACATGTAGTCAGACTCAAGATCTTTAGCTTCTAATATATCTCCAACACGAATAGCTTGATCTCTCATTATTTGAGTCATCTCAGATCTATCCATGAACTCTTTCATCTCCTTAAGTTTCTCAACAAAAGGAACTTTATTCCATGCAGCTATAGTTTCGTTTCTTAACTTACCTTCTGTACCACCATATCCAAATACACCACGTTGTGCAATGTCTCCTGTTCTACCAGCAGTAAATATACCTGAAGTCATCATTGCTCCAGATAGACCACCAATCAAAATACTTTCTAAACCTTCATTAGATGTAAGAGTATCTGCTACACCTTTACCAAGAACCCCTCTCCCCCCAGGAAGTAACAATGCTCCAAGATCACTAAACCATGAATCTTCTTTATTATAATCAGATCTACTAAAGTAGTTAGATGTACCTTTCTCAATAGCATACTGCATACCCTCTTCAAATGCTTCAGCAGGATTGAATAATAATGATGTGCCTTTATAAGCACCATATAACATTTTACCAAAACCTTTTTGTGGCAATGTACTAGCCCAGGTATTATTCTTAAAGATGATATTATTTAATGTTGCTTTCTCTCCTGAAAAAGTAGAACCAAATATTTTAGGAAGTTGAATATTATTAGTTGTTGTTAACAACGCCATGTTCAATCCAAATGTAGCATTACCAATACGATCAGCTGTATCAACAAGTTGAAACATCTCATCTTCATTAGGTTCTCTACCACCATGAGTTTGTCTAAACATATCAAGACCTGTAGCTAATGCTTGTTTCTTAGCTTGAAATGATTCCATTCCACTTTCCCCTGTTGATCCTAAAAATGAACCAGCAAGCTGTGCTCCTTTTGAAAACTTAGCACCTGCAGAAACTGTACCTGCTCCTTCAAGAGCACCACCTAAACCACCAGCAAGTTTATCAAAACCACTAGCCTTACGTAGATTAGATAACATAGATGCCATACTTCTACCTTCTGCTACAGCAGCATTACTTGCTTCAAGAGCTTGTAAACCTTTACCTGCAGCAACCAAAGCTCTAGATAATCCTAATGCTTCCATTGCAGCAGTAGCAGCATAACCTGTAACAGCAGCACCAGCTGCATATCCTAAGTTAGATACAATCTTATCCCATAAAAAGTTACCTGAGAAAATAGAATTTGCAGAGAATGGATCATCTATCTCTGCTTGTGTATAAAGATGTGGATTACTAATGCGTAACTTTTCATCAATAGCATCCATTGATCTAAAGAAATCATTATCATAAAATGAACTAAACTTTCCATCAGCAGCCCAAGCACCAAGTCCATAAACTAAACCAGCTGTATTACTAGCAATAGTTGTAGCTGTTTTACCAGCAAACTTAACAAGACCATTAAGAGCTTTGTCTGTAGTAGACTGACCATAGGCATAGAAATCTGGAGACTTCTCAGGATCGTATGAATCATACTGTCTATTTTCATATAGATCTTGCGATGATACAATCTTGGTAAATCCAGAAGAATCAGAATTTGGCGTAGGTAAAGGAATTATATCATTCTTTCTTTCTACAGACAGATCGTATGCACGAGGAGTACGAGATACTGGTACCATTGGTGCAACATCAACTGGTTTTAATGAAGGTAATACATTTTCCCTTACAGGCTTTAAGTCAGTTCCTGCCATAATAATTTATCTTTTTAAAAACTCATCTACTCCTGGATATAACCTTTTTAATAATGGAAGTAATGTTGCATCACTCTGTGCTTTTAACCATTGTGGAAATTTATCTATAGAAGTAATACCTTCTACTCCTGGCCATACAATAGGAATTGATTCACCTCTGTCATTTTTTAAACGAAAAGTAACAGAAGCATTTCCATTATCTTGATCTCGTGTATCAGCATAAACTTTTAAGGTAACGCTTTTTGAACCATTAATATAGCTTCCAAAATCATTTGGAGCATATTGCGATAGGTTAATATCATTAGTAGGATTACTATTACCTCCTAAACTATGCATTTGCATTTGAGTATCAGCAGCTTTGTTTAACCAATTTGCTCCTAAATTATTTTTTATAAATGATGAACTAACTGGAACATTTTGAAAATCTCCAGCTTGATCTTGAACCTGAATGTAATACTTGTTACCTTGACGCTCTACACCAAATGATAATAATTGATCAGCATCTTTTGCAGCTAAATTTTCTAAAGTTTTTTTAGCATCATAGTTTATATCACCCCCTTGTTGTCTAACATCATTAGATACTGCATTACGAAGTTTGTAAATAAAGTTTTTTGCAGTCTTTCCATCGCTACCACTAAATGTAATTCCAGAACCTTCAGTTTTAAATGCACCTGTATAAGGTTGAAGTAGTTCTACTTTTCTATCAGCAATCTGCAAAACAACACCTTTATACTTTGCAGTTAATGCATTGTATTTTGATAATTCTTTTTCTAATACTGGATTCTTTCTTGCTTCATATCCACCAGAACCACCTACATATCTATACCCTAATGTTTCTTTTAGTAATTGTTCTTTCTCAGTTAATGGTAATCCACCTGATTTTTCATCTCTTACAGATAATGAAGATGATGTAGGTCCAGCAGTAGCAACAAGATTACCTTTACTATCTCTTATAACGTTTGCATATTCTCTTGTTGATAAATATTCTACAATTTCTTTTGGAGTAAATACAACAGGTTTTCCACCTTTAAAAAGTGTAATGTTAGACATCTTACTAAGATCGCTTTCTATTAAACTTATGATACCTTTTCCTCCTGTAACTTCTTCTGTAGCTTTTTTATTAGCTTCATTAAGCATTATGTCTTGCTTAGCAATATATCTTTTATTAGCTAAATAACTATCCATTAGTTCTTTAACACTGTTATCATCTGGTTTATTTCTAACAGGATCTTTTGCATATTCATTAATCTTAGTTTCTATTTCAGCATCAGTAAGATTATTAAACGCACCACCTACTTTATCTTTTATTTGGTTTGTTAATGATCTATTTTGATTTTCATAAGATCTTTTATTATTTAACCAATTTATAACAGATGTTCTTTTTTGTTCAGTTTCATCACCTACGCCTGTAAAGTGAGGAGCATCTCCTGTTTGTTCTTTTTCATACTTACCTTGTTCTCTAGCTGCTGCGTCTTCTTTTCGTTTATCTTCCCTCCTATTTAGTCTTCTAGTCTCTGCTTTATCAAGTTGATTACTTGCTTCAACCTGACGTTTGAATTCATCATCCTCTTTAGCACGTCTCTCTGTTACAACAGGATTAGTCATTATCTCATTCTTAATCTCAGCATATGCAAAAGCATTTGAATACTCATCAATAGTATTTCTTAAGAATGTTTCAGATTTTACTTGGTCTAATTTATCTGGATCACTCAATGATGCAATCCTAGCTTCTGCACTAGTGCGTAATTCACCAGGTTTATTTATAGCAGGATCCCCTAATTTATTTTCATAGAGAGTAATTAATTTTTGAGCTGCTAAAATTTTATCTGGATCAGTTAATACTTTAAGACTTCTTCTTAATTGTCCAAGACGATCATTAGCAATTTCAATATTTTCATTAGTTTTCTCTGTAATTAATCCAGCTATATCTTTTTCATTATAGTGTCTATAATTAAAGATACCATCCATACGCATTTGTTCAAGATCAGCAGGATTCAATACAGCATTAATAGCTGTACGAATTTGATCTTCATCAACACGTTTGTCTGTATAACGTTGCATTACTTCAGCAGCTAACTTTATATCAGGCTTTCCTGTTTTAGGATCAGTTAAATAAGCAATGTCTTGTTGTGTAATTTTTGGTTGAAGTACTTTTATAGCTTCAAACATTTTTTTATCCCACTCACTTGTCTTTGGTACATATTGACCAGTAAAACGTTGACCAACTTCTTTGTTGCCCATATACTTTTGCAACTCTTTATTGTAGATGTATTGACTAGAGTCATTTAACTTACCCTTCTTTACATCTGCATCAATCCTTGCTTGTTGTTTCTTAGCATTAGATGTAGAAAAAATAGCATTCTGAATGTTTGTATCTTTAGTGATTTGAGATGCCATACCACCAACAGAGTTAACTAACTGCTGATTGGAGAAGTCTCCAGCAGCAACTACTTTTAAATCTGATCCTAGTTGGTTAAGTTTTGAATGTAAATATTCTTTATCTGTATCATTAAGGATTTCCATACCTGCTACATTATCAATGTAGCTCTGGATTTTCTGCACACCCTGATCATACTGAGCTTGCTTTTGCATGCCCACTTTGACCATAGCATCGACAGGGATCTGCGATACGTAAGGGTTAAAGGTCGATATTGCGTCAGTATATGAAGCCATGAGTTAGTATAATTAACAAATATAATTTAAAATATTACATATACAAAGACTACTAACAAAAGTTAGTAATCTTGTATAATCAATCTAATTAGAGATTCTTGATTGCTTTAACAATTCCTCCATTCCTATTTGTTTCATCTGAATCACTAGAAGTGGAATGTGTTCCTATAATTTCTCCTGCAGCATTAAACGATAATGCTTTATTCTTAGCTAAACCTTTACCACCAACTCCACTACCAAAAGGACTATTTCCCATACCACCTAATGTATTAAAGAAGCTAGTGTATAATGGATTCTTATAAGCTGTACCTTTCGAAGTGAATGAGTAAGCTGGGAATAAGTTCTCGTATACAGCAAGTGTTCTGTTCTCAAGTTTGTTCTTGGCAATCTTATCAGCAACTGATTTCATAACCTCTAGTGCCTGTGCTTTAGTCTTACTCTTAGCTTCAGCATATCTTTGAGACTGAGTATCATAAATAGCTAAGTTCTTTAATTTTGCATCATTAAGAACATTACGATTCTGCTCAGCTACACGTTGTTGCTCAGCTTGATTCATTCTAAATTGTTCTGCTAATATTTTATTTTTAGCATTGTAAGAACCTGCAGCAATCATTGCAGCAGCTTCAGGATTATAAGCAGCCATCTTCTCAGCAGCACGAGATTGTGCTGTCACCTCATTCAATTGATCTTGAAGACTATATGAAGTTGGTTGAGATAACAATGGATCATATGATTGTGCTGCTACAGGCTCTATTTGATTGTTAGCCATCATATACATCTCTGGTGCATACGTAGCAGGATCAATAGGTTGATCTGAACTAGGACGTAAGAAAGGAGATGCTGATGTTAATCCCATCTGTAAAAGATTTCCCCAAAATGGATCTATTTGTTTTTTACTAGATGCTGTTCCTCGATTAACTCCTTGAGTAACTTCTGATAAAGTAGGAGTGTCAGCTACTGTAACTTTATCTTTATTTCCCAGTCCTATTGATTCGCCAGGTGCATAATCTCCAATCTCTTTATCCCATTCATAATAATTTGGAAGAGCTGGAGGATTAACAATTTCCATTTGTTTTATTGCTGACTGAGGAAGAAAATTTCTAATATCAAATCTAGGACCTGCTTGTATATAAAATGGAGGAAGTTTAGAAACTCCCATATGGAAATCGTAATTGTCTTGTGCCTTAGCTATTGCAGCAGATTTAGCTGCAAGGTCTGCTTCACTCAATCCTGGAAGAAATGATCCTGGAAGAGCTTCAGCAATTGCACCTAATGATATAGGAAGTGGAGCTTTTCCACCTGGTTGGAATTTAACTTTCTTTCCAAACTCAGCATACATATTATTATCTTTATCCATCTTAAGTTTACCTTTGGCTAAGTCATCGCTCTTAACACCAAACTCTTCTGCTGTATCAAGAATTCCATTCTGTACAGCAGCTGTATCCATCTTCCTCTCAGCAATGGTTCTAAGCTTTTGATTACCTCCCATTATCATAGCTTTACCAGAGTTGAATGCTAATTGATCAAATGGATCATCGCTATCTTTAGTGTTAACTAATTTAACTCCTTTCTCTATTGACTTGTTTATCTTAACTTCTTGCTTTG